>Ga0070712_100000419_pt1 | contig 24295 bp, 26 predicted proteins | sample LARL81metaG_FD_71396 | JGI IMG/M metagenome (GOLD analysis project Ga0070712, IMG submission 71396) | Corn, switchgrass and miscanthus rhizosphere microbial communities from Kellogg Biological Station, Michigan, USA - LAR L8-1 metaG | ecosystem: Host-associated > Plants > Roots > Rhizosphere ...
GGCGGCGACTCGACGGTCCGCGATGCCAGTACGTTGTCCACTACGACGGCCAGCGCATGGCCCGCGGGCCTGCAAGCTCGTGGGTGGCCGCCGTGCGGCGCGCGGGATTAGGCGCCGACGTGATTCCGCACACGCTCCGGCACACCCGCGCGACGTGGCTCATGCAGGCGGGAATCGATGTGTGGGAAGCCTCCGGCCATCTCGGAATGAGCCCGGCGATCCTGATCAAGGTCTACGGCAAGCACTCGCCGGATTTTCAGAAACAGGCGGCGGAGGTGTGATAGCTGTGCCGAAACTGTGCCAAATCTTCGAACATATGCGGTGCCATCGGCGTTATATCGCCATGTGCACGTCGCCAGACACGACGACCACAGGACCGATGCTATCCCTGTTCGCTGGTTCAACGTTGCTGCACCCTCAACCCAGATGAGTTAGACCCGAGGGCCGGTGTTGAGGATGTCGCGGGCTGCGTGCGACACGATCGCCCCAAGCAGCGCAATAGCCTCTTGCGTGCCGTCGCGGGCGCCTTTTTCAAAGTCATGCAGGGTCCGACCCATGGTGTTGGTGACATGGGCGAGACACAACACCGCCGACCCTGAGGCGCGCGCGAACGCATAGAGCGCGGCGGCTTCCATCTCGACCGCGAGCATCCCCTTTGCCTTGGCAGCCGCGATCGCGTCCGCGGTTTCACGGAACGGCGCGTCAGTCGTCCAGGTCGCTCCCACGATCGCTTCCAGCCCTGCTTCAGCCACGGCCCTGCCGGCGAGCGCGACCCAGGAAGGATCGGCTTCGGCGTAGTCTGCCGGCGGCGCGTAGTGATAGCTCGTTCCCTCATCGCGCAGCGCGCGATCGATGATGACAAAATAGGGAGGAGGCCTGATTGCACTGATCTGGCCAGCTGAGGTCAGGCTCAACAGGAAGTGACAGCCATTGGAAAACAGCTCTTCCGCGACGAGCACCGCAAACGGCGCACCCACTGCGCAGCCGACGATCCCTATAGGCTGGTCCCCAAGCATGAACGTGTCGAGCTGCGTGTGATAGCAGGGCCAGGTCTCGCACCGGCTTGCCTGTCCCGTGCTGCGAAGATGCCGAACGATATCGCCGTCGGGATCCAGAACGCAGATGGATGGGCCTGCGCCATCAGGCAGCCCTTTCTGGCGCCGTGCTTCCCGCAGGAGCGCGCCCGCACGGAACACCGAGGGCGCGGCCGCACGCTTGTTGTCCAGGATAGGAGGCATGAACAAAGCTCATTGGACACTCCGAGCCGGCCGTCAACTCGGATCGCGGAAGGATCCATCCGAGCCGACGTCGCCATCAATCACTGTCATGCCCTGCCGTTCCGGACCTCCCGGTGGGTGCTGCGATGACCTTCGGGTCGGAGCATCGGAATGTTATTACTACGTTCCCGTCCCGGTCGCTCACTTCAAGTAGGTGATCGAGAGAACGGCTGCTGAATGCGGCGTCGCGGAGGAGTTCCCCGGCGATGAGCCGTGCCTCCTCAAGAGCGGCCTCCTCCGTGGAGAACTCCTGGCCAATCCCATCCCTGTGAATTTGTCCTGAGTGGACCACGTTGAAGAAGTACCGGGGCATGACAGGTTCCCCGTATTTTGGCGTCATCAACGCCGTCCTTCCCGGCTCGAAGGACAACGACCGATGTCCAACTTAGTTCGCATCTTTTTGTTAGAACTCGGTTTTTCTGAGAGCTCTGTCAGGTACCGGATAGAAAGGCGGCAAGTTCCATTCTAGATTGAGCCTGTTTTTGCGAGGGGTACATGCCCGGGCTTCGTCTGATAGAAGGCGCGTCATTCGATCCGGACACCACCCGGCACATGGGACTGGCGTACGAACAGGCCTGCCTCACCCTTGGTGCCGGCAACATTGCGGCGCGGGAGATTGTGGCCAAGCGGATCATTGAAGCCGCGCGCCGAGGGGAGCGCGATCTGACCAAGCTCGCCGCGTACGGGCTTGAAGGTCTTGCCTGGACGCGTGGGACGGGCGACACCGGATAGCGCGGGCCGCTCATGTCCGAGGCTGGTCCTTGTGTCATGTACATGGCAGACAGCCACCAAGTTACAGCGCAGTCTTTCGGTCAGTGGGGGCCTTCAGCCTGAGCACGTGGGGCTAAGGAACGCTCCTTCCGCAACAGCCAACGCCGCAGCCTCCATCTTCGGATCGACAGGAGAAATACTCTTGCCGAGCAATCGCAACAGAGTACTTGCCTCGCTCAAACCGGAGGAGCTCTCGAGCCTCAGCAAGCACCTGCGCGAGGTGCCGATCAAGCAGGGGGAATTTCTGGAGGAAAGAGGCGAGCGTGTCGAGCTTGTGCATTTCCCGCAGAGCGGGATGATCTCGTTGATCGTTGAAATGCCCGAGGACCGCGCCGTAGAAGTCGGTACGGTCGGATCGGAGGGAGCGATCGGCCTCACTGTCGGATTGGGCTCGCGCATCTCCTGCGTAAGCGCGTTGGTGCAGGTATCCGGGACAGCTCTCTGCATTCCGGCACAGCGCTTTCGTACCCTCGCCATGCAGAACCAGCACCTGACGGACCTGATTGTCACATACAACGAGATGCTGTTGGGGCAAATCCAACAGACTGCGGCCTGCAACGCGCTGCACGACGTCGGCTCCCGCCTGGCGCGCTGGCTGTTGCAGACGAACGACAAGACCGGAGACGATACCATCCCGTTTACCCAGGAATTCTTGAGCAAGATGCTCGGCGTGCGCCGGGGGACCGTGTCAGTCGTCGCCACCCGCTTCGAGGCGGCCAAGCTGATCCACACCTCCCGGGGTCAAATCCAGATCCTTGACCGCGAAGGCCTGAAGAAAGAGGCCTGCTCCTGTTATGAGTACATTGCGCAGTATATCGACCGGCTGCTGCCGAGGAGCTAAGTAGGCTCCAGCGCGACATGCCAGTGGGCACCAATCAGCGGCAGTAATCGGATATTCCGTACTGATCGCGCCTGATTACCGATTACTGACTGCCGAATCGGGAGATCGCCTATGCGAGCCGGCATTGATACCGCACCGGCCATTGCCGCCGTGGATGAGCGGCGGATCCTCGATCTCGAGCAGCGCTCGATCAGGATCTCCAGCCCGACGTTTCAGGAGGGAGAAATCGCGGAACTCTACGCCCAGGCGATGGCGGACATCGGCGTCGACGTCGAAATGATGGAGATCCTCCATCCGCAGGATCCAGCGAAGAAGAGCCGGCAGCCGATCGGGCGTTTGCGCGGCGCCGGCGGAGGCCCCACCCTTCTGCTCAACGGACACATGGATCCAGGCGCGGAGATGTCGGGGTGGACCGTGGATCCGCTCGGGGCCAAGTTCGAGGACGGCTGGATCTGGGGAATGGGCGCGCATGACGACAAGGGCGGCTGCGTTGCCGCGATCAGCGCCATCGAGGCGATTGTTCGCTCGGGCATCCGCTTGCGCGGCGATGTCATCGTCACGCCGGTGATAGCCCACAAGCTCGGGGGGGCGGGCACCAGGGCCCTGCTCGATCATGGAGTGAAGGCTGACCTGTGCATCAACATGGAGCATTCCAACAACACGATTGCCAATGTGTGCGTCGGCGTGGTGATGGTGCGCCTCGTGTGCACGGCGCCGGAGCTGTTCTTCCGCTACAGCGCCGAGGCTCGCGCGGCCTACATGAACCCGATCGAGCAACAAGCCGAGGTCGTCCGTCGAATCGGGCCGAGCCTCACGCCTATACCCGTGGACGCATGGATGACGTTCAAGCCGCATCCCGAGCTTCCCGGATTTCCCACCCATACATTCGATGTGATCCACAAGGAGCACTACTATTTCAGGAATTACACCGGGCGATCGAGCCGCGAATGCGAGATGACCCTGCAATTCCGCACCGTTCCAGGTCAGACCATTGGGTCCATCGAGCGGGACCTCACTCGCCTTCTCACCGCGATCAAGCGCGATCATCCCGCGTTCAATTGCACCCTCGAGATCCCCGCTGCCGGAACGCAGGCGAGCTGGAATCAAGCGCCCATGCAATGCCCGGCGGACCATGCGTTGGTGCGCGCGCTCGCCGAAGGGCAGATGCTGGCCTCAGGCAAGCCGGCGCACGTTGGTGCCCATGGGCGACTCGGCAACGTGGGCGACGGCAATATCATCCAGGAGAGGCTCGGCATCCCCACGGTTCAGTATGGCCCCGGAGACATTCGCATCTATAAGGAATGGCCGACCCCCGACGAACGCGTCCTTCTGGCTGACCTGGTGACGGCGGCAAAGGCCGTTGCTCACGCCACCGTCTGCCTGTGCGGTTGATTCATCCGCAGCAGAAGATCTCGTCCGTATTGAATTTGTCGGACAGGAGCTCGGGACCGTGCTGGCGGACGATGAACATATCCTGGATGTGCCAGTGATTGATATGCGGCTCCATGGCAATGACCATGCCCTCTTCGAGCCGGCGCGGGTTGCCGCGGGCGATGACCGGCTCCTGCTGATGCCACCAGCAGCCCACGCTGTGGCCGGCGAGCATGGTGGCGTACCGCATCCCCGCTGCTGAAAATCGCTCGACAACGTCGGCATAAATTTCACCGGCAGTCCTGCCCACCCGGCACTGGTCCGCGCATGCGCGGTAGATATCCCGCATCACCCGATATTGCCGTCGCTGCTCGGCAGTGGGCTCGCCGACGACGGCGCAACGCGACTGATGCCCGGGATAGCCGTGCAGATAGGCGACATAGTCGTTCCGAACGGCGTCTTGATGGGCAAACTCAAAATCGCTCTCGCCGGCATAGGCGATCGTGTTGCGCTGAGAATTGAGGATGCCGTGCACGAACTCGCATCCCTGCAGCAGGCACTCGGCCACGAGCCTCGCGTGCACATCGCGCTCGCGCATGCGCGGGCGGATGGTGGGCAGCACCGCGGCGTAGGCATCGTCCAGAATATCGGCGGCACGTTTGAGCAACGTGACCTCGCCCGGTGTTTTGACGGCGCGCACCTCGTCCATTACGGCTGTGCTGTCGAGCATGCGCAGTTTCGGCAGGCGAGCACGCAAGCTCTCCCAGTCCGCAGCGCTGAGAAAGTTGCGCTCGAAGCCGATGACTGCGTCGGCGAGGCCCATCTCGGAGATGACGGTTGCAAGCCGCTCGACCGGCGGCTCCCGATAAGCCTCATAGACCTCGATGAGCTCTATCCAGGAGTCGCGGCGTGTAAGGCCTTCAGCGAAGGCGTTGAGCACAATTCGCGGTTCTCCCTCCCGCGGCCAGACCACAAACGTGCCCCGTGGAGAATCCGTCAGGTCGAGGTGCCGCGCCAGTGTTCCGGGGTAGGAGACACCCGACAGATAAGTGTAGTTCACGCCGGCCCGCGCGACGACTGCCGCCAAGCCATGCTCGTCCAGCTTCTGGTTGAGCCGATCGAGATTTAGGAGGATCTCACGCGATTTTTTCATGCCCGCTCCATGCCGCAATCGACACATTGGGCTCGTGTCCCGGGCGAGTGTAGCGAGGGCGTGTTCGCCCGAGCGGAACGAAGACCCGGGACCCAGGGGCAACAAGCACGGCTGCGCCTGTTGCCCTGGGTCCCGGATCTTCGCTCGCCGGAGCAACGTCGGCTCGCTCGTCCGGACACGGGCCCGTCAAAATGCAAGCTCGGAGCTCAGATCGCGCCACTGGGGATTCATCTTCTCGATGAGCGCGAGCTTCCAGGCACGTTGCCAGCGCTTCAAGGCACGCTCACGCGCCCGCGCTTCAAGAATTGACGCGTATTCCTCAAAATACACGAGCTTGTCGACGCCATACTTCCGCGTGAAACCTGACACGAACTTTCCCTTGTGCTCGCTCATCCGCCGCACGAGGTCATTGGTTATTCCGACGTAAAGCGTCCCATTTCGCCGGCTGGCGAGAATGTACACAAAATAGGAGCCCGCCATTTTTTGAACCCAGGAAGCATGCTGTCGGCCATGCATCATACCCCGTGTACCGGGCGAGCGCAGCGAGGGCGTGTTTCGCCCGAGCGGAACGAAGACACCGATCTCGGGCTCGCCCGAGATCGGCGAGTAAAGATGCGCAAGTCGGCACCCGACCTGCGTGTGCCCAGGGGTAACAAGCACAATGCACAAATCTGCCCTGGCTGTGCCTCGCCGACGGACCGAATTTGTTGCCTGGGTCCCGGATCTGCGCTCCGCCGGGCAAGCCCGGCGGAGCTTGTCCGGGACACGGTGGCGGCGACTACAAGATGCGCGCTATGAAAGCTCGGGTGCGATCCAATTTGGGGGAAGTCAACAAACGGTCCGGCGGCCCCTCCTCGACAATCTGTCCGTCATCCATGAACACGATCTTGCTCGCGATGTCCCGCGCAAAGGCGAGCTCATGCGTCACGATGATCGAGGTCCGTCCTTTGATGGCGAGCTCCCCGATCACCTTGAGCACCTCGCCGATCAGTTCCGGATCGAGTGCGGAGGTTGGCTCGTCGAACAGCATGATCTTGGGATGCATGATGAGCGAGCGCACGATGGCGGCGCGCTGCTGCTGCCCCCCCGAGAGCCGGGCAGGATGCACATGCGCCTTGTCGCTCAGGTTCACCTTTGCGAGCAGCTCCATGGCTTCCGCGGCTACCTCGGCCCGGTCGCGGCCGAGAACCCCGGTCGGCGCTTCGAGGATATTGCCCAGCACGGTGAGGTGCGGGAACAGGTTGAATTGCTGAAACACCATCCCCAACAGGGTACGGAACCTTGCCACCTCGCGTTGCGGCAGCAGCCGGCCGTCCCTCTCGACACCCCGCGGCGTGATCGTAAAGCCATCGACTTCGATCGACCCATGCTGGATCGGCTCGAGATGGTTCAGGCAGCGCACCAGCGTGCTCTTTCCGGACCCCGACGGGCCGATGATGGCAACCGTGGCACTGTCCCCGACATCGAGGTCGATCCCCCGGAGCACTTCGACCTTGCCGAACCGTTTCCAGACGCCGGACGCTCGCACCAGCGGTTTTTCCGGCCCGCCGGGCTCCATCACTCGGTGCCGTGCGGCTGGTGGAAATAACCGAACTGAGGCAGGTGGCGCGTCGCCAGACGCACGCCGAGCGCTATCACCATCACCATGAGAAAATACAGCAGAGCGACGAAGCTGTAGACCGGCATGGGGAGGAAGGTCATCGAGACAATCAGGCCGGCCTGGTACATCAGATCGGGGACCGCGATCACCGAGACGATGCTGGTCGACTTGAAGCAGGTGACGAACTGGTTGAGGATTCCTGGAATCATCCGCATCAAAGCCTGCGGAATGACGATGCGACGCATCAGGCGCTGATAGGTCATGCCGAGCGCCTGGGATGCCTCGACCTGCCCCTTGTCGATCGACTCGATTCCCGCGCGAAATTCCTCCGCAAGATATCCGCTCGACTGCAGCGACAGCGCGATCACGGCGCTGATCCACGCGCTGAACTTGATTCCGAGAATCTCCGGCCAGGCGAAGTGAACCCAGATGAGCTGCACGAGAATGGGCGTATTGCGGCCGAACTCGACGAACAGCACCGATGGAAACCGGACGATGCGGGCGCGCGACAGCGATCCCAGACAGGCGATCAAACCGACCACTACGGCAATCAGCATGGCGACGATCGCCAGCTGTATAGTTACCCAGATTCCATAACCGATGACGTCGGCATTATCGGCGATCAGTCGGTAAAATCGCCCGAACGACACGATCAGCTCCTGGCGTCTGCTGTCTGTCGCGCCTATCGGGCGCTAGGACTCAATCCTTTTTTGCAAACGGATTGGTACGCTCCAGATACGCGTCGTAAAGCTGCTTGGCCATGCCGTTGGCGGTGATCCAGCCGGAGAACGAGTTGAGGAACGCCAGCCAATCCGGATCGCCTTGGCGTACTGCCCACCCATTGGGCGCATTGCCGAAATCATTGTCCGGAAATCCCATCACGGCCCAGGCGGCGTTTTCGGGCACGTTCAGCCACCAGCGGGCGGTGATCGTCGGAAGCACCGCGGCATCGGCGTCGCCCCGCTTGACCCAGTCTATGACCTGCACCGTACTCGGCACTTTGACTGCCAGGATATGCGCCTTGGGGAAGAAGCGTTGCGCATTGTCATGCTCGCGCGTGCCGAGCTCGGCGATGATGTTGATGCTGGGATTGTTCAGGTCCGCGTGAGCCTTGATGCTCTTCGGGTTCTTCTTGTCGACGATGATGTTGTCGCCTTTGGCGCCGAACGGCGTCACAAAGGCAATCTCCATGGCGCGCGGGGCGGTATAGACAATGGACGAGGCGAACAGGTCGCAGGTCCCTTGCTTGAGCGAGAGCACGGCGACATCCCACCCGACCTCGGAAATTTCCGCTTTCACCTTCATCCATTTGGTGAGCTCATTGAGCAGATCGACCATGACGCCGGTCCATTGGCCGGTGCGGGGATCCTTGTAATTGTCCGGTTGCTGTTGGGCCAAGCAGACCTTGATCACTCCGGATTGCTTGACCTGGTCGAGCGCTGAGGCAGCGGGCGCTGCTTGGGAGAGGCCGAGGGAAACACCAAGCGCGAATGCAGCAACACCCAGCTTTCGAGACCAGCTCCGTAGAGTCATCGCTACCCCTCGTTTCGTTCCGTTACGCTCTCTGGGGCCGAAAGCAGATATGCTCTCTGCCGCCGTCAATCGGAAGATCACGGTAATGCGGGGGCGTGCCTCGATCAACCCGCTTTAGCTCATTCGACGACTATGGTGGCGGTCATTCCGGCCCAGTCATGATCGGCGCAACGGGGAGCAAACAATCCGGCATTCTGGGCAATAAGATAAATATCTATCATCTGCTGCGGCTGCAGAAAGACCGAGGACCTGCTGTCGTTGAATGCGCCGGTGACTTGAACGATCGCCGACTGGAAAAATTCGGGAGCGGTAAAGTCATGCCCCTCCTTGCCTGCATTGACGAGGTGCAGGCGATACGGCTGCCCGTGGCGCAGGGTGAGTTGGTCGGGGATGAACTGGTATTCGATCATCCTGACCTCGACAGTTTGCGCCTTCGACCAGTCGATCGAGCTGGCCGTATCGGCCTGCGCAATTGCAACAAGTCCTATGAGGACCAACGCGCTGAAAAAAGTTGAGGTAGGCGGGGGTTTCATCCGCAACGACTCACGCTCACCGCGTGGAGGGAGCGGTACGTGCCCGGCCCCTCCACAGAGGCTGAAAGCCGTGCCGCGCGTCGCGTTACTTCGTAACTTGGCCGCGGATTTCACCACCCTTGTTCGCGTCCGTGTGCACGTTGACGTACCATTTGCCGTCCAGCAACTCAGCGGCCTGAGCATCGGTGAGGGTGGCAGAACCCTCGAGCGGGCTGGTCGCCGGGGCGATCGGAACGGCAACACCGCCATTCTTTCCCGGCTCGCCGGAGTGGAAATGCGCGGCGGTAGCAGGCCCCGTCAGGTCTGAATAACTGCCCTTCCAGGACAACTTCTTGCTGGCGGTGTCGTAGGTCGCCGTGAGGGTACCGGTGCCTTTGCTGGAATTCGGCGGCACTTGATTGGTGGCGTTCATGGAGGCCTTGAGATTCACCACTTCCGCCATCGCCGGCCATGCCAGCGCAATCGCCGCGGTGGCGGCCAAGCCGGTCAAAGTCAATCGTAAACTCCTTGGACGCATTGGGTTTCTCCTCTCCAGAACAAGTTGGCGCCGGCGCCGGTTCGCGAGCTGCCCCGTTGCTTGCGCGTGCAGGCCGGCCATCGTCGTTATTCGCCATGCTATTGTCACTGCCGTGTTCTGTCATCCACGAAACGGACCGCAATCGGCACCCCGGTGATCTCGCCGGCCAATCCTTCCGTGAGCGGAAGCGGCGTGCAGCGGTGGAGCCCGTCCATGATGGCGTTGAAATAAATGTCCCGGGTTTCCGGCGGAACGCCGCGCGTAGCGTAGGTGACGCGCGGAGGCGCGATCATCTCCCCGTCGCGCTTGAGTGCAAAGCGCACCGTCATCTCCATGCCGGGGCGGGCCTTGTCTTCAACCGGTGGCACCCAGCAGCTGCGCAGCGCAGCGTACATGGCCCGCACGGTGTCGAGCGCTTGCGGCGGGTTGGGCGTTGCAGGATCGGGCGTCGCCGGCCTCTCGGCCGCGCTGTAGATGGTCAGTCGCAGGTCCTCTCCGAATGGATAGAAGATATCGGGGCCGTAGGAGCGGTGGCGGAAGGCCCTGGAGAGCTTCAGCGCGCAGGGATGTGCGAACGCGCTGCAGCTTGCAGCCGGCGAGGCGTTGAGCAGGCCCGCAGCCGTCAGCATCGCAGGCGCGAGCAGAAAGGTGTAGAGAGTACTCAACGCCATTGCGAAGTGCCTTAAATGCGTGCGAGAGAGGCTCCGATGCGTCGAACAGGCTTGGTGCTCGTAGTGGGGTGCGTGGCGGCGATCAGTTTTGCTGCGCGCAGTCAAACCTCGAATGCGCCCCAGCCACCGGCGCAGACATCCACGCCGGCCCAGGAGCTGCCGAAAACCTACCTGCCCGGCCTCGGCGAGTTCATGGGAAGGATTCAGGTCGATCACGCAAAGCTGTGGCTTGCCGGGCAAGCGCGCAACTGGGAGCTTGCAGACTATGAGCTGACCGAGCTGAAGGAAGTGTTTTCGGACGTGCAGGATTTTGTTCCGCGTTATCAGAACGTCCCCGTCGGCGACATGATCGACGCGATCATCACCGGGACAATGACCGATCTGGACAAAGCCATCTCGGCGCGTGATTTCAACGCCTTCTCGACCGCCTTCGACCAACTGACGACCGCGTGCAATTCCTGCCACCAGGCTGCCAACCGGGCTTTCATCACGATCCAGCGGCCGGCGCAGTCGAGTTTCAGCAATCAGGACTTCTCTCCAAAGAAGTAAGACCCGCGGGTAGGGCGGGCAAGGGCGCGCGCGGAGGTCTACACAGAGCGTGCAGGCTTAACCGCGCGCCGTTGCCCACCCTACAGGTTCGCGTCCGCCGGGCACATCCTGCTCTAATGCGCGCCACGATAGATCGGCGCGGGCTGGGCAAAGAAGCTTGCGAGAATGTGATAGCAGATCGCGTAATTCTTCTGCTGAAATGAGGCGTGCGCGATCCCAGGCATCACGGCAAACTGCTTGTCGGGGTTGGGAAGCCTTTCGAAAAATTTCAGAAGATCCTGAAAGCTGGCGATGCCGTCGTATTCGCCACGCATGATCAGGGTCGGCACCGTGATCTTTTCCGGCTCGCACACCGGCAGATTGGCGCACATGTCAACGTAGGTACCGGTCGGTACCGAATCGTCCAACTTGAGGATTGCGTCGGCGAAAGCCTCGATGACCGCATCATCCGCGGTGCCGGGGTGATCGCGCTCGAAAATGGAGCGCACGAATTCGCGATCGATCGGGCGGCGGCTCTTCGCCCGGAACTCGGGCAGGCGCTTGCTCCGTTCCGCCAGCGTCGGAGAGCCCTCGCCGGTCCACACCATGGCATCAAGCGCAAGCCTTGCCACCATCTCGGGGTGGCGTTGCGCGAACAACGCTGCACGCAGCGCGCCCGATGAAATTCCGTAGACCATGAGCGGCTCCTTGCCCCGCAGCTTCTGGATTGCGCGCGCGGCCGCGAAGCAGTCCTCGGCGCCGAGCGCAATCGGCGCATTGTTGTTGCGATCCTTGGTGGAGCGGCCATAACCCTCCATGTCGACGCACCAAGTGTCGTATCGGCGCGCTGCGAAGAAATCCATGACCGAGGAGTCCGGCCGTCCCGGCACATGCAGGTCGAAGGTCGGCTGCGAGGCCATGGAGGAGCCGTGCACGAACAGGATTCGACCGGCAGTCCGGGACGGATCGCCGGCATGCTTGTTCCATAGGAAGAGCTTCGCGCCGTCGTCCTTGTGCGCCCAATGCTCGGTACCGATGATGCGCAGCGGCGTGTTCATGCCGATTCCTTCACTCGCCCTTGATGGCATTCGCTGTGATGATCTTCGCCCACTTGTCGATCTCGGAGCCGACGTGCTCACCGAACTGCTCGGGTGTCATCGCCATCGGCTCGGCACCTTGCCTCTCCCAGGCGCCCTTCACGCCCGGCCGTAACAGGATCTCGTTCACCGCATGGTTCAAGCGCTCGACGATCGGCTGCGGCGTTCCTGCCGGGGCCATAACGCCGATCCACATTGTCGCCTCATAGCCGGGCACGCCTGCCTCGGAAAGCGTCGGCACGTCGGGAAGAATCGCCGAACGCGTCTTGCCGGTGGTGCCCAGCGCCTTGACCCGCCCGGCCCCAATCACCTGCGCCATTGTTGGGATTGAATCGAACATCATCTGGACCTGGCCGCTGATGATGTCGTTGCGCGCGCCCGCGCTGCCCTTATAGGGCACGTGCTGGATGTCGGTGCCGGTGAGATTTTTGAACAGCTCTCCTGCCATGTGATAGTTCGAGCCAACTCCTGACGAGGCATAGTTGAGCGCGCCGGGCTTCGATTTAGCGAGCGCAATGAATTCCTTGACGTTGCTCACCGGCACCGAGGGGTGCACCACCATGACCAGCTCGGACGTGAGCAGCGAGCCCACCGGAACGAAGTCGCGCAGCAGCTTGAATGATTTGTTGGGGACGAGCGTCTCGGTCGTGGTCTGTGTCGCAGAAACCATGAGGAGCGTGTAGCCGTCGGGCGGAGATTTTGCCGCGGCCTCGCTGCCGATGATGGTGCCGGCCCCTGGCCGGTTCTCCATCACGAAGGGCTGGCCGAGGCTCTTGCGCAGCTCCTCGGAGATCGCACGGGTAAAGACATCCGTCGGGCCTCCCGCCCCGAACGGCACGATGACTCGGACCGGGCGTGACGGATAGTCCTGCGCCATGGCCGGTGCCCGTGGCACCAGGCACAAGCTGGAGATAAGGATCAGGAACAGGAACTTACGCGGCATGTCTGTTTCCTATATCGCAGTCTTGCGGGCGGCCAGCTGCACTGCTTGGACAGCTGCACGCAGCCGGCTATGCTGCTGGTGCCATGTCTCCGAGATCTCATTCACGTGAGCAATCTCAGAGTCACACCCGTGAGCTGGGCTGCGTACGCGCCGGGACCATGAACGGAAATATCCATGAATTGCACGACTGACTTCAAGTCGATTCGGGCACAGGTCTCGCCGCAGGAATGGCAGACGCGCGTCGATCTCGCCGCCTGCTACCGCCTTATCGACAAGTACGGGATGACCGATCTCATTTATAACCACATCACTGCGCGCATCCCTGAAAGCCCCGACCATCTGCTGATCAATCTTTACGGCATGTTGTACAAGGAGATCACGGCATCGAGCCTGGTGAAGATCGATGTGGAGGGCGAGATCATCTGGAAGCCGGATACGGATTACGGCATCAACAAATCCGGCTACGTCATCCATGGTGCCATTCACAAGGCGCGCTCCGATGTCGCCTGCGTGCTGCACACGCACACCCGCGCCGGTATCGCGGTCGCCGCCATGAAATGCGGGCTCCTCCCCCTGTCCCAGACCTCCATGCGGTTTGTCGGCCACATCGGCTATCACGATTATGAAGGGCCTGCCGTCGATCTCGACGAACGCGAGCGCATCGTGGACGATCTCGGGCCGCACGACGCGCTGGTCATGCGCAATCACGGCCTGCTCACCTGCGGTGCGTCCATCCAGCAGGCGTTCAATACAATGTATCAGCTGGAACTGTCCTGCCGGTCGCAAGTCGATGCGATGGCGGCGCGTGCCGAGCTCACGATGCCCGGCGAGAACGTGCTCGCCCACACCGCGCACCTCTACCAGCCCGGCACCCGGCGCCCGTATGGGGTGCTCGAGTGGCCCGCCATGCTGCGTCTGCTCGACGCCGAGGACCGCAATAGCGGCTATCCACCCTATTGGAATTGAAGAGAAGGCGGCAGCCGAGCTACAGGGAAGACAGTTCAATGTTTTCCGGGTCGCGCCGCGCGTTCCAAAAATCAAGAAATCATCGGGAAAAGGTGTATTTCATGGCCGACGGCACCGAGCTTTTCGAGATCATCCACACGACGCGGGCAATGCGGCGCCTCAAGCCCGACCCCGTACCCGATGCAGTCATCAATCGGATCCTCGAGGCGGGACAATGCGCGCCCAATGGCGCGAATGCGCAACAGTGGCGCTTCCTCGTGGTCAAGGACCGGGCCATAAAGCAGGCGGTGCAAGTCTGGTATCAGCGCGCCTTCGACGAGGTGATCGGGCCGCATTACCGATCGAGCGCGCCGCCCCCGGGAATGGATCCGGAGCGATATCGGCGGCAGGCCGCCGCCGTGCAATATCTCACCGAGCATTTCCACGAGGCGCCGGTTTGGATCGTTGCTTGCATTCAGCACGGCACACAGCCGACCAGCCGCTGGTCCGGGGCCAGTATTTATCCGGCCGTGCAAAACATGCTGCTCGCTGCGCGCGCGCTCGGTCTCGGTGCCACGCTCACGACGCGCCATCTCGTCTACGAGAAGGAGACTGAGGCCGCGCTCGGGTTACCGCCTGGCGTTCATTCCTATGCCATCATTCCCATCGGTTATCCGATAGGTAAATTCGGCCCGGTGCGGCGGGGCCCGCTCCCCAAGATCGTCTACAAGGATCGTTGGGGGCAGGCTTGGGATGGCGCCTGAAAAAGTCTACGCCCTCGGTGATGGACGACAGCCGGCAGCAGCACACGCTGCAAGCACCAAGTAGAGGCATACACATTTAGTCGCGGGATTGGCGTTTTGTCGCCGCAAAGAGGCAAGATTCGGTTGATATTTTTATGGGAATGTTACGGGGTGACTTTGGAGGGGCGAGATGAAGAGAGTTGCGATTACGTGCGCTGCAGTTGCCATCGCGCTTGCGTGCATTGCGCCGAAGGAGGCGGCAGCGGGCGACAATGTTGCAGGGGCTCTGCTTGGAGGGCTGGCAGTGGGCACGCTTTTTGGGATAGCGGCGGCCAGTCCTCCGCCCGTGTACTACGCTGAACCCGTCTACGTTCCGACCTGCTACTGGACGCGCGGCAGGCCGGTGTGGGACAGCTATCGAGGAATTTGGATCAGGCCGCGTATCCAAGTATGCGACTGAGACAGAGAGTGCTGAGTTTTAGCCCCAAGAGTAGTGAGACTACAGCCCGCCTCGGCGGGCTGTTTTTTTCGGTAGGACACGATCATTTCTCGCGACCTGAATGCGCGAGCTGTCTTTTAGAAGACGCACTTGCAAACCTCCTGTCGGGCGGTTGTTGCATTTGCGAGCCAGCTTGAGCATGGATTCCGGCCTGCCGTTGGCCGTGAAAGAGGCCATGCCCACCCCCTGGCCCCCCTCGCAATTCGTTCTTTTCGTGACCGTCGTCACAGACCTCAGTACCGATTAACGGACGCCGAGCTGAACGCAGTGACGGGCGGCTTTGGCGGCAATCTCGCGGCTGCGGTCGTGAAAGGCGTGAATGCGGCACGGGATGAGTACTACCTCAGCCGGCAACATTGACATTTGGGACGCGGCCGGCGTCAAATACCGGCCTATTGACATCCTCCGATGCTCTGTGGCCACTGAATCTGTCCCGATCTCTGCCAGCACTGTCGCCGATCTCATAGCACTACCAACACTTGGCGATGTGCTGGCATGCGGCTCTTCCGCCTGAGGACTAATTATGAGGCGACGGGATTTCATTACGCTTTTCGGTGGCACTGCGGCAATGTGGCCGCTCGCGGCGCATGGGCAGCAGTCGAGAAAAATGCACAGAATTGGTGTTTTGTGGCACGGAGCAAACGCTGAAGAAGAAACAATCTATTTGGCAGCGCTCCGACAGGGGTTGGATGATTTCGGCTATGTGGAAGGTCAGAACGTCGTTTTAGAAATGCGTTTTCCGGCGGAGCAGTATGAACGGTTCTTCGTTCTCGCAGCCGAGCTTGCCCAGCAAAACGTGGACGTGTTGGTTTCGGCAGCAGGGATCGCTGCCGTCGCCTGCCATCGTGCAACAACTACGATCCCGATTGTCTCCGTCAATGTCCCCGATCCGGTCGGACGAAAGCTGGTGGCCAGCCTTAACCGGCCCGGCGGAAACTTGACAGGCTTGTCAAATATGGCCGTCGAACTGACGAGCAAGCGCATCGAACTCGCGAAAGAGATGATCAAAGACTTGTCACGCGTAGCATTGCTTGTAAACACGGCCGATGAAATCGGTTCGCGCGCGTATATTGCACAAGGTGAAGCGGCCGGTGCTCAGCTTGGCGTGGCCGTTGTGCCGGTTGGAGTACGGGACGCCAATACCCTGGAAGGTGCGATTTCAAAGATCAGTACAGACGACTTCCAAACAATGGTCGTGACGCACGACGGTTTGTTCTACGTGCAACGAAAACGCCTCGCTGACTTGGCTTTGGAAAGGCGACTGCCGACCATTGCGTTTGCTAGCGAGCAGTGGGAAGCCGGCGTGCTTGCAACCTATGGACCGAACGTACCTACGTTGTACCGACGCGCAGGCGCGTTCATCGACAAGATCCTCAAAGGGGTAAACCCGGCAGATCTTCCTGTTGAGCAACCCACGAAATTTGAGCTTCTCATCAACCTCAAGACCGCAGAGGCGCTTGGCCTTACGGTCCCTTCCACGCTGCTCGCCCGCGCCGACCAAGTGATCGAATAACGACCCCTTTGCTGCGGTGCATGCGTCTGGTTGTACGCCATAGCCGATCAAGCTTATGCCCGTTGTTGGTACATCGCCTCCCGCTGATGCTTGGGTTGGAGAGCTCCGGACATAGCCGGCCAGCGCCCGGGGATGGATTGGGGGCGAATGGACCCAACTCCGACATGGGTGGCCGATTTGCTGTGCTGCACAACGGCCCCTGGGCCGCGGCGCGGGCCAAGGACGCAAGATGGCCCCAAGCCGCTCGTACTGGTCGCCTCAGCACGTCACGAGCGAGCATTGGCTCGATACCTCTCTACACTGTCGCTAAAAGAGCACACCGGGCTGCGGCCGTGAGCCCAGGAATGAACCTTCGGGATTTCTCACGCGACCAATCCGTGGTGCGGCGATGCCGCGCGGGGAGAGGGGAAATCCAGATGATTGCGCGGGTGACGATTCTCATAGCGAGCTTGCTTGCAACCGCTCCGGCTATGGCTCAGTCGATGAACGCCGAAGCGGCTCAGCGATTTGTGACCGGGAAACTGTTCGCGTTCAGCTGTATCGAAGGGTCGCGCGGGCTCGGCCAGATCTATAGTGACGGCTCGGTAACCGGGACTATTCAGGTCAGCGGCTCGGGACCGGTGCGATCGTTTGGGCTTCCGCCGGGGACGTTCAAGGTGAAGGGCGAGGCCGTATGCGCCACTCTCAAAGGCTTGTCATTCGAGCCGTGCTTCAATCTCAACAGAACCGGCGAGCAGAGCTTTCGGGCGTCGCTCACAGGGTTCGGTAGCTTCGCGCATTGCGATTTTGACCGGCGCCTGAACTCCGCCGGCTTGAAAGAAGCTCGCTAACATCTGCTTGTGGATAAAGCTGTGCACAAAGCGACTCGAATGAGGGCCTGACTTAGCATGGACGCAAAGCCCTGGACCGTCCGGGCTGGAACGCGGACCGTAGCGTGGCTGTCATGCGCCGCCAGCTCACTGCGCTGAGTCTCGGGGTGGGTTTAGCGCTCGCTTGCTTCGGAATCAGCGCAGCCCGGGAAGATCTCCAAATTGACGAGACGGTTTACAAATCCGAATCCTGGACGATCGGGTACAACAGCAGCGTGAAGGGCTGCGTCGCTTCGGCTATCTCTGACGACAGTACCACGGTTTGGATTGGGTTTGATGGTAGAGAGCCTGATATTCCCTCTTACCTTGCGTTCACCAATCCGAATTGGCTCTCCATAGAACCTCGGAAGTTCTATGAGCTCCAAATCCAAGCGTCGGGATCCCATGGCTGGAGAGGTTACGGCAGCGGTGTCCAACGTCCGAACGAAAAGGGGTTGTTTGTATTCGGTGTAAGGCGACGATTCCTGCAAGAGTTTGCGCAAGCTTCTGGAGTCGTACTTCTGCTCAACAAGGAGGTGCTTACACGGACCAACATTTCTGGCGCATCGGATGCTATCGAGAAGCTGATGTCTTGCCAGGAACAACGGATAATCGTGTCGAAAAATCAAGGTATAGAAGCGGCCAGATTGGTCGAAGAAGCACAGAAATTACAACGTGGGCGTCAGATAGCGAACCGTGAGCGGGCCCCTTGGGAGGAGACGGAGAAATCAAGGCATGAGCAAGCGCTGGGAGGGCAGCTCGAGAATAACAAGAAAAAGGAGCAAGAAGGGGGACCTGAGAAAGCTGCTGAAAACCCCGCCCTGCCTCCCACGCCAGTCGAGCAACCCCCTGCTGACCCTGAACTGAAAGGCAACGCAATCGTCAGGGCAATCAAACAGGAGCTGATGCGGGTCGGCTGCTATGATGGCCGCATCGATGAGGATTGGCAAACCGCCTCAGCACAAGCCGCTATTGGAAAATTCGTGAGACTGGCACGGCTTACCGTTTCTCCTGCGCAGCCGACACGCGAGCTGCTCGATGCGATTAGAGCCAGGTCCGAACGCATCTGTCACCTTAAGTGCGGAGGTCGTCAAGTTGAGAAGGATGGCCGTTGCATAGCGAAGAAATGCCCGGGCGGCTTTGAGCTGGATGATGATGGCGATTGCATCTTCAGACGAAGGACAGTGTCCAGGCAGGAGACGGACGAGAATGAGGGGCGGCCAAGAGTCCGCTCATATGAAACGAAAAGACGAGCCAGAGCGGATTCTGAGCGGGACCTGCATGACAGAAGGAGAATTGTGACACTTGGCAGGCACGTCACCTGCGGCCCCACCGGCTGTAAGAAAGTGCCGATTGGCTGTCGTGCCATACGAGAGCCTGATACTGGTAACGGAAGGGGCAGCAAGATACTTTGCCCGTGAACAAAGCGAAGCACGTCGGCACGCAAGCCCGAGCGGCAGAACTGGCCTCGACATGACGGCGGGAGAGTAATGTCGGCTCAGGCAGGAAGGCCTCAGAATGCCTACCAATGACTTTTGACTGGGGTAAAGCAGACCTGATGCGAGCGCATTGTTCACCGCTGGTTTTGACCCAAAGGCGCTGCTGATCACACATCATCGGGAAGCGCTGTAGTCGGTAGCCTTGCATCCGAATCTGGGTTTTCGCACCCACATTCCCGTAGGCTGCGCTTAAGACAGCCGCGGCCGTCGTCGTATCCGCTCGTATGCGCCGAGGAGGCAATCATCATGAAGCTCGACCGTGTTCGCCTCAGCGTCGCGGACGCACGCGATCTGGCGGAAGGCGCTTTACGCGGCATCGGATATGAAAACGATGAAGCGCGCATCATTGCCGACCACGTGATTGATGCCGCCATGTGCGGCTATGAGTATTCGGGGCTGGCGAAGATCCTCAACGTGTCCGAGAGCGAGCACTTCCGGTTGCCGCGCCAATCCATGAAGGTGTTGCGAGAGACCGAGGGCTCGCTTGCTTTTGATGGCGGCAACAATGTCGGCATGCTTGCGCTCTTTCACGCCGCGCAGGCGACGATCGACAAAACCAAGGCCCACGGCATTGCGCTCGTTTCGGTGACCAACGCCTGGATGAGCGGGCGCAGTGCCTACTATGTCGAGATGATCGCCAAACACCGCCTCGTCGCGATTCACACTGCGGCCAGCTCGCCGCAAGTGGCCCCGCCCGGCGGCATCCGGCCGGTGCTCGGCACCAACCCGATTGCGATTGGGCTTCCGTCGTCGCGCGGACCAATCCTATTCGATATGGGCACCTCGGCTTACATGATGACCGAGGTGATGCTGCGCGAACGGCTCGGAGAGCTGCTTCCCGAAGGCGTTGCGCTCGGCCCCGGGGGCGAGCCGACCAGGGATCCAGCGGCGGCACGCCGCGGCGCCTTGCTACCGTTCGGCGGCTACAAAGGTTTCGGACTTGCGCTCATGCTGCAGGCGCTCGGGCTGCTCGGCGGTGCCGAGAGCGAGTACGGCTACTTGTTCGTCGCCTTCGGGCCCGACCTCCTCGGGCCAGCGGACGCATTCGAACGGCAGGTGACGCAGTTGATCGAACGCATCAAGGCAACGCCTCGGCAGCCCGGCATCGATGAGATCCGCATTCCGTCGGAGCGGGCATTTCGCTCTCGCGAGCGCGCGCGCCGCGAGGGCCTGGAGATCGACCGGATGGTATTCGATGCGCTCGTCGCCCTGCGCGCGCGGCAAGGATAACGCCGCAGTGGCGTATCTTGCAGGATCAGTCTGGGTCACCGCGCCGCCGTGAGCCCCAGCTCCTTTGCTGCGATTGCGAGTCGTTCGCGTTGTTCCTGCATTGCTGCTGCGAATTCAGCCGGCCCGCCCGCGTTGGCAATTTGGCCGGTAACGCTCAGCTTTTCGCCGAAATCCGGCTCTTGCACGACGGCGCGCACGTCGGCGGCGATATGCTCTCGAAGCGCCGCGGACATGTCATGCGGGCCGAAAAAACCCACAAGCCCATCGAGCGTAAGTTCCGGATAGCCCGCCTCCGTGACGGTGGGTACCTCGGGGTTGCTCGGCGGCCTTATGCTGTTGGTCGACGCGAGCATCTTGATTTTTCCTGCCTGAAGCTGCGGACGCAGCGTCGCCAGCGATGCTTCGGTCACCTGGATTCGTTCTGTGGCAACGTCGTTGGCGGCATCCTGGGGGTTGCGATAGGGTACGCGCTTCATGTCGAGATTGTTTTTCTTGAGAAAGCCCGCGAAGAGGAAATCGATGGCGCCGGTCGTGCCGGCCCAGTTGAGTTGTCCCGGGTTTGCGCGCGTCATCGCTACCAGCTCGTGCATCGTTTTGACCTCCATTGCCGCAGGAACCGCGATGACAATGACCGTGTTCCAGCCTCGGGCGATCGGCAGCAGGTCGCTATCCTTGTAAGGCATCTGCTGCAGCACGTACGGATGCGCCGTGAGTGCGGATGTCGGGGACGCAAGCAGGACATGATCGTCGTTCGCGCTGATGACGGCGCTCACCGCGACAATGGCATCGCCGCCTGGGCGGTTCTCGATGACGACGGGCTGCCCCCAACGCTTGCTCAACCGATCACCAAGCAGGCGGGTGCCGAAATCCACGCCGCTGCCGGGTCCGAGCGTTGCAATGAACTTGACCGGCCGCTGGGGCCAAGTCTCCGCCATGGATGGAAAAACAGAAGCCAGCAGCAAAAAAAATGCGAGAGCGGGTCGATAGAATCGTCGGGTCGATCGCCGCAGTGAAGACATGGGCCAAGCTCCGTTGGTGTGATGGCATAATTGGTTGGAAAACGCGAGAGCGGCCGGCGGTGGGATCGCGATCGCGAGCATGGAGGCCTTCTCCATCACCACCGCATTCCCACTCGTGATGGCAGTTTGAAAACCGGACAAACCGAAAAAATGGTCACCGGCCGTTGTCCGTGCGAGCCGCATCGCGCTGGCTTCCACGACCGAGCGCCAAGAGAATTGCATCGAGCCCGTCTGTCAGCGCCGCGGGCCCCGGCTGCAGGATCAGAGGAGACTTGATTTCCACAATGCGGTTAGTGAGCACCGCGGGGATTTGGCTCCAACCAGGTCGTTGCCGGATTTTTTCCGGCACAACCTTCTTGCCGCACCACGAGGCCAAAATGACGTCAGGTGCGGCGGCGATGATTGCTTCCGGCGAGACGATACGATCCTTCGCTGCTTTCTGGACCGCCAAATCTGGAAACACGTCCTTGCCGCCCGCGACCTCGATCAGCTCGGATACCCAGCCGATGCCGCTGATCAGCGGACCGTCCCATTCCTCGAAATAGACCCTTGGCCGCGCATGGTTCGGCACTCGCGCGGCGATATCGGTAAGCCGGCGCTCATAGCGCTGCGCCAGCGCCTCCGCCCTCTCTGTCAGGCCGACGAGGGCGCCGAGCGTGCGGATCATCGCCAGGATACCGGCAATATCGCGCTGGTTGAAGGCATGCACAGCAATACCTGCTCGGATGAGATCGGTAGCAATCGGCGCCTGAAGATCGGAAAAGGTAAGAACGAGGTCCGGCTCAAGCGCGAGAATCTTCGGGATGTCTGCCGAGGTGAAGGCCGAGACACGTGGTTTCTCGCGCCGCACCTGAGGTGGACGGACCGCATAACCGGAGACGCCGACGATGCGATCTTGCTGGCCGAGGAGGTACAGCGTCTCGACCGTCTCTTCCGTCAGGCAGACGATGCGAGACGGTGGAAACTGGCGCATGCATGCATCCTGTCGTGATTTATGAGAGGGACCCTGCGGGCATTGGTCATGCGCACAATCCTCGCCGAAATGTCACACATTACAACGAAATAAAGTTCCCGCGTTGACAACCAACGCTTAATGGTTTGCAATCGTCACGTTCAGGTGTGCCGGTCGCGTTGATCGGCAAAAAGGGAATTCGGTGCGGTTCGCCATTTCTCTGACAGCGAGCTAAATCCGGAGCTGCGCCCGCAACTGTAAGCGGCGAGCCTTTCTCCAGAATGTCACTGGGCTTTGCGGACAAAGCCCGGGAAGGCGGAGGAGGGTTATGACCCGCAAGCCAGGAGACCTGCCTGAGCAGAGTCATCCTTCCGGCGTGCGGTGCGCGCGCACGGGGCGGTCTTCCGCTGTGGTGACAGGAGAGCTGTCGAGCGGAGGGAGCGACCGCCATGTATGTCCATCTGATCACGAGCACTACATTCCGCAGGGCACGTCCAAGCATCGGAGCAATCGCTGCCGGGGTGATGGTTGGCATGATGCAAGCAGCACGGGCAGAACCTACGACCAAAGCATCTCCTCCGAACGCAGCGCCGTACTTTCACTGGACGGGGGCCTACATCGGCACCAATTTCGGCTACGGCTATGGTCATTCTCACACCGATGCCCTTTTCAGCGACGCGAGCTTGGGGACCCCCTTGCTTGCCACCGGCTCGTCGACCAAATTCAATGGTGTGCTTGGCGGCGTCCAGGCCGGCTACAACTGGCAAGCGGGCTATTGGCTCCTCGGCCTGGAAGGCGACATCCAGCACACCAACCAGCGCGCCACCACGAGCTATGTATGCCCAGGAGCGGTGTGCAATTCCGGTATTGCGGGCTTCGATGCCCCGACGAGCCTCGTCCATAGTCAGGAGCTCGACTGGTTCGGAACGCTGCGCGCACGCATCGGCGTGACTACCACGCCGGATGTGCTGTTGTACGCCACCGGCGGGGTTGCAGTCGCCCGACTTGCGCATGTCGGCACCATCTCGGGGGCGAGCGTCGCCCCGCTTCTGGATGAGACCGGTGCTCCAGTGCTCGACGACAAAGGTAACCCGATCACGGCGACCGGCAGCAACAGCGCAGGCCTTTTCGAGCACACAACCAAGCTGGGGTGGGCAGCGGGCGCCGGCGTCGAAAGACACCTGATCGGAAACTTGAGCGGGAAGATCGAATATCTGCACATGAGCTTCGGCGCGGATTCCGTCAGCGCCGGCAACGCGACGCCGCTGGCGCTCGGCCTGCATTCCCGTATCACCGACGACATCGTGCGGGTGGGGCTGAACTACAGGCTCGAGGCGAGCAGAGAAGACGAACCCGACGATAAGCGTGGCAAATTCAACAAATCGCCGATGATAACCAAAGCGCCGCTCCAGCTCCCTGCATGGATTTGGACGGGCTTCTATTTTGGCGGCCATGTCGGCTATTCCCGTGGTCAGGCCCAAGTCACCCTGAACGATCCAACGACGGATCCGCATCCGGACAATTTCCGCAGCTCATTCGGCAGTCTGACCGGGGGTCTCCAGGTCGGATATAATTACGTCCTGCCGTCGCGTTTTCTCCTCGGCATTGAAGCCGATGCATCGTTCCCGAACTACCTCGCGGCCGATGATGTGGCCTGGTCGCGCACAAGGGTGGATGTCGATCGCGCGCAAAAAATCGATTACATGGCCACCGTCCGTGGCCGTTTCGGCTATACGTTCCCGCAGTGGATGATCTACGCGACCGGCGGAGTTGCGTGGTCCCTGGGCCGCTTTCTCGAGAGCCCGGGTGCGACCGACGACGTGGACAAGGTCCTGCACCTCTACAGCGGATGGACCGCCGGCATCGGTGCCGAAGTGCCGATTGAAGGCGGCTGGAGCGCCAAGCTGGAATATCTCTACGTGACGTTTGGGCATCAGGACATCATGTTCCAGTCCGGCGTCGCCGCGGGATCCTCCTTCGATGTTCATTCCGTGCGTGCCGGGCTCAATTACAATTTTGCAGCAGCGGCAGCGGGCGACACTCGCACGACGGCGTCTGGCTCATCCCCGACTGAGTTCGAGAATTGGGCCATCCACGGCCAGACAACCTATATCCAGCAGGGCTACCCGCCGTTCCATTCGCCTTATCTTGGCCCCAACAGCTTCACCCCTTGGGCGCAAACCCGCAACACCTGGACCACCAGCGTGTTTCT
>Ga0070712_100000425_pt1 | contig 24222 bp, 17 predicted proteins | sample LARL81metaG_FD_71396 | JGI IMG/M metagenome (GOLD analysis project Ga0070712, IMG submission 71396) | Corn, switchgrass and miscanthus rhizosphere microbial communities from Kellogg Biological Station, Michigan, USA - LAR L8-1 metaG | ecosystem: Host-associated > Plants > Roots > Rhizosphere ...
CCCCCCTGACGTAGCGTCGCGCTTCCCATTCACCGATACCGAAGCGCCCTCCGCCCAAGCCGGAATCCGCAAACTCATCGCAAACGATGCCGCCTTCGATGCCTTCACCTCAAACTCGACATGCGGCTCGTTCGGATACTCACTCTTCTGTGTCAACGAAACCTGCGCCCCGTCCTGTGTCCACCGCACCGTAGAAGGAATGTACAGGTTCACATAAACCCCGCGCCCGTCGCGGAAGTAAGTATTGATCCGATAATCCGCCGCCACCTGCGGCATCGTCCCCGAGCAACACGGCCAGCGATGGTCGGAATATACTTTGCGTCCCTTGAAGTTGTAATCCGAGTAATAAAATGTCCGCCCATCTGGTTCCAGCGACTTCGCCCCAAGGATGGTGTTGTACATCATCCGTTCCATGCTATCGCCGTATCGCGGATCTCCCGTTACCCGCAACAGATACCGCGTCAGCTTGAAGTGGGCATACGACCCGCATGGCGTCTCAAACCCGCTGTGCGTCTTCGTAAGGCTGTCGTAAACGTCGGAGCTCCCGGTGGCCCGCAACATTTCATCCGGTCCCCAGCCTCCGGTCGCGAAACTCTGCGCCGCCACCATGTCAAACCCGTTCTTCGCTGCACGTAAGTACTTCTCGTTTCCCAACATCAGATAGGCCTGCATTGCCGACGACAAGCAATTCACATGGCTATACGCATGCCTCCCCGCCAGATCATTCTGCCCCGCCGCCAACCGGTCAAAGAATGTTTCGTTCAAATACTGCACCGCTAGTGCCCGATACTGCTCTCCCGCCCCGCGCTGGTATGCCAGAAAAAGATTTTCCGGCATCGTGTATGACTCATCCCAGGTCCACGACTCATCCTTCCCCGGCCGCCAACTCTGACCATGCTCAATCGCTTTGCCCGGAAGATGCGGCACTGCCGTCTCGGTCGTCTTCTGCAGAATCGACCATGCATCCGGATCGCCCACGAACTTCTGCGAATCCATCAGTCCGCACACCAGCTTGTCGTAGCAGTAAGCGGGGAAGCGGTTGTTCTCGTAAAACTTGCCATCAATGGTTTGAGCGTAAAGCCGGTTCAAACGCAGCACCTTATCCCGCGCTGCCTGCGATCCCGTAATCGCATACATCCTCGCCAGTGCCGACACCCATTGCCCAAAGGTCGCCGAAGGCGCGAACCCCGCATCAAACGTATGGAAATCGTATGCCGGATCGTAGCGGTACCACCCGCCCAAATCTTCACCCGGCGCGGGCTGTCCCGCCATCATTCGAAACGGTTTGAGCAGGGCATCATCGCTCAGGTCCATCAGAACTGCGTGAGTCTGTCGCAGTTGCTCCTCGTGCAGAGCACTATTGATCGCGACGTCTCCATAGCCGAATTCTTCCAGAGGGGATGGAACTGCCGAGGCCGCATCCGAACGAAACGACAAACCGTGTACGTGGGTTGCAGGAAGAATGCTGGCAACCGATGCCAGAGTGGCTGACTGCAAGAATGTTCTGCGGGAGACAACTTTGGCGGGAGACATAACTTCGCTGAACTGGATGCCTCAGTTCTCGCGCGCTCGCTACACGAGAATTGAAGAAGCGTCGAGAGAACCTTACCGCTGGTTCTCCGCTTCCTTAAACATATACTTGATCGCAGGCTTGTAAATCATCAGATTCGCATCGCCGTTTTCCCGGTTCACCTTGATGCAATTCCGGTCATACCATTCGATGACGCCGCGTATTTCTTCTCCATCGCGCAGCACAATCACCATCGGCGTTCGCGACTGCATCTGTTTCTGATAATAGAAATTCTCTGCGTTGGTCTGCTCGGGAGGGGCCGGTTTCTTGCCGCCCCCCATATGACGATCACCGCGATCTCCACGGTCTGCTCGCTCCATTCGTTCTCCACGGTCGTGCCGCTCCGGCCGCTCGCGTCGTTCCTGCGGCATCGAAGCCAGGTTGTGGTTATTGTAATTCTCCAGGCGGGGCAGTGTGGGACGAATCAGTTTGCGGTTGGCGAAGTTCTCCTTTTCGGAGCCTTCTCCGGCGTGTACGGGATCCATAATTTCCTTCATCGTGGCGCTACCTCAGGTACACGCATTCGCGTAAAACCACCGTATCTGGGACCCTATGAATGTGAACGAAGGCGTGAAATTTACCTTACCGTAACACAGGAAACCGCCTCTGACAATCCTTCCTTCGTGCCATACTCCTGGTGTGCCAAAACTTGCACACCATGAAGAATATCGATTTGCCCCCGCTAATTCGTGTTCGACATGTCGGCGCCGCGGCGCTCGCTGCCGCTCCACGTTACCAGCGCCACCAGGCCCGTCGTCAGTAACACGGTCAATGCCAATACCGGCGCAAAAAGGCCGCCAAATCGGCCCTCCGCCAGCTTCGCCTGGATTATCGAATTCCCCGCCGCGAAAAAATTCCCGACCTGGTATGCAAACCCAGGCAGGGTCCCCCGCACCCCCGGTGGTGATAGTTCATTTAAATGCGCCGGAATCACTCCCCACGCCCCTTGCACCATGAATTGCATCAGAAATCCCCCCACCGCCAGCATGGGTAAGGTGCGCGAATAGACCCACAACGGTATCAACGGAAGCGAAAGCAGCGCCGCAATCACGATCGCCTTCCGTCGTCCGATTTTTTCCGACCACGTTCCAAAAAAAATCCCTCCCAATAGCGCTCCTACATTGGCAATGATGGAAATCAATCCCACAATCTGCGGCGAGAGTTGATGATCCTTTTGCAGAAACGTTGGATACAAATCCTGTGCGCCATGGCTGTAGGAATTGAACGCGAACATCAGTGCCACCATGAAGAAGAAGATGCCAGCATGCGCTCGGATGTCTTTGCCCAGCCTGCTCTCGGCCGATCGCGACACGCGTCCCTGGATCCATGCCGGAGACTCATCGACCTTGCTGCGAATGTAGATCACCAGAAACGCCGGCAGTGCCCCCACCACGAACAATCCCCGCCATCCGATAAAAGGAAAAAGCGTGCTGTACACTAGCGCCGCCATCAGATAACCCACGACATATCCTTCCTGCAATACGCCTGAGAAAAATCCGCGCCCCTCCGCCGGCAGTGTCTCAAACGCCAAGGCCGCGCCCACACCCCATTCGCCGCCCATCGCGATTCCAAAGAACACCCGCAAGATCAAGAACGCTTTCAGTGACGGAGCAAACGCCGACGCCAGCTCGAACACCGAATACGCAATAATGTCCACCATCAACGCAGGCCGCCGCCCGAACCGGTCCGCCATGAGCCCAAAAAGTACCGCCCCAATCGGACGCATCGCCAGCGTCAGAAAAATTGCCTCGCTGATCACCGAAACCTTCGCCTGAAACTGCGTTGCCAGCGCGCTGACGCAAAAAATCAAAATAAAAAAATCAAACGCATCCAGCGACCACCCCAAAAAACAGGCAATAAACGTATTCCTCTGCACCGGCGTAAGCCGCCTAAAATGTCCAATAAATTCCATGAAGTAAGTCTGAGCCCTCCCCCCGTGGCCTCTGTGTTCCCTGTGGTGAAGGTTTTCTCCCCTCCGAAAAGTCCAGCGATGCTAGCATATGTGTTTCAATCTCCACTCAGAAATCAGCAATTCCCCATGCCCGACCTCGATCTCCCGCAACGCCAGGCCACCGACGCTCTCATGCTCACCGGATTCTGGTATCGCGCCCTACCTGCCGATCGGGTTCACCGCAACCAGCTCTACAAAGCGACCCTCCTCGAGATCCCGTTGGTTATCGGCCGCGACCGTCTCGGACAACCCTTCGCCCTGCGCGATGCCTGTCCCCATCGCGGCATGCCCCTTCACTGCGGAAAATTTGACGGAGAAAATCTCGAGTGCGGATATCACGGATGGCAGTTCGACGTGCACGACGGCCAGTGTCAGCTGATCCCGTCGCTCACCGCCGATCAGAATCTCAAAGTCGATCGCATCTACGCCGGCAGCTACGGTTGCGAAGAGCAGGACGATTTCATCTGGGTCTTCATCCCCGACCCATCCCCGACCGGCGCCGGATTCGTCCCGCGCACTGAACCGCCCGACCCCGCCCCGCAGATCGAAAAATTTACCGGCAAATACAAACTCGCATACCTGCAAGCGGAAATGCCCGTTAGCATTGACCACGGCATCATCGGCCTCATGGATCCCGCCCACGGCCCCTTCGTCCACCAGGCATGGTGGTGGCGCACCCAGCACAGCATTCACGAAAAGCAGAAAAACTTCGAACCCATTCCTTACGGCTTCCGCATGAGTGCGCACACTCCCAGTTCCAACTCCGCTCCCTACAAATTACTGCGCCTCTACGCCGACGCCGATTCCATCACCACCACCATCGATTTCGTTCTCCCCAACATCCGCACCGAAACCATTCGCGCCGGAAAATACTGGTTCTCCAGCCTCACCACGGTCACGCCCATCACACGCAGTCACTGCCGTATCGACGTAGTCGCCGCCTGGAATTTATTTCGCTGGGTCCCGTTCGTTCCCGACCTGCTGAAATTTGTCTTCGCAAAATTCGTCGAACAAGACCGCCGTACCATGGAACTTCAAGCCGAAGGCCTGAAGCATAACCCCCACCTCATGCTGATCGACGACGCCGACCGCCCCGCGAAATGGTATTTCCAACTAAAAGCCGCGCATCTGGAATCCAAACGTACGGGAACGGAAATGAAGCACCCCGTACCGGGTCCAGTCACGTTGAAATGGCGAAGCTAGAAAGAAAAGCTAGAAAAGAGAAGTTCAAAAATCGCAGTCTGTCATTCTGAGCGAAGCGAAGAACCCCTTGCAGGCCGCACCCACCAGCGGCCTCAAAAGGAGTTCCCCCCCAAGCCGCGCCCTGCTTCTCCCAGGTCCGAAATCGGAAACCCTAAACCCTACTCCCCCACCAACCAATCCATCGCCTCTTCCCGCGTCTTAAACGTCGGAAAATCCCGCTGCGAGAACGTCTTGAAGTTCTCGTAGTATACGTGCGGCACACTCTCGGTTCCCACCCAAGCCGACCGCTTCACATAAGGACGATCCAGCGTCAGCACTTCCTTCATGTGCATCGCAACGTTCTTATCGAAATGTGCCCCGGTGAAATCGGCAAGCGTAAGTACCGACCCCGGAGCATGCCGCGAGATATCGGCGCGCACCAGGTCCAGCAGAACCATCATCTCCTTGCTGTTGCAGCCGCTGAAATCAATCACATAGATCATCTGACCCTTGTGCTTCACAAACTGCAGTCGCTCGTCGACCGGTTCAGGGTTTGTCATCCCAGGATCTCCTCCACCACGCCATAAGCCCCGTCCAGCGCCGAATCCAGCGCCGACGCATCTTTTCCTCCAGCCTCCGCCAAGTCCGGACGTCCACCGCCCTTACCGCCAACCTTCTGCGCCACAGGCCCGATCACCTTGCCCGCCTGCACCCGCGAAGTCAAATCTTTCGTCACTCCCACAATCAACGCGACGTTCCCGTTCGATGCCGACCCCAAAATCACCACACCCGACCCAATCTTGTCGCGCAACTGATCTACCAGCGTCCGCAACTGCCCTCGCTCCAGGTTATCCACGCGGTGCGCCAGGACTTTTACGCCCTTCACTTCCTTAATTTTCTCCCCAACATTTGCTGTCGAAGACGACGCCGACTTCATCCGCACCTGATCAAGTTCGCGCGTAAGCCGCTTGATCTCCGCATCTTTCTTCTCCAGTTCCGCTCTCAGCGCGTCCGCCGGAGAAAAAGAAGTTTCATTGTCGGCAGTCGAATCAGACGTGGGTGGCCCATCACCCTTCGCGGTTTTCGAAGGGTGGGAAGCAACGAAACTCGACACCACGTTCTCCAACTGATGATCCATGCGGAAGTGCCGCAGCGATCCTTCGCCCGTGATCGCCTCCACGCGACGTACCCCCGACGACACGCTGCCTTCCTTCAAAATCTTGATCAGCCCAATCTCTCCCGTAGCCCCAGTGTGCGTCCCGCCGCAAAGCTCGGTGGAGAAATCGCCAATGCGAACCACGCGCACCTTGTCCCCATACTTCTCCCCGAACAAAGCCATCGCGTGATACTCGTTCACCGCCACATCGATCGGAACATCAACAATCGTCTCTACCTTCTGGTTGCGCAGCAATTCCTTGTTAATGATGTCTTCAATATCCTGCAACTCCTCGTCTTCCACAGCCGCAAAATGCGAAAAATCAAACCGCAAATGCCCCGGTGCCACTAGCGAGCCCGCCTGCTTCACATGCTTTCCCAACACCTCGCGCAGCCCAGCATGCAACAAATGCGTGGCCGTGTGATTCCGCATCGTTGCCTGCCGAACGTCAGTATTGACGACAGCATCCACCCGATCCCCAACCCTGAGGGTGGACTTCATGACAACCTGATGTGCACGCACTCCCTGAATCGGGTAATAGCACCCGGTCACATCGGCGACGACAGTATTGTGATCGTCCGAGTAAAGCCATCCCCGATCCCCCACCTGCCCGCCCGCCTCGGCATAAAACGGCGTATGGTCCAGAATGACCTCACCCGACTCACCCGCCTTGAGCTCGCGTACTCCTTGCCCGTTGTGAATGATCGCCAGAACTTCGCATCCATCCGACCGCGTCTGCCGGTATCCCTCAAACTCCGACTTCGGCAACTGCTGATACGCCGGATTCGCCGTCTGCTTCGCCGCACCCTTCCACGATGCCCGAGCCCGAGACTTCTGCTCTTCCATTGCGTGATCAAAGCCAGGCTGATCAAATCCCATCCACGCATCTCTCGCCGCATCGAGCATGAAGTCGAGGGGAAGTCCATAGGTGTCGTACAGCTTGAATGCTTTCTCGCCATTCACCTCGACCCTCTTAACGGGCATCTCACGCAATCTAGGTTCGATCTGTGCGGCTAACTGTGGTCCGATCTTCTGACGGACAAACGCGATCAAGGGATCAGGTTTGCCGGTCGCGAAATCTCGCCACATCTGATCCGTAATGCCGGGTACTGCCTTTGTAACCTCATCTACATAAGAGAACGATTTGTCGTAGTCCTTTTGTGCCTCGAGGATCAACTGCTGAAACGCCGCTTTGCCTGATGTGAGTTTCGACTCATCCAGCAGTCCATCGAGTTTGTCTAAGCCAAGTTCCAATGTGTGCAAAAAACGTCGTTCCTCAGCTTCTACAACACCCGCAACGTGTGATGCCGTCTCGTTGAGTTCGGGGTAGGCATCTACCATAACGTCTCGAACTGCAAATACCATATGCCCAAGAAACGGGGCTTTTTGTCCCAGAATGCGCCCATGTCGGATCGCCCGCCGAATAATCTTCCGCAGTACGTACCCGCGCCCGTCATTCGCTGGCGTCACACCATCTGAAATCAGAAACGTCGCCGCCCGCGAGTGATCAGCTATCACCCGCAGGGAAGCCGCCGACTTCGTATGCGCTTCCTTGCTCAGTTCTTTCGTTAGCGAAGTCCCGGTCAACTCTGCCGCGCGCTTGATCAACGGAGTAAACAAATCTGTGTCGTAATTTGAAACGACACCCTGCAGCGCCGCCGCAGTTCGCTCCAACCCCATTCCGGTGTCGATCGATGGCTTGGGCAGCGGATTCAGTTTCCCGCTCGCATCGCGGTCAAACTGCATAAACACCAGGTTCCAGATCTCGACGTATCGTCCGCAGTCACACGGGAACGCACAGTCCGCATGCCCTTGATCGGACGACGCCACGCCCATGTCGTAGTAGATTTCGCTGCAAGGTCCGCAAGGCCCGGTATCGCCCATCTGCCAGAAGTTGTCCTTCAACCCCATCTCAAAGATGCGATCCTTTGGCACGCCCTGTGCCGCCCACAGGTCATAAGCCTCGGCATCCCGCTGCAGCCCGCCCTCACCGTTGAAGACCGTCACGTACAACTTATCCTTCGCAATCCCAAACCACTCCGGCGAAGTAATCAACTCCCACGCGTAGGCAATCGCATCCTTCTTGAAGTAATCGCCAAACGAAAAATTCCCCAGCATCTCGAAAAACGTGTGATGCCGGTTCGTGAACCCTACATTCTCCAGATCGTTATGCTTCCCGCCTGCCCGCACGCACTTCTGCGACGTCGTCGCCCGCGAGTAATCCCGCTTCTCCAGCCCCAGAAAAACATCCTTGAACTGGTTCATCCCCGCGTTGGTAAACAGCAACGTAGGATCATTAGCCGGGACAAGCGACGACGAATGCACCTCTTTGTGTCCCTTGTGCACAAAGAAGTCCAGAAATTTGCGGCGGATTTCGGAACCAGTCAGCATGGAAAAGCCATTCTAAATGAACCAGGCCCGTTGCCGTTGCCCGGCAGGTCTTCGGTCTGCGGAGTACGCGTCCAACACACATCAGCAAATAGCCAAGGGCACAGACAGACAAAGAAGAAGAGGATCTTCCTCGTGTGCTCTGTGCCCTCTGTGGTAAATAGTTTTTCTTGACTTACTTAATCGCGTCGACAGCCTTCTCGGTGCCTTTCTTGACGTCGTGGCCCGCGTCCTTGGCGCCCTTTTCCGTGTCCTTTGCCGCGGTCTTGGTGGTCTTTCCCGTCTTATCGGCGGCCTTCTCGGTCCCCTTCGCAGTGTCCTTGGCTGCGCTCTTGGTCGCGTCGCCAGTCTTGTCTGCTGCCTTTTCCGTGCCCTTCGCGGTATCCTTCGCCGCTGTCTTGGTGGCGTGCCCAGTCTTTTTCGCCGCCTTGTCGGTAGCCTTGGCCGTATCGTCCGCAGCCTTCTTTGTATCGGTCGCAACGTCCTGCGCCAGCGCGATTGACGCCACGCCAAGCACCGACGCAACCAGCAAAGTCTTCAGAAGTCTTTTCATAATGTCCTCCTCGATTTTCGAACCCCAGAAGTCTGCATGCGAGTATGCGACATCGCAACCCACAACGCAAGAGACTAAGCCCGCGCCTTCCTCAAGCTGTCTCGTTCTCCAGCGTACTCAGAGTCTCGTCATCCACATCCCACTTCTTCAGGATCGTAAAGATCGTCTTCATCCCGAATCCCGCCCGCGCCAGCTGCCGAAAGACCCGCGCCGTCTCTTTCTGATCCTTCGGCTTCTCCAGTCGCTTCTTCCGCAGAAACTCGCGAGCCTGCTTCTCGTCACTCACGCCCTCGTAAGCGGTATCCACGGCCTTCTCGATCACCGACCCATGCACGCCACGCGTCTTCAACTCCGTAACCACTCGCATCCGGCCCAGTTTCTGATTGTCGCGCCGCAGCGAAGAATAATAGGCGGCATACTGCGAGTCGTTCAGATATCCCTGATCCTTCAGCCTCCGGATCACCAGCTCCACCAGCGTCTGCCCATATTCTGATTCCGGTTCTTCCACGCGCGCCCTCATCAGCCGCTTCAATTCCGCGACCGTCCGCATACGCCGCCCCAGCGCCCCCACGGCATACTCGTAAAGCTCATCCTCCGAATACTGTCTTCTCTTTGGACGCGAGAACGCCATACCCCCACGATATTCGCAATTGCGAGAAACCACAAAGCAAATGAGCGTGAACTGAAACTCGCAGAAGTCTTCCTCCCTGCTCCCCAGTGTCCTCTGTGGTCGAAAGGTTTTTCGTACCCAACAAAAAAGGGCGCGCCCAGGCGCGCCCATCCAGGGAGGCAACACAATGAACAAAGCAAAACTCAGAGCCTACCGGTTGCCAAATCCCGCCGACTGCATCGACTGCCGCGAAATGTCCGCCGTCGACGCAATACCCGCCATCCGCAGCTTGAAGTCGTCGGCATTCGACGCGTTCTCCAGCGCGGTCTCGTAATTTACCAGCCCCGCCTGGAACAGATCCCACAACGACTGATCAAACGTCTGCATGCCGTACTGCGAAGTACCTGCCGCAATCGCGTCGCGAATCGACCGCGTCTTTTCCGGCACCAGCACGCACTCGCGAATGTAAGCGGTATTAATCATCACCTCGACTGCCGGTACTCGCCCTTCCGCATCGCAACGCCGCACCAGTCGCTGGCTCACGATCGCCCGCAGCACCGCCGCCAACTGCATACGAATTTGCTTCTGTTCAGGCGGCGGGAAAATCGAGATCACACGGTTAATCGTCTCCACCGCGTCCAGCGTGTGCAGCGTCGAGAACACCATGTGCCCCGTCTCGGCCGCGTGCAGCGCCGTCGAAATCGTCTCCAGGTCTCGCATTTCGCCCACCAGGATCACGTCCGGATCCTGACGCAGAGAAGCTCGCAGCGCCGCGCCGAATGTTGGCGTATCCACTCCAACCTCGCGCTGGTTCACGTATCCCTTCTTATCGCGGTGCAGAAATTCGATCGGATCCTCAATCGTGACGATATGTTCCGCCCGCGACGAGTTCACCCGATCCACCATCGCAGCCAGCGTCGTCGACTTACCGGAACCCGTAACGCCCGTCACCAGGATCAGCCCTCGCGGCATGTCGCAAATCTGCTCCACCACCTTGGGCAGAAACAGTTCGTCGAGCGCGCGAATCTTGGTCGGAATAACACGAAGCACCAGTCCCACGTTGCCGCGCTGCTGGAAGATGTTCACACGGAACCGTCCCAGTCCGGCCACGCCGTACGCCATATCGATTTCGGTGGTCTCTTTGAACTTCTGCTTTTGCCGCGCCGACATCATGCTGAACGCCATGTTCAACATATCTTCGGCGCTGATGCGCGGCTGTTCGGTCAACGGCACCAGTTCGCCGTCAATGCGCAGATGAGGATAATTTCCCACCTTCAAATGCAAGTCGCTGGCTCGCCGTTCCGTCGCTATCCGAAGCAGGTCATCAATATTCATGCGGACTTTTCCCCTGGGTACATCTCGCTATCATGATCCTCCGAATCGTCACCTTGCCCAAGATGACCTAGGTAATGGCCTCGATGCTGCACAAGGACAGCCCCTAAAGTTTCCGCCACCATCGGCCAAAACATCCGCGACCTCGGAATCGTCCGCCGCTGCGGCCGCATCTACCACTGGAACCCGCGAACCGCATGCACCCCACCGCCCTTATCTTCGACATGGACGGCGTCCTCATCGACTCCGAACCCGCCCACAAACTCGCTAAAGAGCGCGCCTTCGCCCGCTTCGGAATCACCCTGTCCGAAGCCGTCTACGATCTATACAAAGGTCGCCCCGACGAAACGATGATGAGCGAAGTCGTCCCCACTCTCCCCAACCTCAGCGTCAATGTGCAGGAGATGCTTCGCCTGAAGCACTTGGAATTCGAGACCGTGAAACATCTGGCCCAACCCATCCAAGGCGCGAAAGAGTTTGTAACCTGGGCAAGAACGAAGTTCCGGCTCGCTCTCGCCACCTCAGCGACGCCCCGCAACCGGCAAGTCGCACTCGCCTTCCTCGGACTCAGCGACAGCTTCGACTTCGTTGTCGATACATCCGGCTTCACCCACCCGAAGCCCAATCCGGAAATCTTCCACACCGCACTCCGCGGACTCAACGCGCGCTCCGCCGAGTGCCTCGTCGTCGAAGATTCTCTCGCTGGAGTCACCGCCGGAAAGGCCGCCGGATGCTGCGTTGCTGCCCTCACCACCTCGTTTGCGGAGCAACCGCTTCGCGAAAGCGGCGCAGACTACATCGTCCACAACTTCGGCCAGCTGCGACAGATGCTCGAAGACTAAGAGCAGCTCTGCTCAATCCGTCCGCAGGGCCTGCATGGGTTCGATCGACGCCGCCCGCCGTGCCGGGATTATTCCAGCTACGCCAGCAGCGACGCTCAGTGTCAGGATTGCGCCCGCAAGCACGGTAGCGCTCACGCTGGTTACTTCATAGAGTTGTGACTTCACAAAATGCACGCAGAGTAGTGCGGCCGGAAGTCCAATCGCCAGCCCCACCGCAGTCTGGAAGAACGTCCCTTGGATTACCATGCTCACCACGCGCCGTCGCTCGGCTCCCAGCGCCATGCGAATACCAATCTCTTGCGTACGCCGCGCCACACCATACGCCGTCACGCCGTACAGTCCCACGGCGGCTAATAGTAGCGCCAATAAGCCAAACAACATAGTCAGCCGCGAGAGCAGACGATCGTCGTTGAAGCGATCTGCGATCTGTGCATCAAACGTCTGAAACTTCACTACCGCCAGATTCGGATTGATGCTCGCCAGCGTTTTGCGAGCCTGTGATTCCATATCCTCCATCGGGCGCTCGGTCTCAAGCACGATCGCGCCTGCGTAGAGCCCGTCGTCTTTCTCGATGGGTACATTCTTGTCACTCACCGGCCGCTGCATCAGCGGAATGAAGGCCATCGCATGCTTCGTCCAGCGTGCGTCGGTGTAGGCCGTATCCTCGACGACACCAACGATCTCGAAATCTCCCGCGGACTCCGTTCCTGCCGGGCCAAATCGACGGCCGATCGGATTCTCACCTGCTTTGAACAACTGGCTCACAAATGATTGGTTCACCATTGCAACGGTTGGCGCGGTCGAAGTGTCTTGCATCGTGATGCCCCGGCCCATCACCACATGCGTTCCTACCGAATCGAAGTAATCAGCATTGGCCCTGATCATCGAGCTCTGTACATTCAGGTCAGGTTGCCCCAGCACCTGGACACTCCAGCCATTGTTGTTGTCTTCCATCGGCGTGTAGGAGGCTATGCCGGTTTTTATCACGCCGGGCAGCGCGTGGAACCGCTCCTCCATGGTGCGGTAGAGCGCTTCCAACTGGATCTGGGAATATCCCGCGGCCTGCGGATTGATGTGCACGATGTAGCGATTCTTCGCCTCGAGCTTCATATCGATGTTCTCGAGTTTGTGCAGGCTTTGCGCGAATAGTCCCGCGCCCACCAGTAGCACCAACGACAGCGCCGCCTGAAACACCACCAGTCCGCGCTGCAGCAGTGATGTTCCGGTGGCGGTAGTGCGTGCTCCGCGCAGAGCGTCCGCCGGCTCGACTCGTGCGGCGATCCATGCCGGCGCCACGCCAAACAGAATGCTCGTCAAAATCGCCAGGCCCAGCGCGAACCCAATCACCGTAAGCGAAGGCTCGGCGTGGATCGGAAGGTTCTGCGCCCCGGAGAAGGCCAGCGTGAGCAGTACCCGCGTGCCCGCATACGCCACGGCGAGCCCAGCGATTCCGCCCAGGCCCGCGAGCAGCAAGCTTTCGGTCAGCAGTTGCCGGATCAACCTCCCGCGCATTGCCCCCAATGCCGCGCGCACCGACATTTCTGTCTTCCGCGCCATCCCACGCACAAGAACTAGATTGGCGACATTGGCGCATGCAATCAACAGCACGAGACCGCTGATCCACATCAACAGGTACAGCGGAGTCGCATTGTCCTGCAGATGCAGAATGCCCGCCCCGCCGGGTGTCAGCACGATATGTGCCTTGGCCAACAGCAGCTTTCCATGCTCGGATGAAAATTCCTTGCTTGGTGCATACGCCTGGCGGAGCAATGCGCTTACCTTCTCCTGGAGTGGGGCCAGCGCAATGCCTGGTTTGACGCGTCCAATCATGTAGAGCCAATGCACGTCCGGATCGTGGACGTACGGAACATTTGCCAGCACCGGCATGGCCTCAATCGGCAGATAAAAATCCGGCGGCGTGCTGGCCAGCCGGTCCCCGAAAAAGCCTTGCGGTGCGATTCCGGCAATGGTCACCGCCTTCGTATTCACCCAGAACGTGCTGCCCACGACGGAAGCATCTTCCGCATAGTCGTGCTTCCAGGTTTCGTAGCTCATCACTGCGACAGTCGGCGCGCCTGTGACGTTATCGGCGTCGTAGAAAAGGCGCCCCATCCGCGGTCGCAGCCCGAACGTGCGAAAGTAGTTGCCGGAGACGAACTCGCCCATCACCGAGCGGGCGTTTTCCCCGTTCCCGTCGCGACGCACAACCACGGGGCGAAAGGTGAAGCCCGCCTGGAGCGCAGCCAGTTCTTCGAACTCCGGCGCATTCTTGCGGATGTATTCATAAGTATCGGTGGAGAAGAGGGTATAGTTGCCGTCGTCGTGCGCCCCTGAGTTTACGCAGCAGTCATCATCGTCGCCCAGCCGTACCAGCGTCTTCGGATCGGTCACCGGCAGCTTCGCCAGCAAAATCGCATTCACGAGGGTAAAAATCGCTGAGTTCGCGCCAATGCCCAGCGCCAGCGTAAGCACGGCGGTCGCGGTGAATCCGGGAGTCTTTCGCAACTGCCGAAATGCGTAGCGAACATCCTGAATCAGATTGGCCAGCATGCTTACTCCCTATATTTGGTTGACGGCACTTACTCGGTAGGCGCGGAACAATTGATGTCCGCTGTTAGCCGCAAAGCGGCGTTAGAATGCAGCCCACGGCGTAAGCAGTGGGAAAAGTGGGACACCGAACAGCCCCAGCGCAGCGAAAGATTGCTTCTCCCCCACGCTTGAAGCCTCCCGTCATCGCTTCGACCCCTCGCGGTCCGGACAGAGCAAACTATTCACTCCGCCCGCAACGCCTGCATCGGATCAACCGTCGCCGCCCGCCGCGCCGGCAAATACGCAGCCGCCAGGGCCAACAGCAGTACGCAGATCGCAGCCAGCGCTAACACCATCGGATCAACCGAACTCACGCCAAACAAAAACGACTGCAGCAATCGCGATGCCGCTGCGGCGCCCACCAATCCAATGACGCAGCCCGCAATTGCGAGCTTGGCGGCCGAGCCGAATATCAATCCCAAAATTCCCGACCGTGGTGATCCCAAAGCGAGTCGAATTGCCATCTCCTGCACCCGCAGCGCCGCCGAAAACGCCATCACACTGTAGATGCCCAGCGCCGCCAGCAACACTGCCGCCAATGCGAATGCCGAAATCAGAATGGTGTTGAACCGCCGCGGAGCCTCGGTCTTTGAGACCGCGTGCTCCATGCTCTGGACCTGGGCAAGCGGCAGCTGGGGATCAATGGAGCGGACTGTGGCGCGAAGAACATTTGCGATCTGCTCGGGATCCGTCGCCGTGCGTATCGCAATGTAGCCACCGTCGCCATTTAGATCCGTGGGAGAGGCAAACGGTCCTACGGCCTTCTCATACTGTCCGACCAGCAGGTAGTACTGTTCTTTGCTCGGCACGTCGGGCGATGCTTCCTTCACATCGGCAACTTCACCCACAACCGTCAACCACGGTATCTTCGGTTCTTGCAACCCCATGCGCAGACGCTTGCCGACCGGGTCTGAACCCGGCCAGCAGCGCTTGGCGAGCTTGCGGTTCACGACCGCGACCAGTTGCGTGTTCGCTGTGTCCGCTGAACTGAAATAACGCCCGGACAGCAGCGGAACACCGATCGACTGCAGATAGTCGCCCTCTACAATCACCTTCGTGGCGAGATTCATGGCGGCGCCCTGGGGTGCGACATAGCCTTCCGCTTCGAATACGGTATTGCTATCGCCTCCGGAAGCCGGAAGAAACGAGGTCAGGCCCACAAACTTCACGCCTGGAAGCTGCCGAAGACGGCGCATCAATTCGTGATTGAACTCATCCACCGCCGCTTGCGTTGCATACTGCTTCTGCGGTAGCGAGTAGGAAGCCGTGAGGACATGGTCCGGGCGGAAGCCGAGATCGACGGCACGCATCTTCTCGAAGCTCCGCAGCAACAAACCAGAAGCGACAAGCAGCGCCAGCGCGATGGCAATTTCGCCGACCACCAGCGCAGAGCGCAACCGCGCGTGCCCGCCGCTCGCCGTACCCGTACGTCCACCTTCCTTGAGGGTCTCGTTCACACTCGTTCGCAGGGCGGCAAACGCCGGAGCCAGACCACAAACCATCCCGGTGATCACGGCCAGCGTGATGGCGAACCCTACAACGGGCCAGTCCAGGCCAATCTCGTTAACTCGGGGCAGGGTCTCGGGCAACCAGCTCACGCCCACCCGTAAAGTCATCGCGGCCAGCTCCAATCCGAGCAGACCTCCCGTGGTGCTCAAAATCAGGCTCTCCAGAATAGCCTCCCGCAGCAGCACCGAGGGCCGCGCTCCCAGCGCAAGGCGCATGGCGATTTCGCGGCGGCGTCGGATCGCCCGCACCAGCAGCAGCCCGGCCAGATTGGCGCAAACGATCAACAGCACAACCACGATCGCCATAAACAAAGTGCGCACCAATGGACGCGCTTGTTCTACGGTCTCCTCATGGAGCGAGCGCACCACTGGGCGTATGTGTACATTCGCAATAGCGGGGGGATAGTTGCGCATGGTCTCCTGGGCCACCTGCTGCGCATCACTCTCCGCCTGCGCCGGTGTGACTCCAGCCTTGAGCCTTCCCACCATGTTGAAGTTCCACGAGTCTGCGCCGGTCGTTATTTCGTCTCGGTCAAAGCTCATTGGAATCCACAGCTGGCTGCTGTTCAGGTGTCCCGGCACGAGTGGAAACTCGAAACCGCGCGGCATCACGCCGATGATTTCGTAGGGCTTGCGATCCAGCAGAATCTTGCTTCCCAGAACTTGTGGGTCGCCGTGCAGGCGGCTCTGCCAGAGAGAGTAGCTCAGAAGGGCAACCTGCACTTTGTTGTCATCTTCCTGCTGCGTGAAGAAGCGGCCTATGAGGGGTGCAACTTGCAGCGTGGGAAGTACTCCGCCAGAGAGCCGGGACGCAGTCACCTGTGCCGGATCGCCAATGCCAGATAGTTCGTAGACGGTCTGTGTATACCCGCCCATGCTCTCAAAGCTATGCGTATCGCGCGTGTAGGCCTGAACGTCCGGCGCAGTCACGCCGGCCTCGCCGTTCCCTCCCACATCCACGCCTTCAAGAATGTCTGAGAGCTGCACCAGTCTCTCGGATTGCGGGAACGGCAGCGGGCGCAGCAGCACGCCTTCGACGATGGAAAAGATGGCCGTGGTGGCGCCGATGCCGAATGCAAGCATCAACACGGTTGTCGCCGTAAAGCCAGGCGACTTCAACAAATGGCGGACCGTAATCCTCAAGTTACGCAATGGCATCATCACGTCCTCGATCTGGAACGCTTCATTTGATCCTCAATCCGACCGCGGCACCTGCATCGGATCGATCCTCGCCGTCCGCCGCTGTGCGCATCCACCGTTGTGCGTGTCCACCGCCGTGGAAGAGCGGCCCTTCCAGGGCCGCGTCTCAGGCCCGAACATTTAAACCGGGCTTCAGCCCCGTGGTTCCCGGGCCCAGCAACCTCAATCCGTTCGCAGCGCTTTCATCGGATCAATTCTCGCCGCCCGCCGCGCCGGCAAGTACGACGCAAACAGCGCCGTGACAAACAGGATCACGCCCACCGCAACAATGACCGACGCATCCATCGCGCCCACGCCGTACAGCGTCGAACGCATCGTTCGCCCGACCAGCACAGCACCTCCAAACCCAACCGCCAGCCCCACCGCCGCCAGCAGCGATGCTTGTTTCAGAATCAGCCAGATCACATTCCCCCGGCTCGCGCCCAGCGCCAACCGCAGCCCGATCTCATTTGTTCGCTGCGCCACCGCAAACGCCATCAATCCGTAAATGCCCAGTGCCGCCAGCAGCAACGCCACCACCGCGAAGCTGGCAAACAAAACCATGGTGTACCGGTCTTCGCCCAGCGATTCGGTTTTCACTTGATCAAGAGTGCGCAGCCGACCCAGCGCAATCTCCGGATCGACAGAGTGCACCGCCGCCGCAATTGACTTTGACATCGCAGCAGGATCTTCCGCAGTCCGTACTCCAATGTTCACGCTCGGAGACAACGACTGCGCGAATGGTACATCGACCTCTGGAAACGGCTCCCGGAAATCTCCAGCCCTCACGTTGTGAAACACTCCCACAATCTGCCACTGGATCTCGGGGCCTAATTTCGGCAGGCCGGGAATAATCTCCTCGATCAACACTCGCTGTTGCAGCGGATCGAGCCCCTTAAGGTACCGGCTCACAAACTCCTCGTTTACCAACGCGACATGCACGCTCGACGCTGAGTCCTGGTCCGTAAACGTACGCCCTTTCACCACCTCGATGCCAAAGGTCTTGAAGTAGTCGGGCGAGACCGACTGGAATCCTGTTCCTGGTCGCTGCGACGGATCCGCGAACGTTTGCCCACCAACCAAACGAAACGGCATGCCGTCGCTCGTCCCGCGCAGAGGCATTCCCGTCACTGTGGCGGCAGCCGACACACCCGGCACAGCGCGCAGCGCGCTCAACATCTGCTGGTTGTAGGTATTCATCTGCTCCGGACTCGAGAACTTCCCATGAGGTTGCTCCAGCCCAAAGACCAGCACATGGTCAGTGCGCACGCCAAGATCCACCCGCGTCAAGTTCCAGAAGCTGTGAATCGCAAGTCCCGCACCGGCCAGCAGCGACAGCGCCAACGCGAACTCGCCCATGATGAGTCCTCGCCGCAGTTTGTGGCTGCCCGTGCTCGTGCCCGACCGTCCGCCATCCTTCAGCGATTCCCCAGGGTCCACGCGCGATGCGTACCACGCTGGCGCACAACCAAACAGAATTCCGGCGAGCGTCGTGGATGCGAGCGCCGCTACAAGAACATGAATGTCCAACCGGAAATCTGCCTCCGAGGGCAAGATCCCCGGCGGCACCATCGCGACAATGGCTCGCAGCAAGCCCGCTCCCAGCGCGATCCCCAGTCCGCCCCCCAGTAGCGCCAGCAAAACGCTTTCGGTCAGAAACTGCATGAAGATCTGTTGGCGGCTGGCTCCCACCGAACTTCGTATCGCAACTTCTCGTTGCCTCGCCGCTCCCTTGGCCAGCAACAGATTCGCAATGTTCACGCATGCGATCACCAGCACAAATCCCACGGCGCCCAGAAGCAGCCACAAATTATGAATCCGCTCCGGCGGAAGGAAATCATTCTTCAGGTGCTCAACCGACGCTCCCCATCCCTTGTTTGAATTGGGATACGCGGCCGCAACATGACTCGTCACCGCATCCATGTCCGCTTGCGCCTGTTGGAGGGTGACGCCGTTCTTCAAGCGCCCCATCGCAATCAGCCAGTGATAGTCGTGATTGATCTGTTCCGGCCGGAACGCCAGTGGAGCCGCCAGTTGAAAATCAAAGCGATCCGCGATTCCCGGCGCTAACACACCCACGACGGTGTAGGGCTCGCCATTGATGCGCATCGGTTGCCCGACCACATTGCGGTCCGCGCCCAGCCGGTTCCACAACTTGTAAGTGAGAATGACCGCGTGATCTTTGCCCGGAATCCCTTCCTCTGGCAAAAAGTCGCGCCCCATCAAAAACGGAATTCCCTGCATGCTGAACCATCCGGGTGTCGGGCGCATCCCCTCGATCTGCTCGGGCTGAGCACTCGTCGACAGATTGAAACTGCCCCCGGTCCACGCTGCAATTTGCTGGAACGACGTGCTCTGCGCCTTCCAGTCGAGAAAGTCTCCGGCCGAGATTCCATTGTTGTGCCCGTTCACCTTCGACCAGACCATCACTAATTGATCGGGATTGGGATACGGTAGCGGCGCAAGCAACACCGCATAGACGACTGTGTAGATGGCTGTCGTCGCGCCAATGCCCAGCATGAGCGTCGCGATGACGGCTGCGGTCAATCCAGGGCTCTTGCGCAACCCGCGCAAGCCATAGCGAAGATTCCTCAGGACAGATCCCATGCCTCACCTCGAGCGCAAGTCCCACAGATGGTTTCCAAACCATGCCTGCCTACATTCGTCCTGCCAAGAAGTGTGGAAAGAGGATGCTGAAAAGACGGAGGTTAAGGCATCAGCATTGCGCAACCGTGCGAGCCACTTGTCCGAAAGCGAAATCCCGTGTCCGTTCCTGAACACTCGTCTGCCCTGGCTCGCCTCGAGATCCATTCTCTGCCGGGAACCTGTTATATACTCACTTTTCCAATCCTCGAATTGACCTTCAATGGCACTCGCAGGTGAGACCCACAACTCACGATGGCCCGTTTTCTTTGCCGTCCTGTTCGCCTTGATCGCTGCCGTCCGCATCGTCTCCACGTACTCCCAGACCGCGCAGGCGTTCGATGAAATATGTCACGTCGCTGCCGCCATCGAGTTGCTCGATCACCATACCTACACGCTCGATCCCGTCCATCCCCCTCTGTCCCGGATTGCAATCGGCTTGCCGCTCTACCTCGCCGGCGAACGCTATCCTCACCTGCCGCCACTCGATCACGACATTACTTACAATGATGTCGGCAACGCCGTCCTCTACGACTCCGGACACTACCTGCGCAACCTGGAGCTGGCGCGATTAGGCGTCCTGCCCTTTTTCCTGCTCGCGACCGCTATCGTATTCCTCTGGGCCCGCCGCGAGTACGGCGACTTGGCCGCGGTGATGGCCGCCGCATTATTCACCACGCTTCCCAACATTCTCGCGTTCTCAAGCATCGCCTACACCGACATCGTGGCCGCGTCCACGCAAGCAGCGCTCTTCTTCGCCTTCGTCCTATGGCTCGATAAGCCGACGAAACGTACCGTTCTCTGGTTCGGATTAGCGGCAGGGCTCGCGCTTGCTTCTAAGGCGACAACTCTCATCTTCTTCCCCGCAGCGGTTGTCGCGATCCTTCTCGGCAAATGGATCTGCACTCGCACGGTCGTTGGCGAGAATGCCTCGCCGCGCCTTATTGTCCGGCATGTCGCAATCGTCCTTGCTCTCGCAAGCCTCATCGTGTGGGCTACGTACGGCTTTGCGGTGCAGCATGTGCGCGAAGGGATGAATCTCTCGGCTGAGTCCATGCCTTCGTTCCAGCACTTCCCAGCTCCGCTGGCGCGGGCCGCCCGCTGGCTGATCACAACCAACCCGCTCATGCCCGCTCCGGCTGTGGTGAAAGGCGCTGCCAACGCCTGGGTGCTGAACAAGTCCCGGCCCACAGCCTATCTGCTGGGCCGCACCAAGCCCGGCGGATGGTGGTACTTCTTCCTCGTGGGCGTCGCCGTGAAGGCGCCACTGCCACTGCTCGTCTTGGCGTTCCTCGGCGTACTCTCGTTGAGAACGTTTGAGCCGCGTCGACGATGGCGTGCCCTTGCTCCCGGCCTAGCCGCGCTCGGCGTGCTGGTCATCACCATGCCAGTCAGTTACAACGCAGGAGTTCGCCACGTTCTCGCAGTCTTCCCGTTGCTCGCCATCGTCGCAGGCCAAGGATCTGCTTACCTCTGGAACATGCAGGGAGGTCGGGGTTGGCTTCCGCGGGTTGCGCTGCTTGCCCTGTTGTGCTGGCAAGGTGTTTCGACCGTCCGCGCCAGCAGCGACTCTATTGCCTACTTCAACGAACTCGCCGGAAGCGATCCCAGCCGCGTCCTGGTTGCAGGCTGCGACCTCGACTGCGGGCAGGACTTCTTTCGCTTGTCCCGCGAACTGCAATCCAGGCACGTCGACCACGTTACCGTCGCGCTCTGGTCCAGTGCAGATCCCGCGCAAATCCATCTGCCCGATTTCAAAGTGCCGCAAGCAGGACGACCTGTTACCGGATGGTTCGCTATCAGTCTGCGCGGCCTGCGCTTGGGGAACTCATTCCACATGACCTATCCCGCGGGCACATTCGACTGGCTGAAGGCCTATCAACCGACGGCGCGAATCGGGAAGACGATCCTGCTCTACTACATCCCCGACGACGGCCGCCCGCACGTCGGCCCGACCCCGCAATAAGAAAGCCGCCTCATGTGGGCGGCTTTCGCTATAGCTCATCACGCAACACCTATGCGGCAGTTTGTTCGGCCACCGGCGGCTGGAACGGCTCATCGTAGCTGCCACCATAAATCGATGGCACCTTCGATCCCATGGGACGCAGATATGTCGCCAGCTCTCCACGATGATGGATGCAGTGGTTGTTGAGGAATCCCAGGTACGCAACCGCGGGCATATTGAATACGCCGAAGAAGTTGACCGGCGTCAGCAACTGCTCCGCGGTCATGGCTTCCACGCGCGCGATGCCGCGCTTCATATTCTCGTCGTACCACGCCACCACTTCGGCCGAGGTCTGCGGCTTGTGCTCCGGATTTTCCATGTTGAACTTCAGGTCGGCAATGCCATCCAGAAACTGGACGTCGGTATTCGCGATGTGCCACGCCAGTTCCTTCGCCGTGCGCGCGTTCGCATCCGGACGATAATCGGACTTCGCGTCCGGTACGGCAGCGATTACCTTCTTGGTGATCTCCACTTCATTCTTGAAGCCATCGAGCGTGATCGCTCGATAGCCGAGGGCAACTTCAGGAGTCATTTGGGACATTATCTTCTCCTTGATGTGTTTTGTTTCTTCCGGGCTAAATGGACTGAAGGGGCGCTTGGGGCGCCCCTCCACTGGAACGAGTTTGATATCGGTCGGGGTGATTATACTCCGACCGGCTGCTTGCTGCCCGCCTTGCTTCTCACTGGCACGGGCGTGAACCAGTTGTGGCGATCGCTCTTCTCGCCGCGCACAATGGCATAGAACTCCTTCTGAAGCGCCTTGGTGATCGGACCCACCGTGCCATTGCCAACCTTGATCTTGTCGACCGAGCGGATCGCGGTCACTTCGGCGGCCGTGCCCGTGAAGAACACTTCGTCGGCAATGTAGAGCATCTCGCGCGGAATCATGTGCTCGACAATCGGGATATTCAAGTCGCGCGCAATCTGCAGCACCGAGTCCCGCGTGATCCCGGGCAGAACCGAACTGCCGAGCGGCGCCGTGATCAGCTTGTCGCGGTGCACCAGGAACAGGTTCTCGCCCGAGCCTTCGCTGACGAAGCCGCTCTTGTCGAGCGCGATGCCTTCCACGTATCCGTTAGCAATAGCTTCCATCTTGATGAGCTGCGAGTTCATGTAGTTGGCGCCGGCCTTGGCCATCGCCGGCAGAGTGTTGGGCGCCAGCCGCGTCCAGGACGAGACGCATACGTCCACGCCGTCGCCATCGCCGCTCAGATACTTTCCCCACGGATAGTTGACGATGTACATCTCGACCGGGCAATTCAGCGGATTGACCCCGGCGTCGCCATATCCGCGAAACACCACCGGGCGGATGTAGCACGGCCACGCGCCGTTATGCCCCACGGTGTCGAGCATGCCCTTGACGATCTCTTCGAGCGAGTAGGGAAGCTCCATGCGGTAGACCTTGGCGGAATCGAGCAATCGCTGCATGTGCTCGTAGGCGCGGAAAATGGCCGGCCCGCTGGGCAGTTCGTAGCAGCGGATGCCTTCAAAGACCGAAGATCCGTAATGAACGACGTGCGACATCACGTGCAGAGTCGCGTCGTCCCAGTTGATAAGCTTGCCGTTGTGCCAGATCTTCTCGGTCTTCTGAATTGCCATGCGGACTCCTTGATGGGCGCTGCGTTCCCAATAATTATATCCGAGCCCGAAGTGGACTCATGTAACGTCAGTGTAAAGACGGCGCTACCCAAATGTTGTCATCGAGCGAGGTGATGTTGGCGCGCTGAGCGCAAACGGCAACCGCAGTCGAAAGCCTGCCCTGAGCGCAGACGAAGGGATCCCTGCAAGTTTCAACCTGTGCGGTGCTTCAGGGGGTTGTGCCTTTTCTTTCGCCCCTATGGGGCTTGTTCCTCCTTATTGGTCGCGCTTACCCACGGCTTGCGCCGTGGGCTGCATTCTTGCGCTCCTTCGGAGCTTGGGGTATCAAGATTTGGGATTCTGAGCTGACGTTCGCGAGTTCGGCTTTCGCATTTCTCGCTTCTCGTTTCACACTTGCGGCGGGCTTGCGGTTGACTTCGGTTGGCGTGGACTTCGTTGGCTTCGGTGGCGCTGCGCTGCGGCCCGGTAGTTCCGGGCCGCCTGGACAGCCGGGGGCGGCTGTCCCTACAAAACCTTTGCCTACAAGACCTGGACGGACGAATGCGTCCGTCCCTACATGGGTTGGGGCCGTGTGGGGTGCGTTTCCGTTCGTGGGGGCGGCGTGAGATGGGGTTGCTGAACGGTAGGCTGCGGGGACTTTGTCGGGGCCGCCGAAGTATGCGGCCAGATCGGCTTCTCGGAAGCGGGCGATCTCTTCGCGGGTGGGGGGACGGCGGGGTGCGGCGGAGGGTTCGGCTGGTTCGTCGATGTCGGTCTGGGGCTGATCGGGGTAGTTGGGGATCTCGCGGATCATTTCGTCCTGGTGGAGGTCGAAGCGGACGCGGCGGATGTTGCGCACGGCGGTGTTGAGGGCGCGGAGGATGAGTTCTCCGCGCTTGAGTTCGAGGGTACCGCGGAGCAGTCCGTTGACGACTTCCATGAGCGAGGCCTGGATGGACTCAGGATCTTCAAGGAGGGCGGAGCGGAGGACGCGGGAACTGGGGAAGCGGACGGAGCGGAGCATGCGCTGGTGGAAGTAGCAGAACTGCTCTCCACGGAGAGCGGGGGAGCCGCAGCGAACGCCGGTGACCTTGATATGAGTGCAGGATCTGGGATGCGACATTTGGGTGTTCCTC
>Ga0070712_100000426_pt1 | contig 24129 bp, 25 predicted proteins | sample LARL81metaG_FD_71396 | JGI IMG/M metagenome (GOLD analysis project Ga0070712, IMG submission 71396) | Corn, switchgrass and miscanthus rhizosphere microbial communities from Kellogg Biological Station, Michigan, USA - LAR L8-1 metaG | ecosystem: Host-associated > Plants > Roots > Rhizosphere ...
CGTCGTCATGGCCGTGCTTGTCACGGCCATCCAGGTCTTTTCGCGCAAGCAAGTCGTGGACGGCCGGACCAAGTCCGGCCATGACGGGAGAGTGGTCGCACGGGTCATTTGAGAAGCCGCAACCGGACAGCCGTGGGACAAGACTCGACAAGCCCGGCCATGACGAACCTCGCACGCGTTACTTGCCTTGCGCGAACGCCTGCAGCTTCGGATCGGCGGCGACGCGCTTAAGATAGACGTCGGTCGCAAAATTGCGGGGGTCCGGCGCCTCCTGCAAGGTTCCGGTGCTTTTGAGGTATTCACCGAGCTGCGTGAACCATTTGTCCACATTGGAGTTGCCGCCCGCGCGATCGAACAGCTTTATCTGCTCATCGAGCGTGAAGGTGGGCCGGGTGTCGATCTCGCGTGCGAGATATTTTTCCGGAAGGCTCACTCCGGTCTTCTGATAGAACTCTTTCATCAGCTTGATGGTCTCGTCGCGGTGCGCCTTTTCCCAGGCGATCGCCCGCAGATAGACGGCAAGATAGGCCGCCACCTTGTCCGGGTTCTGCTCCGCATAGGCGCGACGCACCACCAGCGCGCCGGGGATGGTCACGCCCGCTTCCTTGCCCGAGCAAACGAGCTGCGCGCCGGTGCGCTCCTCCAGCGTGTAGATGTTGGGCGCCCACACCGCCGCCAGCGCGCCGGTGCCGGTCGCGAATGCGGATATGATCTCCTGCTGATTCAAGTTCACCAGCTGCATATCCTTGGGGCCGAGGCCCCATTTGGCAAGGCAAGCTAGCGCCGCGTATTCGCCGGTCGAATTCGTGGTCAGCAGCATCTGCTTGCCCTTGAGCTCGCCCGGATTCTTGCGGACGGCTTCGGTCTCGCCCTTGCGAGTCATGAGCGCGTTGCCCGTCGACTCGTCATTGGTGATGCCGATGGTGAGAATGTCGAAACGCTGCGCGCCGAGCGTGGCCGGTGCCGAGCCGGTCCCGCCGACATCCCACGACTTGGAGCCTGCGGCTGCCATTTGCGGGGCACCGGAGGGAAAGGTGCTGAATTGAGGCTCGAGGCCCGCCTCCTTCCACCAGCTCTTTTCGCTCGCGATGTAGTACGGCAACGACCAGTAGAGCGCGGGCTGATAGCTCACCCCGATCTGCGCGGTCTGTTGTGCGCCGGCGGGGATCGCCGCGCCCACTGCGAGCGCGGCCGCCAAAGCGAGACTGACAATTGTTCGACTGAGCATTTCTCCCTCCAATCCTTGTTATGTCGCCTGCTGGTGCGACGAGATTTGCATCTCCTGACGCAGCTGCCGCCAGATCCGCGCGCGCAGATGACCGAACCCTGGCATTTCCATCGCCTCCTCGCTCGCGACCTTGTCCCAGCGTTCGGCTTCGCGCACCGGCCGGATGTCGACGACATCCGTCACCCGGCCGGGACTGCGCCCGAGCACCACGACGCGATCGGCCAAATATACCGCCTCTTCCACGCTGTGGGTAATGAACAGGACCGTGCGCGGATTGACCCGCGAGATCCGGATCAGCTCCTCCTGCATCACCATCCGTGTTTGCGCATCGAGAGAACCGAAAGGCTCGTCCATCAGCAGCACCTGCGGCTCGATCGCATAGGAGCGGGCGATGGCGACCCGCTGCTGCATGCCGCCGGAAAGCTGGTGGGGGTAATTGTCCTCCGTCCCCGACATTCCCATGAGCGCGAGATAATCCCGGGTCAGCTCATCGCGCCTCGCGCGCGGCACTCCCTTGCATTTGAGTCCGAATGCGATGTTCTCGCCCACGGTCTTCCACGGGAACAACGCGAACTGCTGGAACACCACAGCCCGATCGGCACCGGGACCATTCACGCGGCGACCGCCGACCCGCACGATCCCCGAGGACGGCGCTTCGAGCCCGGCCGCCATGCGCAGCAGTGTCGTCTTTCCGCAACCGGACGGACCGACAATGGCGAGAAATTGCTTATCGGGGATCTCGAGGCTCACGTCCGCGAGAGCCGTGAACGAGGAGCCGCCGCGCGGGAAGACCTTGGTGATCGCTTCGAAGACGATGTCGCTCATGGGGTCTGTCCCCAGCGTCGCCGGATCCGCGCTTCGGCCAACCGCAGCGCGATATCGATCAGCAGCCCGGTGAGGCCCACCGCCGCCATCGCCGCAATGACGATTTCAGGGGCGAGATTGCTCTGTCCCTGCACCAGCACATAGCCGATGCCCGACGAGACCACGATGAGCTCGGCGCCGATCAGGGATTGCCAACCGAGTCCGGCGCCCACGCGCAGACCGGAGACCACCGAGGGCAGCGCGCCTGGGAGCAACACCTCCGCCATCACGCGTACGCTGCCGGCGCCGAGCGTGCGCGCTGCCTCCACCAGGTGCCGTTCCACCAGGTGCGCGCCGCGATAGGCGTTGAGCACGCACGGGGCGAACGCCCCGGTGAAGATCACCATGACAGGCCCGCCGATGCCGGTGCCGAACCAGAGTGCCGCGAAGGGAACCCAGGCGAGCGGTGCGATATAGCGATAGGCTTCGAAGACCGGCGACACCATCGCATCGAGCAGCCGCCAGTAGCCCATCGCCAGTCCGAGGGGCACTCCGACGGCAGCGGCCAGTCCGAAACCCATCGCCCAGCGGCCGAGGCTTGCGGCCACGTGCCCCTGAATGGTGTTGCCGGCAAACGGCTCGACCATCATCGTGAGAGCCGCGATGAGGACTTCACCCGGCGACGGCAGAACGAACTTGGAGACGAGCCCGGAGATGGCGAGCATTTGCCAGAAGCCGAAGAAGAGCGCGGCGCCGAGGAGGGAGAGCAACGCGAGCTCCCGCCTTCCTCGCACGGCGCTCAGTATTGCCGCCATGGAACCACCCGTCGCTCGATCAGATCCAGAACCTTGGTGGTGAGCGCGCCCAAGAGCGCGACGGTGATCATGCCGACCGCGATCATGGCCGGATAGATATCGCGGTAAGCGGTGCTCAGCACCTTGCCCAGCCCCAATACGGCGCCGACCAGCTCGGCTGCGACCAGCGTGGTCCACGATGCCTGCAGCGAGAGCCGCAGCCCGGTGAAGATCATCGGCATGGCGCCCGGGATCAGCACGTCCCACACGATCCGCGCTTGCGAAGCGCCGTGAACCCTGCCCGCTGCAATCAGGGTCCGGTCGACGTTGCGGATGCCGGTGTGTGAATTGATGACCGCCGGCACGAAGGCTGCGAACCAGATCACCAGCACCTTGGCGCTGTCGGCGAGACCGAGCCACACGATGGCAAGCGGGATCCACGCCAGCGGCGGAATGGGCCGCACGAGCAGGAAAGCCGGGTTCACCAGGGCTTCGAAGCGGCGGCTCAGCCCCATCAGGATGCCCAGGGGCACACCGCTCACGGCCGCGACAAGGAAGCCAAGCACCACCAGCCGCAAGCTATACAGAGCTTGAGGCACGAGCGTTCCCCCGGCATAGCCGCGCGTCATGATCTGCGCCCCGGCTGTCCAGATATCGCCGAGGCTGGGAAAGCGCTGCCGGTCGATCAGCCCGGCAACATCCGTCGCCAGGTACCAGGCCAGCAGCAACAACAGAACGGTCGCGAGCCCGATCGCTGTCTTGGGTTTCACACGCGCCTCGGGACCACAGACCTTCGGACGACTGAAGTCGGTCAGGATGCCTACAGCATCAAGCCCCTGAGCTTGTAGATCGCGATGGCCTCGGGCGCAGCAAGAAAATGGATCAGCACCCTGGCGGCGTCCGGCTCCTTCGCGCTGGTCGCGATGCCCGCGGAATAGGTCGTGACCTGCTGCAGCTCCGGCGGCAGCATGCCGATCACCTCCACGTCGGGGTTCGACATCAACTCGGAGACCTGTTGCAGACCGATCTCGGCCTCGCCGCTCGAGATGAGGACGCTGACACGGCCGTTGGGACCGCCGGCCGCGAGCCTGACCTTCGGCGCCATCTCCGCTGCGATGCCGAGCTGCTCGAACATCCTCAATGAAGCAGTTTCTAATTGTGCTCGCTTGGCCCCATGATGACGATGTTCTCGGTCCTCTCCACGTGCCGCACGAAGGTGTATTTGTCTTCTCGTCCGTCGCTGTGCTTGCGCTTGATGTCGCCCGGGACGCTGCGGTCGATCTTTGCCACGAGCACATACGGCGTGCGCGCGCGCAGCCCGTCCTCGCAATGCCGGTCGAAATCGTCCAGCGTCTTGACCGTGTAGGCATGCTCGATACCGGCGCCGCGCGCAATCGCCGCGATGTCGGCGCGGCCCGCGGTGTGGGTCGGAGGGCCGCCGATGGACTCATAGCACTCGTTGTCCCAGACCACGACGAGCAGATTCTGCGGCTGCTCATTGGCAAGCGTTGCCAGGATGCCGAGGTTGAACATCATGCCGCCATCGGTGTCGAGGGAAACGATCCGCCGGTGCGGCAGGCCCACCGCGACCCCGAATGCCTGCGGCGTCACGCACCCGAGCTGCTGCTGGAACAAGCTCGCGCTGCGCATATGGGGCGCGGCGTTGTACCATTCGTCGACGCTCGCACCGAGGGAAAGAATCACGAGCTCGTGCTCAAGGCGGGAGGCGAGCCGCTGCATGCATTCGAAGCGGTTCATCGCACCAGGCTCCCGGCGAGCACGACCGCGGAGTGATAGTAGGCGGTGTGCGACCACGCATAGGCATCCGCGATGGCACGCCCGATTGCGTCCTCCCGATCGACGATGCGGTAGGGAATGCGCATGGCGTTGAGCAGCGGCTCCATGGTCATCCCGTGCGGGATCGCCCACCAATTGTTTTCGCCGAGATCGCCGCGATAGCTCATGATCATCACGACCGGGATTCCCGCGCCCATCCCCATGCGCGCCAACGGCTCGGTCGCCGCGCGCAATCCCGAATTCTCCATGATCAGCGCCGATTTTTTTCCCGACAGCCAGATCCCGCCGCAGATCGCGGCGCCTTCGCCTTCGTTGGTCACGCGGATGGTGCGGATGTCCGGGTCGCGATCGAGCGCCGGATAGAGCTCCTTCAACAACGAATCCGGCAAATAGCACACCACGGTGACACCCGCGGCCTTAAGCCCGGCAATAACCTGCTCAACCGCGTTGGCCTGCATAGCGGCTCCATCTCATCGCGTCAGCTCGACGATTGCCTTGCGATAGAGCGCCACGCATTCGTCCTCGAGCACGCCTTCCACCACGGTAAGATCCCAGCCGACCATCTCGGCGAAGTGCTCAACCGTATAATCTTTGAAGTTGAACGCGAGCGTGGCGAGATTCCTGATGTGACGGTTGCGGGCACCCATGACCAGCGTCCTGATGCCTGCATTGAGGATCGCGCCGCAGCACATCGGACAGGGCTCGCAAGTACAGTAGAACACGCAATCCGGCAGTGTGCGCTGCCTGAGCTTTTGGGTGGCGTGTTTGATCGCGAGCGTTTCGGAATGCGCGGTCGTGTCGAAGGTCGAGACTTTCAGGCTGCGCGTCTTGACGATGACTTCACCATTGCGCGCGACCACAGCGCCAAAGGGTTGCTCGCCCATTGCAGCGCCTAGCCTCGCCTCCTCGATGGCAATCGTCATGAACCGCTCGTGCTCAGGGTTGCTGCGCATGATCAGCTCTGTGTGCACATGTGTGGGGTAGGCATCGCGCGCGTTCCGATACTGATCCCGCATCGCCGCGGGGACGCGCGAAGCCCCCGCGTTCGGATATCAGTCTCACTTCGCCGGCATCTTGAGCTCGCGCTCGGCCCGCGGCGGCAGGAACGAGCGGTCAAAAACCTCACTGAGCCCCGGCTTGCGCGCCAGGCCATAGGCATCGGCGACCGTGGCGATGGCGTTCGTCATGCGCTTGTCGTCGATGTCGCCGATGCCGAGCGCCTTGGTCTCCGGCGTGATCATCTGCTTCTCGAGGAAATATAAGAGCCGCGGCTGCTCGATTTCCGGCCGCAGCAGCGGCTCGACTTTCTGCAACACCGCCATGCCGGCGCTGGGATCGGCGGCGACCTCGATCAGCGCCTTGTTGATGGCGCGGACGAGACCACGCACCGCCTCCGGCTTCTCCTTGTAGAGCTTCTGCGAGACCATGACGCCGTTGGAATAGAGATCAAGCCCGTACTCGTCGTAGAAGAACCAGCGGAAGTCCTTCTCCGGATCCTGCCGCTGCGCCACCAGGTTCATGTAGGTAGTGGCGGCAAAGGCGGCGATGACGTCGACGTCGCCCTGGGTGAGCATCTGCTCTACCAGGTTGGGCGCGACATTGACGACCTTGATGGCCGCATCATTGACGCCGTTCCTCCTGGCGAGCGGCGTGAGCATGCGATGGGTAGCGGAACCTGCAGGCACGCCGAGCGATTTTCCTTCGAGATCCTTCAACGTTCTGATGCTACTGCTGGCTTTCACGATCAGCGCGAACGGCGAGCGGTTGTAAATCATATACACCATGACAGGCTGCTCGCCCGGCCGCTGCGCCGCGTTCTGAATGACGGCATTCATGTCGCCGAAACCGGCGTCATACGCGCCCGAGAGGATGCGGGTCACGGTTGTGGCCGATCCTTCACCCTGATCGAGCGTTACGTCGAGACCGGCGGCACGGAAGTAACCCTTGTCGCGTGCGAGATAGAACCATGCGTGCGGCCCCTGAACCTTCCAGTCCAGGGTGAGCTTGATCTTGGTGAGCTCCTGTGTGCCGGCAACGCTCGTTCCGAGCGCAAACAACAGGCAGGCTGCGGTCAGACGTTGCACAACCATTCTGGAAACCTCCTCATCGAGCCTGCACAGCGGGCATGCTATCTATTGCATCGTGGCAGATACGCCCCCTGCTGCGCCTGCTCCCGTGAACCAATTACCGGCCTTCAAATAAGGGAAAAACTTAAGCCATAGCTGGTGCGCAGAAGGCAAGCTCTTTTCGGAGATCGTGTCAGCCCGGTGAGTTATCCACGATTGCCGTTACGAGCGCGGTCCCCAGCAGCGGCGCTTTAAGGGGCGCGTTTCCTCCAGGGCCGTTTCCCCCGGCCAGTGTGGCACGAAAACAGTTGCTGATGATTTTGCACGCCCCAGCGCCCATGTCGGTTGCCGGCTCGCTATGAGAGCCTTGCGACAATGAAAACGATCATCATAGAAGAAGGACGGGCCATCTCCGGTCCGCTACTGGTGGAAGCGTTCTTCGATGAGAAAGATCGCGCAGTTGCCGAGCGCTCGCATGGCCGCCGCACTGATTTTCGGCGGGATGGCTTTAGCGACGCAGACGCGCGCGAACGACAGGCTTCTCGAGGAAGCCCTCCAATTCACGGGAACGGTTCTTTTCCTGGAGACGAAAGTGCCGGCCTTGGTGATCGGGGCTGTGCGCAACGGCGAAAGCGCGGTTGCGGGATTCGGCAGGGCGAGGGCCGGAAGCGACCAAGCGCCCGATGGCAAGACGTTGCTGCGCATCGGGTCCATCACCAAGCCGTTCACCGGAGCGGTGCTGGCAAGCCTGGTTGCGGAGGGCAAGCTGAAGCTCGCCGATCCGCTCCAGCAAGCGCTCGGCTGGGGGGCCACGATCCCGACCAGGCACGGCAAGCAGGTCCGGCTCATTGATCTCGTCACCCACACCAGCGGGCTCCCGCGCGAGATCGAACGCAGCCCCGGGCCGGACGATGATCCGTTTCAAACCATAACCAAGGACGCGTTCATCAAAAATCTGCAGTCGGGCCAGCTGCTTTTCGCACCCGGAACCGGTGCGCTCTATTCCAACTTCGCTTTCGATCTCCTGGCCCAGGCGCTCGCGAACGTTGCCGGTATGCCCTACGACGAGCTGTTGCGCCAACGGGTGCTCAAGCCGGCAGGCCTGGCATCGACCGTGTTCGCGCCCGGCAAGGAGCAACACGACCGGCTCATGCAGGGGCATAATTTCGACGGTACGCCCCTTGCCGATGTCCCGACCGTCCCGATGATCATGGGCTCCGGCGGACTCTACTCCAGCGCCGACGACATCCTGCGCTGGATCTCCTGGCACCTGGATCGATCTTCGACCGCCGATGCGGAGATGCGCGTTCTCGATCACGCGGCGTATGTGTATCGGGACGGCCTCGATCCGGTATTCGGATTGGACGAGTCCGGGCGCATGGACGCCCTGGGCCTCGGCTGGATAATCATGATGCCGCACGAGAACCGGCCGCTCATCCTGCAGAAGGCCGGTGGCCTGCAGGGCGTGTTCAGCTACATGGCCTATGCACCGACGCGTGGGGTCGGCGCGTTTGTTGCGATCAGTCAGTTCAGCTTTGCCGGCGCGCAGAAAATGGCCGCGGTCGTGAACGAGCTGATTGCCACATTGGCGCCGCGGTGAGTTGAGCGCAAGGTGCTTCTCCGTTGCCGCTGGGACGACGGAAGTTGCGGATCGGGATGATCGTACGCGCGCTGGGCGGGGTCGGAGCCCATAATGCCCGTTACTGGTTTGCGCTGGGGAGAACCGTGGTTGAGAGCCCGACGGTCCGGCCGGGAAATCCCGCGGCATCGAAATAGCGCGTACTCCCGACCATTTGCATGTTGAGGACGGTGACGAGCCCGTTGGGCGCCGGCTCGGAGATCACGACGTGGCTGGCCACCTCAGGAACAGCGCCATTCGGCAGCGCCTCGGAGAGCACGCGCCCGACCAGCTTGCCGATGTCCCTGGTATCAAGCTGCATCAGATGCGCGATGGTGCGACCGAGGTCGGCATTGCTCGCGGGTGCCGGATCGATAAATTGCTGCTTGAAGTCCGGGCCCTGCATGGCCATGAAGTTCCAGGTATCGGCGCGGCTGAACGAGCCGTGCATGCCCTGGCCCTGCTGGAGCACGGTATCTGCGACTTCGACGGTGCAGCGCACCGGCTCGCCACATACGGTATCGAACGAGCGGAAGCTGATCGCAATCGCCGGATGCGGCGTCAGGGCGGTGCCTTCGAGCGCGATGTCATCGAGGGTCAGAGTGCCGGGATATTTTCCGAGCTTGGAGTGAACAAATATTCCGCTGACGTAGTCTTGCGTCAGGAGAAAATCGACCACGCGTTTCGCAACCGCCCGATCGCCGTCCGGGAGGTAAATCAGGTCTGAGCCGCCATTGGTCGCCACGACGACTTTCGGATTGTTGCGGTCCCCGCCGATCAAGCCATTGCCGAATTTGGTGTGCGCGCCGTCAGCAACGGGCTTGTAGCCGTCGTCCGGGTCGATCAACGGCTGCTCGAGCGCGTGCGCGAGGTCGAGAGCGACAAAGCCGAGGGGCAGGTGCCCCTCCAATGTATCGGAGAAGGAGGTCTTGACCGTCGAGCTCGTCTGGCTTTGCTTGGAGATCGTTGAAAAGCCGTGATCGGCGGTCACGATGATATCGGTGGTGTCGAGGAGCCCGAGCTCGCCGAGCGTCGAGCGGATACGCGCCAGATTGTCGTCCGCATTGCCAATCGCGGCGAGCGAGGTCGGCCCATTGATGCCGGGAACGAGCATGTTCAAGCTGTCGCCCTGATTGTGCTGGGTGCCGTCGGGATCGCGCGACCAGAACACAATAACGAAAGGCTTATTGCGGTCCTTGAACATCGGCAGGACGACCCGGGTCGTCGCCGCGACAAAATAATCCTGCTGGAACACGTTTGCGCTGAGCGTTCCGGGCGTGTGCACGTCGCCGGCCTTGCCGTTGGCACCGCGCGTGGGCGCAGCCAGTGGCAAATCGGCGGCCTTGAGCCGGTCGGTCACTTCAGACGATAGCGGAATGCCTCTGGGCCTCCCGGTAGCGTCGTCGATAAGGATAGTCTGATTGCCGCTGCGTTCGGTAGGATCAAAGATCAAGGCAGGACCGATCTTGCCGATTGCTGCCGTGCTGTAGCCTTTGTCGCGGGCGAGCTTCAGGATCGTCGCCTCATTAAGGTAGTTGCCGGCAAAGTGCGCGTCGATGTCTCCAAGAACAGCATCGTTCTCCAGGAAAGGCGTCAGGCTGTTCCTGGCGCCGGGAACTTGAAAGCCGGCGTAGATGGTGTTGGAGAAATCGCCTGTATCGCCCAGCATATGGCCGGTCGCCATGGCGGACGCGTTGGCGGTGGTAAAAGTTGGAAACAGCGCATGGCTGTTGCGCAGCGTAACGCCCTCGCGCGCGATCGCCGCCATGGTGGGAGCAGTGCTCTCGTCCACCATGCGGAAGCGCAACCCGTCGGCAACGAACAGGACGACGTTGTGGGGATGCGCTTGCGGTGCTTGCGCAAGGGCCCCAGCAAGGTCGATGAATATCAGGATTACCGCAGCGACGATGCGAGACCGACGCATCGGAACGCCTCCGTGTAGTGGAAAGAGCAAGGCGCTTGTGACGACGCGAGATGACAGGAGTGTGACACCTATCGCTGTTGCGGCGCATCTGCGTAACCCGGATTGCGTCTCCCGCAATCGTCCGTGCCTGTCATTCCGGCTGAGCGAGCCGGGCTTCGACCGGCGACCGAGAGCCGGAATCCAGTAATCACGGCGGTCCGTGCATTCACGCCGGCCGTGGATTACTGGGTCCCGGCTCGCGCGAGCCCGGCGGAGCCGGCTTGCTTGGCCGGGACGACGAAGATGAGAGGCCAGGCGTGCCGACTTATCGCGCGAGCGAGGCAAATTCGCCCAGGCTGGGTCCGTAGGTGAGAGTAATGTTCTGATATGGACTCAACGCGCTCCCGTAAGGCTCGGTCTTTGGCGCGGCACCGGCTGCATTCGTTACTATCATGCCGAGTTGTACCCAGAACATCACGGCGAACACGCTCGTCATCGCCAGCGCCGTCGCGAAACTCGTGAGCTTGTGCATGTGCCCCCCCTCATCTTGCTCGGACGCAATGCAATCGCCCGATTTCCATGAAAGGAGCCTATCCCACCGGGGCGCAAACGACTGTGATGCGGATCACAGAATGTCGCTTTGGCGATGCGGCTCTGATCACTCTGCCGCCTCGGAGCGCCGGACCCCTGCCTTGGCGTACCCGTCGCGGGTCTGCGGCAGCTTCCAGCCGAGCATCCTGGAGGCGACCAACGTGCGCAGGATCTGTGCAGTCCCGCCGCCGATGGTGAACATGCGCACGTCCCGCGCCATGCGCTCGAGCGGCAGGTCGCGTGAATAGCCGCGCGCTCCGAACATCTGCAGCGCCTCGTTGACGATGCGAATGGCCGCCTCGGAAGCGAAGATCTTCGCTTGCGCGGCCAGCATGGGATCGGGGAACGGGCTGCCCGCTCCTCCGCGCGAACATGCGGCCGCATGCAGCATCAGCCGCGAGGCCGTGAGCTGTGTCTGCATGTCGGCGAGCAGCCATTGCAGGCCCTGGAATTCCGCGATGGGCCTTCCGAACTGCTCGCGCGATTTCGACCACTGCACGGCGAGATCGAGCGCGCCCGCGGCAATTCCCATGGCCACTGTGCCGGCGCCGACGCGCTGGCTGTTGTACGCATTCATCAGATCGGCAAAGCCGCGCTTGAACCCCGACTGCGGCGCCAGCACCATGGCGGCGGGAACCCCGAGATCCTCGAACACGATCTCGCCCTCCGGCATGCCGCGGAGCCCCATGGTCGCTTCGCGTCGCACAACGCGCAATCCCTTTGCCTCACCGGCAACCGCAAGGAAGCCGCCGATGCCCAATTCCACCCCGCGCTCGTCGAAAACGCGCGCGAAGATCAGATGCAGGCGCGAGATGCCTGCCCCGGTGATCCAGTGTTTGCGACCGTTGAGGACGTAGGCGTTGCCGCGCTTGTCGGCGCGCGTGGACATCGCGGTGGTGTCGCTGCCCGCATCGGGCTCGGTGATGCAGATCGCCGGCTTGTCGCCGGCGAGCACGAGCTCGGCCGCCAGACGTCTCTGCTCTTCGCTGCCGTAATGCATGATGGTCGAGATGGCGCCCATGTTGGTCTCGACCACGATGCGCGCCGTCACCGTGCACGCTTTGGCCATCTCCTCGATCACCAGCACGGCATCGAGGAACGAGCGTCCCTGCCCGCCGTAGGCGGTCGGTATCGTCATTCCGAGCAACCCGGCAGCGGCGAGAGCCTTGACGATGTCCCAGGGGTATTGCTCCTGCCGATCGATCTCGGCGGCGCGCGACAGCACCACGGTGCGGGCAAACTCGCGGGCGCGAGCCTGCAGCTCAGCTTGTGCCGGGTCGAGGGAAAACTCCATTTGCAATCCCTCCATAGGAAGGGAGACGGGCAATTATGCGCCGGTCTCATCGAGTTCAGACATGGGCACTCTGGACCGCGCGCCTTTGCTCCCGCGGTTCATCATCCAAGCTTGGTTTCGCGTGGGCAAAATCGCGCCTGGTCCGAGAGCATGATTGATATTGGTGTACGCGATTTTGCCCACCCTACAAATGCTCGCCCAGATGTGTCATCATAATAGCTCATTTGTGGGAGGTGTGAATGCATAAGATCGCCATACCGCAGGCTGCCATCGACCGCGTGCTGAAACGACGCGATTCGCTGCACGTCTTCAACGACATCGATCCCGCGCGGACCGCCCACATCGTGGTCGATCTGCAGAACGGCTTCATGGCGGAGGGAGCGGCCGCCGAGATTCCGATGGCGCGGGAGATCGTGCCCAATGTCAATCGCATCAGCGCTGTGCTGCGCGCCGCCGGCGGGCTCGTCGTCTACATTCAGAACACGATCGACGCTGCCGCCAAGCAGGCCTGGTCGAACTGGTTCACCTACATGTCGGGGGAGCGACGGCAGGCGAGCATGGACGCCGCCTTTGCCGAAGGCAGCTATGGTCACTCGCTCTGGCCGGGGCTCGATGTGCTGCCCGGGGATCTTAAAGTGAAGAAGAATCGCTTCGGCGCCTTCGTGCCGGGCTCATCCCCGTTGAATTCCCTGCTGCAGGAGCGCGCTATCGACACCGTCATCATTACGGGAACGGCGACGAATGTGTGCTGCGAGTCCACCGCCCGGGATGCGATGATGATGAACTACAAGGTGATCTTCGTCGCGGATGCCACGGCCACCTACAACGATGAAGAACACAACGCTACGCTCGGCATCATGCTCGCGATGTTCGCCGACGTGATGACCACGGACGAGGTGGTGAGCCGCCTCGCGGGAGCCATGAGCCAGGCAGCGGAGTAATCGGCGTGGAAGAGAAGATAGAGGGCGAGGCAGTGCCTCGCCCCTACGAACAAGAAGGAAGTTCTAGGGGCGGGTTTGAAACCCGCCCCTACGCACGGGGCGAGGGCCGACCGATCCGCCCTAAGAGCGCCGCCAGGGGAGCAGGTAGCGCTCCAGCAGGTTGACGCAGTAATACATCACTCCCGCAATGACAGTGAGAATGACGAGACTCGTCATCACCAGTGACATCTTGAAGATGTTCTGGCCGTAGATGATGAGGTAACCGAGCCCGGCATTGGCGGCAAGAAACTCGCCTACAATCGCACCGATCAGAGAGAGGCCGATATTCACCTTCAAGGTCGCGATGATGGTCGGCACCGCCGACGGGAAAACGACTTTGCTGAACTGCTGCCACTTGGAGGCACCGAAGGAGGACACCACCACGAGCTTCTCGGGGTCGGCCTGCCGGAAGGCGCTGTAGACGGACAGGATGGTGACGAACAGCGAGATGGAGACCGCCAGCGCAACGACCGCGGTCGCCGTCGCTCCCAGCCAGATGATGAACACCGGCCCCAGCGCCATCTTGGGCGTGGCGTTGAGCACGACGACGTAAGGGTCGGCCACATCGCTGAGGAAATCCCACCACCAGAACAAGCCTGCGATCGCGATTCCCAGCGACGTTCCGATCCCGAAGCCGATCAGCGTCTCGATCACGGTAACGGCGACGTGGTAGCCCAGCGATCCGTCGTTTGCGAGCTCCAGCACTTTCTCCGCAATGGCGGAAGGCTGGCTGGTGATGAACGGGTCGATGATGCGCCAGCTCGCCGCGAGCTGCCAGACCGCCAGGAACACGGCCAACACTGCAAGCTGCGCGACGGTGACCTGGGTCTGACGCAGCCGAATAGAGCGCAGAAATCGCGCATGCCGATCCGACACGGCGCCGCGCGCCAGAAACCCGTTAGATGCTGCGCTGCTCAATCTCCAGATCCTCCCAGATCCGCTTGCAGTAGCCGCGGAACTCCGGCGCGTCGCGCGAGCTTATGGGTGTTCTCTCGGCGCAGCCCGTCAGCGCGATGTCATACACGTTCTTCACCTTACCAGGGCGGCCGCTCAGCACAATCACCCGGTCGCACATCGACACCGCCTCCTCGATGTCGTGGGTGATGAGCAGCGCGGTCTTGTCGTTGCGCCGGATGATCGCGTGGACGTCGCGCTCGAGTATGAGCTTGGTCTGATAGTCGAGAGCCGAGAACGGCTCATCCAGCAGGAGGATGTCCGGATCAGTGGCGAGGGTGCGCACGAGCGCCACGCGCTGCCGCATGCCGCCGGAGAGTTGGTAGGGATAGGAGTCCTCGAACCCGCCCAGACCGTACAATTTCAGCAGCTCCTTCGCCCGCCGCCGCGCCTGCGCAGTCCCCGTGCCCTGGATCTCGAGGCCGAGCTCGGCGTTCTGCAGCACGGTTCGCCACTCGAACAGGTGGTCCTTCTGCAGAAGGATGCCCGTACGACGGGAGGGGCTGCGAAGCTGCACGCCGTCGATCAGGATCCGACCTTCGCTCGGCTGCAGCAATCCACAGATGATCGCGAGCAGGGTCGACTTGCCACAGCCGCTCGGCCCGACGATTCCGCAGAACTCACCATGGCGAACTGTCAGATCGAGGTTGCTGAGCGCGAGGGTCTCTCCGGTTCTGGTGAGATAGGTGTGGGAAAGTCCTTCGCCGCGAATGCGCTCGGGGCCGCTCATCGCTTGATCGTTTGCATCGCCTTTTGCGCAAACCGCGGGTCGACAATCTGGCTGTAGGGAAAGCGTTGCTTGAGGATGCCGCCGTCCACCATCAGGCGCATCATCTCGTCCATCCCCTCAGGGCGCAGGAGCGGATCCAAGGCCCAGATCTTCACTTTCTTGTATTCGGAGATCACCGCCTCGATCAGCGGTACCGGCACTTCCTTGAAGTCCGGCGCGATGACCTCGGCGATCTCCTGCGGCGAATGCGTGTCGGTCCAGATCTCTGCCCTGTAGATCGCGTTGGTGAAGGCCTGGATGACGTCGGGGTGCTGCTCGATGTAGCTCGCCGGCGCCATGAAGGCCGTATACGGCATCGGCCCCGCGAGGGCGCCCACCGACGCGACGCGATATCCCCTCTTCTCCGCCACGGCCTGGGTGATCATCGGCTCAAACGCCTGTGCAAACTCCGTGCCCGGCTCGAGATAGGAAGGGATGATGTTGGCCGACACCGGAATGTTGCGGACGGTGACATCCTTGTTCGGATCGAGCCCGGCTTTTTTGATGAGGTCGACGAGAACAAGAGCAGGCGTTGAACCCTTGCCTGAGGTGACGATCGTTTTCCCGCGCAGGTCGACGATGGAGAAGCGGGGCCTCTCGGATTTGGAAAGGATGAATCCGCCGTCGCCGTTTGTGAGCAGGGCAAAATTAACGAGCCGGCGATCGGGGCTCGCTTCCTGCGTGAGCCCAGCGGCTTCCGGTCCCAGCAGCGCGATGTTGGAGTTGCCGCTCACCACCTCGGTAACCGTGGCTTGCATCCCCCAGGTGGTCTTCGGGCCGACGACGTTGACTCCTTCCTGGGCGAAGGCGCCCGTCCTCACAGCCACGTATTCCGGTGTGTAAAACAGGCTGCGCAGCACCTCGTTGAGCCGCACTTCCTCCGACGCTGCCGGTTGCGCGCAAAGGAGCCCGGTCCAGCAGAAAGCGATCGCGCCAGCGCGCCAGATTGCAGATGCGAGTGACATGCGCATGTGACCTACTCCATGGATCTCATTCGATGACGTCGTCGGCAACGAGCAGAAAGTCGCGGGAGATCGTCAGACCCAGCTCGCGTGCGGTCTTCAGATTGATGACCAGCTCGAACGCCGTCGGTTGCTCGACCGGCAGATCCGCCGGTTTGGCGCCCTGCAGGATCTTGCCGAGATGAGCGGCAGTCCGGCGGGACAGGTCAGACAGGTTCACCCCGTAGGCCATGAGGCCCCCGAGATCGGCGAATTCCCTCGCCGCGCCCATTGCGGGTAATCGGCCCTCCGCCGCCAGCCCCGCGATCCGCCGGTATTCGGCAAACAACATGGGGCTGGGAAATACAAGCAGACCCTCGGCGCGCTCCCTGCTCATCGCGGCGAATGCGCCGGCAAAGTCGTCGGCACTCGCCGCCGGCACGAGCGCAAGCTGCATGCCCAACGTGCGGGCCGCCACCTCGATCTCATTCACGATGCCTGCCATCGTGCGTTCGCTGTACGCCTGGGGATGCCATAGCGCCGCCACACGCCAGAGACCCGGAACCACCTCTCGCAGCAGCTGGAGGCGCTTGGCCACAAGCTCCGGGCCGAGAAAGCTCGTCCCCGTAACATTCCCTCCCGGTCTTGCAAGGCTCGCGACCAGCCCGTCCGCGACGGGATCGGCCATGGAGATGGCAACGATGGGGATCGTGCTGGTCGCCTGCTTTGCTGCGCGGGCTGCCGTCGTACTGAACGCAACTATCACATCGACCTTCGCGGCAATCAATTTGATGGCCAGCTCATGCAGGCGATCGGTATTCCCCTCCGTGTATTCTTGCTGGATTATGACGTTCTGTCCGTCCGTGTACCCGAGCTCGCGCAGACCTTGCAGGAACGAGTTGATAATATTGACAATCGGGTCTGGACCCGCAGAAGGACGGCCCAGTGACAGAACTCCTATCCGGGGAATCTTGGCCGGCTGTTGCGCATGCACCGCCAGAGGCAATGCGGTGGCCAGACCAATAAAGGCGATGAACTCACGCCGTTTCAAGCAAGCGAAGCGCATCGGACCTCCGAGGACTCAAACCTTCCCGCCAGAATACCCTATCGGAGGATAGCGGGTCAGCTACAATGAGTCAGGGGAGCTGTGCCGTCCATGGTTACTTCGGCCAATCGCATGGAATAGGAGCATATGAGATGCAACAGTGGACACGACGTCGCCTCTGTGCGGCAGGACTCGGCTTGCTGCCGGTCACGTCTGCCACATGGGCGCAGCAGCCGCCACCCGTTCGCCTGCGCGGCACCATCGAGGCGGTCGATGGCAACGCGCTCACGGTGAAGGCGGCGGGGGGTACTGACGCCAAGGTGATGCTTGCGGAAAAGGCGGCGATCGTCGCCGTCGTGAAAGCCACACTGGCAGAGATCAAGGAGGGCACCTTCCTCGGCAGCGCCGCCATCCCACAGGCCGACGGGACTCAGAAGGCCGTCGAGGTGCATATCTTTCCCGAAGAGATGCGCGGCACCGGCGAGGGGCACCGGCCCTATCCAACGGTTGCGAACGGCACGATGACCAACGGCACAGCGGCGGGTGCGACGGTCGCTGGGGTCGAAGGCTCGACGATCACCGTCAAATACACGGGCGGCGATAAGAAGATCATCGTTCCTCCGAACGCGCCCATCGTTCGCTACGAGGTCGGCGGCAAGGCTGATCTCAAGCCGGGCGCGCATTTTACCGTGCTTGCCGCGACCAAAGGACCAGACGGCACATTCGAGACAAGTCGCATCAATGTCGGTCGCGACGGCGCCGTCCCGCAATAGCTAACGCCCCATGCGATAGGGCTTCAGAATGGCGTAGACCGCCTCCTGCGCTGGCGTGGGTACAGCGTACTTGCGTCCGAGTGCGACAACTTTGCCGGCGAGCCAGTCGAGCTCGAGGCGATTGCCCGCGGCAAGGTCGTTTGCCATCGAGGCTCGCATGTCCGGGGGAAACCCCGCCACCGCACGATCCAGCTCCGCGGGAAAGTCCGGCGGGAACTCGACGCCGGCCGTGCGCCCTGTGGCCATCGTCTCATGCATCAGCTTGTGGAAGAGAGCCCGCATGTCCTCGTCGTCGCGAATGAAACCGAGCGGCTGGCGCGTGCTGGCGGTGATCCCTGAGGTGCCCGACAGCAGCACAAATTTTTTCCAGAGGTCCAAAAGCATATTATCCGAGAGAGTGATATCGAGCTTCGCCGCTTCCATTTGCTCAATGTAGCCGGCGAGCACGGGATCAGGACGCCGATCGAGGCGACCGCAGCGAATTTTGGCGTACGTACCGGTGTGGCGGATCACGCCCGGTCGCGCGATCGTGGTGACGACGTACGTCGCCCCGCCGATGGCGGCCTCATTGCCAAGAATGGGCGCGAGCCGCTCGACGCTGTCGACGCCGTTCTGCAGGGTAATCACGCGCGTGTTGGGGCCTAGGAGCGGGCGCGTCTGCTCGCCTGCCGTTTCGGTATCCCACAGCTTGACCGCAAAGAGCACCACATCGACCGGGCCAACCTCACTGGCGTCATCGGTGACAATGAGGTCCTTGAGGTGGAGGTCACCGAGGCTGCTCTCGATTCTGAGGCCTTCCCGGCGCATGGCATCGCGATGCGCGCCGCGTGCGATGAACGCCACATCATGTCCTGCCGCGGCGAGCCGAGCACCGAAATACCCGCCAACCGCGCCCGCTGCCATCACCGCAATCCGCATGCTCTATCCTCCGCCGCGCGGCTGTGCGCCTCGCAGAAACGCTCCAGGAATTCTCATTCCCAGCACTTCTCACGCAATGCTGCCATCACGCAAGAACCCCGAAGCCGAGCAATATCCCGGGGAGGCCCAGGATTCAGACGGATTGCAAGAGGGAATCGAGATCGAAGCTCGAGCTGCGGCCGAGATCGTCCATGTGATCTTTCAGAAACGCTTCGGCGCAACGTCGGCCTTCGTCGCGCAGCATGCAGAGAAACTCCCATTCGGCATTGAGCTTGGAGGAGTAGCCCAGCTCGGTCATCATGGCGCTGGCGATACGGTGGATGCGCATGCCGGCCCATCGCGCCCCCTCGCTGTCGCCGGGGTTCGCGACCTGCCGCAGGAGCGCGATCATGCGCAGCTCCTTCATCAGAGGGGAGTTGAAGGAGACCTCGTTCAAGCGATCGAGAATCTCCCGCGCTGAACGCGGCGTGCCCGGCCGTTCCACCGGATTGACCTGCACGAGGATGGTGTCGCTCGATACGCACTCGCGCACCAATGGCGTGATCGTGGGATTGCCGACGTAGCCGCCGTCCCAATAGGCCTCGCCATCGATCTCGATCGCCTGAAACAGCGTGGGCAGACAGGCGGAAGCTAGCAGCACATCAGGCGTGAGCTCGGCGTTATGGAAGACGCGGCCGCGTCCGGTGCGCACGTTGGTGGCCGTCACGAACAGCCGGATCGGCGATTGCCCCAAATACGCAAAATCGACGCATTCCGTCAGAATGTCGCGCATGGGATTGGCGCCGCGCGGATTGAGGTCATAGGGCGAAAACACGCGCGCAGCGAGATCCAAGGCCAGGAACAGCGGCGAATTGTCGAGGGTCCACCGGCCCATCAGGATATCCAGGGGGCTTCGCCGAAATGGGCTGAACGTGGCGGCGCGCGCAACGCGGCGCCAGAAATCCTCGAGCGCGCTCCTGGCGCCTTGAGAGTCCGCCGTCGCATAGCCGTGCGCCAGCACGGCGGCATTCGTGGCCCCGGCGGATGTGCCCGAAATACCTTCGATCCGCAGCTGCGGCTGTTCCAGCAGTCGATCGAGCACGCCCCAGGTGAAGGCGCCGTGCGCGCCGCCCCCTTGCAACGCGAGATCCACCAGAACCTGATCGCGATCGGCGGGAGCAGCGTCAGGCATTTTGCCTCACATGGTCCAGAGATGCGTTCCGCTTACCCGCCGCGCTGTTAACCCACCGTACGTGTAGACGGAGCGTGAGACAGGATTATGATCGTGCGAACCCTCGCAACGCTGCTTTAGTGGATCAGCATGTCCGGAGATAGCGCCATTCGCAGCATGCTCGCTCTCTGCACGGCGGTTCTCATGGCCGTGGCGCTATATCTCGGACGCTCCATTTTCGCCCCGGTTGCCCTTTCGCTCTTCGGCCTTGCCTGCGTCTGGCCATTTCAACGCGCGCTTCAGTCCAAAGTCCCCAAGCTAATCGCGCTTGTTTTCACGCTGCTGCTCACGTTGGTTGTCCTGGGCGTTCTCGGCCTTGCGGTCGCCTGGGGCAGCGGCCAGGTCGGTCATTGGCTCCTCGGCAACGTCGAACGGTTTCAGTTCATTTATATGACCAGCAACGCATGGCTGGAGGAGCGGGGCATCTTTCTGACCGGCATGCTGGCAGAGCGTTTTGACGTGACCTGGCTTGTTGCTTTTGTCCGGCAAGTTGCGGCGAGACTCAACTCCATGGTTGGCTTTGTCCTCCTCGCCTTTGCGTTCATGATGCTCGGGCTGATGGAGGTCGACCATGTCGCCTCGCGAATCGAGAAACTCGAGAATCAGCACGCGAACTTGAAGTTGTCTCAGGCTCTCCGAAGAATCGCAGGCCAGTTTCGAAAATACATCCTCATCCGCAGCCTGGCGAGTATCCTGACAGGGTTCGTGACATTCTGCTTCGTATTTTTCGTCGGGCTGGACCTGGCGGTTGCATGGGGGGTGATAACTTTTGTGCTGAATTACATTCCGTTCCTCGGGCCGCTTGTTGCGGTCGTGCTTACAACCCTTTTTGCTGCGGCACAGTTCGAATCAGGGCAGACCGCGGTGATCGTCCTGGCCGGCCTGAGCGTCATTCAGTTCGCGATCGGCAGCTACATTGAGCCACTGATCGCCGGCGCCACTCTGGCAATCTCGCCGTTCCTTGTGCTGTTTGCGGTCTTTTTCTGGACTCTTCTTTGGGGCATTCCAGGAGCATTCATCGGCGTTCCGCTGACGATCGCGCTGCTCACAATTGCCGAGCAGCACGCATCCAGCCGCTGGGTAGCGACCCTGCTGTCGCATTCCCGCTGACCGGAGGCATAAAGCCGAGCGTGCACGCTCGAGATCGTCGTTTCCGCACCGGCTATCCGTCGCCCCGAGCTTCACCGGCAATTGTAATCCGCTGCGGGGGCAGCAGTCGCAGCCGTCCATGCGGCGCGAGAGCGAATGTCTGGATGTAGAAATAGGAGGGAAGGTCGTCGGTCGCGTCCATTACCGGCGACGGCGCCGATACGATCACAAGGCCGGCACACTCGCCGACCCAGTCGATGTGCCGGTGGCCGTGCATCAGCACCACGCGCGCGGCCAAGGGGCGCAGCCGGCGAACAAACCAGCTGCCGTTGATCAGCGTCGTGCCGATACGCACGGACAGCGCATTCGCCGTGCGGGGATATTCGACGGGATGGTGATGCAGCGCGATGAGCCAGCACGCTCGCGGGTACTGCGCGGTGGCGATCTCGATTCCCTTGATTTGCTCGGCCGAGATCATGCCAAGCGCATTGGTGAAAGAGAAGTGGGTTTCCGCGTTGGAGTTCAACAAGATGATGCCGAGCCCGTCGTCCGGATCCGGCGGCATTATCATCGGAAATACCTTGGCCCACAGGTCTGCGAGCGCCAGCGATAACGTAAGCGCTCCTGCGTTGGCGAATTCCGCCATCTGCGCCCGATAAGGCTCCATCATGTCCGCGAGCTTGGCACCCACACGGCCCATTGCTTGATCCACCACCCGTACCCGGGTGCCCTGAAGCTCTGCCATGGCCGACAACGCCCGCATTTGGCGGAGCCGCTTGCTCGGGCTCATGGGAAGATCAAGGCGTGCTGGATTGGCGCGGTCGACGACGTTAAGGTCGTGATTGCCCGGAAGCATGACCACGCGCTCGGCGAGGCGGGGATGCATCGCCAGCGCGTCCAGGAACTCGGCCCATTCGGCGGAGCGCCCTGCGTCAGTCATGTCCCCGGTGATGAGGATCGCATCCAGCGGGTCCGTCGCGTCACGCGCCTCGAGCTGCGAGAGCAGCCGCTCGAGCCGTGCGTTGCCGCGCGGACCCGATCGTCCGCTCTCGATGCGAAACCCATAACGCTCGCCGACGACGTGGAGATCGGACAAATGCGCCACCCGCCACTTGCGGCCGGCCTGAAACTCAGTCTCGAAAGCGTGAAAATCGCGGGCCTGCGCCATGGTCGCGTCGGCGAAGGCCCACACCAGCGCGCTCACGGCAAGATAAATCGCAATCAGAACGACGCTGTTGGCCAGAACCGCAGGCACGAGCAGGTGCGGTGAGATCAGATCGGAGGGAGTGCCTATCCAGCGGGAGCTGGGCCAAGCCAGGATCAGCGCCAATAGCGCCAGCGCACAAACGATGACTCCGGCCACAGCGGCCGTGATCGCGCGCACCCTGCTGCGTCGTGCCTTGCCCGCCTTGGCGGGCAGGAGCTGGTCGGCGAGCTGTTGCAGGCCTTCACGTGAGACCGCATAGCAAGGCTCAAGCAGGAGCGAGTTCAACGCCCAGAAGCTTCGTTCGACGATACGCAACAGCGGTCTTCCCGCGAAGGCGCCGATGGCGAGCAAGAGCCCGAGGACGAACAGGGGTCCAATCCCGGCATACGGGGATGCAATCTTGCCGGAGATCTTGCCGACCCACGCAGAAGCTATGAGCGGAGAGAGCCCAAGCGCGACGCAGGGCGCTATGAGCAGCAACACCCAGGCGGTTATGAGCTTGGGGAAGCTGATCTCGGAAACCAGGCTGCCCGCCAGAGAAAGCAGCGAGCGGCGCTTAGGGCTCGATGCATCATCCTCGAGGTCGCCGCGGCGAGGATCGATGATCGGCTTCATAAGCAATCAAAGGACCTCAGCGCCCTTTCTTTCGTGCCGGTATGGCTCGCACCGCAGCTCATTGACCAGCCGTCGTAATGAGAGCACAGCCGCGCTGCTCATTTGCTCCGTGACCGCAATGACCTCCAAGCGTACCGAGGGTCTCCTCAGGTCCTCATTTCGCCAGCGTGCGGCTCCCGCCACAGCATGGCAGGGGCAAGGGCCGCCAGCGCATGATCGTGCAGGCGCGCCGGGTCGCGTTCTCCCTCGGTCGCAAGACGCAGGATGCAGCGGGCGAGCTCGTTGGCCCGCACTCTGTCATTGCCGTTGGATTTGAGCGTCAACCAAGCCTCATCGAAGGCTGTCTCCAGGATTACGAGCGTCTTGGGATCAAACGATCCGCTGCCAAGTCCACGCATGTTTCCTCTCCGAGACAGGATCTTGCTGGAAGCGGGCTCGCAACATCATCACCATGATATGGCCGACATTATGGAGCCGGGCGTGATGAAGTTGCACGCGAGCCATGCACGATGAACGAAGCATTCCTGCTGCGTTCCGCTCGGGCACTCGTGCGACCCCAGGTTCCGAGCGTCAGATCGTCAGCGTACCCGCGGCCGCGGCCTTGTAGCGCTCCCCCACCCGTGTCCAATCCACCGTGTTCCACCACGCCTTCAAGTAGTCGGGGCGGCGATTCTGATAGGTGAGGTAATAGGCGTGTTCCCACACGTCGTTACCCATCAGCACGCGCTTGCCGTCCATCAGGGGCGTATCCTGGTTGGGCCTGGTCTCGATGGCAAGATTGCCCTCCTTGGTCACGGTCACGAAGACCCACCCGGAGCCGAACACGCGTGCCCCAGCGGCATTGAAGTCGTCCTGGAGCTTTTGCAGTCCGCCGAAATCGCGCTCGATGGCCTGGTCGAGATCTCCGCTCGGCTTGCCTGAACGGGGCCCCATCACCAGCCAGAACATTGTATGATTCGCGTGACCGCCCCCGAAGTTGCGCAGCTGGGTGCGGATGGCCTCGGGCATCTCGCCGAGCTTGGCGAGAATCTCCTGCAACGGCATCGAGGCGACGTTCGCATGGTCCTTCACTGCGGCATTGAGGCCGCTGACGTAAGCCAGATGATGGCGGTCGTGGTGGATCTCCATCGTCTTTGCGTCGATATTCGGGGCGAGAGCGCCGGTGGGGTAAAGCAGAGGATCGAGCTTGAACGGACCCGGAGGGGTGGGAGTAGGGCTAGGTCGGGGTGCGGCTTGCGCGTAAAGCAAGGCAGGTCGAGACGCCACGGCAGCGGCGAGAGAGGCCGTCCCGGCGATGAGGCTGCGACGAGTGATGGACACGGTTCTTTCCTCCTGCTGGTCGGGTCAGGATCCCAATGATACCGCCCGATTGCGCGGGCTCAACCCGGTGCGGACCGATACCCGTGCACGTCCTTTTGATCAACTCGTAAGCTGCTGCTTGGCCGGGATCGCGTCTGCGCAATCCGGAGGGGGTGCTCCCCGGAATTTGCTTTGCGCTCCATCCGGGCTACTGAGTGCGATCGCTCGCACCCG
>Ga0070712_100000428_pt1 | contig 24042 bp, 20 predicted proteins | sample LARL81metaG_FD_71396 | JGI IMG/M metagenome (GOLD analysis project Ga0070712, IMG submission 71396) | Corn, switchgrass and miscanthus rhizosphere microbial communities from Kellogg Biological Station, Michigan, USA - LAR L8-1 metaG | ecosystem: Host-associated > Plants > Roots > Rhizosphere ...
ATGGCCAGCGCGTCGTCGACCACCGATTCCGACAATCGCGAGACGATGCCCAACCGCTGCGCCTCGTCGGCGTCGACGACGCGCGCCGTGAGGATCAGGTCGAACGCCGCGCCCGCGCCGATGATGCGGGGCAGCGTGTAGCTGACCCCGATGTCACAGCCGCCGAGGCCGAGCTTGATGAACTGTGTGCAGAACCGCGCCGATGCCGAGGCGAGCCGGATATCGCATGCCATCACGATGCCGAACCCACCGCCGTAGGCGGGACCGTTCACCGCGGCGATCACCGGCTGCCGGAGACGGTGGATCCGTGCGGTGAGGTTGGCGATGCGCTCCTGCCACCGCATGCCGGACCGGGGGAACTCGGTGCCGCCGCCCGCCTGCGACGGGTTCGGGTCGGTCAGGTCCAGGCCCGAGCAGAAACCCCGCCCGGCCCCGGTGAGCACCACGACGCGGCAGTCGTTGTTGGCGGCGATGCTGTCAAGAGCGGCGTGCAACTCCTCGACGAGCTCGTAGTTCAGCGCGTTCAGCTTCTCGGGCCGGTTCAGTGTCAGCACTGCGATGTCGGGACGCGGGTAGGCCAGGTCGAGGTGCGGCATGCGGCTCACGTTAACCCGCGCTGCGCCACCCGCTGACGCCGACGGTGATCATCCGCAGCTGCTTGACCGCGATGCGCTTGATTTCCTCGATCGCGGCCGGGTCCTTGGCGTCCTCGATGGCCTCGGCGATCACGATCATCGAGTTCACGAACAGGCTGGCCAGGATGTTGAGATCCTCGCCGCTCCACGTGTTCAGCCCGGGGAACCGGGCCAGGTCGATCGCCAACTCCGAAGTGATCAACCGGATTTCGGTGCGGATCGCGTAGCGCAGCACTGTGACGCCGCTGGAGCGTTCACGGCCGATGAAGCGCCAGTGTTCGCGATCTTCGTTGACGCCGTCGATGAGGATGTCGACCGAGGATTCGATGACGCGCTTCGGATCCAGCTTGCCTGCGCGGGCGGCGCGCAGCATGTCGCGCAGCCTGCGGAACGACTCGTCGATCAGCACGAGCCCGAGTGCCTCCATCGACTCGAAATGCCGGTAGAACGCCGCCGGCACGATGCCGGCTGCCCGGGTGACCTCACGCAGGCTCAGCGCGGCGAAGCTGCGGTCCTCGAGCAGCTTCAGCGCCGACGCGACGATGGCCCGCCGGGTGGCTTCCTTGCGCTCCTCACGCGACAGGGTGTCACGGGAGCGCGACCTACTCGAACGGCCAGATCTGCTCGTTCGTGAACTGGGCATACGACTGTTCACTGTGTGAAACCTACCACAACCTGCTCGAATCGATTGACGCCGCCGCGTCACGTGCCGCACGGTGTACGTATGTTCACTCAAACTCTGAACCCGAGACTGCGGGACAGGGTGCTGCGATCACCGCTGGTCGACCTGCTGACCGGACCCCACGGCGTGGACCGGTACACCGAGCTCGTCGCCCCGACTTGGACCTCGGGAGATGCCCGGGCCAAGATCGTCGCGGTGCGGCGGCAGACCCCGCGCAGCGTCACCCTGACCCTCGAGCCCAACCGGGCGTCCCCCGGCTTTCGCGCCGGCCAGCACATCAACCTCACGGTCGAGATCGACGGGCGCCGCCGCACCCGGCCCTACTCGCCTGCGAGCGCCGAGGGCGCCCCGCATATCGAGCTGACCGTGGGCCGTCACGACGGCGGCTTGGTCTCCGCCTACCTCTGCGAACACGCCCGGCCCGGCATGGTCGTGGGCCTCGACTCCGTCGGCGGCGACTTCGTGCTCCCGGTGCAGCGGCCGCGGCGCATCCTGTTCGTGTCCGGCGGCAGCGGCATCACCCCGGTGATGTCGATGCTGCGCACACTGCGCGCCGAGGCCTTCCCCGGCGAGATCGCATTCATCCACTACGCGCGGTCCGCCGACGAAGCGTGCTACCACGACGAACTCGCCGCCATGCCTGATGTTCGGGTAATGCACGGCTACACCCGTGCTACGGCAGGCTCCGACCTCGAGGGCAGGTTCGGTCCCGCGCACCTGGCCGCCGCGATACCCGAGCCTGACGCGGTGTTCGTCTGCGGCCCAACGGCTTTGGTAGCGGCCGTGCGCGAGCATTGCGCGAACGTGCGCTCGGAAAGCTTCGTTCCGCCCGTGTTCGACGTCCCTGCCGAGGCCTCCGGTGGCCGGGTGTCCCTCACAGACAGCGGCATCGAGCTGGAGGACGATGGCCGGCCGCTGCTTGAGCAGGCGGAGGCCGCAGGCCTGACCCCCGAAAGCGGATGCCGGATGGGCATTTGCCACAGTTGCACCCGCCGCAAAACCCGCGGCGCGGTGCGCAACCTCATCACTCAAGCGGTGTCGAGCGCCGAACAGGAGGACGTGCAGATCTGCGTGACCGTCCCCGTCGGCGACGTCGACATCGCGCTCTAACGGAAGGAGTTCGACATGACTGTCACTACCGCTCCTGCCCCGAAGACGCTCCAGAAGACCGTCGCAGGCAGGACCGTCACGATGACCCCCGAGCAGGCCGAGGCGTTCGGCCGCGAGCTCGACGCACTGAAGGAACGCGTGATCGCCGATCTCGGCGAGCGTGACGCCACATACATCCGCCGGATCATCAAGGCGCAGCGCGGCCTCGAGGTCGGCGGGCGCGTGCTGCTGTTCGGCGGCATCTTCCCGCCGTTCTGGTTGGCAGGCACGGCGATGCTGGGCCTGAGCAAGATCATCGACAACATGGAGATCGGCCACAACGTGATGCACGGCCAGTACGACTGGATGGGCGATCCGGCGATCTCCAGCCGCGGGTTCGAATGGGACACCGCCTGCCCTGGTGACCAGTGGCGCCACTCGCACAACTACATGCACCACACCTACACGAACATCGTCGGGATGGACCGCGACATCGGGTATGGCATCCTGCGGATGAGCGAGGACCAGAAGTGGCGGCCCTACTTCCTCGGCAACCCGATCTATGCGTTCCTGCTGATGGTGCTGTTCCAGTACGGCGTTGCGCTGCACGAGATGGAGACCGAACGCATCCGCGCCGGCCAGATCACGTTCGCGGACAAGCGCGAAATCCTCGAGGGCATCTGGCGCAAGACCAAGCGGCAGGCGCTCAAGGACTATGTTGCCTTCCCGCTGCTGGCGGGGCTGTTCGCGCCGTGGGTGTTCGCAGGCAACCTGACCGCCAACCTGATCCGCAACGTCTGGTCGTTCATGATCATCTTCTGCGGCCACTTCCCCGAGGACGTCCAGGAATTCTCCATCGAGGAGACCAAGGCCGAGACACGCGGGATGTGGTACTTCCGCCAGATCCTCGGATCGGCAAACCTGACCGGCGGCAAGCTCTTTCACATCCTGAGCGGCAACCTGTCGTTCCAGATCGAGCACCACCTGTTTCCCGACATCCCGGCGCACCGCCATGCCGAGATCTCCGAAGAGGTGCGTGAGATCTGCGAGCGCTACGGCGTGCCGTACAACATGGGTCCGCTGCCGAAGCAGTTCGCGACGGTGGTCCGCAAGATCGTCAAGCTGGCGCTGCCATCACGTCTGACAAACCGGGCACCAGTAGGTGACGCGGTCCCCGCCGGAGTTTGACCGGATCGGCGTGCCGCACCGGCGGCATGGCTTACCGCGGCGGCCGTAGACCCACAGCTCACGGCCGCCGCGGGTGTCCCCGGTCGTGGTGCGATTCCACCGAGAGCGGTTGAGCCACAACATGTCCCTGGCCCGCTGCACCATCCGCAGCGGGTCCTTGACGTCAGTGACGGAAGCGGTGGGCAGGTGGCCGGTGATGAAGCACAGTTCGTTGCAGTAGACGTTTCCGACGCCTGCCATCACCCGCTGGTCGAGCAGTGCGTCCGATAGCGCGCGGATAGGGTCGGCGACCAGGTTCGCGGCCGCAACATGCGGGTCCCAGTCGTCACCGAGAAGATCGGGACCAAGGTGGGCAACCGCGTCCATATCGTGGTCACGCTCAAGCACTTCGAGCAGGCCCAGATCGATGCCCGCCGCCTGAATGTCGCCCGCCTCCAAGATGATCCGGATCCGGTAGCCGGCCCTGCTCGGCTTGCTTAGCGGGTTGACCTTCCAGCTGCCCTCCATCTTCAGATGCGAGTGAATGCTGGAATGGCCGACACGGATGAACAGATGCTTGCCCCGGCTGATCACTTCGTCGACGACTTGGCCGGTCAGGTCCATGGTGGCGAATTTCGGCACCCGGACGTCGCATCGCGTCAGTGTATTGCCGGCTAGCGCATCACGCAGGATGGTGGCGGTGTGCCAGACGGTATCGCCTTCAGGCATATCTCATTGAATCAACTTCAGCGAGAGTTCCCACAGCCGTTCGGCGTTGGCCGGGTCGAGGGCATACGGTGCCACACCGCCCTGGCCGGGCTTGCCGCGACGCTCGACCTGCACGGCCTCGTTGCAGTTCTCGAAGTACCGACCGCCCACACTTTCCAGCAGTGGCGAAGCGGCGAGCAGCACCGAGGTGGCGGCACCCTGCTCGACCGTCTTGAAGTCGGTACCCGCCGCCCGGAACGCGTCGAGTGCGTCAGCGGCGTAATGCGAGGGCAGGTGCCGCTGCAGCGGGGTGGCGATCCCGCCCGGCATCACCGCGTTGGCGACGATGCCGTCGGCGCTCCACCGGCGGGTTGCCTCGACGGCGAACAGCACGTTGGCGGCCTTCGACTGGCCGTAGGCGCCGAACGGGTCGTAGTCGCGGAAGGCGTAGTCGATGTCGTCGAACACCACCGGCGAGCGCAGGTGCCCGCCGGAGCTCACCGCCACGATGCGGGCGGAGTCGGCAGCGGCGAGCGCGTCGTGCAGGCCGAGTGCGAGCGCGAAATGCCCGAGATGGTTTGTCGCGAACTGCATTTCGTGGCCGCTCGCGGATATCGTCAGCTCTTGAATGGCCATCACGCCTGCGTTGTTGACCAGGATGTCGAGCGGCCCGCTCCACGCCGCGGCGAAGGCGCGGGCGCTGGTCAGATCCGACAGATCCAGCGCGCCGACGGTGACGGCGCTGTTGCCGGTGCTATCCCGGATCTCCGCGGCCACTCGTTCGCCGGCCTCGGTGTTGCGGACGGCGAGCGTGACCGCCGCACCTGCATCCGCCAGTGCCCGCGCGGTCTCGACACCGATACCCGACGACGCGCCGGTCACGATGGCCCGCTTACCGGACAGATCGACTCCGGCGATGACCTCCGCGGCCGTCGACGAGAAACCGAAGGGTGTGGTTATCCGGGCTGCAGTCATAAGCGACTGAAACGGTACTCGCCGCGTGGGAGTTCCCACATCACCGGAGTCGCAGGCCTCGCGGCGTGCGAGCGAACCCGGCGCCGATCAGCGCGTTCTGCACCGCGGCGCGCTCGCCTTCGGCGACCGCTTCCAGCACCGGCACGCCATTGACCTTCTCGACGAGAAGGGATCCGATGCGCCCGCCGCTCACCAGATCGGACAGCGCCGCCGCGGCCGCCGCATGTGCCTCGGTGTCGTCGGTGAAGCTCAGCAGTGAGCGGCCGCCGCGTTCGAGGAACCAGGCCAGCTCACCGTCGACGACTGCCACCAGCGCGCCCGCCTTGCGACCGGGCCGGTGCGACACGTCCTCATCGGCCACCTTCTTTGACGGCCACGGCAGTGCGGCGCCGTAGGCATTGGCGGGATCGGCAGCCGCCAGCACGACCGCGTGGTACTCGCGGCGCTCCGGGTCGACGCCGTCGAGGTAGGACCGCAGCCTGTCGACGGTTGAGGCGACCGCGAACTGGGCCCCGCCCAACGACTCGACGAAATAACCCCGCTGGCACCGGCCTGCCTCCTCGAAGGCGGTCAGCACCTTGTACAACATGGCGAAACCGCCGGGCACCTCTTCAGCGCCGACCGCGCCCTTGGTCAGCACGCCGTAGCGGTTGAGCAACTGCTCTGCCTGGAAGTGCGCCCGTACGGTCGACTCGGGCTCGGCAGCGGGTAGCGCCGACCACCGGCCTGCGACCGTCGGGTCCGGGCTGCGGGCTTGTGCATGCGCGACGCTGTAGCGGCTCAACCGTGGTGGACGTTGCCGTTGCCGGTGTGCCGGAGCGCTGCGGCGGCCGGTCGACCGGCGCGTGCCTGTCAGCATCGCGCGCACCGGCGCGAACGTGTCGCCGGTGATCCAGCCTGCCCAAACCAACTCCCACAGTGCTTGTCTGGCTGCCTGTTTGTACTGTTCCGAATCGCCGTCGGCGAGCTGGCGGAAGAAGTAGGCGCCGCCGCCACCGAGCGTGGCCATGATCGCGCGATGGATGTCGGTGAACTCGATCTCGGTCGGCGCGGCCAGCGTCATCGGAGCGGACTCGGCGGGATGGAACGCGATCCAGCCATCTGAACCAGAAGGGCCACCGCCGATCTGGCCCACCCCCGACCAGGTGACCTCGCCCGCCGCGAGAAGTTCGTCGAGCATCGCGGGCTGGTAGTCGCGCACCCGCTGCCCGAACACCAGCGACTCGACCGCCGAAGCCGGGATGGGCACCCCTGCCAACTGATCGATCACGGCGGCCAGGCCGTCGATGCCCGAATTGTGCGACCCGACCTGTTGCCAGGACGGCAGGAAGCGACCGTAGGCGGCCGTGCTGACGGGCTCGACCTGTGCTCGCAGCGCCGCCAGCGAACGCCGCCGCAGGATCTTCAAAACGTCGGCGTCACACCACTGCTCACCGTCTGCCGAATCGGTGAACTCACCCCGTATCAGGCGGCCGTCGATGGCCATGCGTCCCAGCACGTCAGCGCTGACCCGCAGCCCGAGGCCGAACCGGGCCGCGGCGTCGTGAGTGGTGAACGGTCCATGGGTGCGGGCATAGCGGCCGAGCAGCTCGCCGAGCGGGTCGGCCACCGATTCGGTGAAGGCGGTGGGCACCCCCACAGGCACTGCCACCCCGACGCCGTCACGCAGCAGGCCGATGTCTTCGACTGCTGCCCACCAGGTTTGATCGGCGAACGACACTCGCAACGCACGTTTGGCGGCCTGTAAACCATCGAGCCAACCGCCCACTTCTGTCGTGGTACAGCGGTCGGCGATCTCTTGTTCGGTCATCGGGCCCAGCACGCGCAGCAGATCCGCGATGCCCTCGGCGTCGCGCGCCAGCCGGTCGGAGCTGAGGTGTTGCAGCTGCTGCGTGGTGCTCGCGATGACCTGTGGATCAAGCAGCTCCCGCAACTCGACACGGCCGAGCAACTCGGCAAGCAGCACGCTGTCCAACGAGAGCGCCGCGGCGCGCCGCTCGGCCAGCGGGCTGTCGCCCTCGTACATGAATGCGCCGACGTAGCCGAACAACAGCGACGCCGCGAACGGCGACGGGGTTGCGGTCTCCACTTCGACGACCCGCAACCGGCGCTGCGCAACGCGATTCATCAGCTCGGTGAGCGCGGGCACGTCGTAGACGTCCTGCAGGCATTCCCGAACCGCCTCGAGCACGATCGGGAAGTCGGGGTACTTGCGGGCGACGTCGAGCAGCTGTGCGGCGCGCTGCCGTTGATGCCACAGCGGCGACCGCTTACCCGGATGGCGTCGCGGCAGAAGCAGTGCGCGGGCGGCGCATTCGCGGAACCGCGAGGCGAACAGTGCCGAGCCGCCGACTTCCGCGGTGACGATCGGTTCGATCTCGTCGGCGTCGAACACAAACAGATCGGCTCCCGGCGCAGCGTCTTCGGTGTCGGGCAGCCGCACGATGATGCCGTCGTCGGAGGCCGTCGGCTTCTCCTCGATGCCGTAACGCTCTCGAAGCCGTCGTGACACCGCCAGCGCAAGCGGTCCGTGCACCCGAAGCCCGTAGGGGGAATGCAGGATCACCCGCCAGTCGCCGAGCTCGTCGCGGAACCGCTCGACGACGAACGTGATGTCGCTCGGAACCGTGCCGGTGGCCTGTCGCTGGTCGTCCAGTAGCTGCCACAGATTGTCGGACGCGAACTCGTCGAAACCCATTGCGCGGCAACGCTCGATGAACTCGTCGCGGCCGAGCCGTGCCAGCTCGCCCGTGAACGCACCCACTGCTGCACCCAGTTCGGCCGGCCTGCCTACCCCGTCGCCCTTCCAGAATGGCAACCGGGCAGGTTGTCCAGGCGCCGGTATCACGAGCACTCGGTCGTGGGTGATCTCGGTGATGCGCCAACTGGTCGCCCCCAGCGAGATCACGTCGCCGGGCCGGGACTCGTAGACCATCTCTTCATCGAGTTCGCCTACCCGTGACGGCTTTTCGGCGTCGGTGGCCAGGTAGACGGTGAACAGGCCGCGGTCCGGGATCGCGCCGCCGGAGGTCACCGCGAGTCGCTGTGCACCCGGGCGCGCGGTCAGTGTGCCCGCGTCCCGGTCATAGACCAGCCGCGGGCGCAGTTCGGCGAACTCGGTGGACGGGTACTTGCCCGACAGCAGGTCCAGCGTCGCCTCGAATGCGCTGCGCGGCAACGTCGCGAACGGCGCGCTGCGGCGCACGGCGTCGAACCAGCGGTCGGCGTCGATCGGCTCCAGCGCACAGGCCGCCACGGTGTGCTGGGCGAGCACGTCGAGCGGGTTGGTCGGCACATGCATGGTCTCGATCTCGCCGGCGAGCATCCGCTGCACGGTCACCGCGCACCCGATCAGGTCCGTGCGGTGCTTGGGAAACAGCACGCCTTGGGAGATCTCGCCGACCTGATGACCGGCGCGGCCGATGCGCTGCAGGCCGCTGGCGACCGACGGCGGCGCCTCGACCTGGATCACCAGATCGACCGCTCCCATGTCGATGCCCAGTTCGAGACTCGAGGTGGCGACGACGGCGCGCAGGCGTCCGCTCTTGAGGTCGTCCTCGACCTGGGCGCGCTGCTCCTTGCTGACAGAACCGTGATGCGCTCGCGCCAAGAGCGTCGGCGCTCCGTGGGACTGGCCGCTGGCCATGATCGCCGCCGGCGCTCCGCCGCCCACCTGTTCGTTGTGAGACGACGGCAGTTCGACACCCGACCGCTCGGCGTGAATCTCGTTGAGCCGTGAGGTGAGTCGCTCGGCCAGCCGTCGCGAGTTGGCGAACACGATCGAGCTGCGGTGAGCCTCGATCAGGTCGACGATGCGTGCCTCGACGTCGGGCCAGATGGTGTTGTTATCCAGATTCGCCATGTCCGGGACTGGGACCTGTACCGACAGATCGAATGTCTTGGCCGCCGGCGGCGCGACGATCGTGGTCTTCGCCTGCCCCGACAGGAATCGCGCGACTTCTTCGGGAGGCCGGACGGTCGCCGACAGCCCGATACGCTGAGCGGGCGTGGCCAACAGCTGGTCGAGCCGTTCCAGTGACAGGGCCAGGTGCGCGCCGCGTTTGGTGCCCGCGACGGCGTGCACCTCGTCCACGATGATCGTCTGCACCTCGGCCAGCGTCTCGCGCGCCGCGGACGTCAGCATCAGGAACAACGACTCCGGCGTGGTGATCAGGATGTCCGGGGGATTGGTGATCAGCGTGCGCCGCTGTGCGGGCGGAGTGTCACCGGAGCGGACGCCGACGCTGATGTCCGGTGCGGGCACACCGCGGCGCTCCGCGACCCGGCCGATGCCGGTCAACGGGGTGCGCAGGTTGCGCTCCACGTCGACCGCCAGCGCCTTCAGCGGCGACACATACAGCACCCGGGTGCCGGCGCGCGCCGGTCTGGGCTCCGACGAGGCGAGCCTGTCGATGGCCCACAGGAACGCGGCCAGCGTCTTGCCGGAGCCGGTGGGTGCGATCACCAGCGTGTTGTCGCCATCGGCGATAGCCGACCACGCCTCCGCCTGCGCGGCCGTCGGCGCCGCGAAGGTGCCGGTGAACCACTCGCGGGTCAGCGCGCTGAACCGCTGAAGCGGGTCGGAGGTCATCTAGCCATGGTGCCAACGAGCACCGACAAAAATCATCGATGCTCGGGCGCGACGGCTTCGCCCAGAGCGGACGGGATGTCCGGCACCCGCCCGATCGCGTCCAACAAGGCGTGCGCACAGGCGTCCGCGGCGTATCCGGCGTCGATCGACGGGTCGATCAAGCGCTGCCTGCACATCTCGAACGTGAAAGCCAGCCAGCCGTAGACGGTGACCCGTAGGTCGCGCTCGACCTTGGAGTCCATGCCCCCACCGACCGCGCCGGCGATGCGGCTGAGGATCCGGTCGGCCTGACGGTCGTTGTCGATGTCCTCGATGCCACGCAACACCGGATCCGAGCGGCCCATGCCGACGTAGGCGGCCCACGCCCCGTGCGGGTGCTCCTCGTCGTAGCGCACGTACGCCAGCACACCCTCACGTACCTGGTCGAACAGGTTTTTCCCCGGCTCTGGCAGGGTGTTGGTGGCCTCGAAGAGTCGCTCACCCTCGGCGTGCACGACAGCCGCGAAGAACGTCCGCTTGTCCGGGAAGTAGTGGTACATCAGCGCCCGCGAAACGCCGGCACGCTCGGCGATCTCATCGATGCGTACCTCGTCGTACGGGCGCTGGCCGAAGACCTCCGCGCCCAACGCCAGCAGCTCGTTGCGGCGGTCGTCGGGGGACAGCCGACGTCTGGACTCAGCCATGCCCCCAGCTTAGTCAACACATGTCAAACAGCGCCGGAGGTTGGCACGCTCAGGTGCCCTTGACGTTGACGACCTGCCGCAGGCTCGTCACCACCTCGACGAGCTCCTTCGAGTCCTCCATGACAACGTCGATGGACTTGTACGCGTCCGGTATCTCGTCCACCCACTGCTCACCGTGGCGGTACTCGATGCCCTCCATTCGCTCTGCCAGATCGGCAGCCGTGAACCGGCGCCTGGCCTCGGTTCTGGAGAATCGCCTGCCCGCCCCGTGCGGGGCACTACACAGCGCGGCAGGATTGCCTTTGCCGCGCACGATGTACGAGCGGGTGCCCATCGAGCCCGGGATGACCCCCATGACGCCATGGTGGGCGTCGACGGCGCCCTTGCGGGTGACCCACACTTCCTTGTCCCCGTGACGCTCTGGCACAGAATAGTTGTGGTGAGCGTTGATGCGCTCCGCCTCGACGTCCGCCGGGTCAACCCGCATCCAGTTTGCGAACTGCCGACGGAATCGGTCCATCATCTCCTCGCGGTTCGCCAGCGCGAACTGCTGGGCCCAGTGGAGTCCGTCGATATAGTCGGCGAACGCCGCGGTGCCTTCCTCCAGGAACGCGAGATCGGAATTGGGCAGCGACACACCTCGTTTCGCGCACAGCGCCTTGGCGACGTTGATGTAATGCGTGGCGATCTTGTGGCCGACGCCGCGCGACCCGGAGTGCAAGAACATCCACACCGCATCCTCGGCGTCGACGCACAGTTCGATGAAATGGTTTCCGCCGCCGAGAGTTCCCAGCTGCACCTTCCATTTCGGCGAGTGCGAAAGATCGACGCCGCTGTCGGTGGCCAGCTGCTCGAGCTGATCGAGGCGGCCCTGTGTGAACTCGAACAGCGCCAACGACCGGTTGTAGTTGCCTGCGCTCAACGGGATGGCTGATTCGATCGAACTGCGCAGCCGTGCCAGGTCTTTCCCCGCGATGTCGCTTGCGGTGAAACGCGTCCGTGCGGCGATCATGCCGCAGCCGATGTCGACGCCGACGGCCGCCGGGATGACAGCGCCGAGCGTCGGGATCACCGTCCCGACGGCTGCGCCCTTGCCGACGTGTGCATCGGGCATCAACGCGACGTGGGGATACACGAACGAAAGGGCCGCCGTCTGATTCGCCTGCTCGATCGTCGCCGGATCGATGTGGCTGGCGAAATTGACGACCTTTGCGCTCATCAGCTGTTCCATGGTCTAGCCCCCGGTACCAAACGTATGCCTGAGAATGGTTCCGCGCCAGCGAGGACGGGCGCACGCGGTTTAACCCGGCCGGCGAACCGGTTCGCGGCCGGGCGGTTGTGACGGCGGTGGCAACAGCGGCGTGCGGCGTTGCACAGCGACCGTCTTCGGGGCGCCGGTGTGCAGATCGAGCCGCTCGCAGGCATGGCGAATCGTCAGCATGTGGTCCGGCCCGTCGCGGAGGGTGTAAGTGACTTCGTCATGGTCGGCGTCGACGGTCAGTCGAAAGCTCTTCCAACGCAGCCGAAACCGTAATCGCGAGATGCCATCCGGCAGCTGCGGATCGAGGGCGAGCTCACCATCATCGTCTCGCAGTCCACCGAAGCCCGCGACCAACGCTGTCCACGCTCCGGCCAGCGATGCCACGTGAAGCCCGTCGCGAGTATTGTGCTGCAGGTCGCGCAGATCGATCAGCGCCGCTTCGTAGAGGTAGTCGTGGGCCAGTTCCAGGTGGCCCACCTCGGCGCACATCACCGCCTGTGTGCATGCCGACAGGGACGAGTCCCTGGTGGTGCGCCGCTCGTAGTAGTCGACGTTGTGGGCCTTCTGTTCAGGCGTGAACTCGGTGCTGCGCCAGTGCATCGCGAGCTCGAGATCGGCCTGCTTGACGACCTGCGACGGGTACAGCCGCACATACGGCTCGTGCAGCAGCAGCGGATACGACGTGTTCCCGGTGAAGTTCCACTCCCGCAGGTTGGTGAAACCCTCGCACTGTTCGTGTATGCCGAGTTCCTCGTCGAACGGGATGTGCGCCGCCGCGGCAGCATCGCGCCAGCCGGCGGTTTCCTTCGAATCGACGCCGAGCGCCAGGGCCTCGTCGGGGTGTCGATCACACGCCTGCCCCGCGGTGCGAAGGTTGTGTGCAGCCATGAGATTGGTGAAGACATTGTCGCGCACGACGGCGGTGTACTCGTCGGGGCCCGTGACACCGTCGAGATGCCAGACTCCGTGCCGGTCGTGATGGCCCAACGACATCCACAGCCGCGCGGTTTCGACCAGTACGTTCAGACCGCAATCGGCTTCCAGCGAATCATCGCCTGTGACAATGCGATACCGTTCGAAGGCCATTGCGATATCGGCGTTGATATGCCAGGCCGCCGTGCCCGCCGGCCAGTATGCCGAGCACTCCTCCCCTCGGATCGTTCGCCACGGAAAGGCGGCGCCCGCGAGGTCCAGCTCGGCCGCGCGGTCACGGGCGAGATCCAGCGTCGACGCCCGCCAGCGCAACGCATCCGCAGCGGCATACGGCGCGGTATAGGTGAGCACGGGAAGAACGAAACCCTCGGTGTCCCAGAAAGTGTGGCCGTCATAGCCGGTGCCGGTCAGGCCTTTTCCCGGGATCGCGCGGCGTTCGGCGCGCGCACTGGCCTGCAGTACGTGGAACAGACCGAAGCGCACCGCCTGCTGGCAATCGGCGTCACCCTCCACCTCGACGTCCGCACAGTCCCAGAATTCGTCCAGATAGTCGCGTTGCGCCTTCAGCAGACCCTCCCATCCGCAGTACTGAGCACCCGCTACCGCGCCGAGCACCTGGTCGCGCAACGCCGGTCGCGAGCGCAGGCTCGACCACCCGTATCCGAGATACTTGACGATCCGCAGCCGCTGCCCGGCGCGCAACCCGCAGATGACGGTCGTGCGCGCCCAATCCTCACCGGCTTCGGTGCTCACTTCGACGCGGCCCGGCACGTCGACATGATGTTCCATCGCAGCAGCCATCATCAAGCGGCTGCTTCGAGTCCGGTGCACGAGCAGCGCTCCTCGGTCGCTCGCGTCGTGCTGTACCGCCTCCAACGGATTCAGCAACACCGCGGCGACCCGTGGATCGGCGGACGGCTGCGGTTGGTCCTCGTTGGCGACGAGCTCGGATTGCACAGTGACAAGCGCGAATTCGCCGACAGCCTCCACCACGTACTCGATTGCCGCCACACCGCGCTGGGCAAGTGACACCAGCCGCGTCGAACGGACCTTCACCTGCTTTCCCGCCGGAGACGTCCAGCACACGTTGCGGCTCAGCGTGCCCGCGCGCATGTCGAGCACGCGTTCGTGTGCTTCCAGATCGCCGTATCGCACGTCGAACGGTTCGTCGTCGACGAGCAGGCGCAGAATCTTGCCGTTGGTGACGTCGACGACCGATTGGCCGTCCTCCGGATAGCTGTATCCGGCTTCGGCGTACGGCAGCGGGCGGGTCTCGTAGAACGAGTTGAGGTAGGTTCCCGGCAGCCCGTACGGCTCGCCCTCGTCGAGGTTGCCGCGCAGCCCGATATGGCCGTTGGACAACGCGAACAACGACTCCGATTGAGCAAGCAGATTGAGATCCAGCCTGGTCTCACGCACGTGCCAGGGCTCGACCGGGAAGGTTTGTTCGGGGATCATCGCTTCGCCAGCAATTCGGCGAGGTCCGTCACGACGATGTCGGCGCCGTTGCGGCGCAACGCTTCTTTCTGACCCACGCGATCAACACCGACCACGCATCCGAAGTTCCCGCGCCTGCCCGCCTCGACTCCGGCCAACGCGTCTTCGAAGACAGTCGCCGCGGCCGGTTTGACGCCAAGCAACTCGGCCGCCCGCAGGAACGAGTCGGGAGCCGGCTTGCCAGGGATGTCCTCCCGCTGCATCGTCACGCCGTCCACCCGCTGCTGGATGAACTTGTCCAGCCCGGTGACCTCCAGCACCTCGCGGGTGTTGGAGCTCGACGACACGACCGCCACTGCCAAATCGGCGGCGGTGACCGCCTCGAGATAGCGGCGCGAACCCTCGAACACCTTGACCCCGTCCTGACGGATCGCCTGTTGAAACCGTTCGTTCTTGCGGTTGCCCAAGCCGTACACCGTCTCGGCCGACGGCTTGTCGTCCGGCTCGCCTTCCGGCTGCGTGATCCCACGGGCTGCCAGAAACGAGCGGACCCCGTCCTCACGCCTCTTGCCGTCGATGTAGTCCAGATAGTCGTCCTCGGCGTCGAATTCGACGAATTTGTCTCCGGTCCGGTCCGCACGCGTCCGCAGGTACGCGTCGAACATCGCTTTCCAGGCTTTCCTGTGCACACTCGCGGTGTCGGTCAGCACCCCGTCGAGGTCGAACAGGCAGGCGCGAATGGCGTCAGGCAGCCCGAGCATCGTCGCTACTGATGCTGGGATTGGTGTTTCGCATGGTCCTAGAGTGACCCGCATGTGCCGCATCAAAACGCCTGCGGCAACCGTTACCCGAAGTGCACTCCCTGCGCCAGCGGCAACTCTGAGGAGAAGTTGACGGTGTTGGTGGCCCGGCGCATATAGGCCTTCCACGCATCCGAACCCGACTCGCGACCGCCACCGGTCTGCTTCTCCCCGCCGAACGCCCCGCCGATCTCCGCGCCCGAGGTGCCGATGTTGACGTTGGCGATGCCGCAGTCCGACCCGTCCGCCGCCATGAACCGCTCCGCCTCCCGCACGTCGAGCGTGAAGATCGCCGAGGAAAGTCCCTGCGGTACAGCGTTGTTGAGTGAGATCGCCTCGTCGAGGCCATCGTAGGTCAGCACGTAGAGGATCGGTGCGAACGTTTCGTTGTGCACGACCTCGGTCTGCGTCGGCATCCGCACCACCGCGGGTGCGACGTAGTAGGCGCATTCGTCGCCGACGTCATGGCGCTCGCCGCCGAACACCTCACCGCCGTCGGCGCGGGCCTGCTCGAGGGCCCGCACCATGTCGCGATAAGCCGTCTCATGAATCAGCGGACCGACCAGCGTGCCCTCGGCCGCCGGGTCGCCGATCGGCAGCTGGCGATACGCGTTGATGATGCGCTCGACCAGCTCGTCGGCGACCGACGACTGCACGATCAGCCTGCGCAATGTCGTGCACCGCTGGCCCGCGGTGCCCGCCGCCGAAAACACGATGCCCCGCACGGCGAGGTCGAGGTCGGCCGACGGGGTGACGATCGCGGCGTTGTTGCCGCCCAGTTCGAGGAGCGCCTTGCCGAACCTCTGCGCCACCCGCGGACCGACCTGCTGGCCCATCCGCACAGAGCCCGTCGCGCTGAGCAGCGCCACCCGAGGATCGTCGACGAGCCGCTCGCCGACCTCGCGCCCACCCTGGACGAGCCGGCTGATCTCTCGCGGCGCACCCACGTCGTCGGCGGCCCGTTCAATCAGCGCTTGGCACGCCAGCGCCGTCAAGGGGGTCAGCTCCGACGGCTTCCACACGACGGTGTCACCGCATACCAGGGCGATCGCGGTATTCCACGACCAGACCGCGACGGGGAAGTTGAACGCGGTGATCACACCCACGACGCCGAGCGGATGCCAGGTCTCCATCAACCGGTGGCCTGGGCGCTCTGAGGCGATGGTCTTGCCGTAGAGCTGTCGTGACAGGCCGACCGCGAACTCGCAGATGTCGATCATCTCCTGCACCTCGCCGAGGGCCTCGGAGGTGATCTTGCCTGCCTCGATGGTGACGAGTGTGGCGAGATCGGCCTTGTGCTCGACGAGCAGCTCGCCGAGGCGGGCAACCAGTGCTCCTCGGACTGGAGCCGGGGTGGTGCGCCATGTCGTAAACGCTTGCGCGGCTTCGGCTATCGCGGCTTCAGCCTGTTCGGCAGTCGTCTCGGCGACGGTGAACAGCACCTCACCGGTGATCGGCGTGCTCGCCTGCAGGCCGTGGCCGCCCGGCTGCCCGAGGTCGGCGCGCGCGCCGACGGCGTTCAGCGCGTCACGGGCCTGGGCGCGCAGGTTCTCTGCCGTCGGGAGCTGGGGGGTCTGAACGGTGGTCATGATGATGCGACTTTCTCGTAGAGCTCGTATGGGTCGTGAATGTGGTGCCCGATCTGTCCGGCCATCCACTCAAGGCTGTACTCCGAATTATCGGCCGCCTCGGCCGCCTGGGTATCGGTATCGAGGTTGGACCGGAAGATGCCCGCCGCCGAGTCAGGCAGGAAATCCTCGTATACAACGGGTTTCGACGGATCTCCGCCGTGGTAGTAGGCCAGCCGGTCGGCCGCCATCTCCTCGTCGGTGGCGGGGAAGTATTCGCCCCATGCCGCGGCGGGGTCTGGAGCGGCCATCGCGGCGTCGTAGCGGTCCCGGCCCTTCGGTGTCAGTGCGACGCCGCGCGCCTCGACCTCACCGAAGCGCACCCGCAGCGTGCCTTCGGAAACCGTGCCGTCGGCCTCGCGGAAGCGTCGCGGCTCCGCCAGTGCGCGAAATGACGTCTGCCGCAACAGCACATTTGGGCCGTGCCAGGCGGGTGGGCCCTGAATGGCGTCGATCATGGTGATGCCGCGGGCGGTCATCCGCCGGTACAACTCGTCGATGTCGAGCACTCGCGGCGTCAGGTGATTGATGTGCGTCGTATTCACGCCCGCGATGTCGGCAGCCACCGCCGAGACCTTGGCCAGCTCCTCGTGCCAGCCGCGGTCGATCGGCTCGCGGGAGAGCGCGAACGTGGATACCGCGGCGGCCATGAACCTCTCCGCCCGCTCACTGTCGGCACCACCGTCGGCCGCGATGCGCCTGGCCTCAGCGATCAGTGCGGGGTCGAACAACTGGCGCGCTCCGACGAATCGCTCGACCCGGGCGCGCAAGTCGGAGGAGAAGAAGCGGGCATCGCAAGTCGCCAGCATCGACGTGAACACCCGGAACGGGTTGTGAGCCAATTGGTCTGTGTCGATCGGCCGGAATGCGGTGGACACCACCGGAACAGGTGATGCCGCGTCGCGCAGGTCGTAGAAGCCCACCGGATACATGCCGAACGCCGAGAACAGGTCTGCGACGTCGGCGAGTTCGCGCGCGCTGCCAACGCGGATCGCGCCATGGCGTTCGGCGGTCACCCGGTCCAGTGAGCCAAGCCGGTCGTCGGTGACTACGTCACGGTTCACCTCGGTGCCCACCGCGACCAGCGTGTTGTAGGCAGGCACCTCGACGCCGTACAGGCGCGACAGTGCTGCGGCGAATCTGGCGCGCAGCTGCCAGCTTTCCCAAAAACCGGAGCGTCGGTTCATGCGAGTCGCCACCTTGGATACAGTGCCGCAATGAGCGAACCGCTCGATGAGATCGACCGCATCCTTGCGCGCGAACTGGTCGTAGACGGACGGTCGACGCTGGCCCACCTTGCTGCCGCCGCCGGGCTGTCGGTGTCGGCCGTCCAGTCCCGAGTGCGCCGGCTGGAGTCGCGCGGCGTGGTGACCGGGTATTGCGCCCGGATCAGCCCCGAAGCGATCGGGCACATGCTGTCCGCGTTCGTGGCAATCACTCCTCTCGATCCTTCTCAACCCGATGATGCGCCCGCCCGGCTCGAGCACATCGAGGAAATCGAGGCTTGCCACTCGGTGGCGGGCGAAGAGAGCTACATCCTGCTCGTCCGAGTGGCGTCGGCGCGGGCGCTCGAAGACTTGCTGCAACGGATCCGGACGGCGGCGAACGTGCGGACTCGAAGCACGATCATCTTACAAACTTTTTACGAAGGACGCGACTTCGTGCCGTAAGTGTTGCGGTCAGACAGGCATTCAGCCGTAAAAAATTTGTTAAGATCGCTTCATGACTGCCGTCCTGACACATGCCGCCCTGTGCCCCGACGACGTCCGCGACGTGCTGGCCCGCAGCATTTTGGCCGACGGGCTGGACTTCGTCCTCGACATCGATCGCTCGTCGGGCTCGTATCTGGTGGATGCCCGCACCGGTGAGCGCTACCTCGACATGTTCACTTTCTTCGCGTCGTCCGCACTGGGCATGAACCACCCGGCACTGGCCGACGACGAGGATTTCCGCGCCGAGTTGGCGCAGGCAGCAGTGAACAAGCCGAGCAATTCCGACGTGTACAGCGTGCCGATGGCCCGCTTCGTCGCCACCTTCGCCCGCGTGCTCGGCGACCCGGGTTTGCCGCACCTGTTCTTCGTCGATGGCGGAGCGCTGGCCGTCGAGAACGCGCTGAAGGCGGCCTTCGACTGGAAGAGCAGGCACAACGAGGCCCGCGGCCTCGATCCGGAGCTCGGCACCAAGGTGCTGCACCTGCGCGGCGCATTCCACGGCCGCAGCGGGTACACGCTGTCGCTGACCAACACCGACCCCAACAAGGTCGCCAGGTTCCCGAAGTTCGACTGGCCGCGTATCGACGCGCCGTACATCCGACCCGGTGTCGACATGGATGCGGTCGAGGCGGAGTCGTTGGCACAGGCGCGCGCGGCGTTCGAGGCGCACCCGCACGACATCGCCTGCTTCATCGCCGAGCCGATCCAGGGTGAGGGCGGCGACCGGCATTTCCGTCCGCAGTTCCTCGCCGCGATGCGCGAACTGTGCGACGAGTTCGATGCGCTGCTGATCTTCGACGAGGTGCAGACGGGCTGCGGCCTGACCGGAACCGGCTGGGCCTACCAGCAATTGGGAGTAGCGCCCGACGTCGTCGCCTTCGGCAAGAAGACACAGGTGTGCGGCATCATGGCCGGCCGCCGCGTCGACGAGGTGCGCGACAACGTGTTCGCCGTCAGCTCGCGGATCAACTCCACCTGGGGTGGCAACCTTGTCGACATGGTGCGGTCACGGCGCATCCTCGAGATCATCGAGTCCGACGATTTGATGGTGCGCGCCGCCAAGGCGGGGCGCTATCTGCTGGACCAGCTGGAGGGGCTGGCAGACGACTTCCCGGGATTGGTGCTCGACGTTCGCGGTCGCGGGCTGATGTGCGCATTCAGCCTGCCGAGCAGCGCGGAGCGCGACGAGCTGATCCGCCGGCTGTGGGATCGACGGGTCATCATGCTCGCCAGCGGCCCCGACAGCGTGCGGTTCCGGCCGGCGTTGACGGTGTCGCGGGAAGAGATCGACACCGCCGTCGACGCCGTGCGTGGAGTGCTCAAGCAGATGCGGTGAGGCGCCGGATCGTCGACCGTAGCCGGGGCAGCTCGGATCGGCCGACGAGTTCGCAGCCGTGCAATTCCGCGAGTTTGCGTGCCGCACGCGTGAATTCGTGGTTGGTGACAACCATGGTCCTGGCGCAATCCTGCATCGGTGCGCCGGCCACCACTTCCTGAACGGCGCTCGTGCCGACCGGGCGTGATTGCCGCTTGCATTGAATCGCAAGGCGATTGGGCCGTCTGCCGACGATGATGTCGACGCCCCAGTCACCGGTGATCGACGTCATGATCACGGGAACGCCGCACGACCGGACGACCCGGGCGACGTAGTCCTCGAACTCCGTGCCGGACATCGTGGCGGTGACATCATCGCGGGTGCTCAGGCCGACGAATGCGCCGCGCAAGAAATGAGGCACCGCGGCGAGGACTGCGGGTGCGACGGCGCCGATCGCCACGCTCCACATCGCTGACGCGCCCAGAAGGTATGCGGCTATGCCTGATACGACGCCGGCGCCGAGGTACAGCCTGAGCCTCACGGGCGAATGGTAGGACGGGGCCGACGCCTGTGGATAACCGCGTCTTCGTGTCGGCCTGGCTCGTGCGATACTCGCATGTGTGTTCGAGGGCGTGTCGGATGTGGATCCCATCGAGGTGATGGGTGAGGCGACGCGGGATGAGTCCACGGCGATCGCGCAGCGATTGGCGGCGGTGGCGCAGTTGTTTGTGCGCCGCTCGGCCGGCCGAGCGATGCGATTTCGACCACACCGTGCCCTGGCCGCTTGCGCCGACGCATGCCTCGGGCGGGTTGTATTGCCGCACTCATCATCTGATCAAGACCTTCTACGCCGGCTTCGGCGGCTGGGCGGACAAGATCCCCAGATAGCGTTGCCGGGTTCCAGCCTCCAGCGCCTGCCGTTGCTCCAGCAGCATCACGCAGCGCACTGCCAGGTCGAATGATCGATAGCAGTAATGTGCTATCAGCGCCAGGTGCTTCAGTTGCTCGTCGCTCATCGAGTCCGCGTGAGCGAAGTCGCGCACGTAGACGATATCGGCCTCCAGGAGTTGGTTGAGGGCCTGGCGGGGATTGTTGTCGATCACAGCAGGGGCGATCGGCCAGTGCTTGATCGCGGCGAAGCAGTGCGGAAGGAATCCCTGGCTGCGCAGTTCTAGGTCGACCTCTCCCAGGCTCGGCTGATTCTTGTACAGCGTCACAAATGAGATCTCAGTCTGGATCGCCACCGCCTCCGCCAGCTTCGCTTTCCCTCCTTTGAACACCGCGAGCTCGCCGCCTTGGATGTCGATCTTCAGGAAGTCGAGGTGCTGAATCTCGGAAATGTCGTCGAGCCTGCAAGTTTGCAGGGGGACGCTCTCGATCACTTCCCCCAATGGCTTGAGAACCTCGAACAGGCCTAATGTCGCCGGGTCCGGTTGGAACAGGCTCGTCATTCCGGATGCGCGACAAATATTGAGCGTGTGCGCGTCGCCATCGCCCACTGCATACGGCAGGTAACGCTCGTTGGGGCCTTTCATTCTCTGCAGCTCGACCAGTGCCTCTTGCTGAGGCTCGAACCCCGTGACGTGGCATAGCCCCTCAGCAAGCATTGACGTGTAGGGCGGCTCGCCATCAATCGGATTCGCGCCGATGTCTACTACATCCGTCAGGCGTTGCGGGGACAAAAGGTTCTGGAATGCAGCGCTCATAGTTCCATTTCGTAACGCGCGTCACTAGGCCGTGAGAGCGCCCACACGCTAAGAAGAAGGCATTTCCGGCAGCTCAATTCGGCTCTCCTTGGTACTTGACCAACTTAAGCCGCCCTGGTTGACCAGCGGGCCATGTTCACTAATCCCTCCCAACCGCCGCTGAGTTACGCCCATTGCCCTGAAATCGTGCACGAAATCCGTCGACTGCATCCGCGCTGCCAGTAGCTCGACGCTGAAGTGTCTTTCACGTAGTCGCTGACATCATCTGATCAAGACGTTCTACACCGGGCCGGGTGGCTGGATCGAGCAGCAGCTGCCGGACGGCACCATCGTGTTGACCACGCCGACCGGGCACACCTACACCACCGAACCCCGCGGCGCCAGCATGTTCCCGACGCTGGCCCAATCCACCGGTGAGCTGCCAGCACCGACCCCGCGACGAACCCAGCCGATATCGCGATGTGATGATGCCGCGGCGCACGCACACCCGCGCACAAAACCGCCGCGACCGCATCACCGCCGAACGCCGCCAGCGCACCGAACTCATCGCCGAAAAAGAACGACACCGCCAAGCCTGGCTCGCCGCCAACTACGAACCACCACCGTTTTGACGCCGTCGCGATGTTCTCCGCGACCGGCTTGTCCCCATAACGAACGGCTCTATCAGCTTCGATGCCGCATTGTTGTTAGCCGGGTTAACCTGCACAACGTGACGGATGAGCTGTCCGATCTCGAGGGGCAAACGCCGGTCGAGCATGCACTAGCGGGCGGTGAGCCCCAGCGCGTCGGTTGGTTCCGGTTCTCTTTCGCCGACGAGCGCTGGGAGTGGTCGCCCCAGGTCGAGCGGATGCATGGCTACAACCCCGGCACCGTGCACCCGACCACCGACCTGGTGCTGTCTCACAAGCACCCCGATGACTACGGCCAGGTCGCGGCGACGCTGGAAGAGATCCGGCGGACGGCCTGTGCGTTCTGCACCCGGCACCGCATCGTCGACACGCGAGGTGAGGTTCACCACGTCGTAGTCGTCGGCGACCAGACCTTCGACGATGCCGGCGACGTGATCGGCACACACGGCTTCTACGTCGACGTGACTCCGTCGATGAAAGACGCCCACAACGAGCACGTCTCCGAGGCGGTGGCCGAGATCGCCGAGGCGCGCAGCGGCATCGAACAGGCCAAGGGCATGCTCATGTTGATCTACCGGATCAATGCCGAATCGGCGTTCGAGCTGCTGAAGTGGCGCTCACAGGAGACCAACACCAAGCTGCGGGTGCTCGCCGAGCAAATTGCCAAGGACTTCCTCGATCTTCCCTACGACGAGGTGTTGCCTGCCAGGGGCGTGTACGACAGGTTGCTGCTGACCTCGCATCTGCGTGTCGGGTCCTGAGGTTTATTCGCTGTGCGGACAGGGAAATCTGTCGGACATCTGATTGTGGGTTTCTAGCAGCGAATTTGGGAGCGGGTAGTGGCTGTCTTTCACAATCCGAACGACACGCGACACGACGATACAAACGTGCGCGCGGCTGTGCGCCTAGCTGTCGTCGTCGCGGCGCTTTCCGTGGGTTTCCTGGTCACCGCAGCCCTGTGGGTCAGCACCTGCAACGGCGCGACTGCCGACACCGCCGCCTGCGGCGTGCCACAGCGCACCATGCTCGCAATCGGCGCCCCAGTGATTCTGTTGATCGGCGGCTTGCGGGCCTTTGTCCGCACCTATCAGACGTGGCGGGACCACGAGGCGTGGTGGGCGTGGCAGGGGGCGGGCTGGTTTCTGTTCACATTGATGTTGCTCGTGCTGACTATGAGCATGCCCGCCTTGGCCGGGCCCTCCGTGTTCGGCGCGTGACCTGCACCGTCACGATTCGGCGACGGTTTCTGCCACAACGGCGTCGGGTAGTTCTACCGTTGAAATCAGCCCATGTTTGGCGGGCGTAGGTATGCCGAGAGAGGAGTACCGATGAAGGGCCCGAAGGATCCCGTCGACCACGCGAGGACAACGCGGCCACATGCCGGCGAGTCGATGAAGGACAACAAGATCATGCCGGGGCTTGTCGTTATCGGTGTCGCCCTGGTGCTGTTCGTGTCGTGCCTTGCGGCATTCGCCACCGGCCATCATGACGTCGGTTTGACCCTGTCATCATTGGCCGGTGCCGGGTTCATCATCGGCGCCGGGTGGTTGCTCATAGAGCACCTCCGGGTGCGCCGCATCGAAGAGCGTTGGTACGCAGAGCATCCCGACGCTCACAGACAGCGTCCCAGCAGTTGACGCAAACGAGAAAAGGCCCAGCCGGTTCTCCGACTGGGCCTTTTCTATGCGCTCTTACGGACGCTGATGCGCTTCCTGGCGCTTTTCGGCAGCCTTCGCGCCGGCGCGAGCCGATTCGGCCTCCGCTTCCTTCTTGGCGGCAGCCTGCTGAGCATCAGCCTTGTCCTGCTGGGCTTTGCCTTCCCGGACCATGTCGTCACGGCCTGTCACGGTGCCGACGGCTTCCTTGGCCTTGCCCTTGACGTCCTCAACGACGCCCTTGATGCCTTCTTCAGGACCAGTGTTCTTCTTGTCAGTCATGCTTACCTTTCAGCGGAATCAGCTGGATCGGTCGTTGCCCACTTCTTGAGCCTCGGAGCCCTTGCGGGCGTGCATCGGGAGTCTTCCCGCGCAATAGTTGGGTTCCTCTCGACACCGTGGACTAAACATGGTGATTCGTCGGTGTCGTCACAGT
>Ga0070712_100000429_pt1 | contig 24038 bp, 44 predicted proteins | sample LARL81metaG_FD_71396 | JGI IMG/M metagenome (GOLD analysis project Ga0070712, IMG submission 71396) | Corn, switchgrass and miscanthus rhizosphere microbial communities from Kellogg Biological Station, Michigan, USA - LAR L8-1 metaG | ecosystem: Host-associated > Plants > Roots > Rhizosphere ...
TGCCTTGCTGATCAGCGACGATAAGGCTGCAGGCTCGGAGCCATTGGCGGGCGGTGTCGCTCATCGCGGCGTAAAGAACATTTTGCCGGAGATGCCTAGCCCCTCGAAATCTGGCACCCCGTCTGGATCACCGCTGACAGCAACAGTGAGCGACCCACCAAAGCCTAGGTACTCATACTGACCAAGCAGGTCGATACCGGGGATTAATGGAATGCCGCAGGCGAGGGGATTATTGCTGGCATCCGAGATATCCAGCACCCAATTATCCAGGATGTTGGTATCGATAATCAGGCCGGGTACCTCGCGGTCAGCACCGGTTGGTGCGCCGAACACCCCTGCATTTGCTTTGCGATAGTTCAAGGCAAAGCTATACGTTACCCCCACCAAGGTGACGGTGAACGACTGCGGCGATGCGATGAGGGGGATTTCGTAGGTCGGCATCAGGCGTTAGGGCCTGCAAGCGCAACCTGGCCACGGCCAACGTTGGCACCGGTTGTCGCGGGATTGACCATCGCCGACTGCGGTACCTGTGTGGTGGCGGTCGAGACGATGATGACCTCGCGGCACACCATGACGGCGTTGAGTGCATACTCAGAAGAGGAATCGGTGACGATGCCTAGCGACTGCACCAGCATATTCTGGTAGCGGGTTTTGCCGGTGTAGATAAAGAACGGCTCCCGCGTCGCCTGCAGGGCCGCTAGGATGTTGTACTGGTCCTGCATAAAGGTGTCGTAGCGACCAGTATTCGACCACGACCAACGCAGCGTCACTTCCCTTGGTTTATTAAAGGCGTGGTCGCTGATCTTCGCACCTTGTTCAACCGGATGGTCGGTGATCTCCAACGTATCGCGGCTGACTTCCTCAATGATGCAATCAGGGATAATGATGCCGTGCTGGGAATTAATGTAGCGCGGCACACGGATCAGCGCCGCGACCAAGACCTCGGCGGCAGTAATTACGGCGGAGAGTGCGAGTGGGCCAGCAGCCATCGTCAGCGTCCCGGCATGTTGGCTTTCTGCACCCGACGCTCGTTCTCGTCGGAGGCATCCAGCGCATCATTCATGATAGCCACATCCGCCAAATCTAACGCCCCATTCTTCAGTGACTCGTATTGACACAAGCCTCGAATGACCGGCCGCAGCAGCCAGTCCTCACCGTCAGGCAGGCTGACTAGTTCACGGGGCTGACGGAAGTCGTCTGGGTAGGTGATTGAAATAACGAGGCTGGGGCGGTCATAAAATTTGCTAGGTTCTCCTGCATCACTATAATGGCGATGCGGAGCAGCTGCATGCCGTCGAGGTCCTCGAACATCAGCCGACCAGCGGGCACGTTCCAGATCGGCGCCCAGATGCCACCGCCCTGTGCCCTTTGTACTACCGAGGCACAGTGGTTTATGATATAATTAACATCTTCATCGGGCATCTGCGACAAGCCATCGATGATCGGCCCCATCATCGATAGGAAGGTTGGCCCGGTATCCCCTGACGATTGGGCAGACGGTACCAACCTAGTGATAAGTGGCGCTACCCTACGCGCTACGTGAAGCTGTTCAAAAGCCGACAGCTTCCTGTTCGTCCGGTACGTGGTACCGTCGATATCAAACTCACTCATAATACCCCGCTTTTAGTCGAACTAGACGACCGTGGTGCCCGGACCCAAGGTCTCAAACACACGGCCGGCATTGAACGCCCACTCAACGATGTTGGCGTCTTTTGCCCAGGAGTTGGCTGGCTGACGGCGGAATGCACACTGCATCCCAGTCGTCACGTCACCACGGCTGGAGTCGGTGATAACGATGGTGTTCAGCCCCCACGTGGCGCTGGTGGCCGATTGGAAGGCGTACGCCGCTGACAGCAGGAAGTTCTGCGAACTCACCTTCAGCAGACGGATGGTGAAGTTGCCGCCTTGGCCGGCATGCAACGAGTGCATCGGCGCACCATCGGCACCAATCACCAAGGTATCTTTGTCCTCGATCAATTCGACCGAGATACCCGCTTCACCCACACCAGCATCCTGCCCTAGGATGATCGCGAGGCCAGGTCCCACAATGGAGCAATTAACGTCGCGGAACGAATATGCAGTAAAGGCCTGTGCCACTGAGACACTCCTCTGGTTGACCTGATGGTGGGGTTTTGGCAGCAGCGCACTTGACAGGGACCGATCGACTGATTAGGTCCCGGCGCCGCATGAGACAGACACTTGCTGAGTGTTCTGGCCCATTTCGTCGTCAACGAAAGCGGTGGCAGGCGCTGGCACTCAGGGAGTGGGCGCCTGCTTTTTTATCTGTTCACATTGACTATGCAGTTGGCGAAGTGCACTGCGCCGGCCAACTTGACCGCGGCCTGAATGGTCGGGGCGATACGTGCTGCGCGTTGACTCTCAGAGATAGAAGATACCTGCGGGCAGAACACATAATAACCGCGATCGAGGAACTGGTTAGGCACTAGCGTGCCAAACACGCTGTTGGTCGCCCAAGTACCCGGTGCGATCAGCCCGTTATTAATCCCATCGATCATCGCTGCTTCAACGCCAGTGACCAGCACATGCATGCCTGGATCGGTCATCGGGATCTTGGTGGTGCTGGTGTAGAGAATGTTGTACAGCGTGGTCTGCACGTTGTTCTGCAACCAATCCAGCCCTTGGCGCTCGTCGAAGAAGAAGCCGCCACACATGACGCCTTCCTGGATAATCGCCGTGTTGTTGTTATAATTGACGAAGACGTTGCAGTTCTTCGCCTTCAATGCTGCAGCTTGGCTGGCACTGAGGAATTCCGCCACGACGCCTGGCTCTTGCTTGAACTTCAGCGTGATCATCGAGTTGTTGGCGGTGAAGTCGACGGTGAACGCTCGGCCAAGCATCGCAGCAACCGCATAGGCGGAAGAGCTGGAATACTGGATAGTGGTGTGCTGATAGCTCAGTGCCTCGAGCGAACTGGCCAGATCGCTGGAGTTGGTGATATCCGGCACGGTGGCCGACATCGTGGTGATGCCGAACAGCCGCGACGGGTTGAGGCCTTCGATCAAGGCAGCACTGTCGATGTACTGCTGGTCGGTGATGTCGGTGGACAGCGTCGGCGCGAACATGGCGCCATACCAGTCGTTGGAGGCCAGTGAGAGGGCTGTGAGGCAGGCCACGGGTGTCTCCGCGGCGATCCCTGCGACCGGTGTGGAGGCTCCTGCGGCCAACGACAGGCCGGTCCTGGGCGTGAGGGCGGTGCCGGAGATGTCGGTGCCTCCCCCCGTCGCCGTGGCATAGCTCACCGCGCCGTTGATGCCGGTGACGATGCCCCGCACTTTGAAGCGATGGTTGCTGGCATCCCAGATCACCTGCGTGCCACCAGGCAGCGCTGCCTGGATGATGCTGGCAATGCCGTTCATGTTGGTGGCAGAGGCGAAGTTGAGGTTCGACAGCGTGTGCGGCGTACCATCGATGCTGATCGTCATAGAGCCAGCAGTGATGGCGTTCCATAGCGTCATCGACTGTTGGGCGGTCGACAGCGTCGCCCCACGCAGCCAGCCATGCGTCGCAGTTTGTGCCCACCGACCGATATACACGAACCCGGGCTGCGGTGCCTGGGAGAAGAACAAGTTCGCCGCTAAGTACTCCGGCACTGTGGTACCAAAGTCCGCTGCGATCGAATCCAGTGTGGTGTACGGCCGCAACCGCTCACCGACATCGATTATACCCTCAGTCGGGCCGATAATAACCAAGGCGCCGAAGTTCCGCAGCGGAACCGGCAAAGGAGTCATATTGACCGTGACATTGACAATTTGACTGACGCTCAGGCCGGGCATCGTTCAGGTACTCCTAGGCCGGGTTATTGTGAGATCGTGGTGGTGCAACCAAGGCCGTCATCAGTGATGAAACTGACACTGGCCTGGCCGATTGTGGGAACGTCGTAGATACGGTTGATCATCCGCATGAAGGAGCACGGCACGTCGCTGCGTCCGATGTACTGTGCGTTCATTAACTCTGGGACGTGGGTGATATCATCAGCGCTGCGTAGCTTGATGCCCTGCAACGCCAACACGGTATAATTATCCCAAATATACAGACCGTCACGGAAGCGGGCCGCGTAGCGCGTGCTGTTCGGACCGTAGAACATCGCCCTCACATCGATGCGCTCATAGCGTGACTGCATGCCAGTCGTTTCATCGATCTGGTGGTACTCGGGATAATCAACGGCAGAGAGGACCGTGACGCCAATGCCACACCAATCAATCTCAGCTTCTGGTTGGGTTGGTGGTTGTGGCTGCCAGAGCGGGCGAACGAGGTCAGGATGCAGGCCTGTTATGCCGACGATGGCCGCTTGGAAGATCGCGCTTAGGTCGTCGTCCTCCGCGACGTCGGTGATTGGTTGGATGTAATCCATTGATGCCGCTTTCGCTTATTAAGCAGGCCAAGTACGCAGCCGATCACCAGCATCAGGCCGATGCTGAACAGCACCTCGGACCAGCGCTCAGCAATGTCTTGCAGCACCTAGGAGATGAGCACAGCAATCATGGTAAGAACCGACAGCATGCAGAAGGCCGCGATTATTAGGCGGTAGACCTCACTCATCGACCGATCGATGCGGGCCCAAGATCCGGCGTCATGTTGATTAACTCACAGACCGCCGATACGAAGCCCTGGCCATACTCGGTCCAGTCGTTCAGCAACTTCACCTGGTACGTCTTGTTGTGCCAGATAATGCGGTCGGGTGCGGTGATATCGCTCAAGGCAATGAGCGGGAACATGGTCACCACAGTTATAAACGAACTGACCCGCTCAGCCTCTGGCAGGATCATTAATGTGTGGCCGCTGGTTGGCTGGATGCTGCCGAACGTGTAGAACTGCCCCGCCACGTCCACCGTACGGCCGTGCTGATCCACCGTGCGGGTGGAGCGGATAACGGTGAAATCCTCGGCAAAGTCAGGATCGCTGAGGACCTCGGTGACATCTACAAGAGGCATTTGACACCTTCAGCGGTGTGTGCTTGCTAATAACCTAGGGGCCTTGACCCTAGGAGAAAGCTGATGAGCGACCAGAGCGTAGAATTTGAGAACGAGCGGGTCCGGGTTTTGCGTGTTCGCGTCGACGCCGGTGATTCACATCGCCCGCCTTCCCGCAATGACCGTGTACTGGTTTGGCTGACCGGGGCGGAGCATGTACGCAGGGAGCCGAACAGCAAATCCGAGAGCCTGCAGCGTCGGCCGGGAGAGGTGGTCTGGCGCAGCGCGTCCGAGCACCAGATCGACAATCACGGCGATGCGCATGAAGTGCTCATTATCGAACTGAAGTGAGGAGGGGGCCGATGTTTGTAGTTATGGGCACTAGTCGTGGTGACGATCTGTTCAGCCCTACCAGCACGCCGTTATTCGCTTCGACTTCTCGCGAAGCATGTGAGGCGAAGATGGCGCAGATAACCAAGAAACGCGATGATTGGCTAGCGACCAACCCGGTCGCTCCATGGGAGGAATGCGTGATTAATGTTAGGCTCAAGATCGTCGAAACAGTATTCAGCGGAGAGGAAACATGAACACCATATGCCCGAAGTGTGGCTCACAAGCGCCATGGGGCGCGGCGTGTCTCTCTTGTGGATATAGTACAGCGCACCTGTACCGGCTTGCGTGTCAGATGCCCACCGAAACATATCGCACTGTAGACAAGGAGGCAGAGAAGGCGTACGAGATTCTAAAGACAACAGTGGCGATCCATCGCGATACGTCTTATCTCTGGCGCCAGAGAGCGGAGCTGGCCGAAGCCAAGGTCAAGGTGCTGGAAGCAGAGAATGTACAGCTTCGCGAACGCTGGGCAGCCAAGGCGCACGAGCTTCACACCCTCAAGCAGGAAATAGCGGGGCAGGAGCCTGAACCACGCCGTGTGGCGGATGTAGCAATAGGTCGTATTATTCAGCGCTGATGGGCTCGAACAGCTTGCCGTCTCGCCCACACACCATCACGTCACCACGGGCGTTCTGGCACTTCCAGCTCAGCTGCTCGCCAGTGACTATGTCAAACACCGCATCGCATACGTAGTCACTGGCCATCACCTTGGAGGCTGCTGGGCTAGCAGTCAGATGGGCGTGCTTACAGTTAATACAAAATGGCGGTGCTTTGGCCATTCAACACCTAGAGGAGAAAGATAATGGAAGGTCCCGGCGGCGGCATCCCTTGGGCCCACCAGGACATCGAACTGGCACGGGCCATGATGCGGGCCATGGCGAGAGCAGCAGTCGCAGAGGACAAGGTCGTCAAGCTGACCGAGATGGTGAAGATCTGTATCGAGCATCTTCGCGCATATGGTTGCTACACGGTACCACTTCAGGCCGAAAACCTATTGGCCGAGCTCCAAGCATCCGAGGAATAGCCCTCAAGGCTCTTCTGAAGAGCTTAACTCTAGTTGCGCCAATAGGAACGCAGCGAACAGGGTCAGTTGGCGTGGGTCGTTCTGTGGCGTTAATTCATAGGGCGGAGGCTTCTGACCGCACAGGCAGCATTCCTGCGGTTCGATCTGCTTCCAACCGCTTGCCAGCAGCTGCTCAGAGCTTTGTATCATCAGGCAATCCTACGATCTGGCGAAGTGATAAACTTGTACGGATCGTAGATCTCGTCTGGGTAGAACGTCCCAGCGAACAGCTGACCTTGGTCGCGTACAGCAATGCGCTGCAGGTGGCCAGAATCAACGAAGCCTGGATGATGTCCATTATGCGGCTGCCCCCAATCGATCCCAGATATCAGGCCATGCTTGCGGGCGAGTGGCAGCATGAAGCTGAAGTCGCCCTTCCAGGATGGCTGACCACCGACGTTCTTAACTATGTCAGCAGCAATGCCATAATGATGGCAGCCCACCGTCTTGAGCTGGGTCGCACCGTGGGCGAATAACTGCTCCTGCCGCTCTTGGCTACGATAGGTCTCGAACACCAATAATGGGTGGCCCTGGGCGGCCGCGTCCTCCAGCAGGTTCTGCAGGGCGGTGCGCATATGCGGCTCCAGATAGTCCAGCGAGCTGACGATCGCTGTACTCCGGAACATTGGGGAGGTTTTTAGGAAGGTCTCGTAGAAGTTCATTTATTCCGTATGACGTAGGTGATCGAGTTCAATAGCTGAGCCGTATCGACGAGAATAGTATGGGGGCCTTTCCCCTTCCGATCTATCGTTGACTGAGCAAGCTTCTCGAAGGGCGGCTCCCCACCAGACACGATATTCACCTTGACGTTGCTCACCGCTTTGCTGCCCAGATCGTTGAGAATATTTTCCGCGAGGTCTGGGCGTTTCTGCATGGTGAACTCGGCTGCCTGGCGCAGCATGGCAGCAGCCTCATCCTTCATCCGTGCGATCGGTGGGATCAGCCACGGCCTGGGCGGCATCTTCGAGGTGCCGTAGTGCAGCATGTAGCCCAGCGTGGCATTATTAATAGGATCACCGGAGCGGCTTGCAGCGGTTGCTGGGATGCCCACCATGACCTTCTGGGTGGTCAGCTGGCCGACACGCTTGGTGAAGTCCTCCACCAGGTCCACGACCACGCTGACGCCATTAGGTTGCTGGGCCATAGACCTCCGTCACCTGAGCAATGCGATAATAATAGCGAGCGCATTAAGCCCTAAGGAAAGATAACTCACGAACGCCGTGATCGTCATTACTTCCTCACTTGCCGGCTATTGCTATATCAACGACGGCCTGGACCTCTTCCAACGTGTGGCTATCATTGAACTTGCCAACATCACTGGCGTAGTGCACGCCTACGGCATCCCTTAGCCGGCTAAGAGCCTTACCGTACTTTCGCGTATAAACCCCTCCACCCAGCACGTGCCACAGCTGTTGAAGCAGGCAGCCGCGACCATTCACGAACTCGGGGGTTTCACACGGATACGGCCGCCAATTCTCAGGCGTCAGCCTGCCCCGCAGCTCCAGAAGCAAGGTGGTGGTGACGTCTATTTCAGCTGCATCAAACGGCATGTGTCTTCTCCCTACAGGCTAGCCCAGGAACAGTGGGCCAACAGGGGAAGGTCGTAGCATGGTGCCGTCGTTGGTGCCAAACGCATCCAGCCCAACGATCTGCACCGGGCCGGAGCCCACCATCTGGGCGAAGTACAGGAAGCGCAGGCCGTAGCTGGTCAGGTTCCAGTGGCCACCACCCTGCATTACAGCGAGGGAATTGTTGTAGCTGATGCTGACCCCATTGACTGACTTGGATGCCACTAGCCCCATGTTCATGCCAGGCACGCCACCTCGTTGCACCTGCAGTTCGGACATCTTTCCTAAAGCCAACATATGGGCTACAAATAAACTTACGCCCATGCGATAATACTGCCGCCATCTGGCTGTATCTAACGATGCATTAGCGATCTGTATCCACTGTTCGAGGGCCTCATCAGTCCAGATCGAGCTATCGCGGAACTCGGGGAGTTGGTTGCGGAAGAATCGGGCATTAATATCTAGCTGGGAGGTGGCGTCTTCGTCAGGTGTTACAATGTCAACCATGGTGCCTTACCTGGTCATTAAATGCTGGGATGTTTTCGAGGAGGCTGCACACTACCGGGGGTGCCGCCAGCAGCGAGTTATGAGAGCAAGGTTCTCCCCCCTTGTGGCTCTCAAACAGGAACACACTCCAGGGCTTTGCGGCCCCGCTCCTCGAAAGCTCTTTACCTGGTGCCTGCACCTGCTCCGGGGATCGCAGTATTAATTGTCGGTGGCTTGGGGGGTGGCTGCATGTGATATTCTTTGGTGTGGCTCTCCACGATCTTCGCTAGACCATGGCCACCACCTGGGATCCCTGCGGTGCCTTGGGTTGGCCGGGCTGCTTGGGCCATTGGTCGGGCTGCTGCAGCACGGGGTTGGACACCCCCACCTAATTTGGCGACAGCTGCTACATCTGGATGTACCAGATCCTTGGTGGAGATGAATCGCTTGATCGCATCCTTGGCAGAGCCCTTGAAGTAGACCAAGCTGGGTGGAGTTTTATCTGGGCCGGCCATGGGTACACCCCAACCAGACAGGGTCTCGCCGGGTTGACCCATCTGCAGCGTGTTCTCTGCCCCATCAATATCGCGGGAGGTGGCACGGCGTTTATCAGCGAAGGCTTTTACGACTGAGCGGGCATCTTTGGTCTGGTCGTATGGCTGCCAAGTATGTGCACCGCCCTCGCGCGTACCCCAAGTGATTCCGGACTGCCACAGCTTGGGCAGCGGTTCGCCGGGGCGTACCGTGTCAAACGCCTTGGATAATTTGGGGCTGGAGCGGATGGCATCACGTATATTGCGCTTGGCGTCGTTGGTTGGCTTGCCCTTCCTATAGGCGTCCCAATTGGCGGTGGGGACGACTCCATAGGGGGTCTCGCTGTAGCCCGGGGGCAGCCTTTTATCATCGGTGTGGTCTGCTGTTGTGGGGCGTCCCATACGAGGGGCCCGGCGGAGCGTGTCGCGGGCGAGTCGGCTGAGCTTGCCCACTGCACGTACCACAGCACGATTATCGTGGGTCTCACCAATCGAGCGGATGACCGAGCGGGACGTGCTAGGCAGGCCCTCACGGGCGTTGTACGTTTGTGGGAGCTCGTCGGTGGCCTTGCGCTTGCGGGCGTCGTAGGCCGCGGCGAGGCGATCGACCACCATGCGGGCTCTGGCCGCGTCCACACCCTTGATCCGGCCCTTGTTGCGGCTAGCATAGAACACGCGCTTGCCCTTCTCCGAACCGTACTCAGAGCTCATGGCCGACATGATCTTCTGCCCCTTCGAGGTGAGCGGCATGGCCCTATTTTCTCCATTGACAAGAGCGGGCCAAATGGCCCTATACAGATCGGACGAATAATTGGAGGGACGATAATGACCAGAGAACAACTCCTGGACCGTCTTAGGCAGGCGTGCGACCAGGCGGGTGGCTCTGCTGCCTGGGCACAATCACACGAGTTATCGGCTAATTATGTGGCCGAGGTTCTTGCCGGAGAACACCAGGTGATCGGGCCGGCCTACGCGCTGTTAAAAGCCCTGGGCTTGGAGCGCGAGGCAGTTGAATAATTGGAGGGGGCCCGTGCTGATCGCGGCGTTCATCCTCGGGCTCGTAGGCACCCTCACAGGGTGCTTCTCTCTGTTCATCCTCTCGGGGGTGGCCAAAGCTATAACTAAGGGCGCCCAACGTGCGGGCATTGAATGACGGAGGAGCAATATAAATGAGTGACGACGACCTAAAGGAGTTCCGGTTCAGCCCGGATCGGACCAACGCCGGCATCCGTTACATGCTCGAACATCACGCCGAGAAGGCCTTTAAGAAAAAGGACCGGGCGCTTGCCGCGGCCTTTGCTCAGGCCGCAGGATTATATGCTGTAGCAACCGCGATGGACCATTTATTCGATAACGAGACCTTGGAGGTCGCGCTACAGCAAAACACCGACGCGCCCTTGGTAGTCAAGCTAGAGAAAGCCGATGAGTGAAAAGGAGGAAGCAGAAGAATTCGTCGCCAAAATGAACAACCTGCTAGATCAGCAAGAAGAACTACTCGACAAGCTAGCCGTCGTGGTCATGCAATATGAACAATTGGTGGCTGAGAGGGATAGCCTAACACCCGAGGAGATCACCAGCAGACTAGGCAAGCTGCACGCATTGGCGGACTCATTGGACGATATCCACAGCAAGCAGGCAGAGGAGTAAGATGGATAAGAGGATGTTCACCAAAATGGTGCAGCAGCTGCGCGACAAGCTGCATGTCACTCAGGCCCAGTTCTGCGAGAAGCTGGTCTGCAACGATCGCACGCTCAGACGCTGGATGACCGGCGAGCGCAACATCACAACCGAAGTTGAGGAGCGGCTGCGTAAGCTCTGGGATAGAGAGTTCCCAAAATGAGCCCGATCAGTGGTAGGATGGCCGGATGCTGGAAACCGTTGGCTATACCGCCGTCTCAATCAACATCGCCTTGTGCGTCTGGCTGGTGTGGCAGTGCAGACAATTATACCGCCGCTCGGCGGAGGTGGACCGCGTCCAGACCCAGGCAGAACGCAACCTAGCCAAGGGCATGGAGGCGTATGCAGAGGCAAAAGAACTTCTCACCCATACACAAGCCGTAGACCGGTTTCTTGCTGGCGTGGCGGCCGACGCAGCAACTAATTATATACTGCACAAGATGCCGGTACATCTGCCGTGGATAGACACCATGGGAGAACTACGCGTGAAGGCGACAGTTCATCGGAACCTTTGGCAGGCCGAAAGCGAAGGCTTCCCCAACGACGAGGAAACGGAGAGCGAAGAATGAAACTCGCAGGTTATGTCGCAGCTTTGGCTGTTGACTGGGTTATTTATGGCTTTGGCGAAGACGAGCAGGAGGCGAGGCATGACTGTGAGCTTAGCCTGAAGGCCTATAACATCCAGCTCGTCGAGGAAGAGACGGCAATGCCACCCCTACCAGAGGGTCCTACTTATGTCCGGCGCAGGGATATCATCGTGTTACCCGCTACCGAGGCGCTGCTACAGGCCGTCAAGGATGGCGGTGGTACTGTGGTGTGGAAGCAATGCCTCGTCGCCTGTCTACCACGAGAACTAGCCACATGAGAGCAATCCTCACCAAGGTGCTAGAAGGGATGGCGGACGATTATCGGCAGACGTGGCGATGGTTTCGCCACCCATCCAGCAAGGCACCAAGGGGTGCCTACTTCGTGTTCGGTGGCTGGCTGGTGGGGGCTATTCTTCTCACCCTGGCGGTCAGCCTATGACAGACATATTGATCGGTCTACTCATCATCGCCTCTGTGGCCTGGTTGGTCTATTTTTGCGCGGTGATCCTATAGGAGTTACGGCAGCGTAGCTCAGTGGTAGAGCAAGGACTTCATAAGTCCTGAGCCGGTGGTTCGATCCCACCCGCTGCCATAATATCCATGGGAAACAGCTTAGCCACCAGGGCCAGCGCGGTGTCGTTGTAGTACTCGCTCATAGACAGCTGAGCAGCAGAGTTTCGATGCTGTAGGTCGAGATCGCCAAGCCCGAGCTTGTCGCATATGGCTTTGAAGTCTTCCTCAAGCCACTCAAATTGCCCGAGCTCCACGTGACGATCGCCAGCGAAGTACTCCACCTGCTGCCGCATAAGCTGTTGGCCTATAATCCATTCAGCATCTTTGGGCGGGTTGGTGAGGAAGTCGATGAAGCCTTGCGGTGTAGGGCGTCGCCTTCTTCGCACATGATATGCGTAGAGTGATAACGCCCGCTGCCACGGATTACGAACAAAGACGACCACTCGATAATCGTGATACCCATTCAGAACGGAAATGGGCGAATGGATCCCATGGATCTGCACAATGTCCTGGACGCCTCGAGTGAAGGCCTCCGTAATCGATGATCCTGCGGTTCTGGGAATATGGACGAAGACAAACCGGTGCTTATGTGAGATCAGCACTTACGGCAGCGTTCCTGGCCTAATTGCTACTCCCCACACTAGCAGGTTATCCGTACCATTGCCAGTGAAGAAGTTGTTGAAGCCTTGTGCCACTTGGACTTCTGGGAAGGCCGGCACAAGGCCAAGATTGAATGTCGCCCACACACGCCACCAACCATTGCCCACACTCTGGCTACCAGTCGAGATAATCGTGGCAGATCCAGTGTGCTGTGTTAGCCCAACAAAGGAACCATCCGTTATGCTGAAGATGGCGCCGATGGTACTGGTGAAGAAGCCTGGGTCATAGGCGACAAGCACTGGGTTCAAGCTGCCGGTTCCTGCGTGGAAATAACCGGACATGGTGTTGACGCCGGTCGATCCCCCAGCAGCTGCAGTAGCAGTAATCCGGTGGCGATTATTATTCCCATCCACCGTGAGCTTCGCTGCTGTACCACCGCCCAATGGGTCAGTGCCAGCCGCTGCTGTCAGTGTAGCATTGGTCGTGCTCCACCCCGACGCTAGCCCAGCACCGGCTGGGTCTAGGTTCGGGGACGGCTCAATGCAATAATAGTAGATCTTCCCGCTAGTGAGCCCAGAGCTTAGGTTTATAGTAACTGCCGTCGTGCTGGGGGCGGAGGCCATACTCGCATTGGAAGAGGTCGAGCTGGTGTTCGGCGTGCAGACCGGCGCATAGGTATAGGCCACAGCGAATGTCAGGGTGCACGCTGTTGGCGCTCCCGTCCCCGTCGTGATGATGCCAGCGGTGTCGTCACCTGCCACAGAGGGACTACTGCCGCATGAACTCACCGATGGGGTAAAACCGCGGCTGGATACGTGGCTACCGGGATATTGCGACAATGCCGACACACCAGACACGGTGTTCGCTATATCCCCAAGGTTCGACCCCATGTGCGGCTGCACGACGCTTTGCGTGAAAGCATCAGCAAACAGATTGGTGGTATCAGTTATCGCTACATTACGTTCGTTGATGGTCGACGAGGCGCCGAGGGAGCAGCTGGTACAGGTATAGAACGGCGCACCATCAACGCCCCAGGTATTGCCAGACATCTGCACATTATCAGAGCCAAGGAAGGCTACATCGGTCGTACCACCGAAGTTAACGGCGTGCCCGGTGTTTCCAACGATGGAGGCACTGACATTGTTTAGCTTAAGGCAACCGATCTGGTCGCACATATTCCCGGTGATAGTAATCTCACCGCTGTTCTCAATGACTATACCCCAAGGGGCATCCTCGAAGCGATCGCCTACAATCTGGACAGAGGCTGCGCCGTTTAAGTAGATCGCTGACCCGGCGGAGTTACCATTTGCAACGACAACGAAGTCATTGTGCGGGCCGTACACCTCATCCGAAACAAACCCGCCGTTACTAAAATCCCCACGAATTCCGCGATCGGTCTGGCCATAGAACAGGTTATCGTGGATATGTGCCAGCTGTGAGAAGACGGCCGTATGTCCTGCGATGCTGCCATTTGAGAACCTGTCAACGCCGTATTTGCACCAGAATAGGTTATTGTGGTCGATCTCGACACTGGTTGCATTCAGCGCATTGATGTTATTGAATGTCGGACTAGAGCCGAAGTTACACCAGATATCAAGCCCGCGGATTACGTCACTATCCTGAAGCGCGAAGAACGCCTGACCCGCGGAGAATGATCCATTGTTGGGGCATTGAACGATGACCTGGCCATTGCTTTGCTGTGGCCCATTTGAGCCAGGGTTCGAGATATTGCTGGTCCCTTCGATAATCCGAAACGGGGGCACATTGATTTGCGAACAGACCTGCCAGGTGCCAGCAGCCATCTTCACCGGCTGGCGTCCAACCAAGGCATTGTTGATCGTGGTAACGTCGGCGGATGTGTTGGTGGGATAGATCACATTCCATCCCGCCATCCATTGGCTCAGCGTGTGCGAATTGCCCTGCGGCGACGTCACCGTTATTCCAGATCCTACGCCGGTCTGCGCATAGGCGCTCGATAGGACGCAGAACAACAGGAAGGCCGAGAGCAGGTATCTCTTCATGAGAGGCGGATCATCAAGAAATTGCCGTTCCTATAAATGCCTCCAACAGGCACACCGCCTGTCCCAGCAGCGGTGTCATTGTCGTAACTTGGCGAAGAAGCCAGCGTCACACTCCCGGGGAGATTGAGGTACGACACAATGACATCTTCCATTAACTGTCGCAGGCGGGCCGCAGTGATCGCCCCACTTGGCTGTCCAGATGCCAGGACGTTATCCGCCTCCGCAGTTAGGTTGAGCGTGGTTTGAACGTTTCCGGCCATCGGACTCCTTGGGAACTAAAGGAACGGTTCAAAAGCCGCGCATCCGGAGATGTTCCTCCTGGGTGAACCACGCAAGGACTGAGTACCGCACGCCAGAGCGTATTGGCGGTACTTCGTGTTTGAATGCCCGGCTGTTGGGGAACGCCACCAAGGTACCGGTCATCGGCGATATCGTCATGCCGCGCTCGGGGAACGTCAGTTCGCCACCCTGATAATCTGTACCACAGGTGTTCAGGTATAGATTGCAGGTGTGGGAGCGGTGCGGTGTGTGGTTGGGACCACCCTCATCCGTGCAGTTATCGCAATGCGGCTCACAGAAATCGCCAGGGAAACTGGCTTTCAGTATGCAGTATTCTAGATGGACGAATTGCTGGAAGACGCCGCGCACCAACTGCGTCATCTCGTCGCGGTACACCCGCAACGTGGCCAAGGCCGGTGGGTATATCGCCTCCCATGCTGGGATCTCGATACGATTATCGGCAACCTTGTTGAGATATCTTTCGGACTGCAGCTTCATCGGCCAGATCAGGTCGTCACACAGCGACGCGGACAGAAAGTCCGAGCGAACAAGAACATCGTTCATCAATCGCAGCGACCTTTCAAAGTACGACTCCTACCAAGGGATCTTGATGAGCTCGATTGCGCGTAAACCATGCGGGCGACGTGTAGCGTGCGCCACCTCGTGTGGCCTCGACTCCATGGCGAGTTACGGCAGGAAACAATATAAGGGAGCCTTGCACCGGCTGATAATATTCATTTGTCTCAGGGAAATATATCCGCCCACCTTCATAATCGCTATTAAGGTAAATGACCCCCGCCCACTCACGCCACGGTGTCGCGTTCGGGGAGCCATCTGGGTGGCGATCATCCTGATGCGGACTCATGGCCTCTGTAGTCCAGCGCACTATTTGGATGGTGTCTGGGTACATCTGTTGGCGGGCGGCTTCACTAGCGGCGATTGTCTCCCGATTGCGCCAACTCTGCATAATTCGTCGCGTCTGAATTTCGCTTTCAGGAAAGCTGGTGATGAACATCACCCGGTGGTCGAAGAACGGGTCACCGTAGACATGGGCATTAGCACACCATCTGTCATAGGCTTCAATAACTGTGCGGCATTCGTCCGGACTGGCAAACTGTGCAATCTCGATCATGCCAGGCTCCCACGTTTATCTATAGGAGCTTTCAGCCGCACCCTGTTGGTATGCGCCAAATCTGTCTTCTGCCCATCGGCATATCGGCCGACGAAATAATCCTTATCCCAAGGATCTTTGATCGCAGTCGGATCGCCTTGTGCAAGAAGATCCCGCATCCTGGTACGACGCTCACGCCAAGCATTATGCTGCGCAGAAAACTGCTGGTCGTCAGTTATGTTACGAATGACTGGCTGTACATTATCCTGCACATTGGCATGGATTACGCATATCTGCGCATAAGGCTCCCCAGCACTCCAAGCCACCCGACCAGGACGAGTGAACTTGTAGTTCATGGTGAATGTGTAGGGTAGCCAGTCGCTCTCGACGATGCCGGTCATTGGCGCCACACCATCCTTGAACTGGTTGGTGGGGCCGGTGATCAGCAAGTGGTACCCGGGCGGTGTGCGGAAGATGTAGGAAACGTCGAGCGTCAGGATGCCGGTGGCAAAATTGCTTTGAGCTTGGTAGAACGGATCACCCTTGATTATTCTGACATCAGGTAGGCCGGGACCTCCTGTCCATTCGGCTATAACGTCGCACGGCATGAGGACTTGCCACCCGTACGTATTGGCGATGGTGAGGGGCAAACACCGGTAGGCATGCCGGTTCTGGTCCATCCAGTCGCGCTCGCTCGGAGCTGGCACCAATTCTTGTGGATTATTCGTAACGGCGAGTGCTTCGAGAAGCATCAGAATCCTGTTGCGTGGGGAGGGCAGTCCAGTTATAAGGGCAGGGCGGGCCAGGGCGGTCCCCGGGCTCGCAGGTACTCTTGAAAACCCCCACTTGGGGGCAGGTTTTCGCCATCCTGCCCCCGTTTTTTCAGTAATTACGGCCCGGGCGGCGGAGTGACGACCTTATCGGCAGGAGCGCCGAGGGCCAGGGTTAGGACCTTCGCCTCATGCGACGGGCCGAGGGTCACGGTGACATCCTCAGAGACGCCGGTAAGGGTATCCACACCCGGGGTCGGATCGCCTTCAGCAGTAACCGAAATCCGCCCAGTGCCTGGCGCTACCGTCTGTACAGCCGCACTCATGCCGTCAGCAGCGACCACAACAGTCAGCACGGTCTCATCCGAACTTGCCCAGATCGGCACACCGAACAGTGGGGCAGCGACCCCAGCAGAATCAGCAGCCGAGAGCGCTACGGAGGGATAGAATTGGTCAGTCGTTAGTGTAGCCATTGACATTACTCCTTAGGTTTATCCGCAGCAGCCCCTAGCCCGACACTTAAACGGCTGGCCTCTTGCGAGAACACACCAACCGCCGCCTGCAGATCGGCTGCCTCACCCTGCAGTTCGGTAAACTGAGAATTAACGATCGTGACTTTTGGTAGTGATGGGTAACCATCCTCTTCCAACGCAGTGCGTGCCGTGAGCGTAGAATCCAAGTTGTTTATTACTGCTTGGATGAGACCACGGCGCCTCTCACGCTTCTGCACCACATCAGAAAGCTCGGCGTGCAGTTCGTCAGAGATCGACACATTAAGCAGATCATGCATACCGCGGATCTGCGGTGCGAGTACTTCGAGCGCCGCACTAAGTTCAGCGCGCAGCTCGGGATTTACGTCGTCCGCCATGATTATTTCCTCGTGGGATAAAGACGTGGTAGTGCCCGAGGCTGTCGCGCGAGAGACAGCTACCCGAGCCGAAGTACCCCAGCTCTTCTAGGTCGGCGAGCTTCTCCTGCGCCTTAGCCTGGCGTTCCTCTGGCGTTTCGTCGCGCGTCTGTCGGCAGCTCAGACAGCCACAACCTCTATTACGCATGGGGGTTCTCGTCGGAGATTTGGTCGAAATCTAACTTCAACTGCTCCAGCTGGCGCTCGGTGAGCTTTTCCAGCCGTATCATGCGATTATGCGCGTGCTCGTTAGCCCGGATTAATTCATCCAGCTTTAAGTTTATCTCGAGCGTGTCGCGGTTTTGGGTGTTTTGCAGCAGGAAGATCATGAGGTACGTGGCGATAGTCGTGCCGGTATTGATCAAGAGCTGCCAGGTATCGGAGTAATTGAAGATCGGGCCGGTGATGCCCCAGACAATAACTATCGTAACTCCGATAGCGAAGGAGCGTGCGTGGCCTAGCTGCGTCGCACAGAAGCGAGCAACCCGACCGAACCAAGCGTCCACCATTGCATATGAACTCCTCCCCGCTTCAGAAAAGAACGGCGGTCATGCAATCCAAGCAAGGCATGACCGCCAAGTTTGAACTAGGGAGGAAACGTCAACCAGTGTAACCGACTGGTCAGCGGGTGTGCGGCCGCGAGACCCTCACACGACGGACAGGACTAGTCGTCCTGAATTTCGTCCAGCTTGTTCGCTACCATGCGGGCAAACAGAGTTGGAGATAACCCCTCTTGCGAGAAGTGGGTATAGAGATCCTGGTGTTCAATCAGAACTTGATGGATCGCTTCCGCTAGGTTTACCTGATTGGTCTGCACTGCTGGCGAGAACCATCGGATTAACCCCTTTATCGAAGTAGCAGATTGCATCACCAAACTTTGGGCCTGAGATGGAAGGGAGAATAGGAAGAGTGCGTATGTATGGAGGAATTTCGCCATTTCTGCGCGGGTAACCATTCGGGCTGGTGTGATTGGTCTGTTGCGGCTCTGGTTTCGTCTGCGGTTTCTTCGATTTGGGCGGCTTCGATCCCGTACCCAATTCAGTGGCCCGCCTGCCTACTGTGGACTTGCTCACGCCCATGATCTCGGCAATGCTAGCAACGCTATGTCCGGCCAGTTCGACCAGCTCGGCATCACGAGCAGGAAACTGTGCAGGAATTCGCTTGACCTCGTAGCCCATTTTGGCCAGGCGCTTGCGGACGGAGTCGTTGCTGATCCTGATCTGCTTATTGCGCAAGCGCCGACCGATGTCCGCAACGGAGGCTGTCGGTTCGGCTTCTTTGATCTCTCGTATCTTTGGGTCGGCGACCGTATAATCAACCCGATGCACGGCGTTGTCCCAGTGGTTCGCGGAGGGGCTGACGGAGCGGCTGTGGGGCCGCCTTAACGGGTGGTGCCGGAGTTGCTGGCAGGGAACCTGGGCGGTAGTCGGCCAGCCCTAGCGCCTCATTCTGAGCCCGCACCTTCTGTTGCATGACAGCAGCCTGTTTCGCCTCCTCGCGCTTTGCGTCTTCGCGCTGCTGGAAGGCTGCATCCTCAGCCCTGTGCATGCGCTCCTCGAGCTTGGCGCGGGCATCTTCCGGCGTACCCACTTTCGGCGGAACTTTAATCGGGCTGTCGGTGTGGGCCATGACCCAAGGGTTCTTCAGGAACTTCTCGGGCACCGGATCTCCCGGATCGAAGAGCTCCTGCTCCTCATAGGAGGTGCCGCTATAATGGCACTTATGTAAGAAGGTCGGCATCGTCATCCTCTTTCGCTAGCCAGCCGTTGCCTAGACCGTCACTGGCGATCTCACCCAATTGGCGAAACGCGCCGTAACATGCAACGTCTGCTGTGTCCTCGTCACCGAGGCGCATATCCTTCAGGCGCTGGTCTGCCGTGCGCCCCAACCGCTCGATCAGCTCCAGGGCTCGCTGCATGCGCTTGAATTGTACGTCGTGTGGAATTTCTGGCAGGCGCCAGGTCTCGAGCGCGCGGTAGAAGCGCATAATCGTGTCGATCGCCTGCTCGGTGTCCTTGGCTACCTGGAGTAGTTTGGGGTTTAGGGCTAGAAGCGGAATTAGCGAGTCGAGCACATTATTCAATGTGTCGATCACCAAGCTCGCCTGTACCTTCAGGGCTTCGGTCGTTTTTTCCATGGGCAAACCCTCCTGCACGGAAGGCTACGCCCAGAGATTTGCGCCTGAAAAGTGGGCGCTGTGAGTTATCCACTCAATCCACAAGGTTATCTTCCCACCACTTGGATGTCAATCGAGTAGACCTGCCAGCCCGCAGCATTCACCAGCCGTGAGTCGGTCGACAGTTGGTGGGTAACGCGGGAGGAGACAGCGGCAGCGGACGAGATGCCGACGTAGGTCTCGTCTAGAATCACGTCCCCATGGACGTCAAGGAACTCGACCAGCCAGTCCACGGCTTACGTCAAGTAGCCGCCGAAGTTGCGGAGATACTGAGCCACCAAGAGCCAGTCTGACTCATCGGCGTCGCTGACCGCAGCAACGGCCTTGGCATTGACTACTACGATTGCAGCAGCCACCGAACCCGCAGCGGTCTTCGCGGCCTGCGCGGCAGCAACCAGGGGAAGTACGCTCATGATCCATGTCCTTCAGTTATTATTCCCCCGCTTGTAGCCAGACCCTTGCTTCAGGGTCTGATAGCCTCAGCAGCAGGTCCAATCCCTGCGGATCTATCACGTGCGATCGTAGCAGCGCAAAACCGAGGGACGCAAGCAGGCGTACCCGGTCCGTGTCCGTCAGCAGCGCCATACTGGGCTCACTCATGCGCAGTTTATCAACGCACTCCGTGATTGCATCGGGAATGATGTTCATAGGCACGACGATAGCGGAAGTCAGGTGGGAGGGGAAGCCCCTCCGCCCTGCTAGTTAGCCGATTCCGTCAAGATAATATAGGCTCTCACCGTAGACCCGCTCTACCACGCCGAGACGGCCGTAGTAGGTCACGATCTGGAACAGGTTGCGGTACTCGAGCGGGGTCCGCTGCAGGGGCACCAGCGGGAAGCGCACGCGATTCCGCTCCTTGGTGTACACCATCAGCCGATCGCTAGACGCCGCACCCCGGCCTGTTAGCCACTTCACCGGCTGGATGTTCAGCGGCTTGCCGTACGCCGCGTTGCTCAGCGAGTTATTGCGCAGGAACTCGAGAATACTAACATTTCCCGCGCTCGAGACCTTCTGGCTGACCAGATAACCGAACTCGACGGGAGGTACCCGCAGCTCGGTAGGCATCAGCGCCCAGCCAGCGTTGGTCCAGCACTGCGTCAGTGCGTAGTTAACATCGGCCAGGATCGCATCCGGGGTTTTATCGACCCACTTCAGCGACGTTGAATTGCCGGTAGGCGAGGAAGCACCTGCCTGCGCAGCATTTGTGCTGGACACCGGCTGATCCGTTGCCGCACAGCCCTGGGCCGTCGTGGCATTTGCCAAACCGACCTGACCAAGTGTAGAGTCCCCAATGTACACCTGCTCGTCGATGTCCATCTGGTATTTTATTTTGAGGCCATCGTATTTTTGTACATCTATTGGGCGGCCCAGCTTCTGAGCACTTGCCAATTCTGGGAGCGTATACTTCACCTCAAGCGCCCATAGGTACAAAGGATGCGTAGTCTTACCAATATCGAGAGCGATACCAGTTATCTGATTCGCGTCCTTGGAGAGCCACGCCTTACCTGACGGCACGATACCACCAGCTGATGCAAAGCTGCTGTTGGTGAAGCTTGAAACTTCATCAGCAATCGTCACATCCTCTCTTAGGTCAATATCCCTGCCCCAAGTAACGGACGCTAATGGATCATGTAATTCCTGGTCCAACCTCTCCAATTCACCAATTAAAAATGCACCTGTACTATCCTTAGTAAAGGTGAATTCATCGAACGTCATAAATGAGTCCGTCGTGAAATGACGGCGACGCTCGGGCTGGGTACCTTCCTTGTACCCCTTCATCCAATCGATAACCTGTCCATTATCGTAGCGGATCAGGTTACCCTGCACACGCGGATCGCTGTGGCCGGGCAGGATCAGATTCGGGGACAATGCACTTGATCCCCGATAGGCGAGACGATTGCTCATAAGTACTCCTGTATCCCCCTGGGGATCGTTACTGCTTAGATGTTGAAAGCGATTTCAACAAAATTGCTGGTATCCGCCGGACCCATGAAGATCGCGTTCGGGAGCGCGATAGCACTGGTCGACGTCGCCGCAGCAATCCCACCAATCACCGGATTATTTGCATCCGTCGTGGTGGTGTAGATATACACCTGTCCGCCCTTGGCCGCGGCTGTCACGCCACCAAGCTTGAGCAGCATGTATCCACTGCGCAGAATGTCGACGATGCCTGAGGCCGGTGGCGTCGATGTACCGAGCTGATCCTGGCTAGCTCCAGTGGGGAACGGGCGGACCAAGAAGCCGTAGATCGCCGTATCCGCGGTGGATGCAACGCGCATATTACCGACGTTGCCGCCAGTATTATCTACGACCATCGCGAGGCCGTACTGGCTCGGGGCACCAGTGGTACCAGCCGGGGTAACAATCTGCGCCTCGATCTTCGCGCTATTAATACGATTGACCTCGCCGGGAATGCCGGCAGGCATGCGATAACTGAAAGCGACCACTATAGTACTCCTTTCTACTTATCTTCAGTGAAGCGACGAACGCGCTGCGGGGTTGTCCGCGGCGGTCCCGCCCGTGGCCGGTCTGGCTCCGGCCCGGGCCTCGCCGTTTGCGGCAAGTCGCCTTGGTAGAGGCCGCGCGACTCCTTGGGGTATTCAGGCGGGACTACATCACCGCCATGCGCATGCACGACGCGATGCGCCCGCGCCGCAGTATCTTCAGGAGCACTTTCCACGCTGGCGTCCATTTCTGAATAATCGACGCCAGGTGAGTCAGGCTCTTGAATTGCGGGACCGGCTGGTAGATTCTGGCGGTGGCCATAATGTACCTCCGGTGCAGGCGGGGTTTGGATCGGACCACCTGGCTCTAGTTCGGCGGTATGCCGCTCCTCCTGATTAACTTCGGGAGCGGACTGCGGTTCGGCTACGCGGTTAAGTCCCTCGGAGCCGAACGTTGCGGGGTTGTCTTCCGGCATTCTAAATTAACGTCCCGACTGTTTCGCCCAAAATTCCGCATTTTTGGTATTCAAGGCGCGGAGCTGTGCCTGTAGGGTGCGATCGGTGTTGAACCCAATAGACGGGCTGTAATTAACGCCGTCACCGACATGCGAGGTGGCGAGGTTGGAACGCTTCTGACGTACTAGCTCTGCGGCACCATTAAACACCGCGGAAACCGCATCGCACGACATCTGTGCGACGTTGCCGCCGCTAGCGACCTGACGTACTGCCGCAGCCGTATCGTCTTCCTGCAGGGCTTCATTGAGTACACGACGACGGAACTTGCACATCGCATCCATCGTGCGGGTCACACCCAACTTGGAATCCATCGTCGGGTACTTGATGCCGGGTGCCAGAAGTTCGGCCTTGGAGACCATCTCCTGCCACGGACCACGCAGCGCTGCCGCGTCGCCAACCGCCACACGACGACGATCGGTGATTGCGACGTTCTCTTTGCTGGAGGCGTCACTCGGCTCGTCTGTTGGGGGCGGTGCTGGCTCGTCGTCGAGCGCACGGGTCCGCTTGGCGTCACGCATAATGCCGCGGTCTGCCTCTGGCCTCTGCTCTGTTGGTTCTCCACCAGGAGCACCAACCGCCTGTTCAGCCTGCTGGGCTTCCTGCGGATCCTCGCCTTCCTCGCCCTGGGCAAGAATGGCGACTGCACGCTCAAGCGCACTGACCCGCTGCTCGAGATCGCCGCCACCGCCTTCAGCACCAGCCATAGCACCAGCACCACCGGCGCTAGCACCACCACCAGCAGGATCACCCTCAGGGGCATCAGCACCGTGCAGATGGACATGTACGCCACCGCCACCCATATCATCGCGTGAAAAGCGATCGCTGGTGGGGCTTTCTTTTTCGGCGCCATAATTCTCAACCGGCGCGGTAACTTGAGCGAAGCCGCCGCTTTCGTTTGCGCCAGAAATAACATCGCCGAGCATCGTAGCGACGCGCTGCAGCTCTTCTACGAGCACTGCATCGAACGAGGGTGTACCTCGAGCCGCCAGAATACGATCGAAACTTGATTTAATAAGGGTGTCGCCGACAGATGCGCGGCGACGGGCTTGTCCAGCCATCTCTTTGTCTCCTATATGACATGAAGGTCCGCATCTACCGCGGTCTACCAAAGCAACATGGTTTCCAATGATCCCGTGTTGTCTTCCTTCTCCTGGGGAAAGCTCTTCGTACTCAGCGTCGTAGCCTGCGCTGACCTCCCGTTTTCCTTGTCGTACATCGCGGATGGCGACCTCATCTTGAATGAGTAGATCCGCATAAAGAAAATCGTTATTAGTTAGTAAGCCGTCACCACGCCGCGGATTTAGGGTGACCCCGATGGCGTAGTTGCGCCAATTATGTGGGTTGACCTTCTCGGGTGGGTGATCGTTGGTTACTGGCTTGCCAGCAAAGGAAGCTACCGCTACAGGTGAGAAGACCTCGTCTTCGTCGCGATAGATTCTAATAATTCCGTCGCGATCGGCAGT
>Ga0070712_100000430_pt1 | contig 24028 bp, 16 predicted proteins | sample LARL81metaG_FD_71396 | JGI IMG/M metagenome (GOLD analysis project Ga0070712, IMG submission 71396) | Corn, switchgrass and miscanthus rhizosphere microbial communities from Kellogg Biological Station, Michigan, USA - LAR L8-1 metaG | ecosystem: Host-associated > Plants > Roots > Rhizosphere ...
CACGTCGACGATGCCGGCCGCATGCGCGGGCGCAACGGCCTTGAGCTGTGTTGCCGACACGAAGGTGACGGTGGCGGACGCAGTGGCACCGAATTTGACCCCCGCGCCCGACACGAAGCCTGTGCCGTTGATAGTTACCGTGTTTCCACCTGCAATCGGACCCGTCGCCGGGATCAAACTGCTGACCGTCGGCTTGGCGTCATAGGTGTAGTGGTCGGCAGCGACCGCGGCACTCGTCCCACCTGGCGAGGTCACCGTCACGTCGACTGTACCAGCCGCATGTGCCGGCGCAAACGCGGTGATGCTTCCGTCATTATTGATAGAGAAACTGGCCCCGACGCCACCAAAGGCGACGGTTGAGGCGCTGGAAAAGCCACTTCCCGTGATCCCGACAGCATTACCGCCGGATGTGGGCCCAGCATTCGGGCTGACCCCGGTCACTGTCGGCCTGACGACGTAGGTGTACAGATCGGAGAACGAGGTTGGACTCGTTTCCCCATTCGTAATGACGGTCACATCGACCGTACTTGCCGCACCCGGCGGGGCTGTGGCCTTAATACTCCCATCGTTGTTAACCGTAAAGGCGGCTCCAACACCCCCGAAATTGACGTTAGAGGCCCCCGTGAATCCTGATCCACTGATCGTGACAGAGTTACCCCCGGAGGTGGGTCCGGTATTTGGGCTTACTCCGGTCACACTAGGTTGGAAATCGAACCCGAACGTGAAGTCGAAACCGAAGCCGTTGGCCGTGTCAGGGGCAACACCTGTGTGGCCAGGCGCCTCGGCCGGTGTTTCCGCAATGACCTCATCGGTCGAGATGAAGCTAACAAACGGCGAGGCCGCTCCGCCGAAGAACACACTTGTACCTCCATTGACGAAACCGCCGCCCCGAATGTCCACGAACGTGCCGCCGCTGCCGGGCCCTACCGATGGGAAGGCGGAAACGGCGAAGGGTATGTCGAAGGTTAGGGCCACGATGCCTGTGCTCCAGCCGTCCGACCCCTGAAACAGTGAACTGGTGGCGCCGAACTCGCCGGCGAGCCAGATCGTCGAAGGGTTATTTGGGTCTTGGCCAGCACCCGAAAAGTCGCCCCAGCGAGGACGAAGGGTTACGCCGTCGCTCTGAAAGCAGAAGGTGCATTGATAGGTCGAGTCGCCGGAGAAATTGTTGAATGCCGCGAACGAACCACCGAACGGCAGACTGGTGGCACCAGTCTGCACGGTCGCGAACATTGTCGACGAGGAGACAGTGTAGACGAAGAAGATGTTTCCTGAAGAGTCGAGCGAGAGTGCGGGATAGTAGAGATCCTGGCCCTGGCTTTGGATCTCGATGTCGGTTAGAACGTTGAAGCCATTGGTCGCGTCAAACTCATCGAAGCGCATGCAGGCGTGGTTGCCGTCACCCGGGTTGCACGCATCATCGGCGGCGGCCCAGATATGCCCGAACTGGAAGACCGCTGTTTGGTAGCGATTATCGCTGGTATCGATCGGCGCCGTGCCACCGCTCGAAAAAGGTGGCTGGACGCCTTGAGGAGGAATATTCAGGAAGTTGATTCCCTTGTCAGTCTCGGCAATGCTGACATTGCCCCCCGCCGGCGTCCCGGTAATGTCGAGGATACCCGCATTCTGAGCGAAGCAGAAGATAAAACAGGATTGAAAATTGTAGACGGCAAACATATCAGCGGTCGACGAAAGCGAGATTACCGGCATTAGGTTGAAGGCGCTGTTCGTGAACGCTGTCCCCGCTAAGCCCCCGCAGCCTGCCAGGACGTCACTCTTTTGGAGGATGTCGAGATCTTCCGGAGTACCGCCGTTCTCGTTATCGGTGATCATGATCTTGTCGTCGCTGAAACCGAGCTTTGGTTGATCTAGCACCGTTCCATCTGTTTTTGTGAAGAAGCCGAAGGTGTAGACGCACCACGACCCGGTCGGATCAGAGCTCTGCGAGACTCCCAACTTGACTTGGCTGCCCGTAACCGTCGTTCCGGTCCGATTGACCAACAAGTCCGCCATGTAGTAGCGGCCATTAGCCGCATCGAAGACAACTTTGCCGTCAGTCGCCGTTTGGTCGGCAGCCGCGAAAAAGAAGGGTGTTAAGTCGTTGGTCTGAAGCACAGCGCCACCCTTCGAGAAGACACGCATCGTGTCGTTGGAGAGCTCCACGACCTCGTTGAAGCCGGCTGCCAATTGCGTATCGGGCGGCGCAAAGCACGAGGAACCGACATCGCAAAATTGGTTACCGACGAACTGTTCTTGATCGAGCAGGAAGCCGTTGCCGAAGATGGGCTGTTCTTGGCCTGGGAGCGGGCGGTCGCCCGGGCGCGGTGGTGCTGGAGAACCGTATTTGGAGCCGAGTTTCACCGGCCTGCGAGGACCCTTGATGATAAGGCGCGGGTGCGAAACGGGGCCCTTTATTGGCAAGGACTCGGTCTTGGCGAGTTCCTTGGCTTGCGCGTAGCCCTCCGGCTCTTCGGATTCCACCATCATTGGCTTTTGCTTGCCGGTCGGCTTTGGCAGCTTGCGTGGATTGACTAAACGGCCTTTACCATGACCTGGCTGGCCAGGCCCCAAAATGTTTTTCGGAGAATTGGAACCCGGCGACTGCGCACGAATAGGCGCGGGCGACGACACGACCGCCGCGAGTACGAAAAGCAAAAGGCAAACGAGGTTTTTCCGGGATGTGAATGAAAAGCTGCGTATGGCTGACATTGTTGCCCCCTTGTTTCGATTGTTGCCTAGTTCTGTTTCGGTTCTCCGTGACTGCTAGGAGAGAGCTGGTCCCAACACACGCCTAGCATCGACGCCCTGCGCATAACACGAGCCCGAAGGTCAGGTTCGCTAACGGAATAGTGTTCGCGCGTGAAAAGGCGTTTCACTGCCGATGTAAGAAACTTGTACAAACTCGCGTACGCTGCGACCGTAGTTCAGATTCATAAGTCGGCTCCCGGTTTAATTTGCTTCCAGAGGGGAAAGTGACGCGATCTTGAACCGGAAAGGGAAAAACGTCCATGGAGCTAGTGTGAAGAGGTATCAATTTATCTGGAGAACTTCCGCATAGCTGTGCAACGGCCCACAGTTGCTTGGTGACTTGCCCGTCCAGCCTCATCGCTAGCATCGCAGCTGTGCGCCGACTCGCTCACGAAGCCGCCGACTCGGGCTTGTTGAGTCCAGAGTTGGTCGACGTCAGATAACGCCATCGCCCGCGCCTTCGACGCTGCACCAGGTGATTCAAGGAGCACAACAGATGGCCGGAACATAGCGCCGCGGATCTGTGGGACTTGGAACGCTACCTTACCCAACGCCGCAAAGACATTGACCGCAAGTACGACTATCTTTCCTCGCAACTCACGCACGTCTGTGGGACTCTTGCAAGAAGCCGACCCAAAGAGGAAGAGTTGGGCGGCCTTCGGGAAGACAAGCTGGAGTCGATCCGTTCTTACGCCAAATTCTGGCGGAGATAGACGCGTCATGACGGGGTTTTGAGCTATGGCCTCTTGACAACACTCGCCCCCTCTGGTCAGTTGTCCTCCGCCTTTTCTTGGTCGCGCCCTGAAGCCTTACGCCGACTTCTTTTGTGGTAAGCCGAACGGGATTAGCTTTCCGTACAGTTCCGACGAGATCCGCTTCGTTGCTTTCTTCCTGAAGCTGGTGGGTACGTGGAACACAATGATTTTCGACATAATCACCTCGCCGCTAATAGGGAGAATGAGGTTCAAGACCTTTCATTTAAGCTAATTTCTTCAGATCAATTCAGGCGCCACCGGTTGTACACCACTTACTTGGCAACATGCGGCTGGAACAGATCGTAGAGCCAGGCCGCCCAAGTTCCATTGTCCGGCAGAAACTTAACCGCGACGAAGCGTCCGAGGCGGGCATCTTCGGCCTTGTAGACCACAACCATTCCGGCCGCCACCGAGCTTTTCGATGATTGGCTAGCGCGACATGGTTTGTTAGATCACTGGCGCGAATCTTACGTCTGCAAAACGGGTCAATGAAGGCGGTGAATTTGGTGACCTTTCACGAAGGTTTTTTGGCGAGAAAATCGCCTCCCCCAACAACGTTGGCGTTGTCAATCAAATTGTGACCGTACAAGTCCCCGTGCGATACCGTCGCAAAACAAAGCACCACGGATATGCAGTCGCTTACACCACGGCGTTTTTTCTAGTTATCTTCAAGTCGCTGGACGAGTACGACTAATGAGTGAAACGTTACGTCATTTTCCCGCACTATTCTCCTGAATGGAAATTGCCTGCTGCGTGACTTCATGTCAGGATGCCCGGCGATTCATCTGGACATGCAGACTGTAAGGCTCGAGCGAACTCCATTCGAGGCCACCGGGAATTTCGAGACTGTTTTGAGCGTCATCTGGCGAAGTTTAGTTCTGCTCCGGAATTAGGGCCTGCTGAGAAACATCGGCTTGTTAGTCCTACAGCAACCGGCTTGCTCGGGAGCGAGGTGCACGAATCCCTCGGGAGGATAAAAAACCATGAAGCTTGCAAAATCGGGGCTCGAATGGAGCCTAGTCATAGTCTTATGCAGTATGACGGTCAGCGGCTTTGCGCAGGACACCAAAGCCGCCGCAGGGACAACGACATCCACAGCTAACGGCGTCATACCCAGTCTGATCAATTACAGCGGTGTACTGAGAGACAGCAGCGGCAGGCCGTTGACCGGAATCACCGGGGTGACGTTCTTGCTATACAGAGACGAGCAGGGCGGAGTCCCGCTGTGGATCGAGACGCAGAACATCACTCCCGATAAGACTGGAAAGTACAGTGTGAATCTGGGTGCGACCAAGCTCGAATCATCACTGTCAGACTCGTTCGCCAACAGCGAAGCACGGTGGCTGGGTGTGCAGATTTCGGGCCAGGCAGAGCAGCCTCGGGTTTTGCTTGTGTCGGTGCCTTACGCCATGAAGGCGGCCGACGCCGACACGATCGGCGGTCTGCCGGCATCCGCGTTTATGCTGGCAAATGGAAAGAATGCAACCAACGCCACGTCCAGCAGTGCGGCGACCGGCAAGTCCCACACATCCGCCGCTACCACCGCGCCGCCTGCGAATCCCGCGGTCACCGGCAAAGGCGTGATCAACTTCATTCCGATGTGGGATTCGACGAGCGATATTCTCGATTCGATCATGTTTCAGCAAAGTTCGAAGATCGGCCTCAGCACCACGACGCCGGCCGCGACTCTCGATGTCAATGGCAAGACTGACGTTCGCGACACTTTGACGTTGTTCCCGAAGAGCACCGACCCGACGGTCGCGGTCAACGGAACGTCGTTTAAGATCGATTCGACGGGCAAAGTCACATTCATTACCGGACAGAAGTTTCCAGGAACGGGGACGATCACGGGCATCACAACGGCGGCCGGCAGCGGCCTCGCGGGCGGTGGCACGACCGGCATCCTGAACCTGAAGGTTCCCACGGCAGGCATCACTAATGTCATGCTGCAGAACTCGAAGATCATTCTGAATTCGAGTGCGACGGGAGGACTCACCGTTCCGGGAACCATGAACCTGGGCAGCACGTATACCATCGGCCTGAAAGCGTGCGTCGCCAATCAGGTTTTGCAATACAACGGGACGTCGTGGGTGTGCAAGACCCTGGGCACCGGCACGGGAACCGTCACTAGCGTGGGCAGCGGCGCCGGACTGACCGGAGGCCCCATTACCACCAGCGGAACTCTAAGCATCGCCACCGGGGGTGTGACTAACGCAATGCTGCAGCACTCGTCGTTGACGGTGACTGCAGGCACGGACCTGATCGGCGGCGGCTCGGTGCCGCTTGGTGGCAACACAACTCTGAATCTCGATACCACCAAGGTCCCGCTGCTAGCGGCCGCGAACACTTTCAATGCGAGCCAATCAGTGGTCGGCAGCATTTTTCCTGATGTGACCGGCACGAATAACTCCTCTTTCGCCCCTGGTGTGATCTTTGGCGGGACCGGAAGTGGCGAGTCGATTACCTCAAACCGCGCCAATTCGTTCTTCAACCAGTTCGGCCTCGACTTCTACACGAACTTCGCAGCACGCATGTCGATTTACCAGGATGGAACCATAGGCATGGGGAACTCGACGGAGAAGTTCGGTGGCACCCAGGTCTTCATAAATCCGCCTGCCGGCGACAATAGCAACGTCGGTCTGATCGCTCTAGGCCAGGAAACCTTTGACGCCGGCTTCAGCGGCGGCGATGGCGTTCACGGCAGCGGCGGCCTTGGCGCCTCCGGAGGTTTTGATGGTACCGGCGGCGTCTTCTTCGGAGGTTGCTGCGCTGGTTCCGGCGACGGCATGGTGGTTTGGCCAGGAAGTGGCATCGCCGCTTTCTTCGAAGGCGACGTGAGTGTGTTCGGCAACCTCTCCAAGTCCAGCGGCTCTTTCAAAATCGACCACCCGCTCGATCCTGCCAACAAGTACCTCTACCACTCGTTCGTTGAATCGCCCGACATGAAGAACATTTACGATGGTGTTGTTACGCTCGACGGAAACGGTGAAGCCGCGGTGCAGTTGCCCGATTGGTTTGATGCTCTTAACAAGGACTTCCGCTACCAGCTCACGTCCATCGGCGGACCGGGCCCCAACCTGTATATCTCACAGGAAGTCTCGGGGAACCACTTCGCGATTGCCGGAGGCAAGCCTGGCATGAGAGTCTCTTGGCAGGTCACAGGCACCCGCCAGGATGCGTGGGCAAATGCTCACCGCATTCCGGTGGAAGAAGAAAAGAGCCCGCAGGAACGTGGCTACTATATCGCTCCTGAGTTGTTTGGCCAGGCCGCCGAGAAACAGGTCACGAATGCGCGGCATCCTGAAATGGTCCGCAAGCACAAGCAGGTGGTGGAGCAAAGCAGGAATGCAGCTCGGGCGCTACAGCAACGCCAGCAGCTGGGATTGCATCTTGAGCGACTGGCTCGTCCGGCGGTACAACCGTCCAGTTCGCCTATCCCTTAAACGATTCCTTTTCCGACTCGATGGCCGAGAACGGCGAAATGGGAAGTGCCGTTAACATGCCGGTATTCACATCGAAGGCGTGGCCGTAGACACCGCCGCCCTGGCAGGCCATGTATACGGAGTTTCTCGACGGACCGAATACCATCGAAACGGAGCTGACCCGTCGCAAACTGCCCAGCCGCCAGCGGCATAAGAATTCCGGTCGGCGATTCGATCTGATACCCGAGGACGTTAGCAACTTACAGAAATTGTCCCCCAAGGATCGATCGCTGCCCCCGCGCCGGTGGAAGAGTCGAGGGCGAACTCGTACGTATTGTCCTCTGATTCATGGGTTAAGTAGAGGAACTTCCCGAGGGAATGATTAGTACAGCTCCTTCGTTATTTATTTTGAAGGCTGGGTGGCTGTGAGCACGCCTCGCATTTCCCGAGCGAAGGCTGCCGGTTCCTCATAGAAAGGAAAATGTGCGGACTCTTCAAACCATATTATGTGCTTCTCCCGCGCGTCGTTCTTGGAGAAGTATTGTTCCGTAAGCGCAAATGGGTCGGTGTGTCGCGTTTAGTCCAATTTCTAGAAGCTTAACGCGCACTCGGACCTATTGCGCAAAAGGCATCGCCAGGCAATGTCCTCACCGGGTAAGGGATGACTTTACAAAACCACTTCAGCGGCCTGCGCCCTGGCGAATCGCACCCCTTGATACAAGATCTTCTGAACTACGCAACCGAGTCGATCGGCAACGGCCCAGATGGCGGAATGATAGCCTAGGCGGGGTAGCAGACGCCGGAATGCAACCTGAAAGTGACGGCCTTTCTTCGCCACAGCAGCGTGCGCTGCTTGGTTCAGCACTCGAGCTGTTCCGTCTCGGTTCCAGGTTACTTCACTTCACGCATAGCTCCTGAAAAATCGGTGGCACGCCGAGTCCAACAGCGAAATCAATCGATCTGTTGCCCGGCTGACAATGAACCTTGCATTTTCCGCGAACGGAAAATGAGATCACGATTAGGAAGCAAACTCGGAAGCGATTCCCGAGATCGGAAAGAAAGGAACATATCTGTTCTGCGATACCGATTCTCTCGCGATCGCGAGTTCCCAGAAGGATTCGAGCACTGTACCGTCAAACATTTCCAGGCTTCGGAGAATACACTCTCGAAAGCGAACGGAAGGCGGCGAAGAATGCAAAATGCAGAGATCTGAAATACCGATAGGGAGAATCCAGCAGATGGGGCACTTCGTCGCCCCAGTAAGGACAATAGGCTGGGCACGGCGAGCAGCCCGGCAGTTTCTCACTGTTGTCGTTTAAGAACGAGAGTGGTTCGCGACTGCTCGCGCGAATTGTTTCTGCAGTACGCGATAAAGGGGCCTCTTAAAATCCACCCACACTCGCGACGGTTCTGCGGAACGGCGCCCACACCACGGGCCCGAAACTCCGAGTCGGCCGGAAGTCGAAATTCTGTCGCGTGCGGATTCTTCCCCTGAATAGTTAGTTTGTCGAGCCGACTGCGTCCGATTACGGGCTTGCAAGGTTAGCAAGATGGTCGCACGGAGCAACAGCAGGGCGGGCCACCGAGAAGAGACCCTGCCCCGAGGGATGCTAAGGGTGCCGGCCTTTGGGTGATTGCCGGCTTGACTAGACTGCAGTCGTGGTATTACATTTGTAAATATGTAATGGAGGGGAAATGGAATCTGCGATCACCGTCAAGGGTCAAGCCACCATCCCGAAACCTATCCGTGAACATCTTGGGCTGCGGCCGGGTGATCGGGTTAAGTTCTTCGTGCATCCTGATGGCAGTGTAGTCTTGTTGCCGAAACTCTCTGCTTCGGCAATACGTGGTATCGTCAAATCCTGGAAAACGCGACCAGTGACCACCGGGCAAATGACTGAAGCGGTTGCGGAGGGTGCTTTGAGTCTAAATCCGCGACGGCGCCGCCGATGATCGGGCTCGATACCAACGTTCTGATACGCTATCTCACCCAGGACGACGCGATACAATCAGCCAAGGCCACAGAGATGCTTGAACGTCATTTGACACCGAAGAATCCCGGCTTTGTCAGCGTCGTGGCAATGGTCGAAACCGTATGGGTACTGGATCGCGCTTATGGTCTGACAGATCAGGAAATCGCAACCGCCGTCGAACGCCTGCTGCAGGTTGAGGTTCTGGCAATCGAAAACGAGCAGGAAGTCTTCACTGCCATGGTTGCGCTAAAACAGGGGCGCGGATCATTCGCGGATGCGCTGATCGTACAGCTCGGAGCGCGGGCAGGATGCACTCGCACGCTGACCTTTGACCAAAGGGCACTCCGACTTCCTGGCTTCGAGCTTGTGTAATCGACCTCGATGCCGCTCAGGTGCCCTACTGTCGGGGATCGGCGGCGCTCTCTCACCTCAGCAAGCAAGAATGCGCTGCTGCGTTTCTTGCTGGTGGAAGCGGCAGTTGCGGGCCAACGCTCACTATTTCATTTCAAAGATGATCCAGCATTTCCATTTGTATACCGCGACTCAGCAGCATTTCGCGATCAAGGGGTGCCCGCCGCGAACTTGCAAGGAATTCACAGTGCCGTCAGGCGCAACCGTAGCCAGCAACATGACCGTGCCCTCCAAGCACATCTTGCCTGCCATGCTCGGGCAGACGGGAGGCTCCGGATGCTGATCTCTCTCGAGATAGCTCCCTTCTTGGGATCTTCGACATGGGCAAATCATTATTGTTTCTAGCGATCGACCCCTTCTCATCATTGCCGTAATTGTGGTCCTTGCTTCGGCCCATCAACTCGTGAAAGGCCGCTTCGAGAGACCTAGCTCGGTGCGGCCAGAGAGATACTGCGAGGTGACGCGCAACCCGGAAGTCATGCGTCGGCTCGAGTATGGTGTGCCGCCGGTGTGCCAGATTTGCTAGCTGGCATGGACCTTTCTCGACTGACTATCAGTCAGTCGAAAAAACGACTGAACGGCCGCGCGAGCTCCCAGTTTGCGTGCCTCGCGTGTGCAAGTACTGAGATACAATACGATTCGCGACGAGACGCCAGAGTGCTACCTCGATAGGGTAGGCGTCAGAACTGGCGACCACCAAAACCTCGCGACGGACGACTCTCCGGTTAAGACCCGCTTTACGATGGCGGACTCTGAGAATTGGTCGATCCGGTCACTGACCGTAACCTAAGATACGCCGATTGCTTACCGCTTGGCACGTTTGGTTTCCGGACCACTGAACCAGTAAATTAGAACCCCGTAACCTACACCAGCTGCGTCTCCGGTCCTTGCCGCTTGGAACGCCATGAACCGGCCATCGGTCGACACCACGGGATTAGAGGCCTTCCCGCCAACGTAGTCGTTGAAGTGCGTTAGCCGGCTTAAGTCCTTTCCAGTGCCATCTAGCTTGAGCTTCCAAATATCGATGTTGCCAGAGCCGCGTTGCCCTCCAAGCCACGCGCATTGGCGGTCTGCTTCTACAGTTGTGTAGAGGCCATCCGGGAAAATGCCTTCTGGCTCGTTGTACGTCTCCGGAGCCTTTGAGAAGTTCGTTACCTTTCTGGTCCGCAAATCAATTCCCATAACCGACCCGCCGTGGGGTGGTTCGTAGCAGGTGAAGATCATCTTCGTGTCGTTGTCGTAGAAATCCTGGGCTTCAAGAATGCATTTGTGATCTTTGCTTTCGTACACGGTTTTCGCGTTGGTTAACGTTGGCACACTGCTGGAAAGGTCGAGATCAGCGATAATCAGCCGTGATGAGTTCGGCATGAGATCTGCGGCCTGCTCTGGCAACTGGGAAAATGCTATTTTCAGACTCTTCTTGGAGATGGCCGCCCCCTCGCTCATTTTCTGCCCAAGCTTGACCGGCTTCGCTCCCGGCTCCTTGCTGAGGAACCATAGTTCATTGTCGCGAGTGCGGCTCGTGTGGACGTCTTCGAAGTGGTCGGGACCAATGAGGATGTAGTCTCCCGTGACTAGATGCATCACGCGTAGAAAGACTGCCCCGGGCACATTGCAGGTCAAACATGTAATCACGCGCGTTTTTAAGTCGATCAGCATTGCATCGCCGAAACTTTTGTCCATAAACGCAACTCGTCGGTTGTCCGGAGATATATCGGCTCGCTCTCCAAAGTGGGTAAGCACCTCAATGTTCTGCGGCAAGTGTTCGAGTGGATTCTCGCGTTTTCTTTCGGCGGGGCCGGAAACAAAAAGCAGGACGGACAGAGCCAGAAGGAGTCTCATGGCGGCCATGCTATCAAACCGGAAGTCGTCTTGAAACGAGCGCCCTCAACGCCTCGAGGAGCGCAATCACAAACGGAATGGCATGATCGATATTGGATACTTCGCCACTTCGACTACTTCTGACCGTCATCGGCCGACAAGCTTCGTAAACGGGGGAATGTAGGCCTGCAGGAAAACAAAAAGGCCGACCAGACCTGCCAGAGCGGTACTGTGCCAGAACACATAGCGCAGGATGTCGCCCTCGTGTCCATACCATTCGGTAGCAGTACTAGCTACCACGATGCTCTGGGCGTCGATCATCTTGCCCATGACGCCGCCGGCGCTGTTCGCCGACGCCATCAAAACAGAAGAAATCCCTAACTGCTGAGCGGAAAGTTTTTGTAGGCTGCCGAAGAGTACGTTCGACGACGTGTCGGAACCGGTCAGCGCCACACCCAACCAGCCCAGAAGTGTACCGAAGAACGGGTACAGGTGTCCGGTTCGGGCAAACGCGAGACCCATGGTGGCGTCGAGTCCCGAGTAACGAGTCAGGAAGCCGAGTGAGAGCATGGCCGCAATTGTCACGAGCGAGAAGCGCAATTGCCAGACGGTCTGCCACCACATGGCCACCATCTTGGAAGGCGAGAGTCCCATGATGAAGGCGGATATGATCGCCGCGATCAGGATTGCCGAGCCGGTTGCCGAGACCCAATTCAAGCCGAAGACCGCAGCTTCAGTCGAAGGCTTTGCCACGACCGGAGGAACGCGCTGCACCATCTGGTTGAGACCGGGCACGGGAATTTGTGGGTTGGTGATCACGCTTGGTAACGTGTGCCAACCGCCAAGGGAAGGGAAGACCTTTTCCGGGGTATTCATGACTCTCTTCCCGGTAGTGGTACCCCAACAAAAAACGAAGACGCTGAGGACAAGCCATGGCAGCCACGCGCGAACCACCTGGCTACGGCTATAGCCGTGCACGCCCCGAGCAGTGCGCTGCTCACTTTCCTGATGTCCCCCGTGTCCCCAAATCTTCTTGGGGTGCCAGATTTTGAGGAACACGATGAGGCAGATCATGGAACACAGGGCCGCAACGATGTCCGTCAACCAGGGCCCGTGGTAGTTGGAAACTAAGTATTGCGGGATGGCGAAGCTAATCCCGGCTACCGCAATGGCCGGCCAAATCTCCATCATCCCCTTGGATCCGGCATACGCCCATACGAGCCAGAACGGTACCAGCACCGAAAAAAATGGCAGGATACGACCGACCTGAGCCCCGAGAACAACTTCGCTGTAGCCGGTGACCGCAGCGAGAGCTATGATGGGCGTGCCAAGCGCTCCGAATGCCACTGGTGCGGTGTTGGCGATCAGCGATAGCCCCGATGCCTGCAGTGGCCGGAACCCGAGACCAATCAGAATTGTGGCGGTTACTGCAACTGGCGTTCCGAACCCGGATGCGCCTTCAAAAAAAGCGCCGAAAGAGAAAGCGATCAACAAGAGTTGCAGCCGCGTATCTTGGGTGATGCCGATCATGCTCTCTTGCAGCACTTTGAACCGACCGGTCACCAGTGTCATCCGATAGAGGAAAATCACGTTCAGGATTATCCATCCGATAGGGAACAACCCATAACAGGCGCCATAAATGGCCGTGATACCTGCCATTTTGACCGGCATGTGAAACAAACCGGTAGCAATCACGATCGCGGTGACCAGTCCCAGGAACGCCGAATAGTGAGCCTTCATGCGAAAGATCGCCAGGCTGCCGAGGAGCGCAACCACCGGTAGCGCGGCGCAAATCGTCGATAGCCACCAGTGGCCAAAGGGGTCATAGCCTTGCACAAAAGGCCGCGTAGACCCGGTCCAGACGAGAACCACGATCGCGATCGTGACTAGCGCCATGAGAATAGCCGGAAGCTGTGTCCTGCGTTCAGCTGTTGGCGCAGCCTGTTTGGGATGGGAACCGAATGGGCTCGTAGTTCCAGTCATGCATCTCTCAAGGGGAGTGTTATAGAAATTGATTGATACACCCTACCGCACGGACTTACCTTAACAGGGCAGAATTCGCCCGGAATTCGAGTTTTGTTGGTGCTCGCCGACGCCAATTGTACTGTTAACTGTCCACAGCGGGTAGCCGCTGCCTTCGAGAGTTACATTGGTTGCCATCGCGCGACGCTCAATCGTTTCCTCATCGATCTATGTCCACCGTGATGACTGAGACTGAGTGTTCGGGAAGCGTGATCTTGAAGTATGAGCCGGCGCTGATCGTGTCCGTGGTGATGTGCACCAGGTCTGGATGAGTGAAGTCATTTGATGCCTTCAAGTCGCTGCCGTTCAAAGTCTCAATGCGCGCTTGCTTTGCGATATGAACTCCTGTCAACAAGATCTCCGCCGGTATAGGTTGGGAGGGATCGGTATTCACAATCTTGATGAATATCTGACGGCCATTTGCGGAGCGGCTCACGACGGCGTCGATAGCAGGAACGGCAGTGCCTTCCTGCGTGGAATCGAAACTGGGTCCGCGCAATGTACTGGCCAGTCGTTCCCGTCCGAGATGAGAGGCGTAGAGCTCGTTGACCAGATAGGTCGGCGTGACAAATACAGCATGTCGGCTGGCCTGGATGATCCCCCCGCTCCATCCATTGACCATGTCGGAGACCGCACTCATCTCAACTATGTTGCCCATTCGCTCAAAAACGTTCATCAAACGAGCTCCGTATATCGCAGACTCCATGGAGTGTTGAGCCGGAAGAGGCAGAGAGGTATTCCACTCGTTGACTGCGAGTTTGACGTCCCGACCGGGCACGATCTCCTTTATCATTTGCTGCATTTCTCGGTAGAACTGCTCGTAGTGGAGTGGGCGCGCCCGTAGGTTGTTCGCGTCGCCCTTCATCTCTTTCTCACCGTAATAGTGGTGAACAGATAAGTAGTCGATATTCCGGCCCGCAATCTTCAGAACCGTCCGGTTCCAGTCAAGGCTGTTGTCGCCCGTGGCGATGATTCTGATCGAGGGATCAATGGCCTTCATCTTTTCGATATAGCGATTGAGGTTGTTGGCATATGTCCTGGCATCGCTGTGGCCGCGCACCCAATCGCCCCATATTTCGTTGCCGAGCTCCCAATAGTGCACGTGGAATGGTTCCGGACTGCCATTGGCCGCGCGGATTCGACCATATTTTGACTGCGCATCACCATTGCAGTACTGAACCCAGGCTGCCGCGTCCTCGGCGGTCGCCCCGCGTCCTTCGACGTTGACTGTTATCGATGGTTCCGCTCCAACCCGCCGGGTAAAGTGGCTGAACTCGTTCGTCCCGAAGTCGCTGGGCTCCAGTTCGTTTCCCCACGATGCGTTAACCCAGACCGGCCGTTGATCGCGTGGACCAACGCCCCATTGCCAGTGATAGTCCTGGGCGACGTTTCCGCCAGGCCAACGAATGAACCCAGGATGTAAAGCCGCTACGCGCTCTTCAACGTCGTGGCGGACACCTGCTTCCGCGTCGCCAGGCATCAGCGAAACTTGGTCGATCCATAATTCTCCGTGTCCGGAAAAGAGAATGGCAATTTTTGCCAATGGATCGGACTTCGACGGTTTCAGAGTAAAGCGATACTCTCGCCAATCACCGTTGACCTGAACGAGCGTAGCGCTGGCATATTGTTCGCCTCCGGTCTGATCGGCTTCCAGCGTTACGATAACGTCTCCAGCGTAATCCGCACCTTTCAGCCAGATATACCCGCGGTACTCGAGTCCTGAGCGGATGGGAATCCATCCCTGCCGAATTCCGCGTCGCTGTGCCACGTCGCCGTGAATGTCTACTCGAAGGGAGTGCTGGCTCGGGAGCGTGTTTTGGTCACCGACGACGGGAAGATAGACATCGGCGTCCCACGTGAAATGCATGGCACCGTCATCATTCCGGTCGTCTGGGTCGCGTTCCCAGTATCTGGATAGTCCCAACGCATTCGGTTGCTCATCGAAGCCGCGGTCGCGTATCAGCTCCGCAGACAAGCCACCTTTTATATCCTCGAACATGAATTCGGCGAATTGTCCGTATAGAGTTGGACTGAGAACGTTCTCGATTCGGCTAGCGTCGATTGTGAGCGTCGCCGTTGCGGTTTGTGCTATTGCAGGGCTGGCCAAAGAATAGATGAGCAGGCAAGTGATGAAGCTCCAGGAATTCCCTTGAATACGGTTTCTCATGTTGACCCAGCGCTCCTGCCTGATTCAGAGACGTAGTATGCCTGAAATGAAGCGGTGTGGTAATGTATTGCGCGAAATCTGTAAACGTTTACAGATGCCGAACGTTCTCTACTGTTCAACTACACTCTGTATCGGGTGATGCGATGCTTCTAAAAAGCACTACAGTCTGTGCGGCGATCGTATTTACATTGCTCGCTTCGAGCCACTTGCTTGCACAGAGTCCGCGTTGGACCGAGAGCAAGGCAAACTCTTGGTATGACGAGCAACCATGGCTTGTCGGCAGCAACTACATTCCGGCAGACGCCATCAATGAACTCGAGATGTGGCAGGCACAGACCTTCAACGCCGCTCAAATTGAGAAGGAGTTGGGTTGGGCGGAGAGCCTCGGAATGAATACGATGCGCGTATTCCTTCATGACCTGCTATGGCAGGAAAATCCTGAAGGCTTCAAGAAACGCATTGATCAATTCCTCGAGATTTCTTCCCGACACCACATCAGGCCTCTCTTTGTGCTGTTTGATTCGTGCTGGGACCCAAATCCGAGACTCGGAGTTCAGCATCCACCCATTCCCGGAGTTCACAACTCCGGATGGGTACAGTCTCCGGGCATCGTGGCACTCACCGATCCTGCGCAGGAAGGCCGGTTGAAGGCTTACGTAACGGGAGTTGTTGGAGCGTTCGCAAGTGACGCCCGGGTGCTCGGATGGGACGTATGGAATGAGCCCTCAAACACAAATCACGGCAGCTATTCGAAACTCGAGCCTGCCAATAAGCAGGAACTAGTGGAAGCATTGCTGCCGAAAGTGTTCGCCTGGGCGCGGGAAGCGCATCCATCGCAGCCTCTCACCAGCGGTGTTTGGGATATCGACTTTGAGAACGGGTCAGCGTTGACGAAGACTCAGCAGATTCAAATCGAAGACTCCGATGTGATCAGCTTCCACAACTATGGGTGGCCGGAGAGCTTCGAAAAAGAAGTTTTGTTCCTTCAGAAATTCCACCGTCCGTTAATCTGCACAGAATTCATGGCCCGGAGTGCCGGTAGCACGTTTGATACTGTTTTGCCACTCGCCAAGAGATACAACGTGGCAGCCATTAACTGGGGCTTCGTCGCGGGCAAGACGCAAACGTACTACCCATGGGATTCTTGGCGTCATCCTTACATCCTCGACCAGCCAACTGTGTGGTTCCACGAAGTGCTTCACCCGGACGGGAAGCCCTATCGCGATTCCGAGGTTCAGCTAATTCGCCAGTTAACTGGCAGGGGTACCTCGGCCGCTCGTTAGGACATTTGTCGCGGCTTTTCCCTTGCCCCTCGATGTGCAACGTCGTATATTGTTGCCGCCTGAGTAATCGTTTACCCAAAACGCCTTGCGGCCGCGGCCATGACAGTGTCCGCATGCCGCCGCAAAGATGGAGTGCGACTCTATGCCGTCGAGACGCCGGTTCTTACAACAAGCTTCTACCGCCGCTTTTGCTCTGTCTTCCAGCACCTTCTTCGGGCGCCTTGTCTCGGCGCAGACATCGTCAACCGCAGATCAGACTGTCCGCATTCTGATAGACGGGCGCCGTACCATCTCGGCTCTGGACCGAAACTTGTTTGGCTCATTTCTTGAGCAATTGGGACGCGCGATCTATGAGGGAATTTATGACAGAGGATCGAAGCTGTCCGACTCGGACGGTTTCCGCAAGGACGTGATGCAGGAGGTGCGCACTCTCGGTGTGCCGATTATTCGATACCCGGGCGGCAACTTCGTTTCTGGCTACAACTGGCTCGACGGCGTGGGCCCGAAGCAGGATCGCCCGCGCGTGCTGGACAAAGCATGGAACACCATGAACACGAATCAGTTTGGCACCAACGAGTACATGCGGTGGTGCAAGGATGTGGGAACGTTACCGCTAATGGGCCTTAATCTTGGCACTGGGACTCCTGAGCAGGCGGCTGCTCTTTTGGAATATTGCAACGTGGACAAAGGCACCCAGTGGAGCGACTTGCGGCGGAAGCACGGCTATGCCGAGCCCTACAACGTGAAGAATTGGTGCTTGGGAAATGAAATGGATGGGCCGTGGCAGATTGGCCACATGACCGCGACAGCATACGGCATGAAAGCCCGGGACACTGCCCGCCAGATGCGTTACGTGGACAAGTCCGTGCAACTGATTGCGTGCGGGTCAAGCGGCCCGTTTATGCCAACCTATTTGGAGTGGGACCGCGAAGTCTTGGAGCAGTGTTATGACCTTGTGGACGGACTCTCGTTGCACCGTTATCTCGGGAACAATGAGGAAACCGGCGAAGACAGCGCAAAGTATCTGGCCATGAACTTGACGATGGACCAGCAGATCGCCGAGACTCTGGCGGTTTGCGATCTGGTGCGGGGACACAAGAGGTCGCCGAAGAAGCTCTGGTTGTCCTTCGATGAATGGAATGTCTGGTATCGCGCCCGCAGTGGCGACGCCGTAGACGGGCATCGGAAAGAGGCGCCACATCTCCTCGAAGAGATCTACGACCTCGAGGATGCTCTGCTGGTTGGCGGGATGCTCAATACCCTGATGCGAAACGCAGATCGTGTAAAGGTCGCGTGCCTGGCGCAACTGATCAATGTGATTGCCCCGATCATGACCAACGAAAACGGGCTCTTCCGGCAGACAATATACTATCCGTACGCATGGGCTTTGCAATATGCGCACGGGCGCGTGCTCAATGTGCTGGTGGAGTCACCGACGTACGATGTGAAGGGCTTGGATGCGGTTCCTTACATTGATGCTGTTGCGACAACCGAGGACGGCAAGACTTCACTGTTCATCCTGAACCGAGACTCGTCGAAAGCTCACGCCATCGAGGTGGTCTGGGAAGACCAGCCGCAGAGCCGCGTTGTGGCGTCACAGGTGCTGACCGGAAACGATCTGAAGGCGGTAAACGGCTTCGATGCACCTGAACGAGTAAAACCGCAGAGCTTCGACAAGCCTTCGACCGCCAACGGGCGTGCAAGGTTTGAAGTGCCGTCCCGCTCCTACACCGTGATTCAGTGGGCGGCGTAAAGAAGGCTGAAACGGAGTGATGCGCCCTGAGCTCGGCGTCGTTTTCCGATTAGACTTTCGTGCCGCGGCCTTCCGATAAGGTGATGTATTGGTCGATGGAGAGATCGGTGAATCGTTCTACCCTCCTACTGGGCATAGGCCATTTGATTTCTACCCAGTCGATCTTTGGGCGGGAGCCGATCCCGAGGACGAGGCGCGGATCATGAGATGCGAGGTAGCTGCCGCCGCCTGTTTTGAACATTGATCGCTTCAAGTCTCCCGCCTGCCAGGTGATCACGGCTCCGATCGCATCGGGATTAGCCTGCTTCGCCACCAGTTTCAATCCCAGCCAGTGATTCCGTCGCCCGGCATTGTTCTTCACCAGCAAGGGGGCGCCATTGTTGACGCCGACAATGATGTCTAAGGCTCCATCGTTATTGAAGTCACCCACTGCCATGCCTCGTGAGGCATAGGGCTTGGTGAAAACCGGACCACTGGAAGCAGAAATGTCTTCAAATCGTCGGCCATTGTTGCGAAACAGAAGCATTGGTTCGCAGTATTTGACCTCGGTCGAGTGCTCTTCGATTTTATCGTCGGGATGCCCGTTGGCGAGAAACAGGTCGAGATTGCCGTCGTTGTCGTAATCGAAGTATTTCACTCCCCAGCCGCTCATCAGCCGGGTTACTCTCCCGATGCCACTCGGAATGGCCATGTCGTCGAATGTTTCGTCGCGATTATTGTGGTAGAGGGAGTACATCTCGCGATCGACGTTGGTGACAAACAGGTCGGTCCAGCCATCCTGGTCATAGTCGGCGGCGTCTACGCCCATGCCGGAGCGAGCATGGCCTTCGGCGCTGTAGCCGACATTTGCCTGAAGTCCGACCTCATCAAATTTGCCGTTGCCCCGGTTGAGAAATAGAAAGTTCGCCACCGTGTCATTGGCCACGAAGAGGTCCATTCGTCCGTCATTGTTAATGTCGGACGCGACCACACCCCAGGCTTTGCCCAACGACTTGGCAATCCCGGACTCCTGGCTAACGTCTGTGAAGGTGCCATCGCCGTTGTTGTGGAACAGCCAACTCGGCATGGGATCGTAAACGCGAGGGATGCAGTAATACCGATCCCCGGTCTGCTGGTTGCCGCAGAATTTGTTCTTGGACTTATCGAAGTCCACGAATCTGCAAATAAAAAGGTCTTGCTTGCCATCGTTGTCGTAATCGAACCATACGGCGCTGGAGGCCCATCCAGCGGTAGGAAGTCCGGCTTTACGGGTCGCGTCGGTAAACGTGCCGTTCCCATTGTTATGGTAAAGAATGACGCCGTTGTATTGCGTGACAAGAAGATCGGGGAAGCCATCGCCGTCGTAATCGCCCACCGCGACACCCATCCCGTAGCCGCCGCCTGGAACTCCCGCCTTTTCGGTCACGTCGGTAAAGGTGCCGTTCCGATTGTTACGATAGAGTGCGTTGCGAAGGGGTGGCTTGGGGTCCAGAAAATCGCATTTCCCGCTGTTGACCAGATAGATGTCCATCCACCCGTCGTTGTCATAGTCGATGAATCCGCAACCCCCTCCGACGGTTTCAGGCAGGTACATCTCTGGCGAGCGCCCGTTGTGGTGCGCCCAGGTTATTCCGCTCGCTTCTGGAGGGACGAGTTCAAATGGGAACTCAGCGGACGATGCGGCCAAGGGCCAAAACTTGGGCATGCCGGGGAGAGCAGAAGCGGCTAGTACCGCACCGACGCGACTCAGGAACCCACGGCGTGTGCCAAAATATCCACTTTTTCCCTGGATCATGAACCTGTGCTTGCCCCCAAAATGCCGCAACCGACAAGACTGAAACTTATTCGCCGGTGGACTCAATCTACACCTGTGGAACACAGGCTCACAAGAGAATCCCCCAGTATTTTCGCAGGTTTGCGCGTTGCACACGTACCCTAGCGATGCTATAAAAGACGAAGTTCTAGCCGGGCTTTCCGATCCGCCCAGGCACTCATTCTATGCGGGCAAGAGACTGCTGGCGCGTGTTCCTCGTCCTGTGTGTCTTTGCAGTTGCTGCATGTCCTCAGACCAGTCACATTGAGACCGCTGCTCAGCTATTGAGCAACGGCGATATGGCGCAGGCCGAGGCTGAAGCCCGCAAAGCCATGCAGATTTCGTCGACTCGTGCCTTAGCGCTAGCCATGCTCGGGACTATCCGGTTGCAGCAGGGTAAGACTGAGGAGAGTACGAAGTTCCTGGTTCAAGCTCTTGACCTCAATCCAAAACTGGTGGGCGCTCGCACAACTTTAGGGAGTGCCTACGCGTTTGGAGGCAAGCCAGAGTTGGCGGCGAAATGCTTTCGCGATGTGCTGAGGATTGACCCAGGCAACTTCGATGCGCGTTTTGACCTCTTCAAACTGGAGGCTTCACGGCGCAATTTCCAGCAGTCCCTCGACCTAGCCGTATCGATCATGCCTCAGTTGCTCGAATCCGATGAAGCGCTCGTTATCCTTGCCTCTGATTATGGTGCGCTTAACAAGAAACACGAGTTAAAGGCTCTAGTCGCCCATTGGCAACAGTTGCTGGATCCTTCGCCTGATGCAGCACTGGATTTCGCTGGCACGCTGCTTGTCTACGGGATGAAAACTGAGGCTACGAAAGTGCTGCGTGACGAGGAGGTGCGGCTCGGGGCTCGTCCGTCACCGCCTGTCGCCCTCAAATTGGGGAATGCCTTTCTGAATCTGGATCTTCTCGACGAGGCGGAGAAGAATTCGCAACTTGCGTTGTCGCTGGCTCCCGACTGCGTGGCGTGTTACCAGACTCTAGCGCAGATTGCTCATCGACAGGACAACAGCGAGAAAGCTCTGGCATATCTGGTTGCGGCCAAAAAGCTCGCTCCTCAGGACCCGGAGGTACTTTTCGAGTTTGGCAAGATCTGTCTGGAGAGAAATCTTATCGATGATGCGCTTCCCGCTCTGACGACGGCCGTCGATCGAGAGCCTGACAACGACTCGTACGTTTACGTTTTGGGGTCCGCCAAGGTTGCCAAGGGTCAGTTGCCTGATGCTCTGGCGCTTTTTCAGCGATTGCTCAAAAAGCACCCGAACGATGCCGTCCTAACGTACGCAACCGGGGCCGTATATTACCTGCAGGGGAAATACGGCGAGGCAGAAGCTGTTCTCAGACAGAGCCTTGCTGCTCAGCCGAATCAGGTGGCCGCTTCCTATTACTTGGCTCTAACGTACGATGCAATTGGGGATGATGACCGTGCAATTCCAGTCTTCCGCGAGTTACTCAAGAGCAATCCAAAGCATGCGCCGTCCTATGTAAAGCTAGGCGGCATACTGCTGAGAGCTCACCAGTACGAGGACGCTCGACAGAACCTCGAGCGCGCTATTTCCCTCGACCCGGATTCGGTAGAGGCGCATTATCAGTTAGGGCTTTTGCTACGCCGGCTGGGCAAGTCTGCCGAGTCCGAGAGCGAGTTCGCGGAGTCACGAAAGTTGGAAGCGGCACAACGTGCGCAAAAGGATGTGCGTTTGCGTCTGTTGCTGCCTGACTGAACCTACAATGAGCCGGCGCATACTCGACTTGAACAGGCCCAGCAACTTATCGGCAGCGACCTACCTTTCCCGTCGAGATTTCCTGGGCACCATGGGCCGACTAGGTTCCATACTGCCGGTGTCCCCGCTGCTCTCTGGACTACCAGCTCTGCAGGCACTCCAGAAGCCGACGACAGCCACGAAGAGGCGAGATGCTGCTCCGAGCCCAGCCGCAGGCTTCTCGTTTAAGGATATTGCTAAGGAATCCGGTCTCGCGGCAGCGGTTAACGTCTTTGGCGGAGTTGAGCGCAAAGAGTACATCCTCGAGGAAACAGGTTGCGGAGTCGCGCTTTTCGACTATGACAATGACGGCTGGCTCGACATATTCATGGTCAACGGTACGAGGTTTGAGGGAATCTCCGCGTCGCATCCACCAACCAACTTCTTATTTCACAACAATCGTGACGGCACCTTCTCTGACGTTACGGAAAGGGCAGGTCTCACCAGATCCGGTTGGGGACAGGGCTGTTGCATCGGAGACTACGACAACGATGGTTTTGATGATCTGGTTGTGACGTATTGGGGAGGTATCGCCCTGTATCACAACAACGGTGACGGAACCTTCAAAGATGTCACCGAAAAGGCAGGTCTCGTGCAAAAGGACGCGCATCCGCGGTGGAATACGGGCTGCTGCTTTGTGGACTATGATCGCGACGGCCGCCTCGATCTATTCGTCGCGAACTACGTGAATTTCGACCTGAAGACTACGCCAACCGCCGGGAATAATGCGTACTGCCGATTTTTTGGGCTCTCTGTCGGTTGCGGGCCCCAAGGGATGGGCGGGGGAACAAACATCCTCTATCGCAATCGCGGCGACGGAACGTTCGAGGATGTATCTCTGCAGTCGGGAATTGCGGTTCCGCGAGGTCCCTCGGAGCCATTCTTTGTAAGCGACCAATGGATTCCGACCGGTTCCTACGGGCTGGGTGTTTCGGCTGCCGATTTCGACAACGATGGCTGGCCCGACATTTATGTGGCTTGCGATTCGGTGCCGAGCCGTTTCTATCACAATAAAGGGAACGGAACCTTTGAGGAGATTGGCCGGGAAATCGGTTGCGCGGTCAACGAGAACGGCGGAATGCAGGGCGGCATGGGAGTGGCCGTCGGCGATTATGACTGCGACGGTTGGCTGGACATTGTCAAGACGAACTATTCCGATCAGACGGCGAACCTGTACCACAACAATGGGGATGGAACTTTCTACGATGCTGTGTTGCAGGGAGGACTGGGCGGCAATACCAGATACCTGGGATGGGGTGTGGGATTATTCGACTTCGACAATGATGGCTGGCCTGACATATTCATGACGAACGGTCACGTCTTTCCTGAAGTTGATAGCAAGAAGCTGCACCTAACGTTCAAGCAGCGGAAGATCGTCTATCGAAATCTCGGGCGGGGTCATTTCGCGGACGTGACTGCCGATAGCGGCGCAGTGCTGACACAGCCGCGTCCGAGCCGCGGAGCAGCATTTGGGGATTTCGACAACGATGGCGATGTGGACATTGTGATCATCAACATGAACGAGCCGCCATCGCTGCTGCGAAACGACTGTTCGACGAAAAACAACTGGCTGAAAGTGAAGTGTATTGGGACCAAGTCGAACCGCAGTGCAATTGGCGCCCGCGTGCGCGTGGTGACTGGGAGGCACTCCCAGATCAATGAAGTCATGAGCGGATCGAGTTACATTTCACAGAATGATTTGCGCCTGCATTTCGGCCTGGGTCAGGCCAAACAGGCCGACTTGGTGGAAGTGCGTTGGCCGCTAGGCCTGGTCGAGTCTTTCAAGAGCATTGAGGCCAATCAACTGCTGGTGCTGCAAGAGGGACACGGAATCCTGCGAAGAGAGAAGTTCGGAAACCGTAAGGTCGAGAACAGTAAGAAGGGATAGTCCATAATGGACCATCCCTTTTTACCGTCACTGGCGCAGAATCAGAAGAACAGCTGCAACCCGAACTGGATTCGCCTCGGGATGTTGCACTGGCTACCTGTCTTCCCGAAGTTACCGTTCCCGTTGTTGGGAATCCAGTTCTGGTCGACCGGGCAGAAGAACACACGATTAAGGGCGTTACCTGCGTCGGCTTCGAACCTGACGTATCTGCCCTCGCCGAAGTA
>Ga0070712_100000434_pt1 | contig 23905 bp, 21 predicted proteins | sample LARL81metaG_FD_71396 | JGI IMG/M metagenome (GOLD analysis project Ga0070712, IMG submission 71396) | Corn, switchgrass and miscanthus rhizosphere microbial communities from Kellogg Biological Station, Michigan, USA - LAR L8-1 metaG | ecosystem: Host-associated > Plants > Roots > Rhizosphere ...
CGCGCCGCGACGAACCGCCTCAGGTGGTCTTTCGCTCGGTTCTCGAAGCCCTCCCAGCTGCTTGGCAATTTCCAGCAGATACAACGGCTCGGATTGAATATTTCGGGCGCACGCACGCTTTGCCGGACTTTATCGACACACCGTGGCGGCTGCGCTCTCCCATCTCAATCTGGCGTACTTCCGTTGGGGCCATCGAAGTTCACTACAAACAGGAAAAGCCAATTGCGTGGGAAGGTCCGTTTCTGCAGGAGGAGCGCGAGTTACTGGACAATATTGCGCACCGGATCGGTGAATACCTCGAGTGGAAACAACGCGAACTCAGCGGTGAGCGGCTAGGCGCAGCGCCCGAACACTGGCGCTGGCGGCACCGTTTTGCAGAGCGCATTGCAAGCGCAATGGACCCCGTTCGTTTTGGAGTGCAAGCCGCGTACCTTTTCGGCAGCACCGAAGCCGGAAATGCCGACGTAGGAAGCGACATAGATCTGATTGTGATTTGCGATGGAAGTCCGAGCCAACGCAGGGAGCTGGAGGTCTGGCTGGAGGGCTGGAGTTTGTGCCTGGCAGAGGTTAGTTTTCAGTTATACGGCCTTCCCAGCCAGGGTCTTCTCGATGTCAAGTTTCTGGATGCAGAAGAGGCGAAACAGGAGATCCCGTCATTCTCCAGGGTGGGAAAAACGCTGCAGGCGTTGTCGGTTGGTACTCTTGCAGATAATAACAAGCAATAAGTCGCGAATCATCAATGGACGAAACCAGGCCTTAGCGCAAGCTTGCGCCGTCTGTTCGCTTTTCAAAGAGACACCCTGGGATACGGGTTTCCCTGAACTCGGCTAATGCCTCAGCTCTGGACGTTAGGGCAAAAGCCTCACCTGCCCTCCGGAGACAGTCGTATTGCGCAGGACACTCAGTCGAGTGAGAATCGGAGCATGAAAACCGCTTATGTAGTTCGAGAACTGGTATCGCTACCGGCGGGTGACAATGACTTTCTAACCCACTACGAGTACGGCACATTTCGAACATACAAAGAGGCCAACGAACGCGCGATCGCGACAAAAAATCCAAAATGCTTTCCTCAGAGAGAGCAATCCACCGCGTCAAACCACCTGGACGCCGTGGTTCACTAGTACGTTTCCGACGGTTGCCGCTCGAGCCGTAGCAAGTCATTCAGGCTAGAGTTCTTCCCACGATCTGCCCCGAAATTCACGAACCGCCACAGGCCCTTTCAGCCTACAATTAAAACCACGATTTTGGGACGCGTTCTCGCCCTGCCGCTGGGAACTACTGTGACGACTCACTTCATACGCCGCGAAGCTTTTGTCTTGCTCCTCCTCGCCTGCTATGCGGCGGCCCAGGCCGTGCAGCCTGAGCGGTTCGAGAGAGACTTCAACGCCCTTTTCAGCGGCGGCGAGTACATGAACCTCTATGCGATGGGCACGCTCGATCACAGGAGCCGCGATCAGGTCAACTCCAACTCGGAAGCGACGGTTTCGAAATTTGACCTGAAGGCTCCCGGCCGCGCCAAGGATGCTTACACCCACGCCCTGCAGGCTATGGCCAAGAATGACCTGAAGAGCGCCGTGGAAGCTCTGCAAAAGGCGATCGCTCTGTATCCGAACTATGTAGCGGCCCACAATGCATTGGGGTGCAATTACTTCCAATTGAAGGAGTACGAGCAGGCGCGAAAGGAATTCGCGCAGGCGATTCAACTGGATGATCATTTATCGAGTTCGTATTTAAACCAGGGTCGCGCGCAACTGGCTTTGGGGCAGACCTCGGATGCGCAAGCGTCGATGGAGAAAGCTTCCTCGATCGCGCCGCTGGATCACCACCTGCTGCTGGCATTGGCGTACGCGCAATATGTGAATCACGACTATCCTGCAACCATCAAGACCGCAAAACGGGCTCATGCCTCCAGCCATCCGGAAACGGCGATCGTTCACTATTTCGCAGCGGCGTCGTGGCAGGCGCTGAATAATCTTGAGGAAACGCGCAACGAGCTGCAGACTTTTCTGGCGGAAGATCCCAAGTCCTCTTTCGCCGCGGCAGCACAGCGGGCCGTGGACCAGATCCGGGCGGCTGACGAGCGGCCGCTTTCATTGGCAATGAACGTTCCGACGTCCACACCCACCGTCGCGCTCTCGCCCACCCGAGGGCAGGAGGTCTTGCAGGATCTTCGCGAGAAACAACAGATCGCTGAGGCCGAATCTGAAGGTTCGACCTGCTCCTCGTGCGTTACGGTGAAGCAGCCGGGGCCGGCCGGCCCGGCAACCGCAAGCCTATCGGATCCTACATCCGGCATTCGGGACTCGAACCTTAGCCCCTTGTCATTCATCAGTACGGTGAATGAGGTTGCGGTATTTTTCTCAGCGACCGACAGCGGCAGATCGGTTACGGATCTCAGTCAGAAAGACGTGAAGGTCCTGGATGATCACAAGCCTCCGGTTGTGGTGCGTTCTTTTCACAGCGAATCGGACCTGCCATTGCGGCTCGGATTGCTCATCGATACCAGCGCGTCTGTCCGCGAGCGGTTCTCTTTCGAGCAGAATGCGGCCCTCAACTTCGTAAACCAGGTCGCGACCGGCAAGGATGATCTGGCATTTGTGGCGGGATTCTCGAACTCAGTTGTTTTGGCCAACGACTTCACCTCTGATCTGAAGGAACTTGAACATGGCATCCACCAACTGGTACCGATTGGCGGAACCGCCATCTGGGATGCCATTGCCTTCGCCGCCGACAAACTGGGAGAAAAAAAGGAAGATCGCCCCGTCGCGCGGATTCTCGTGGTGATCAGCGATGGAGTCGACAACGCGAGCAGCGCCACTCTCAAGCAGGCAATCGAGCGAGCGGAGCGCAACGAGATCATCGTGTACACAGTGAGTACGCGTTATGCCGATGATCCCCAGCAGGGAGATCTGACGGGCAATCGCGCCATGAAAGTGTTGGCGCAGCTAACCGGTGGTGTCGCCTTCTTCCCCGGATCCGCGAGTCATTTGAACCGAAGTCTTGCGGAACTGCAGCAGGTGATCCGCAGCCGCTACCTGATCTCGTATCGCCCCGCAGACTTCAACCACGATGGACGCTATCGTCCGATCGCGATCATCGCGGAAAAATCGGGCCGTAAGCTCAAGGTCAATGCGCGCAAAGGCTACTACTCGACGACTCGATCGGCGGATGACAGCAGAGAATGACTGTCAGACCCGGAGTTGGATTCCATCGAGCGTGTCCTATTCCCGAGACCCGTACTGATTGTTGAATTCTGAAACACTCCGCGAAATCCTCACCACTTGAAACGCCCACTCGTACAACCCTACATTCCTCCGGCCCCATCGATGTTGACAGGAATCACAGACAACCGTTGCGAGGCGTGGTTATCGTAGTCCCGGCATTCTTCTGTGCTGCGGTTCAGTTTTCTGCACATCTGGCGAGGGCGAGGCGCAAAGTGAGCAATTTGACCTAGCGCAAAGACTCGCTGCAGGCAATCTGTACGCTGGTACACCTCAAAACAGCGGACCCGGCACTGGGCGCCGTTTTCGGCTGGATTGAGAGTCGTACTGGCGAGCTGGTTCTTCTTGCTGGCTTCTTAATTTCGTTGTTAGGGACGACCGCAATGGGCGGCTCCATGGTTCCTCGGGTCATTTGTCGTGCGATTCTGATCTTTCTTCTCGGGCTTGCCGGAGGTTCGGGTGTTGTCCGCGCACAGGCTGCTCGAGGAACGCACAGTCCTCATGGCAATCTCGCCATTCCTTGCCAGAATTGCCACACAGCCGATGCGTGGCGGCCGATTCGCGCGGTTCCTGAATTCGATCACAATCAGACGAAGTATCCGCTGCGCGGCTTGCACGGGTCGGTTGCATGTACCGAATGCCATACCAGGCCGGTTTTCACCAACGTTGGAAAACACTGCCAGGATTGCCATGCTGACATTCACAAGCGCCAGCTGGGAGCAGATTGCGAGCAGTGCCACACTGTCCGCGGCTGGCAGGTTTCGGTTCGAGATGTAAAGCAGCACAATAACCGCTTTCCGCTGATGGGTGCCCACGCGGTGGTCGATTGCGACCAGTGTCACAAGGGAGCGGCGACCAGCCAGTTTCAGACGTTATCCACCGAGTGCTACTCATGCCATGCTGCGGATTTCAGATCGGCAACAAATCCAAACCACGTTTCCGGCGGATTCTCCACCACGTGTACGGCATGCCATAGCACCGACACGTGGCTCGACGCGAAGTTCGATCACAGCGCGTCCGGCTTCCCGCTGACCGGCGGACACCAGGTCCCACCTCGCCAGTGTACTGACTGCCACATTAACAACAACTACAACCTGACCAGCACCGCCTGCGTGAGTTGTCATTTGAAGGACTACCAAGGCGCCGGCAATCCCAATCACGTGTCGGCAGGATTCGCACAAACCTGCGAGCAGTGCCACAACACCGCTTCGTGGTCAAACGCGTCATTCAATCACAATTTGACAAACTTTCCACTCACTGGAATGCACACGGTTCCCCCGCGCCAGTGCGTGGATTGCCATGTGAACAACAATTACAACCTGAGCGCCACGTCCTGTGTGAGCTGCCACCTGAAGGATTATCAGGGAACTACAAATCCGAACCACGCTGTGTCGAACTTCCCTCAAGGCTGCGAGCAGTGCCACAACACGACCTCGTGGGCAAACGCGACATTCAATCACAACAGCACCGGATTTCCGTTGACCGGATCACACGTGGTTCCGCCGCGGCAGTGCACCGATTGCCACCTGAACAACAACTACAACCTCTCTAGCACAGCATGCGTATCCTGCCATCAGACGGACTACACCAACGCAGTGACGCCGGTGAACCACGTGACGGCGGCGTTCCCGACGGCGTGCGAAAGCTGTCACGACACCGTCCGGTGGTCCGATGGCACATTCAACCATGCCAGCACCGGATTCCAGCTGACGGGTGCGCACATGGTGCCGCCGCGCGTATGCAGCGACTGTCACGTGAATGGCAACTACTCACTGAACAGCACGCTCTGCTACTCGTGCCATCAGAAGGAATACGCGGCGACGAATAATCCCGCGCACGCGGCGGCTGGATTCCCAACCACATGCGAGGTCTGTCACGACACGACCGTCTGGACCGACTCCACGTTCAATCACGCCAATACGGCGTTTCCGCTGACCGGCTCGCACACCGTTCCTCCGCGGCAATGCAGTGAGTGCCATGTGAATAGCAACTACACAACGTTGCCTACCGCATGCATCGGATGCCACCAGACGGACTACAACCAGACGAGCAATCCGGGGCACGCCGCGCAGCCGCAGTTTTTCCCCACGAGTTGCCAGAATTGTCACAACACAACTTCCTGGGCGAATGCTTCGTTCAACCATTCGCAGTACACGCAGTTCTCCATCAACCATGGCAATGCCAACGGCGTGTGCTTGACGTGCCACACGAACTCTAGCGACTATTCGATCTTCCAATGCACCGGATGCCACGGCGGCAATAACCCCAACAACTTCCGCCATGAGCAGGTCTCGGGCTACGTCTACAACAGCATTAACTGCTATCAATGCCATGCGACCGGCCATGGCGGATAGGCGTGAATTGGCATTACCCCGGTCACTTTGAGACTTGATCGCTGGTTGTCAAACTATCCACAGGAAGCAAATCCGTTTCGAGTCTGTCGTGGAGAGTTATGGCGCAGCCGGGTGTTCCGTCATTCAAAGACAAATTGGCGAACAGGAAGGTGATCGTTAAGGTCTCGCTGTTCACGCGCGCCTTCTCAGGAACCATCATCGCCGCCGATGAAACCGGCTTCTGCCTGGAAAGCAATGAGATGACGGCAGCGTTGCGCGAGGTCACAGGCGGCGCGATGGCTGATATGGACGCACCCAGCGTTTATTTGCCCTTCTCAAAGCTCGAGTGGCTGATCTCCTCACAGCCCAAAGCTGCGGCAGCTTCCGCCTAGCAAGAGTATTCGGCCTAGAAATAACTCAGCCAAGCCCAGTCGCGATGCCGGCTGCGCAGTTCCATGAACCACCGGCAAGGCACATAAAGAATCGCCACAGCCAAGAACCAAATTGCATATATGAATGGCAGACCGTGCCCATACCCGGCGGGCCGCTGCGCAAACTCGGCGATCACCGAACCGTGCCAAACCGGCTGATGGAAAGCCAATGAGATGAGGATGGCCAGAAGGTGAATGAGGTAAATGTGCAGGAGGTAGTAAAACATCGGCACCCGGCCAAACACTTGCAGAATGCGATTGATCCCGCCTGGAGTCTTGATACCGTCGAGCAATCCAAGCAGGATGAGAGCCGGTCCGAGTGTCATGAGCAAATAGTCGAGCGATGGCGGATATTTCAGCGTGTTGAAAAATGAGATCACGCTCAACGTAAGTGACGGCTGCACGGCCCAAGGGCCCGCAGAATGCGCGTATCGCTCGGGCCAACCGGCGATCCCGTTTCCATAAAGATTGATGCCTCGAAGTGCGAAGAACAGAATCGTGGCACAAATCCCGATTCTCAGAATCCATTTGCGGCGGTCAGGCCGCAGCAGCAAAGCGCCAAATGCAAAGCCGGCAGCCATGACTCCCACCCAGGGAATCAGGACATAACGGACAGGAAGTGCGGAATCAGCCGTGAAGAAAACTCGTCCGGGCGAGTGCAAGAATATCCACAACCAATAAAGCTTTCCGAAAGAAGCAGGATGGATAGGATCGAGCAGGTTGTGCGTTGCGATCATGCCTAGTCCCAATACGGCGATCCAGCGGGTTGGCAGCCAAATGATCGCCGACATGGCAATCATGCTCAAACCTAATACCCAGATCACTCCGGCATGCGCCCACGGAACAAAGCCCCACGCGAAGTCCACGATCGTGAACTCGAGGACAAGCAGCCACAGACCGCGCGTGAAAAAGAACCACGAGACCTGCTTCAACGATTTCCCGCGCCTTGTGGAGAGGAATGCGCCTGTTCCGGCAAGGAAGGCGAACACCGGCGCGCAAAAGTGCGTGACAAAGCGCGTGAAGAAAAGCGCTGCCGTTGTGTGCGCCACATCCTCAGGAGAGGATCGAGCGTACGACAGAAAGTCGCGCGTGTGATCCAGCGCCATGAGGACCATCACCAGTCCACGCAGCACATCGATGGAAATTAGGCGAGGAACCGGCGCGGAAACAACTCTAAGGCCGCTACGCACGGTGGACGGCGACGGTGAACTCGCTACCGTCACCATGACTTGCACTTCTGATTACAGGGTGAGTTTTGATTCATTTGTTGATCGTATTTGTGGGTCAAATCTCAAACATCTCCAACTTGTCAAAAAGTTGTCCAAAATTGATCAAGCCGTTGAATCACGAGACTCTGCACCATTGGTTCGACGAAGACTCTGCCCCACGAGGCGTCATCCTGAACGGAGCCGTTTTTCAGGCGGAGTGAAGGATCTCCCAGCACTGGCCCTTTCACGCAGAGATCCCTCGCCCCCCCGGTAAAAGCGCGGGGCTTCGGGATGACGCCCCCCGGTGACTTCTAACGAGTGGCGTTCAACAACATGATGCGCTCCGACCGCCAACGGGCGGTGGGTCCCTGTCCACCGCCCTCAAATCGATCGCCCCACTCAGTGGCTTCCTGAAGCGTGATTCGCAGTGTCTTTTGACGTCATGTCGAACGTGAGCATGAATCCGTTTGTGCCCTTGTACTCGAAAGCGTTCGCGCCCTCTCGGTACGCTTCTACTTCGTTCGGCATCATGACGAAGCCGTCGTTCCGTGGAGTGGCCCAGTACTTCACGTTCTTCAGGACTACGGGTTCATCCGTCATTCCCTGAAAGCGCTTGAGTTTGACTTCCGCGGTGCTACCGCCGTTCAAGGTCGCGTGCGCCTGATCCTTGTCGAAGGTCCACGTATCGATGCTGCCCTCCGCCACGTGGAAGGATTTCCACTTCACCGGAAACACATGCTGCGCGATCTCTCCCAAACCCTGGCGTTGTTCCGGACTGACAGATTTGTCGAAGGTGAGTACGACCCAGTCCATTTGCCCCTGGGAGAAGTCGGCACCCAGATCACCGCTCAGCCAGAATTTCGCGCCGGCGAGATCCGTACCGCCGTAATTCCCTTTGTTGACCTTGTATGCGATGTTGAACCGGCAGTAGTGCTCCATCTTGCCGTTTTCATGGTGGGCTGCCGGATGCGAATTGAAATAGCACATGCAGAAATGGGGGCAACTACAGGCCTCGATTGCTGTGGCGTTGATCGCCCAATCCGGGGCAGCCGTATGACCGGCTGAGATTGCAAGCAGGCCAATCATTGTCACGAGTATCAGGTTGCGCATAACCTCCTCCTTGACGCGGATCTTGACTACTGCTGGCGGGAAAATAGTCCGAATCGTGCAGGGAAGTAACGAAGCAACGCCAAAGAAAAGCCAAAAGCCGGGCAGGACGATCTCGGGATCTATACGAGGGTCGACCCAGTGATTCCCATGTCTCGCGAATTCGGCGAGACATGGGGCACCCTTGTGAACCTCGTGGGCTAAACCTTAAGGAAGGCGTGGACCAACCGGAATTTCGGCACCCGGCGAGGCGGTGGACTCGCTGTCTTACATTCTTACGCGCGCGAGCGGGTCCACTCCCATCGATTTGATCTGGGGAGCCAGCGATTCCAGAACGTCGAGGAATGCCAGGACGTCAGGCACTTTGTTCGAGCGGACGCTGACCGCGCTGAGCCATTTTCCGGTTCGTTTGATTTGCAGATTGCTGCCTGCCAGCTCGGCCTTGGTGATTTCCACGACCGGAATGGATGTTCCCTTCCAGTGAAGCGCGGTGGCCGATAGTCCGACTGGGCCAAACTGCACGGTCTCGCCTCGCTGGATTCTGCTTTTGGCGCTTTGCACGATTGGCGGCATGAGCTTGCCCAGGATGATGCCGATAGCTTCGTCGGCATTGCTAAAACTCGAGGTGACCTTCAGTTTTTTGCGATCGTGGCCGATCAGTTCGAGCGTGAGGTTCGCTCGCGAGGATTTCTTCCTCGACATGGCGATCAATGCTCCGATCAAACCGAAATGGGCGTACACATTCACAGGGACAACTTGATAACGGGTTTCTGCGATCTGGCTCCATGTTATTTCCTGCTGGCCGAATGGTGATTCCCGACGCACACCGGAGTCGTTGATGATCAAGGTGCTTTTGCCCAGCAGGATCCACAAACCGGCGGCTGCGGCGACGAGTGCGAGCGAAACCCACAGCAGAGTTGGATGGGATTCTATGCGCGGATCTTCCTGCGATCCCCATAGCCCGCCGAGAAAGGCGAGCACAATTACCGCCAGAAGGATTCTCATGGAATATGCAGCGCCGAACCGATGTTCGCCATATGCCGTGGTTGCAGTAGCCATAGATCCTTCCCCCCCAAATGCGGCGGCCCTTCTGACGATACCGCCGCGTGCTGCGGTAATGCTAGGTGCAAACGTTCCCCGAAGCTAATTACCACTGTAATAGCATGCTCGCCAGAGCCGGTTGGGGCATCACCCCAGGCGCCACTGTTTTGCCCGCACCGCATTTGCTACAACTCGACGTGGATGGAAAGCGACCATAACAGAATTGTTCAGCAGGTGTGTGGGTGGATTCCGCTGATTGCATTGCCTGCAATTGCTATCGCTTTTGGCAGATTGCTGGAACCGTGGGCGTTCATGTGGTCTCTGTCGTTCGCTCTGTTTTTCGGTTTGAAGTGGGTCACGTGGCAGGCACGCTCAAAAACAGTTCACAACGCATGGCGATCCGTGGCGTACCTGTTGGCCTGGCCAGGGATGGATGCAGAGGCTTTCCTGGACTCAACTCAGCAAGTGTCGTCACCGGCGGCTTCGAGATGGCTCGGGCCAGCGTTCAAAACATGCCTTGGAATTACGCTGCTCTGGGTTGTAGCCCGGGAAATTCCAGAACGTGATGCGCTTCTGCGAGGCTGGACTGGAATGGTTGGGATCATTCTGATCTTGCACTTCGGTTCGTTTGAGATGATCGCTTTGTTCTGGCAACACCTGGGGATTCGAGCGGAACCGATCATGCGAAATCCACTTGGTTCTACATCTCTGGCGGAGTTCTGGGGAAAGCGCTGGAATCTCGGCTTCCGCCAGCTGGCGCATGAATTGATTTTTCGACCGGCACATCGCAGGGTAGGCGTGGGCACTGCGGGCTTCCTTGTGTTTTTGGTGTCAGGACTGATTCACGATCTGGTGATCTCAGTTCCGGCTCGCGGCGGTTATGGGCTTCCGACGTTGTATTTCGCAATTCAGGGTGTTGGTGTGAGCATCGAGCGTTCAGCGTTAGGAAAGTCGCTGGGCCTGACAGCGGGTTTCCGGGGATGGTGTTTCATGAGCATTTTTCTTCTGGCGCCTGTGTTTTGGCTATTTCATCCGTGGTTTGTATCGCGAGTCATACTGCCATTCATGCGAGTCATCCACGCATGATGACCGCAGAGTGGCATCGATTCTTTGACCTTGATCTTTGGTTGGCAGGAGCGGGTCATTTCATCATTCTGTTTGCCAGCTTTCAAGTTCCTTACCGGCTCGGCTGGAAAAAAGATCTGGCACAGTTGATGCCTTTTAACCGCAAGCTGCTTTGGGTACAAGGCGGATTCACGGTGCTGACGATTATTGCCTTTGGGACGCTTACGCTCGCACTTCACAGCGAGATGCTTCGGGGAGACCGTGCTGCTCTTGGACTAGTGTGCTTCATCGGTATTTATTGGAGCGCACGAATCGGGGTCGATGCGATTTACTTCTCACACGCCGATTGGCCCAAGGGGCGGATGTTCGTCGTAGGACACACTCTTCTGACGCTGCTGTTTACCGTTCTTGCAGTGAGCTACCTGGGCCTCTTTCTCTGGCACGTGTTTCGAGCGCGCTAGGTGTGCGTCTCACAAACGACCTTGATCTCAGAGACGCCCGAATTTATAAGAGACCAATGCGTCTCGATGATTACGCTCCTCGGCCCGCACACCTCAAATGGTTACTTGATGCGGATCCCTCCATCCGCTGGCAGGTCATGAGAGACCTGGCCGATGAAGCGCCCGAGGTCATTGCCGCCGAACGTTCTCGCGTTGCCACCGAAGGGTGGGGAGCCAAGCTTCTTGCCCGGCAGTCTCCTTCCGGCAGGTGGGGCGGGCCGAGAGAGAACGCCGGTTTACTTATCACGTTCTACACGCTTGTCGTACTGATGGATCTCGGCCTCGATCCGGCCAGCAAGCAGGCGCGGAGAATGGTCAGCCGCGTGGAGAGATTAAGGTTCAAGTGGCACAGCAATCGGCCTTTCTTTCACGGCGAAACGGAGCCCTGCATCAATGGACGAATTCTTGCGCTGGGCGCGTATTTTAAAGAACCGGATGACGAACTCGCCAAACAGCTCCTTGGTGAGCAACTCCAAGATGGAGGCTGGAATTGCGAAGCGCCCAAAAGCCGGCGATCGTCGTTCCACACCACGATCTGCGTGCTCGAAGGATTGCTCGCATACGAACGCGCGGGCCGCAAAACAGAGGCTCTGACGACGGCGCGTCAACGGGCGGAAGAGTATCTGCTCAAGCGTCGACTGTTTCACTCGTTTCGCACTGGCGAAATCATCGACAAGAAGTGGCTCCGCTTCAGCTTTCCGCCGTTCTGGCATTACGACGTGTTGCGTGGGCTCGACTATTTTCGGGATGCGGGAAGCAAACCGGACCGCCGCCTCAGAGAGGCCATCGAAGTTGTGATTCAACGCCGCCACCAGAACGGACGCTGGCCGCTGAATCTGCTTCATCCCGAATACATTCCCGTGAAGATGGAGACCGAGGTTGGGAGCGCAAGCCGCTGGAACACGCTGCGAGCGCTGCGAGTTCTGCGCTGGTACAGCAGCTCGAAGTAGAAGTGAAGTCAACTTTCAGTGCGCAGCAGTAAGTTCGGCGAACTTGTGCAGATCAATGTTCCCGCCCGAGACGATGGCGACAACTTTTCCGCGTCCCGCCCGGCCCGACAGAGCGGCAGCCACCGCGCAGGCCGCGGCACCCTCGATGATCACTCGATTCCGCTCGGCCACAAGCTTCAACGCAGCGGCGGCCTCGGTAAGCGTCACCACCAGAGAACCGTCTAAAAGTGTGCGCGCGAGTTCGAACATACTTTGGAAAACGCTTTTGCTCCCGATCCCATCCACAAATGACGGGCGGTATTCCACCACCCGCGGTTCACCGGCTGCCAGCGACGCAGCCAAAGGAGCGCCACTTTCAATTTCGGCGGCATAAATGCGCACCTTCGGCGCACGTGCTCTCAAGACGGATGCGATACCACTCGACAACCCGCCTCCTCCCCACGGAATTACGACGGCTTCCAAATCTGGCAGATCTTCAAGAAGCTCCATCGCGATGGTTGCGTTACCCGCCATCACGTGCGGGTCATCGAAGGCATGGATGAACGTAGCCTGCACACCTGGATAAGAACGAGTCTCGAACGTTTGCCACCACTGCTCGAACGGGGCCTTGATGACACGGCCTCCCATCCGCTCGACTGCTTGAACTTTGGTCGCAGGGACGGTGTCCGGAGCAACGATCGTCGCTGGAATTCCGAGCCGTCTGGCGCAGAAGGCAACTCCCTGCGCCATATTTCCCGCAGACGCTGTCAGCACGCCGCGTTGCAGCAGCTCGCGAGGAGTCTGAGCCATGACATTCGCCGCCCCGCGGATCTTGAACGATCCAATCGGCTGCAGGCACTCGAGTTTCAGATATAGATCCGCAGGATCTTCCGTATTGCAGCGGACCAGCGGAGTGCGCATCGCGACTCCCGCGATGTTCCGGCGCGCTTCCTCGGCTTGCGCAATCGATACGAGCATGTTTCGCCTTTTATAGCTTCCGTCGCCACAACAGAGGGTGCCCCAACCCTCGTACTCTTTGCAAGGAAAGCGCTGTCCTGCGTCCAAAGCCAAACCAGCCAAAAGGCCAGTATTGGTGTATGACTTTAGTTAACTACAGTTAACTCGCTCGGGTGTATACTCGTTAACATCTGCAGTGTGGGGAACTTACCGCCGGATTTCATCCATGGAGAGCGAACACCAACCCGCAAAGAACACCGTCCCGGGTTCGCTCGGCGCGGCAAGGGCTTTCCCGCACCAACTTTCGCTGGAAAACGTTCATGGCTCGGTCGAGGTTCCGCATCACGAGGCGAGTTTCTGGGAGCAGTGGCGGGCGTTCGTGGGGCCCGCCATTCTGGTGAGCGTCGGCTACATGGATCCGGGCAACTGGGGCACGGACCTACAGGGCGGAGCACAGTTCAAGTATGGATTGCTGTGGGTAGTCGGACTCGCCAGCCTGATGGCAATCTTCATGCAAGTCATTTCCGCGCGACTCGGTGTAGTCACGGGAAAGGACCTTGCGCAGTGTTGCCGTGACTGGTATCCGGCGTGGACGCGCTGGCCGAACTGGCTGATGAGCGAAGTCGCAATCGGCGCGTGCGATCTGGCGGAAGTGCTGGGCAGCGCGGTTGCTCTGAACCTGTTGTTTCATATCCCACTACTCTGGGCAGTCATCATCACCGGGCTTGACGTTCTTTTGCTGCTCGGCCTGCAGCGCTTCGGGATGCGCACGATTGAAGCTGTTGTACTGGTGCTGGTTGCTACGATCGCTGGCTGCTACTTCATTGAGATTTTCGTCCTTCCACAAACGCAGCCCAGCTTTCTGGAACTTGGGCACGCGTTTCTGGCACCGAGCATCCGGCACGCTGGAATGATTTACGTAGCGATCGGGATCATCGGTGCGACGGTGATGCCGCACAATCTGTATTTGCACTCCGCGCTGGTGCAGAGCCGGCGTCTGCAAAAGGACGATTCCTCGATCCGGCGCGCGCTGCAGTTCAACACCATCGATTCTACGGTCGCGCTCACGGTCGCGTTTTTTGTCAACGCCGCGATCATGGTGCTGGCAGCGACGGTCTTCTTCGGCAAGAGTGGAGTCTCGGTACCAGGAGGACGGTTTGTCTCGTTTGGACCCGACAGCGATTGGATTCGGGTTGCGTATCTGACTCTCGCGCCGCTGTTGGGCACAGCCGCGGCGAGCACGCTATTCGCTGTGGCGCTGCTGGCGGCGGGACAAAGCAGCACCATCACGGGAACTCTCGCGGGCCAAGTCGTGATGGAAGGCTTTATGCACTGGCGGATCAAGCCGTGGGTTCGCAGGCTCATCACGCGGACGCTCGCGATCCTTCCCGCAGTGGTGATTATCGGGCTGCGAGGTGACAACAGCGTTACCGAGCTGCTGACGCTGAGCCAGGTCGTGCTGGCGCTGCAACTTCCCTTTGCGATGTTTCCCTTGTTGCAGTTCACCAGCTCCCGCTGGCGAATGGGGAAATGGGAAAACGGGCTGCTTTTGTTAATTGCCGGGTGGACTAGCGCCATCCTGATCACCGCGATGGACCTTTATGGACTACCTGACTCGCTGCGGACTGCGTGGCAACTGATTGGGGGCCATTAAGCGCTCTGACGGCTGGTCTGCCTAAAAAATGACGGGTATCGGATATTCTTCGCGAGACGGACGAATGCGTCCGTCGCTACACGGGCAGAAATCTTGTCAATAGGCAAGAATTGCATGATCGAGCCTAAGTCTCTGAAAATGATCCGAAAATAAAATTGAAAACTTGGCCGGTTCACCCCGCTCAACTTGGTATTCTGGAAGTAGAGAGTAGGAATTGAAGAGGCGCGGCCTATGGGTCGCGCCTTTTGTGTTTGGAATGAGGGTAATCCCGTGATGATGCCTAATATTTCGTGCGCAGTCTGCACGCTGATTGCGATTTCCTGGTTGAGCCGGGTCGTTATTTTGGCCGGTGGTGGGTTCGGTTTGAGGGGGTCGGATGCAGGTGGATGCCAGGTGGCCTGTGAATGGCTTCGAAATTCTTTGACGGCGTGCAAGTCATTGAAATTGCTGATTCGATGGGTCCGCGGGTAGAGTTCAATCTTAGATTTCCTCCGGCGTCCACAGGGAAGTCTCATCGTCCACAGCTTCTTCACAACGGCAGGCGTTTTTTGTATTGCGGCAAAGACCAAAGTAACGGAGAGTGGGTTCAGCGAAACGTGAGAGTTCCTGACTCGGCCGGATGATTGCGGCAGAGCCAGCGGCAGCCGGCGATTCTCGAGAGCGAATTGCCGGGGGAAACTTCCAGAAACGCGCGCAGCGCGACTGGTTGCCCGGGCTTGCGGCCTCCTCCACTTCTGCTCTTCGGAGCAGACGGGCTGCTGGATGTCGCAGGGTTGGGATCAGCGATCGAAAGATTGCGAGTCCTGAACCGGCTTCAGCAAAACACGGAACCCGCTTGCGGGGGCTGTCGGGCTGAAGCGGTCATTGCGCCGCCTCCGCGGTGACAAAGGCGGGTCGGGAACACACGAACGATGCGGTCCGTGGGTGGCTGGCCTGCGGACCGCATTCTATTTTCGGCTTCGGGCTTCCGGCTTCCGGACGATTCTCCCAAGATTGCTTCCATCTGGGGCTTGATATTCGTTTTTTATTCGCCTACACTTGCGATTCAGGTGCAGGCGCTCGCCCTTGGCGTCGCGGGACGGACGAATGCGTCCGTCCCTACATGAAACGGGATCGTTGATATAGAAATCCCCACTTCTGGCAACACCGGCCAGAAGTGGGGCACCCTGCGCCATTTTTTTTAATTCGCGGCAGATTTCCACTTACTGCGCGTCGCATTCACAAGCGGCATCGGGTTAGTGTTCTGGTTGCGAAATTGATGTTGGGTTAGGGACGAACTTTGGCTACTTCGGAATACTCGATCAGCACGCTGCCGGCGAATGTGGAAGCCGAGAAGTCCATTCTGGGCGCGATTCTACTCGACAACTTTGCGTACAACCAGGCGGCGGAACATCTGCGGGTGGAGGATTTCTCGCTCGACTCGCATCGGCGCATCTATTCGCGAATGGTCGATCTGTCGGAGTCGTCACGGCCGATTGACATGATCACGTTGATCGAAGAACTGGAGCGCCACAAAGACCTGCAGGCGATCGGCGATGTGGCTTACGTGTCGAGCCTGGTGGAGGGCGTTCCCGAGCGTCCTTCGATCGAACACTACGTCAAGATCGTGCGCGATAAGGCGCTGCTGCGCGGAGTGATTTCGGCTGCGACTACGGCCATTGCGAGGGCGAGTGATCAATCGGACTCCGCCGAGGATGTGCTGAGCGATACGGAAGCGGCGATTTTTCAGCTTTCGGAAAAGCGCATCGGGCGCGGGTTCATGGGGATCCAGGAGATCGTCCGGGAAAGTATCGGATCGGTAGATGCACTGCTGCAGCGCGGGCAGCGGATTACAGGAATGGCGACGCACTATACCGATCTGGACGAAATGACTTCGGGATTGCAACGGTCCGATCTGGTGATCATTGCGGCGCGGCCTTCGATGGGCAAGACGGCGTTCGTGATGAATATCGCGGAGAACGCGGCGATTGAGGATCAGCAGGTGGTGGGAGTGTTCTCGCTGGAAATGTCCCGTGAAGCACTGCTGATGCGCTTACTGTGTTCGCAGGCGCGGGTAGATGCGCACAAGATGCGGACAGGATCGTTGTGGCAGGAAGACACGAAGAAAGTTGTGCGTGCGATGGAGCAGCTGGCGCACGCTCCGATCTTTATTGATGACACACCCGGAATTTCGTTGAGCGAGATGCGGGCGAAAGCACGCCGCCTGAAACAGTCGCAGGGCCGGCTCGACCTGATCATCGTGGATTATCTGCAGCTCATGTCGGGTGGAGGCAAGCGGTTCGAGAATCGTACGCAGGAAGTCTCGGCGATTTCGCGCGGCCTTAAGGCGATCGCCAAAGAATTGAGCGTGCCGGTGATTGCGTTGTCGCAGTTAAGCCGCGCGCCCGAGAGCCGGGGCGGGGACCATCGTCCGCAACTGGCGGATCTTCGCGAGTCGGGATCGATTGAGCAGGACGCGGATCTCGTTATGTTTATCTTTCGCGAAGAGGTCTATAAGCAGGACGATCCGGAACTGCAGGGCCGAGCCGAGATCATTATTGCCAAACAACGCAACGGTCCGATCGGCCGGGTGAAGATGGCCTTCCTAAAACACTGCACCAGATTTGAGTCACTCGCCGAGGGCGGAATCAGTTCGGACGAGTAGCCGACGCCTACAGGGTTTCCCCTAGAACCATATCAGTAAGTACTGTAGGAAGTTGTATTTGCGGGTCTGGAGGGAAAGCACCTCGTCCTGTGGAAAAGCTTGTGGAAGCGAAAACCGTAAAGAGATTGCCTGGGAGCAACGACCGAGCGGTCGGTTCTGCGGTGGCTAAAATTGAGGCTTTAAAGTCCTGAATAGTAACCAGTTATGCAATTTACCTGGTGTTAACATTTTCGGCAAGCGAACGACGGCGAGTTGGTTCCAGTTTTGAGATTTGCACATTTCGAAGTTCTAGTACTTTCGTTTTCGGCGCATTTTTAGCGGGCTTTTTGGGAAGACGGATGGAGCGGGTCAGCGAGAATTTAGATGGCGGGGATTGGTTTGGGGAATGGCCGGCGGTTAGCCCAATCGAACGGCGCGGCGTTGTTTCTTTCGCCCCCTCGGGGCTTGGTCATTTTGCTGGTTAGCCCCACGCCTTACGGCGTGGGCTGCATTCTTTCGCCACTTCGCGGCTTGTCTTCCGCGCGTTAGCCTTTCGGATCTCGGCCATCCTCTCTCCGAATCGTTTTCTATGTCGGTTCTCTGCCGAAAAACTATCTGGCGAAGCGGCGGATGCTGTATGCGATCGGGAGGCCGACTACGACCATGTGTACTGCGAGGCCGAGGATTAGGTCGTGGAGTTCGAACGGACCCTTGGCGTGGAGTGCGGAGAGCGGGAGGACGATGAGGCTCATGACGTCTTCCACCGCGGCGCCGAAGAAAAGTCCGCAGATCAGGGGATATTCGGTCAGGAATCTGAGTTTGCGGCTGGCTGCGTAGTAGGTCGCAGCGGCTGAGCATGCGATGAAGTAGTGGAGAAGGACACCGAGGGCATAAGTACCGGCTCCGCCGTGAACGGCCTGACGACCGAGAAGACCTCCAGCGATGGAAAGCGGGATGTCCCAGCCGAAGAGAATGCAGGCTTGAGTGAGATCGAGAGTGCCTGCGATCAGGCCGCCGACTGCGATGGCGAGCGTCCCATTTTGCCTGGGCGGCGCCTGGTCAAATGTTTCTGCAACCATTGGAATTGTCTCCCTCCGATTTCAACGCGAGTTCCGGACAAAATTGAGTTCCGGTTTCCCCAGACCGTGACAAGGGGGCAGCGAGTGCGATGGCGTTGATCGGAATGAACAATATTCCGCTGCTCACGAAAAGTCTTGAAAGTTGTCTGAAACAGTCTGAATCATTCTGAATTCGCCGTGAACGATGCCAGCGGCAAGCTTGCGGTGAGAACGGCGGCCTGTCGCTGAGCGTTGATAGAATCAGCTGGCGTTTGGAAGGTCTGACTGGGCCCAGGATCCTGTCTGTGGGTATGGAAGAGAACATCATTCGCATCGGCGAATGGCGGGTTGACGCTTCGTTGGGAGAGATCTCACGCGGGGGAGAGACCGTCCGTGTCGAGGTGCGGACCATGAAGGTGCTCATGTGCCTTGCCATGCGGGCGGGCGCAGTGGTGAGCATCGACGATCTGCTGGATGCGGGCTGGGAGGGTGTGGCGGTCAGTCAGGATTCGGTGTACCAAGCGGTTGCCTCGTTGAGGCGCGCGCTGGGAGATGATCCGAAGCAGCCGACTTATATTGCTACTGTGTCGAGACTTGGTTATCGGATGTTGGCTCGGGTGGGACCATGGGTGGATGATGGCGCGAGCCTGGCGGCTGGGTTGGGTGCTGCGAAGAACGATGGCAAAGCACCAGCTGGTTCCAAGGTCAGGGCTAAGTGGGTGGTTGCCTTGGTCGTACTCCTGGGTGCCGTGATCGTCGTAACGTGGGCGGTTTTGATTCGGGGCCGCGTGGCGGCGGATACATCGGGAGGTTCGGTGCTTGCCTCGCAAAATCAGAAATCGATTGCCGTTTTACCGTTTCTCGATTTGACCGATGGCATGAAGGAGGAGGAGTTCGCCGACGGGATGACCGAGGAGCTGATCGACAGGTTAAGCAAAATTTCCGACTTTCGGGTTCCGGCTGCAACGGTTTCGTTTTATTACAAGGGCAAGCAGATGCCTCTTGCCGAGATCGCGAAACAAATGAACGTTGTTTATGTTTTGGATGGGAGCGTTCGCAAGTCGTCGGCGAGATTCCGGGTGGCAGCGCGCCTGGTGCGCGCGGAGAATGGGTATGTGATGTGGTCCGAGGACTACGATCGGCCACTGGGGGACAAATTGTGGGTGCAGGAAGATATTGCAGCGGAGGTGGCGAAGGCGCTGCGGGCGTCGATTGATCGGGGGGATCGGGCCCAGTGAGAGGGGAAACAAGAAAAGCTTCAACCATGAAGGCGTGAGCTAGAACATGCAGGTTTCGCGGCGGTTACGTTCTCCCACTTACTTGGGCCAATAGCTCTCAAGAAAAAGACTTTTTTCGTTGCTAGCGTTGGAAGCGGCTTGGGCTGAGTCCTTTTGAGTGAGGACACCAGTGGCGACAAAGACTTCAGTCATGAGGCGAGCTTCGGGTAAAGGAAGACGGTCTGCCAAGGAACGGGCAGCCGGAAGGTCGTGCGTCGCCAGTTCAGCGGTAGCAAGAGCATAGGGCTCGAGTAGCGAGCTATACAGGAATCCCTGATCGAGTATCAGTTCTTCGCCTTCAAAAGAATGACGGTCGGGCAGAAAGCCTTCCAGTTGGGCGGCCGCCGATAGAGCCTGCTCAATTTGACTTGCGGAGCGCTCAAGCAAAGGAATGGCCTGGGCCGGTTTGACTTGCAGATAAGCCAGGGCAACCTTCAGCTGTGCCGCGAAAGCGGAGGTTCCGGCACCTCGATTCATGACTAGCGCAGTTGCCTCGCCCAGTATTTCCTCCGCGATCGCGCGCTTATCGACGGAGAAAGCATAAAGTGCAAGGTCACTGAGGAGCGTAGCACGCGTCTCTTCGTCTGTGATTTGAGTGGCGAGTTGCCGGGCACTCGAAAAATTTCCTCGGCTCGCTGCGGTGAGAGCAGCACACCGGATCGCCAACTGCATTACTCCATTTCTTTTCCAGGGCTCAAGACTCTGCACGACCTGGCCTGTTCGTTCCAGATCTCCATTGCCGGCGAAGCCCCAAGCGGCTTGTTCCACCATCTGTGCGCGGATGTCTTCGGGAGCTTGCGATACCACGGCCAGGGTTTGATCACTGTTGCCGCTTGCCCGGGCTTGATTGAATTTTTGCCAGAGAGAGCCTTGAATTGAACTCGGCGTTATTGTCCGGGCCGTGCGGGGGAGTAGTAGCGCGCTTTTCGGGGGCACGAGGGCATCGAGGGCAGGCAATGCAGGGTTCATCAGGTAAGGCGATTCTCGCATCACATCGGAATTCAAAGCCGCGGTGGCGACAGTCTCGGCTAATGTACGGAGCGACTCATCCGGTTTACCCGTTTCCGATTGGCGGGAGAACTGGTCTCCTAGTAGCGAAGCGGCAAACGAAAGAGCCTCGGTATCTTCGGCGAGATTCTGTGCGCGGAGATGGTCGACGATGTCACGAAGCAAATGTGCACCAGCCTGCGAATCGTAGCGCTGCACCTGTTGCAGCAGGCCGATCATGGATTGGGGCAGATCGACAGTTTGTTTTAATTGCTGCTGGGCGAGTTGGAGAGCACGCCGGGGGTCGTGTTGTGCCACTTGCGCCGCGAGATCGAGAACCAGCGCGTGATCGTCCGAGTCCTCGTCAGGATTGATGGATGTGAGATACGGAAGCGTGCCAAATACAAAAAGCAGAGCCAGTTCAGGATCGGTGCTCGCAATCCGGTTGGCAATATTGTTGCGCTGGTTTCGCAGAGTGTTCAACGCCTCGATTGGATTCTGGTCGGGAGATTGGGTGAGGGCGCCAGCAGATTGAGCGAAATCGCCTGCCATTTGTTGGACGAGAGCACGGGCACGAGCATCACTGCGCGACCATACAACCGGGAATGCGCGCAATTCGATCGCGAGGCGGTTTGAGGGGAGCGTCAACGAACCGGTTCCAGCGAGAGCTTCTTCAAGCAGGCTCATTGCGGATTGGCGGACTGCGGGCGATTGTTTGTGTTGGCTCGGAGAAGAAGATTCATCGGGTCGCTGAGCAAGAGCGAATATGGATGTCAGGCAGAGAACTAGAATTGCGAAGCGGAAAAGGGCGTGGCGCTGCATCAGTCCTCCTGATGTCGCTCAAGAAGAGGCTTGATCGGTAGACTCCGTGAACGGCACGGAAGTTCCGGATGGTCAGATGGGGGGAGTCAGGGCGGAGTTGCCCGGATGGCTGATCGACTGTTAAGACAGAATGGCGAGATCGACAGTTGCGCGCGGGCTTCACCCGCGGGACGGACGAAGGGCGGTCCCTACAGGGCTCGACTCCGCCACCGCTGGACAGCCGAAGGCGGCTGTCCCCACACGGTGCGTTTTCAACAGAATTAGTCGCTGCTTTCGCCGACTTTCAGGACTGCGAGGAAAGCTTCTTGCGGGATATCTACTCGGCCTATACGCTTCATGCGCTTCTTGCCTTCTTTCTGCTTCTCCAGCAGTTTGCGCTTTCGGGTGATGTCGCCACCGTAGCACTTGGCAAGGACGTTCTTGCGCATGGCGTGGACGGTCTCGCGCGCAATGATTTTCGCTCCGATCGAGGCTTGGATTGGAACTTCGAACATCTGCCGGGGAATCAGTTCACGCATCTTTGAGACCAGCGCTTTGCCACGTTCGTACGCGAAATCGCGATGGACGATGATGGAGAGAGCGTCGACAGGATCACCGGCAACGAGAATGTCGAGCTTCACCATGGGCGAATCCCAATATCCGGCGAGATGGTAGTCGAGAGAGGCGTATCCGCGGGAGACGGACTTCAAGCGGTCGTAGAAGTCGAGAACGATTTCGTTCAGCGGCAGCTCGTAATGGAGCATCACTCGGGTTGAGCCGACGTATTCGAAGGTCTTCTGCTTGCCGCGCTTCTCTTCAACGAGAGCGAGAATTCCGCCGACATATTCTTCGGCGGTCAGAATCGTGGCGAGAATGACTGGCTCTTCGACTTTTGCGATCGCGGCGGGGTTGGGCCACCGCGAGGGATTATCGACTTCGAGAAGAGTGCCATCGGTCATCGTGATGTTGTAGCGGACGCCGGGAGCGGTGGTGATGAGGTCGAGCCCGAATTCGCGTTCGAGGCGCTCCTGGATGATTTCCATGTGGAGCAGTCCGAGGAATCCGCAGCGGAATCCAAAACCGAGAGCGGCGGAGCTTTCAGGCTCGAAGAAAAAGCTGGAATCGTTTAGGCGAAGTTTTTCGAGAGCTTCGCGCAACTGCGTGTGCTCGTGGGCGTCAACCGTGTAAAGCCCGGCGAAGACCATCGGCTTGATTTCTTCGAAGCCGGGGAGGGGCTCGATGGCGGGATTGGCGTCGTCGGTGATGGTGTCACCGATTTTGGTATCGGCGACGTTCTTGATGTTGGCGATGAGGAATCCGACTTCGCCGGCCTGGAGTTGATCGATCTCAACCGGTTTCGGCGTGAGGACGCCGAGGCCTTCCGCGTCGAATGTAGTTCCGTTCCACATTAGGCGGATTCTCTGTCCTTTGCGCAACGTGCCTTGAAACACACGGGCTAAGACAATGACGCCACGGTAGGCGTCGAACCAGGAATCGAAGACCAGTGCTTGGAGGCGGTTGTCGGGTGAGCCCTTAGGCGGCGGGATACGCTTGACGATCGCTTCGAGGACATCGGGGACACCTTGTCCGGTCTTCGCGCTGATGAGGACGGCGTCGGTGGCGTCGAGTCCGACGGCGCTCTCGATCATCTCTTTTGTGCGCGGGATGTCGGCGGATTGGAGATCGATCTTGTTGATGACGGGGATGATCTCGAGTCCGTGATTGATGGCGAGATACGAGTTCGCCAGCGTTTGTGCTTCTACGCCTTGAGAGGCATCGACGACCAAGAGTGCACCCTCGCAGGAAGCTAGAGAGCGAGAGACTTCGTAGGAAAAGTCGACGTGGCCGGGAGTGTCGAGCAGGTTGATCTGGTAGGTTTGCCCGTCGTGCGCGGTATAAGCCATGCGGACGGCGTGAGCCTTGATGGTGATGCCGCGTTCGCGTTCCAGATCCATGGAGTCGAGGACCTGAGCCTGCATCTCGCGCGCGGTGAGGGATCCGGTAAGCTCCAGCAGGCGGTCGGCGAGCGTGGACTTGCCGTGGTCGATGTGCGCGATGATCGCGAAGTTGCGGATGTGCTGGGAGTCCATGAGAGCGTGGCTAAGTATTGATTTTAGCAGGTGACTGAGGAAGTACTGAGTGAGTGGTCAGATGACTTCAAAACCCTTGGATTCGCAGCAGAAATCCCGGAACTTGACCAGCCACTCGTAAGTCGCAGAGTACATCTCGATTGCATCGAAGTCCTCGACCTTCGAAGTGGGGGTAAAGACCGCTCTTTTCTTTGGCTCTGAGGTGATGGTTAGATCACCACGCAGCCGTTGGCCTGGAGTCATCTTCGCGAGTTGCTGGTTCAGAAATTCGACAATCCTGTTTGCTGTTACGGAATCAACCGCTCCACCACGGCCATTGCACCCCATCAACTCATGCTGCTTTTCGTCGATCAGATTCGCATGATGGAGCAGCAGGATGGTCGGACGCCAATTCCAGCCATTTGACCTGGAGATCCTCGCCGCATTTTGGAATCAAAATGAATGACATTCGGTTCTATCGAAATTTTAGTCTTAACTAGAGCGAAAATGACTTGAGCCTGGCACCATAAGGGACGATGATAATGTCGTCGCGAGGTGCTGTATTTCAGTTCTCAAAAGGCCCTGATTTTCGGGGCCTTTCGTATTTCTTCCTTCTTCTTGCGGCTTCGGGGCTTCTCATTTAA
>Ga0070712_100000437_pt1 | contig 23820 bp, 17 predicted proteins | sample LARL81metaG_FD_71396 | JGI IMG/M metagenome (GOLD analysis project Ga0070712, IMG submission 71396) | Corn, switchgrass and miscanthus rhizosphere microbial communities from Kellogg Biological Station, Michigan, USA - LAR L8-1 metaG | ecosystem: Host-associated > Plants > Roots > Rhizosphere ...
CCTCTTCCACTCACACCATACCCAATCAAAGTCCGAGCGATCGTGCGGTATCGCCAGGGTCTGCGTTACGGATTCGAATTCCTAACCCTGAACGAAAATCAGCGCGACACCATCAAGCGCGTCTGCCAGTACCTTGCCACTCGAGGCTAAGAAGCTCTGATCAGTGTAAGGGCGGACGCCTCGTCCATGTGACCACCACGATTCTGCATCAGAAAGATGTCCGGCCTGAACCCGCATGTCTCTGCGCTCTCTGCGGTTCCCTTCGTCCTCTTTGCGCTCCTCTTGGTGTCGTGAGACCAGACGCCCTGGACTCAACCAACACTCACAATCGCCCCCGCATCCCAATACAATACTTCCAACGCATGCGTGCATCACTTCTCACTCTCGTGCTGGTGTGCACGGGTTCAGCCCAGATTGTGCCCCTAGCCACGATCGCCGTAGTCGATGAAAACGGAGTCGCTGTTCCCTCAGCGCGAGTCTCTCTGCAGGCTTCATCCCAGCCCGCCGTGCGTTGCCTGACCGACCACAACGGCCGCTGCTCACCCAATGTTCCCGCAGGCACCTATCTTCTTCGCGTCGAAAAAGAGGGGTTCTATGCCCTCGATCAGCCGGACGTTCAGGTTTCCCCCGGCGCCATCTTGGACGTTTCCATCTCGCGATTGCAGGAAGTACGCGAAACCATCGACGTTCACGAATCCCCACAAGCCATCGATCCCACGCAGGTTTCCTCGAAGGAAACCCTGACCGGTCTCGATATCGTGAACATGGTCTTCCCTACCTCCCATGACTACCGCAATGCCATCAACTTCATCCCGGGCGTCGTCCAGGATCAGAACGGTCAACCGCACGTCGCGGGTGCGCAAACGTATCAAACCCAAACCGTACTCGACGGCTTCAACGTCACCCAACCTGCCAACGGACAACTCCTCATCCGCGTCAGCACCGATGCCTTCCGCTCCATTCAGGTCGAACCCTCTCGCGAACCTGCCGAAGCCGGCAAAGGATCTGCCGGCCTTCTAAGTCTGAACACCGGCATCGGCGACGATCACTTCCGCTTCTACGCGACCAACTTCATTCCTTCCTTCCAGAACAAGCACGGATGGCGTTTCGATCAGTTTGTCCCGCTCTTCACCTTCTCCGGTCCGATCGTGAAAGGACGAATCTGGTTCTACAACGCCTTTGACGGCGAGTACAACAACACCGTCTACACCGCCCTCCCCGTTGGAGAAGATAACAACCACATCCTCCGCTTCGGCAATCTCACTAAGCTGCAGACCAATCTCACCAACCGCAATATCCTCACTACAAGTTTCCTTGTGAATCATCTCCACGATCAATACGCATTCCTCTCGCCGCAAAGCCCGCAACTCTCCAATCCCAAAGATGTTGAATACTCCTACTTCCCCAGCATCAAGGACCAACACTATTTTTCCAGCGGCATGCTGGTCGAGACCGGACTCGCCTTCAACGAATACGACATCAATCTCACTCCCTACGGAGCGAACCCCTTTTTCGTGAACACACAAACCACCGGTGGCAACTACTACCTGCACACTGAAACGATCGCCGCCCGGTGGCAAGGCCTCGCCAACATTTATCTGCCTCCCCGCCAGTGGCACGGACGCCATGACTTCAAAGTCGGCGTCGATCTCGATCACATCTCGTACGACGCCCACTTCTCCCGTCAGCCCATTTCGTATCTGAGCGCAACGAACACGCTGACCTCGGCCGATCTCTGTCTTACCGCCCAACAAGACGCAGACTTCCCCTGCACCCGCTACTCGACCTTCTCACCAGCCCCTTTGACCGAACTGACCAACGCTGAAGTCTCCGCTTACGTCGAAGATCGCTGGAGCATCACCAACCGCCTCCTCCTCGAGCCCGGCATTCGCCTCGATTGGGACGACATCGTTCACCAGGCCAACTTTGCTCCCCGCTTCGCTGGCACGTATGTTCTCGACAATTCTGGCGAAACAAAAATCTCCGCCGGTATCGGAATCATCTACGAAGCGACTCCTATCTTCCTGGTCGCCCGCCCGTTCGCTGGCAGACGCCAGGACACCTTCTTCGCCACCGACCCCAACTGCACGACGGCCACCGATTGCGTCACCCCCACTGGCCCAGTCAACACCACCTTCACCGCCAATACCGCCGATCTCGAATCCCCGCGCTTCCTCAACTGGAGCATCGGTCTCGAAAAGAAACTTCCCGCAGACATTTACATGAGGGCGGAATATTTCCAACGGCGTGGCACCAACGGATTTGTCTACGATGCCCGCGCCAACTCCACCACCGGAGACTTCATCCTCCAGAACACGCGCGAAGATCACTACGACGCTTTCCAGATAACGCTCCGCCGCAGGTTCCGCGGAACCTATTCCGTCATGGCGTCCTACACCCGCTCGCGCGCGCGATCGAACCAGGCTCTCGACTTCAACGTCGACAACCCGATCCTCGCAGCCCAACAGCCCGGTCCTTATCTTTGGGATACTCCCAACCGCCTCCTCTCCTGGGGATACCTTCCGTTCGTACCCCTCCCGATCATTCATCAACTCGAAGTCGCCTATTCCTTGGAAACCCGCACCGGATTCCCCTTTAACCAACTCACCGATCAGCAGGAACTCATTGGCTCCCCTGGATCGCACCGCTACCCCGACTACTTCTCCCTCAACGTGCAACTCGAAAAGCGCTTCCACTTCATGGGCTACTACCTGGCTGTTCGCGGCGGCTTCAACAACATCACCGGCCGCTGCAATCCCTACGTTGTCAACAACATCATCAGCTCCACACACCCCGAGCCAACGTTCGCCGCCTGCCAGGGCCGCGCGTTCACGTCACGAATCCGCTTCCTGGGTCGTAAATGATTCCTCTGTGGTCCTCTGGGTTGAATGCCCTGTTTGGTCCTTCGCCCATCCCAATCCGGGCCAAGCTATAATGACGGCCACGAACCCTTGCATCGAAATCCAACTTCCCGTCATCTCAAAAGCCTGGAGGAACGATAAAAATGGCTCACGAACTACCCCCACTGCCTTATGCCTATGACGCATTGGACTCCACGATCGATAAGCAGACGATGACTCTGCATCACGACATGCACCACGGCGCCTACGTAAAAAACCTGAATGCCGCGATCGAGAAGCATCCCGAACTCGCCGGCAAATCCGCCGAAGATTTAATCCGCGACCTCAACGCCATTCCCGAAGACATCCGCGCCGCCGTTCGTAACAATGGCGGAGGCCACGTCAACCACACCATGTTCTGGAAGATCATGAAGCCGCAAGGCGGAGGCGATCCCACTGGCCCGATCGCTGAAGCAATTCAGAAGGCCTTCGGCAACTTCAACGACTTTAAAACAAAATTCAACGACGCCGGCACCAAGCAATTTGGTTCTGGATGGGTCTGGCTCGCCGGCAAGTCAGACGGAAGCGTCCAGATCATTTCCACGCCGAATCAGGACAACCCGATCACGCAAGGCCTGTACCCAATCTTCGGCAACGACGTCTGGGAACACGCCTACTACCTGAAATACAACAACCGTCGGCCCGAATATCTCGCGGCATGGTGGAACGTAGTCAACTGGGATGAAATCAACAAGCGCTTCGCCAGTTTCAAAGCAGGCAAGAACGCAGCAGAACCAGCGTTAGCGCATCGCTAAACTGTCAGTGTAGGGGCGGACGCCTCGTCCGCCCCGAGCTGCGAGCGAAGCGAATCAGCGCGTCCACGGCAGCATCAGTTCTCCTCACTCTTTTCAGTTTTGTCATCCCGAGCGCAGCAAGTGCGAAACGAAGTGGAAGCACTTGCGGAGTCGAAGGATCCCTACCATCTGCAACGAATCTCAAGCTATCGCTTTCTAGTCCGCACATAACAAGGTCATTCTTCCACAATAAAAGCCCCGGCCGAAGCCGGGGCCTGCCACCAAAACGCGAACTAAGCCGCCGCCCGTGCGTACTGCTCCGGTTTCTTCTCAAACTCATCCTTGCACTTTTGTGAACAGAATGAATACGTCTGCCCGGCATACTGTGTCTGAAGTTCAGAGTCCGTTTCGTCGACGTTCATGCCGCAAACTGGGTCGATAGTCATGGCGTCACTCCCGATTGAGTTTCTTCCTTTCGACGATTCTCAACGCCACACCTCGAATTGCGCTCGGGTAATTCCTGTAATTGAATGTTTCTTTTCCGCGCTCTCTGCGGCCGTTCTCGGCGTCCTCTGCGGTTAAGCTGGTTAGTCCGTCCTCCACTAAGGTCTCCGATACAGCACCCCACCCTTCATCACAAAATCCACCTTCTCCGTCAAAGACACGTCAGAGAGTGGATCCCCCGGCACAGCCACAATGTCCGCCAGTTTCCCCGTTTCAATTGTCCCCAAAGAATCTTTCATCCCCAACAAATCCGCCGCGACCGCCGTAGCCGAACGCAAAGCCTGCGCTGGAGTCATCCCAAACTTCACCATCGACGAAAACTCCTTCGCCGGATTCACCTTCCAATCAAAACCTCCCGCGTCGGTCCCAAACGCAATCTTCACTCCCGCCTTCATCGCACGCCGAAAAGTACTCTCATGGATCGGAATCATTTTCACCCACACCGGAGCTCCCTCAGCCGCACGTCCCTCCGCCACATACTCGCCAACAAAAATCGTCGGCACATAAAAGATCCCCCGAGTCGCCATGGTCTTTAAGTCCTCATCCGCTATGTAGTTCCCATGCTCAATCGAATCGACTCCTGCCTCCACAGAATTGTGCACTCCGTTCAAAGCCATCGCATGGGACGCCACCTTGTGTCGCTCGCGATGCGCCTCGTCCACAATCGCTTTCAACTCTTCCAGCGTGAATGTCGGAATGTCATCCAGCACTCCGTCCTCGCGCACCCGATACGACCGGTCGCTGTACACTTTGATCCAGTCCGCTCCGTGACTAATCTGCTCCCGCACCGCCTGCCGTGCATTGTCCGCTCCATCCACAACTTGCACCCCATGAGGCACCGTAATCGCAGGGGCGTATCCCTGGAGAGGATATGCACCGGTAACATCCAAAGCGCGCGTCGCCACGTGCATCCGCGGCCCGGGAATCACACCGTCATTAATCGCCTTCTTCACGTCAGCATCGGCATAGCCTGCGCCCTCAGTCTCCAGATCGCGAATCGAAGTGAATCCATACTCCAGCGCACGCCGAGCGTTCAGCGTAGCCAGAATCGTCCGATACTCCGGCGACTGCTTTAGCAATTGGGCGTCGTAATCCTCAGGCGTGATGTCCCCCTGCAGCAGAACGTGAGTATGCGTGTCGATCAACCCAGGCAGACAAGTCTCGTGCGACAGATCAATCACTTCGGCTCCTGCGGGTGCGGAAGCGCTCACATCTTTGATCTTCTCGCCCTCAATCATGAGGTACACATTCTTGCGCAGCGAATCTCCACGCCCATCAAACAATGCTCCGCACCGAAGCGCAACCGACTTAGCGGATGTCTGCCCGAAAAAAGAAAGATTTCCCGACAGAAAAATTAGAACAAGCGAAAAAAACTTTGCGCGCATACTCTCTCCAATCTAATCCGAAGCCGGAGCCTAACCCCTGCCCTCTAACCTCTAGCCCCTGCCTTTCTGCATTTCCTGTGCAAGCCCTGTGAACAACCCGGCTGCTCACTCTACCAAACTCCGGCCGTCGTTCTTCACGAGAGCAAGAACCCTCACGATCACGCGCATTCGCGAATGCTTTGAGATGTTGTTCCTAATCTGAGTTCTTCTGCGTCAATCCGCAGGAGAGAATTTCCTCAATTGCACCAAAAATATTGAATTGACCCAAAACCATTTCGCTCGTACATTCACTCTCGCCCTCACAAGCAAAAAAGCTTTTCGTCCCAGTTCGCGAAAGCCGCTAGACGACACGATTCACGAAGATTTGGGTCATCGCGCCATGAAATCAGATCAATGGAAGACTTACCGCACTCGTTTTCTGGTAAAAGCCAAGCAACTCAATTCCAGCCTCAGTTTCACCGATCACCTGGGCCGCCAGCATTGCGGAAGAAAAGGCGATTACCTCGTCGAATCCTGCGATGGAGTTCTCAGCATTGCTCCCCGTCAGATCTTTGAAGACATCTACGTGCCCATGGGCCTCGCTCCCGATCCAGCCGATACTCGACTCCCGGCCAACGACAACCCAGTCTCGAAACAATTTCGCTTCGAACCACTGCGCATCGAAAAAATCACCGCCAATTTTCAGGACAGCAACTCGCGTCAGGCAAACTCGGAAAGAGTTCCCCGAGCGCGCAAATCACCTCAACCAGTTCGCGTAGCTGAGTCCCGCTTGGGCCTGATGTGAGGTGCCAAGTTTCAAGGTTTCAATGTTTCAAAGTCGCGGCCGTGAACTTCGCTTCGCAATTGCAGACAACCGTCGTCTACGGAACACCCGAAGACCAAAGACCGAAAGCTAGAAGCCAGGAACTAGAAGCTAGAAGCTGAATTCGTGCCTTTCCTGTGGAAATTTCGCCTCCGATTCGGCACCAAGCCCGTCATTGCTAGGGGTACAACCTGTTGTGTTTCTCTCTTGACATGCACAACCGGCGGGAGTAACTTTGCATTCCCAAGCACATAAATTCCACTCCACGGGAATGGCGCTGGAATTTGAAAAAGTGATGGAAACCAGTGGGCTCCGGGCCAGAGGTGACTCGGTTCCTCGCAGGTCATACAGAGGCTAAGGCGCAAGGGCTTCCGATTCGGGGTCCGGCGTCCAAAGCTTTCGCAATCATAACCTTAGCCTTCCGGGCGAGGTCTCAAACCCCCGGAAGCCGATGAGCTGCGGTGACGTGCACCGTCCCTCCCCCGGCGCACGATAGCAATACGGTGAGTGACACTTCGGTCGAGCAAAAATTGGATTCGTGTCCTTACTTGATGCATTAAGAACCCAGGAGCCCGCCAATGGAAACCCTAACTCGACTAGTCGCTGAGTCTTTGGCACGACACGGTTTCGACCGTCCGCTGGATTATCGTCGCCTGCAATGGTCGCGTTGGTTCCGCTGCGAGTCCCATCACAGCCTCCTGACAGTCCCCAGCAAGCCCGGCGTCTTTGCCCTCGCCGAAGAAGTTATGGACATCGGCCCGACCTCGGAACATGTGGGGACAGCCGCATCGGCTGTCCAGCGAACCCTGAGCGAAGCGAAGGGGAGCGCCACCGACCCAACACACGACGTGGAAGCCCCGGCACTGGTGAGGGGCGCCAACGCGGCCTTAGCCGCCGTATCTGCCAGAAGCCGAAAGCCGGAAGCCGAAAGCCGACGAATGTTGGCCGTCTCGCAGTTCGTCGAAGACGACGACATGGCCTTCGTCCTTGACCGCATGCTTTCGCACGAGAATCCCATGCGCGCGCGCCTGTCCTCAGGTCGCTATTTCGTCCGTTACGTGGTGATCGAGGATGCAACTCAGCGCCGCAGTATCTGCAATGCCTTGAATCAATGGATATTGTCCTCCGCCGAGAAAGCCACGGGCATCGGTCCGCATTTCGCCAGCTCACTTGAACTGCCCTCCGCAGAACAAACTCATGTAGCCACTGCCGCCTCGGCTGTCTCGCGAAGCGAAGTGAAGGGGACCGGCACAGGCGATCAGAACTCCAGTGCAACCCTGACTGACGATAAAAGAAGAGTCAATTCCGCACCGACGCTCAATTCCGCCGTTGCAACCAATATTCACTGTTCCAGTTCATTCCCCTCCGGCTTCTAGCCGCGAGGGTTGCCGCGTGAGCCACGAAGGAAAGCCGCGCTGCGCGTAGATTTCTCGTCCCGATAGGGACGACTGAAGTAGCCCGCTAGTTTACTAGCGGGTTTAGAACGAAAAATGAAATCGCGTCCCGCAGGGACGCTTGATCCACGATCTTAGACAATCGAATTTCCGCTCGACCCCGGTTCCCCGTCACCCCCAGGGCGCCCGAATCGGCAGCAAGACCCAAAGAATCTAATTAGGAGAGCCCCTAATGGCAGAAGTTAAGACCATTTCCCCGACCACCACCGCGTCTACAACCACGACCGCGGCGCCAACCCCCGTCCAAAAAAAGAAGGCCCCCGGCCTCTCCTTCCGCCGCTTGTTCACCAAACCGGGCGTATCCCCCTACGACGAAATTGAGTGGGATCTCCGCACCGCACAGATCACCGACTCCCACGGCGGCGTGATCTTCGAGCAGAAAAATGTCGAAGTCCCCAAAGATTGGTCGATGACCGCGACGAATATCGTCGCCAGCAAATATCTCCACGGCAAGCTCAACACGCCCGAGCGTGAGACCGGAGTTCGCCAGCTCGTAGGCCGAGTCGCCGAGACCATTCGCGACTGGGGACACGCACAGGGCTACTTCAAGACTGCCGACGACGCCGCGACATTCCACGATGAACTCGCTCACATTTTGCTGCGCCAATACGCAGCCTTCAACTCGCCCGTCTGGTTCAACGTCGGATGCGACCGCATCGAACCCAAGAGCGACGGCCAGAACTGGCACTGGAACGCCCAGACGCAAACCGTAGAATTCGGCGTCACCGGTTACAGCAAGCCCCAGTGCTCCGCCTGCTTCATCAATTCGGTAAAAGACTCACTCGACTCGATCCTGACGCTCGCGAAAACCGAGGGTATGCTCTTCAAGTGGGGCAGCGGCACCGGCACGAATCTCTCTCCTCTGCGCGGATCGACCGAAACGCTATCCGGTGGCGGTACTGCCAGCGGCCCGCTCAGCTTCATGAAAGGATTTGACGCTTTCGCCGGCGTCATAAAATCCGGAGGCAAGACTCGCCGCGCTGCCAAGATGGTCATTCTCAACGTCGACCATCCCGACATCATCGACTTCATTGAGTGCAAACAGAAAGAAGAAGCGAAAGCTCACGCGTTGGTGAATATGGGATATGACGGCTCGCATCCCGACTCCGACGCCTACTCCAGCATTTTCTTCCAGAACGCGAACAATAGCGTCCGCGTAACCGACGACTTCATGTACGCCGTCGTTCGGGACACTGACTTTTCCACGCGCAGCGTCACGGATCACTCAGTAGTGAAGACGTATAAAGCCAAAGAGCTTCTGAACAAGATTTCCGAAGCCACCTGGCACTGCGGCGATCCCGGCATGCAATACGACACCACGGTCAACCGTTGGCACACGAGCAAGAACACCGCCCGCATCAATGCCAGCAATCCGTGCAGCGAGTACATGTTCCTCGATGACTCCGCCTGCAACCTCGCGAGTCTGAACCTCTTGAAGTTCGCTCCCAATGGCACGTTCGACGTCGAAGCCTATCGCCACGCGGTAGACATCCTGATCACCGCACAGGAAATCCTGGTCGACAACGCCGGATATCCCACGCAAGCGATCATGGCCAACTCGCACGACTACCGCCCGCTAGGTTTGGGCTACGCAAATCTAGGCGCGCTCCTGATGGCCGCAGGTCACCCGTACGACAGCGACGCCGGCCGCGACTACGCCGCCTGCGTAACCGCCATCATGTGCGGCGAAGCCTATCTGCAAAGCAGCCGAATCGCCGAACAATGCGAACCACTGACTCCGGCGACCGAGCCAACGAAGAAGAGCCTGGCGGAAACGAATCTAGGCTCGAACGTAATGCCCGGCGGAGCCTGCCCCGGCTGGTACATCAACCGCGAACCATTCCTAGACGTAATCCGCATGCACAGAGCGTCGGTAAATGGAATCAATAAGACAAACGTCCCCACAGCCCTGTACGAATCCAGCAAGCAATGCTGGGACGAAGCGTTAGCCCACGGCGAAAAGCACGGCTACCGCAATTCCCAAGTAACAGTCCTGGCCCCCACCGGAACCATAGGCTTCATGATGGACTGCGACACAACTGGGATTGAGCCGGATTTGGCGCTGGTTAAGTACAAGAAGCTTGTCGGCGGCGGCATGATTAAGATCGTTAACAACACTGTGCCTACCGCTCTTTTCAAGCTGGGATACACGCATGAGCAGACTGATGCCATCGTCAGCTATATCGACGCTACCGGAACAATCGAAGGAGCGCCGCATATTAAAGACGACGATCTTGCCGTCTTCGATTGCTCCTTCAAGCCGGCGAAAGGCACGCGTTCGATCCACTACACCGGCCATCTCCGCATGATGGCTGCCGCGCAACCGTTCATCTCTGGCGCGATCTCTAAGACAGTCAATCTTCCCGAGAACGCGTCAATCGAGGACATCAGCGACGCTTACTTACAGGCGTGGAAGCTTGGGTTGAAGGCTGTCGCGATTTATCGCGATGGATGCAAGAAGTCGCAACCTCTCTCCGCTGCTGGAACTAAGACGGCCAGCGCCGAGAAGTCTTCGGCCGCGCAGATCGTCATCGAAGAGGAAGACCTGAATGCTCCGCCGCGCGCTGTCCGGCACAAGCTGCAGGAAGAGCGCATGTCGGTCACGCACAAATTCAAGGTTGGAGACCACGAAGGCTACATCACTGTGGGTCTCTATCCCAACGGCGAGCCCGGCGAACTCTTCGTCACCATGGCGAAGGAAGGCTCGACCGTCAGCGGCCTGATGGACAGCTTCGCGCTGGCCGTCTCGATCGCGCTGCAACACGGCGTGCCCTTGAAGCTCTTCTGCGAGAAGTTCGCTCACACGCGCTTCGAACCCAGCGGCTGGAGCGGCAACCCGGACATCGGCTACGCCAAGAGCATCATGGACTACATCTTCCGCTGGCTGCAGCTGCGATTCTTGACCGGCCAGCAGCAGATGCTGTTCGAAAACTTGCGTCCCAAGCTGACGTTAGGCAGCCAGCCGGAAATTGGTGATCTGAACGGGTCGGGAAGTTCGAGGCCAACGACTAACGACCAACGACCAACGACGGGGTCAGTTCATGCGGCAGATGCGCTGTCGAGCATCGTCGACTTGGGGGATGCTCCAACCTGCAGCTTCTGCGGCAGCATTATGACCCGGAACGGCAGCTGCTACAGATGCATGAGCTGCGGCAGCACCAGCGGCTGCTCGTAAACAGATTTGGGAAGGGCACGGCTTAAGCAAGCCATCGTCCCGCTAGCGAGAAACCATCCTCATCGGCTTCAAACCGCCGAGGCGAACATAGAGATAACAGTCGAGTAGATGCAAGCTGTGAAGGGGGCACGGCCACCGCCGTGCCCCTTCTAATCTCAGGTAGCTTGTAAATCTAGAACGTTTGAGTGTCGTAGCGGTTCTTGCGCCCCTTCGGGGCTCGTTCATTTTGCGCAAAAGACCCACGGCTCACGCCGTGGGCTGTATTCTTTCGCCGCTTCGCGGCTATTGTGGTTGGTCCTCGGGGACACGCAAGCTTTGCTGGCGCTGAACCCGCCAGTGAACTGGCGGGCTATTCTCAGCGGTGCCTGACGGCACCGACATTTGCACCAGGCGTTCGGATCAGCCGTTCGGAACGCCCATTCGGTCAGCTATTCGGACGACTCAGTTTTCTGTCATACAATCTCCCCATGATTCGTCAGATCGCTCCTCAGTTTTTCACCTTGGACATTCCCGCCACGGTTGCATGGTACGAGGCGAAGCTTGGGTTCAAGTGTTTGGGCACGTGGCAGGATCCACCGGTTTACGCCATTGTGGCGCGCGACCAGCATGCGATTCATTTCCGCTGCGCCGCGCCTCCCACGCCTAACCCCGATAAGTATCCTGACGAGCTGCTTGACGCCTATGTGTTCATCGAGGATGCGGACACGCTTTATGCCGAGTATGCGGCTCGCGGTGTAGAGTTCGTCCGCGGAGTTGCAAACATGCCTTGGAATTCACGTGAGTTTGTGATTAAGGACTGCGACGGGCGGTTGTTGGCATTCGGGGCGAATTTGTAGTGGCGATCTTTGTCGCGTCAGTCAAGGATTGTGAGGAAAGATTGGTTCCGGTGTCCTCAAGAATTGTGTCGTAGCGGTTCTTGCGCCGCGTCGGGGCTCGTTCACCTTCCGCAAAAGACCCACGGCTTACGCTGATGGGCTGGATCTTCCTCCGCTCCGCGGCTGCTGTGGTTGGTCAGTCGGGGACACGTCCATTTTTGATGGCCTTCAACCCACCGGTGAACTGGCGGGCTATTCTCGATGGTGCCTCCGGCACCGCACGGAGTCGTGGCGAGCGTCTCCTCGCGGCCCAAAGGAAAACGGCCCGAAGTCTCAGGCCCTCTCAGATGCGGTTGCAGCCCATTTCAGTCATCTAGACGATCGCTCGTCGCGGCAATTAAGCAACTGTGTTTGCCTCAGCGTGGCGCAGGCGACCACAGGCCCTGAAGGGCTTTGTCCGCGGACACCGACGCGGCCCTGAAAGGGCCGCTCTTCCACGGTTGGTCCAAAGGCATTTTTCGGGACTCGGAAACGCGGGAATGTGCGACGGACGGGACGTTCAGCACTTTTGGCTCGTTTTCCCCACGCGCGCAAAGAAAACGGTCCGGAATCTCAGGCCGGCTCAGGTCCGTGTGCACCTCGTCAAAGTCGCATAAATTTGGAGAAACGACCTCGGGGGCTAAAGCCCCAATCGTGAGACGCGCTTAACGCGGCGCTCAAGCGCCACTCTTCCACGGTTGCCCCAAGCACATTCCCCCAGGCTCGCCCTACAGAACATTCCGCCACGGTCGCTCTAAAGGAGCAATGCCCAAGTCGTCTTGAGAACCGTCCCTTTTCCACTTGTTTCATTTTGGAATTGCCCACAATATTTTGTGACATCCCTCATCGACAATCTCCCCTTGTCTCGGCACCATTGGCGAATGAACTGTGAACGCACCTTCTTCGCCACAAACGTCACTATCCAACGGCTTCCGATCTTTCGGCGTGAGACAACCGCTCGATTGTTGATCGAAACGCTGGCGCACTACCGCGAGCAGAAGAAATTTTTACTTCATGAATTCGTAATCATGCCCGACCACGTCCATGCGCTGCTCACACCTTCGGACAACATCTCGCTCGAGCGCGTTATGCAATTCATCAAAGGAGGGTTCTCGTATCGTCTGGACAAGCGCGGGCATGTGTGGCAGGCGAGTTTCACGAATCATCGCATTCGTGATTGGGCGGATTACGAAAGGTGTCGAGAATATATTCGGGTGAATCCGGTTCGAGCTCGGCTGGCCGAGCGTCCTGAGGAACATCCCTATTCCTCAGCGGGAGGGGCGTTGAGGGTAGACGCAGTTCCACGGGGGCTAAAGCCCTGTTCATTTGAGTGCGCTTATCGCGGCGCTTAAAGCGCCGCTCTTCCACGACTTCCCAAGGCCTGTGCGGCCACGTGAGTTCCACCATTTTTGCGCCGGTGTTACGATCTCCCGATGCGCGGCGTTGGTTTCATTCTTCTCTCCTGCCTGGTGCTTCCTTTTGGACAACGATCGTCCGAAGATCCGCTGCAGCATCTGCCTGGCAACATCGAAGTTCTCACGCACTTTGGGGAGCGCGCGGATATCTCACCGGATAACCAGCGTGTCGCATTCATGGCAAAAAGTTTCGGCGATGCCATGGTCATCGACTTGAAGTCTCGCGTGATTCAATGCCTGACCTGCAATGTGCCGGCGGCTAGTTTTCTGCGGGTGATGCACCTGGTCACGGGAGACTACATCCTGATTGGTCCCGAGCATTTCGAGAACGTCCATAACAGCCGCACGCGCGATAACGAGCTCTGGTACCTGAGCAAGCAGCGCGGATCGAAGCCCGTCAAGCTCGGCCAGAAGATGAGCGAAGGCGCAGCGATTTCGAAGAAGAGCTTGAAGATCGCGTTCTCGCAGACTTCAGAACAGGCGCCGGATCTGGCACCTGAGGCGTCGCGGCTCATCGTGGCCGATCTGGATTTGTCCGGGAGACCGCATCTGATAAATCAGAAGACCGTCTACGAGAGCAAAGACCGAGGCTGCACGCTCGAAGCGCAGGATTTTTATGATGACGATCGCAAGATGACTTTCACATGCTATGAGCCCGAAGGCCGGGCGTCGGTCATGGGAATCGACTTGCTGAATGGGGTTGTCACCAATTTTTCGAAGGCTCCTGGCACTTACAACGAAGTCGAAGGAATTTTTCCTGACGGACTTTACACTGCAGTTGAGGCAGATCGACAGTGCGAACAACTTGGCGGACAGGGATCGGGGAACATCGATATATGGAAGCTCAGGCTCGATGGAACCGGGAAGGACTTCACTCGTGTGACACACTTCAACGATTACGAGGGTGGAAAGGCGTCGAACCCGGTGATTTCGACCGATGGGCGGTTCATGGCTTTTCAGAGCGCGCGGACAAGTGATCCTGCGGGCGTGGGATATGGAATTTTGTTGTATTGGTTCAAGCGCTAACGGTCTTCAGTGAATTTCTGCGGGCGGCATTTAGTGATGGCTATAAGGAAGTTCAAAATCCCCACTTCTGGCAACACCGGCCAGAAGTGGGGCACCCGGTTTTACTTCGTGTTCGAATTCTGAGGGAAAATCGAAATTCATCTTTCTCGAAATATGGGACAGAGGATTGTTTTGGTGATTGCGATCACTGACAATGCACTTTATCTACTGAAAGTCTGATAGCAGCCACGCGAGTGGTTATGCCTCCACGGACTCAGAATCCGGTGGGGGTTTTGTGTTTTGGGGACCACGGCCAGGGTCAGGGATTTGGGGATCGGAAAATCCAAACCAAATTTGTTCACTCGGGATTCGATCGTCTATGTTCACAAAATCAGAGATCAGGAAATTGCTTTACTACTCTCGAAATCATGGTTGAGGTGAAATCGGAGAATTTATGAAGAAGAAGTTGCTTGGGGAACGTTGGGTGAAGGGCTGCAAGGAGCGTGGGGAGTGGGTGGAACTTTGTTTTATGGCGAAGGCGGCGGGGATGGGGATGTTGGTGTCGAAGCCGCTGGGTGACTCGTGCCGGTATGACGTGCTGGTCGAGGCGGGCGGACGGATTCTGCGGGTGCAGGTGAAGTCGACGATCTATCGGCGGCGGGGGAATGAGTACTCAGGGAATGTGATGGGGCCGGGGCGGAAGGCATACAAAGAAGGATCGGTGGACTTCTTTGCTGTGTATCTGATTCCAGCGGATGCGTGGTACATCATTCCGTACGAAGCTCTGGGCAGGAAGTTGACATTGCATTTCGTTCCGGGCGGCAGGTGTCAGAAGTATGCGAAGTATCGCGAGGCTTGGCATCTGCTGCGGGGGAGTAACGAGGCGGTCAAGATTTTTGCTTGCGCCGATGAGGACTGGACGACGATTTGGGAAAATTCAACAGTTCTTGTTTGAATTCTGAGTGAAAGGCAAAGTCCCCACCCTAGCCGCAAAAAGCGCGGCTAGGATGGGGCACCCTCAGAATTCTCGGAAATCGTCTGAGCTGTTTTCGGGGAAAGTCAAAATCCCCACTTCTGGCAAAACCGGCCAGAACTGGGGCACCCGGCTTCGTTTGTTTTGAAACTGTAAGGAGAGTCAAAATCCCCACCTTGTGCGATGAGTTTCCGGTAGTTCTAAAACCGTGGATTCTCCCGCGGTCTCTGGCGGGACCGGCCCATAGTATGCAACCGATTTCACAATGCTTTAAACAATACAGTCAGATGGCGCAGCCCTGGGGGCCCTAACTCATTCATTGCGCGGGGCCCAATATTTTTCTTCGTTCCGAGCAACTTGGTTGGCCGCATGCGGGTTACTTTCATTGCCACTTCGGAGAAGAGGTGTGTCATGCCCGTCTCCGCCCCCAGGATCGGCCCAGCCGTTCTCGTGACCCTAGCTGCTTTCTTAGTCTGGCTTCCGTGTGCCGCTCAGTCCGTGAGCCCTGCCGTTTCAACAACACGCCCAACCATGGATCAGATTATGGACCGGGCGATCGAGCGCGAACGCGCCTTGATGGACATGTTGAAGACGCGCACACCGCTGATCGAAACTTACTTGCAGGATCTCAAGTTCGATCCGCGGGAAGGTCCTATACCTGTGGAAGACCATTACTTCTTCGGCCGGATGGATTTGAAAGACACAGTGGATCGGCGCGACTACCTGCCCAGGCAATTCGGCTTCAGGAAGAGTTTGCTGGGGGGATTTAACAAGCTCTACAAGATCGAGTACCAGCCTCTGGGTTTTTCGTGGATGATCTTTGCCGATCGTACCAACTTCGATCGCGAGACCTACAAATTCAAATTTGCTCATCGGGAATTTCTGGGGGATGTGCGCTGCCTGGTATTCGAAGTGACTCCAAAAAAGGGCACAGGCAACAGCCGCTTCCAAGGGCGCGTGTGGGTGGAGGATCAGGACTACAACATCGTGCGCTTGAATGGAATCTACGGACCGGAGCCGCACAACCGCTATTTCTTCCACATGGATAGTTGGCGCCTCAACCTGGTGCCGGGTTATTGGGTACCGGCCTACATCTACAGCGAGGAAGGCGATGACGGCAACGGCTCCAAGAGCCAGATCGCGTTCAAGGCGCAGACTCGGCTCTGGGGCTACGACCTGCCGAGAGCCGGCAGCGAGGAAGATCACACCGACATCGTAGTTGATTCGGCGGATGCAACGATTAAGGATCAAAGTCCGACCACGCAGGATCCTTCTCCGCTACTCGCGCAACGTCTGTTCATGCGGCAAGCGGAGCAGAACGTGATCGAGCGTTTGCAGAATGTCGGATTGCTTTCTCCTCCCGGTGACGTGGATAAGGTTCTGGAAACGGTCGCGAACAACCTGGTGGTCAGCAACAACCTTGATTTGCAGCTGCCCGTGCGGGTGCGAGTTATGCTGACTTCGCCCCTCGAGACTTTCAGCGTGGGCAATACGATTGTGGTGAGCCGAGGTTTGATTGACGTTCTGCCCGATGAAGGCAGCCTGGCGGCTGTGCTCGCTCATGAGTTAGGCCACATTGTGCTCGGCCACACCGTGGGCAGCAAATTCGCATTTAGCGACCGGCTGCTGTTCTCTGACGAATCGGTTTACCGAAATCTTGGTTTCCGACATGTTCCCGAGGAAGAGTCGGCCGCTGATACCAGGGCGCTCGAACTCCTGCAACACTCGCCTTACAGTGACAAGCTCGCCACGGCGGGACTCTTCTTGCGTGAACTGGCGAACTTTGGCGGCGGAGTTTCGGCGCTGTGCACTCCCCATCTGGGCCGCAGTTTCACCGACAACAAGGGAAGAGTCACGCGTATGGTCGCGCTGATGAATTCCGCACCGACCCTCGATCACAATAAGTTGGATCAAATGTCCGCCCTGCCGCTTGGGGCGCGGGTGAAGCTTAATCCGTGGGATGACCGGGTTGAACTACTGAAGGCAACCTCGGCGGGAGTCACGTCGGCGCGCGACAAGATGCCGCTGGAAGTGACTCCATTCTTCCCGCGCATGACGCGTTACGGTGCAGTCGCGAATTCGACGGCGACAGCGAGTGTGGTACAGGGGAATCAGTGAGTTGGTGATGAATCGGCGCGGGGCTAAAGCCCCGATCGTTGGCGGGCCTAACGCGGCGCTTAAGCGCCGCTCTTCCACGGATGATCAGAGTGCGCGATCTGAAGCGCCGAATTCTTTCCCCGCGTAACTGACACGTAAGAGTCAAAATTCGTCAGAATTCTCGAAAAACGTCCCGAGTTATTTTCGGGGAAAGTCAACATCCCCACTTCTGGCAAAACCGGCCAGAAGTGGGGCACCCGGTTTCATTTGTTTTGAAACTTTGATTGAAAGTGAAAATCCCCATCCGCGTGCGTTGAGATCCCATGCTTTGCGCAATTGCGCGCATGTCCTTCTGTGTTTTGATTTCGTGGCGGTTCGCTTGCGCGCCTGCGAAAGTTGATTCACACTTACTTCTCAGTTTCCCCCCTGACGGGTGCGGCATTTCCCAGAAACGTTTCCGGCCCCAGCTGCACTATTCATATTTGAGGAGTGTGTGTCATGGCACCAGGCCTCGACAAACTGCAGCATATTGTTGTGTTGATGATGGAGAACCGCTCATTCGACCACATGCTGGGATCGCTGAAGGCGGTGAATCCCAACATTGACGGATACGTGGACGGAGATCCGTACACCAACCCCGACGCCAACAACAAGCCCGTCAAGCCGCAGCCCAGCGCCAAATTTCAAGGCCAGCTGCAGCCTGACCCGGATCACCATTTTCCGGCGGTCGACCTGCAAATTTTTGGGAAAGGTAGCGACCCGACAGCCAACAATCGTCAGCCGAATATGCAGGGATTCGTGGCGAGCTATTTCAACCAGCAGCGCAATCTCGCTCACTCGCAGATGATCTTGTACTACTTTCCGAAGGAGAATCTGCCGGTGTTAACGACGTTGGCCCTGGAGTTCGCCGTCTTCAACCGCTGGTTCGCGTCGATTCCCGGACCCACAATATGCAATCGCGCGTTCGCTCACTATGGAACTTCATTTGGGCGTGTGGATCTCAATCCGATCTATCCTCCTGAGACCATCAAGAGCGTTTACACACGACTGATCAATGCTGATCCCAAGCATACCGCCAAGGTCTATTACTACGACACGACCAGTTCGACGATGGAGGTCGCAAATCTGCTGCAGAACGAGCCGGAATTGTTCGGAACCTTCAAACAATTCCTGAAAGATTGCGATAACGGCGATCTGCCCGACTATTCGTTTATCGAGCCAAACTACAGCGATCACCAGGGCGACAGCGGCGCGTTGATCGCCAACGACCAGCACCCCGATCACAACGTGCGGGCGGGCGAAATATTTATCGCTGAGGTCTATCAGGCGATTAAGAACAATCCGCAACTGTGGGAGAGTACCGCGCTATTGATCACGTATGACGAGCATGGAGGAATCTTCGATCATGTGCCACCTCCAAACTGCGTGGCAGACAAGTTCAAAGCGGATGGCAATGCTACGGGAGTAGGCGTGGACTTTCACTTCGATCGCCTGGGCGTGCGCGTGCCCACGATTCTGGTCTCTCCCTGGATTCCGGCTGGAAAGGTGGAGAACCGCGTGTTCGATCACGCCTCGATTCCGGCGACGATCACGAAGTTCTTTCTCGGCGATTATTCGGCGGATCGCTCACCGCGCGAGATCAGCGCCGACATCTTCATCGAACCGCAGGGAGGGGCGGTCGATCCTGCCAGAAATCTGCTGTCGCTGGACGTGATGCGCACCGACTGTCCGGACTTCGACGTTTAGAGGTGTCCTGCTTCTGGCCGGTTTTTTGCTAGGACTGGGGATTTTTAACGCGCGCCAGAGTGCCGCGGGGGAAGGAGTTCTCAATATGGCTCTCATTCCAGTACCGAAGCCACCAAAGAATGCATATGATCCTGATCGTCCCGTGGGGTCGCTGCTGAAATCGCAAGTCGATCACATGCGGGAAGCGGAAAGCAAACTTCCGCTGCGATATCGCAGCGAGATCGAAACGTATGTAAAAGCCGTAAGGACCGAAGGGGAGGCCGCGCGCTACATTCAGGCCGTCACCAAGGCGATTCATCTTGCGCATGAGGATGCTGAACGGGATCGCCGGGCGCCAAGGCCTGTAGCCAAACCCGTAATCGAGATTGCGGCTGTTGCCGATGAATCCGCGGAGCTGAAACCAAAGAGAGCGCGCAAGCGCCCCACAACCAAATCCAAGAAGGGCACCGGCGCCAAGCGGCGAAGGAAATAGCAGGAGGATCGCAATGCGGTGGATCGTTGTTATTTTCTTCGGGCTGATTTCAACTCTGACCTTCGCCCAGGCCGGCCAGGACGAAAACTGGTTCCGCGCGGATTTTCGCGATGAGGGCAGACGCGTCGGCCAGAACTGCAAGCTGTACAACTTCATGAGCGTGGGCGCTTGCGCGTATACCTTATTTACGGATCATCCATTGCACATTGCTACCGGCAGTATGCCGCCGCAGAACGGATTCGGCCTTGGCCTCGCTTATGTTGCCGCGCGAAATACCGACAACTGGCGATTGAGTTGGAGTATCGACGCCGTGGGCGCAACCAACGGAGCAGCATGGCGAGCCGGCGGTTATCTGAAGCTGATCCACACACCGGTCCCGCCAGTCGGCGTCAGCAAGCCTAGCCCCGGCACTCCGGCAACGAATCCCAAGAAGCATGTCGTCAGTGAGCATCCATTTACGGTTTTCAACCTCTACGCCCAAGCCATCTCGCTCGACAAACTGAACTACTTTGGACTGGGAAACGACACGACCCTTGCCGGCGCCTCGGTATTTGGAATGACGCAGACCATCGTCGGGGCGAATGTAACCAAACCCGTGTGGGAATTACCCGCTTTGAGCAAGCTGAATCTGTCCCTGTTCGGAGAAATGAATGGGCGCTTCGTCAGCATCCGTGGTACAGGCGGGCAGTCTGTTCCTTCGATCGGGACGATATATGACGATGCAACGGCCCCAGGTCTGAGCAGCCAGCCGGGATTTCTGCAACTCGGCCAAGGAGTGCGCATCAAGCCGGTAATTGGTGATCGTTTGGAACTAAATTATTCGGGGAGTTTGCAGGAGTTCATCGCCCCTTCCAGTTCGCAGGACACCTTTGAACGGTGGACGGTGGACCTGAACCATACGTTCTACCTGTATGGCTATACGGAGTCGGGGCCTAAGACGACCAACATGACTGGACCGAACGAATGCGCGCCGTCGGCCCAGGACTGCCCCAAGATTTCACGGTCCCGAAATTTGAATGGGTCGATCGGAGTGCGGCTGTTGCTTTCGGAGTCGATGAACTCGGCGTCGAAGATACCGTTCTATTTCGATCCCACGCTCGGTGGGCAGGACATCAACAGCAGCCTCACCCTCGGCAGCTATCGCGACTACCGTTTTCGCGCACCCAATTATCTGTTACTCCAGGAAACGTTTGAGCACTCGATTTGGGGCCCATTCGGCGTGAAGTTCATGGCCGACCAAGGGCGTGTCGCGCTGGATCGCGGCGACGTCGGCTTCAGTAACTTGAAGCACAGCTTTGCCGCTGGCCTGACGTTGCGCGCCGGAGGATTCCCGATGGTTTCCATGATGTTCGCCTGGGGAGGCCCCGAAGGGCATCACAACATCTTCAATATGAACACGGGGTTGCTGGGCGGAGGGGCCCGGCCTCTGCTGGATTGATCGCTTTCGCCCCGAGAGGTTTTGGTCCCGGAAGAAAACGACGATTGGGCGTAAGAGGGCAGCTGTCTGCGTGCCCCAGTGCGGCGCTAAACCGCCGCTCTTCCACGGTTGTCGTCTGATGCGGTATCACGACAGAGCTGGGCCTTCGAACGAACTTCCCGCGTGATCTTGAGAAACGCGCGAAACCCGCCTTCATCGTCGCTCAGAAATAATTCCTATCTTGATGGTCCGATTCTCCCCGCAATTTTCGCCCTTATAGGTAAGCACGTAACCGGGCTTATCGGTTGCTTGCCCCGAAGAGGAAGTGCCGACCCAGTTATCGATTCCCCTCCGGCGGTCGCGCTCTTCTCCACGGAAAGTCTCAGTTGGAAAAGGAGAAGCTATGAACGGCCGCAAAACAAATCGTGCTCTGATCGCCATGGTGATATTGAGCCTGTTGCCCGCACTGGCGCGGGCGCAATCGCAATTCACCGGTATCTACACTTTTAACTGCAACGTCGAAGGCTGCGCTGCGAATCAACCCGCAATGCTTGCCCAAGGAACGGACGGCAATCTTTACGGGACTCTGCCTTCGGGCGCCGGCTCCGGTTCGTGGCTCGAATACAACATGAGTGGTCTTCCGACGCTTACGAACTTTTCCAGCTACAGCCTCGCCCAGGTTCCAAACGCGATCTCAGATTCGAACAGCGGCTTCACACTCGGGATTGACGGGAACCTCTATGCCGGTGTTTCACATCTAGATAGCAAGGACATGGGCGCCATCATCCGGCTGGCTCCGGCGTGGCCGGGACAGTCGCCGACCGCACCACCAACCATCGTGTACACATTCCCTGGTGGCACCAACAACGTTGGCTTTCCCAATCCCACATTTCCCGTGGCCCCTCCCGTTCAAGGCACCGACTTCAATCTCTATGGCGTAACCAGCGACGACGGATACTCCGGATATGTCTACCAGGTGGTGCTGAATACGAGCACCGGCCAAGGCACGGCGGGATGGCTTCACCAGTTGCCCTCGGAATCTCTTGGTCCACTGCTATCGGGAAGTGATGGCAACTTCTATGGGACTTACGTCTACGGAAGCTTTTCAAAAGACCCAACAACCGGCGCAATAGTTCCCAGTGGGGGCGGGTATGGTGGCATCTTCCAGATCACACCGGCGGGTACCATCGGCTGGTACTACAACCTGGATCCATTCTCGAAAACATCCAACAACGGGAACGGCGACGGCAGCAACCCGCAGGGCGGTCTCTTGCAAGCCACGGATGGCTTTCTCTACGGGACCGGCAGCGGTGGCACAGGTGCGACTGCCGGAGGCGTAATTTTCAAAATTGCGCTCGATGGCACAGGATACAGCGTTGTCCACAACTTCCAGTCAGCCGAGGGGACAGCGCCACATGGTGGGCTGGTGCAAGGCAGCGACGGTTACCTTTACGGACTCACTACTAAGAGCGGTCCACCAACGACGATCAGCGGTGCTCCGCGCCTCACGATGTCGGGTACGCTGTTCAAAGTTTCCACCTCCAATACGAACTACACCGTGCTGATTCCTTTTTTCGGCATCCACGATTGGGGCTACGTCGGGCCTGGGATGGATCCCGAACCAACGATCGCTCTTCACACGAATGGAATTCTCTATGGACTGACGCACGTGGGTGGGCTCAACTCGGGGCTCTCGGGATCGGGGGCCTACGACGATGCCGGCGAGTTCTTTAGTTACAATGCCGGACTCAGCAAGTTCATCTCAATCGTTGGCCGACGCTCTGCCCATGTGGGAGAGCGAGTTGGGATTATCGGGCAGGGATTCTCGAACGCAGTCGGCGCTGCGACGGGCGTTACGTTTGGCGGAGTTTCGGTCCCGTGGACCAAGGCGAACGTCACGATCTGGAGCGACCACTACATGACGGTAGTGGTTCCATCTGGAGCCAAGTCTGGAGTGGTTACAGTCCAGGAAACCACCGGAAGTTTTTCGACTCTTTACAACTTCACCATCAGTTGCAGCGGGCTGATCTGTCTACACCATCCATAGTGCACAGAACGGGGGCGCCCGGGATCCCTACGATCTCGGGCGCAATCGCAAACTAAGGACGATGCTTCACTCGCCCATGTGAGGGACAGGCCTTAGCAGCCCAAGTTCCTTCTCCTAACTCCAACGCACTCAAAGAAAGTGAAATCTGCGGTTGTCCCATCGATGCGAGCCAGGCAGAAGCACCTTCCCCCACGCACGGAGTTCTCAGCGGTGAAATGATCGATCCCTTTACCAACCTTCTCCTCGGCATGTGGATGCATTGAAATCAGCGCTGTGAGAAACGAATGATGTGGTTCTGGGATTGCGACTTTAAGCGGCTGAGCGTACAGCAAATCATCAACGAAGCGGCGGGCGGCATTCCGTGTCTCAAAGCTTCTCTGCCCGATAGTCAGCTGTTCGAGGCGGCGCATAAAACCTCACGCAGCACGCCCTCCTGCATTATACCGAGGTTTAGGCTTGAGGGGTTTTGAATGCAATGGGGATATTGCGTCAGCTATCGGCAGGAACTAGCTTGCTTTCGGTCTATAATCCGTTGCTCAAGCTCCTCAGCGAATATGGCAAATATCGCCATGCCAATCTTCGTCGAGGTCTTCCAGGGAATGTCCTTCCAGTTCCGCCGGCAGTGCGGCAATAATTCAAAACGTATAGCCAAACATTAGCCGAAGTGTCGGAACACCCGGTGCCCAGAGGCTGGTCTTTACTTCCGCAAACGTTCCACGCCGGAATCGCACCCCGGTGAAGAAATTCAGGCCCGTCTGGTACTCGAAATTACTAAAACTGATGTCACGCTTATCAACTCCCTGATGAATGAAGTTGAGGCCCGGCCCGGCTCCAACGTAC
>Ga0070712_100000438_pt1 | contig 23795 bp, 21 predicted proteins | sample LARL81metaG_FD_71396 | JGI IMG/M metagenome (GOLD analysis project Ga0070712, IMG submission 71396) | Corn, switchgrass and miscanthus rhizosphere microbial communities from Kellogg Biological Station, Michigan, USA - LAR L8-1 metaG | ecosystem: Host-associated > Plants > Roots > Rhizosphere ...
CAGACTGTGGCCATGTCAGCGGATGTCACGCGCTGGTATGATGAATTCGCATTTCACAAGATCTACCACCGCATAAATGACTTCAATGTTGTGGAATTGAGCGCTTTTTACTTTGACGTTCTCAAGGACCGCCTCTACACCTACGCACCGAACTCGCGCGCCCGCCGCGCCGCGCAGACTGCCATCTGGCGCATCGGCGAAGCGCTGGTTCGCTTGCTGGCGCCCATCACCAGCTTCACTTGTGACGAGGTTTGGCAGTATCTGCCCGCAGTGAAAGATCGGCAACCAAGCGTTCACCTTGCGAATTTCCCCTCGGTATCAGAGATTTTAGGCACCTCCGTGCCGCTCGACGACCCCTCCCAAGCCGAGGACTGGAAGACTTTGCTCGCGGTCCGTAATGAAGTCTTGAAGGCGCTTGAAGAGGCACGTCAGAGCAAACTGATCGGCGGAGCCAATCTGGAGGCACAAGTCACGGTCACCGCCGCCGAGCCGATCTTGTCGGTATTGAAGCGTTATCAGGCACAGTTGCGGTATTTGTTTATCGTCTCGGCGGTCACACTGGAATCGGGAGCCCAGGGCAACGGTACGGGCGGGGTCAGCGTTCGGGTGGCCAAGGCGGATGGCAAAAAGTGCGAGCGCTGCTGGAATTATTCCACTCATGTTGGGGAGGACGCGGTATATCCCACCGTATGCGAACGTTGCAGCGCGGTGCTCAAAGAGCTGGGCGCATGAGTCTGACTTTGTAACTCATTCGCTTTTGCGATCAGGTTCAACTCTAGGCAGCCATGACCACTACCACCACGCGCACCTTCCATTTCTTCATCGCATTGCTGGTCGTGGTTCTTGACCGGGCGGCGAAATGGATTGTCGCCAGCGACATTCCCCTACACGAGACCATCCAGGTGATTCCGGGATTCTTTCGTCTCACTCATGTCGAGAATCGCGGTGCCGCGTTCGGTCTTTTTGCCGACTCCCCTTCCGAATGGAAGATTACGGTGCTGGTGCTTTTTTCGGTTGTGGCATTGGCCATCGTTTCCGTTCTGCTGTGGCGCAACAGCCATTCCATGCAAAGCACCGGTATTGGTCTGGCATTGATTCTTGGTGGTGCGATCGGAAACTTGTGGGACCGCCTGCTTAGCGGACGGGTCGTCGATTTTCTGCTTTTCTACGTTGGCCAATATCAATGGCCTGCATTCAACGTGGCCGATAGCGCAATCGTAGTGGGCGCCGGCCTCCTGGTCATCGAAATCCTCTTCGCGAAAACGCCTGCCGCCGAAAAATCCGTCTGACTCCAAAAAGCGCTAAATTGCAAAGGACGCCAAGACATCCCGGCAAGACCACGGAGGCAATCTTTGTGATCTTCGCGGATCTTCTTGGCGTCCTTTGCCCTAAAAAGCTGTTGAACTTACGTCCTCAGCATTGAAACCTAAGAACTTATCTAGGCAGACTTCTTGTGCTCCATGCTGGCGTAAAACGCCTGCGCCCCTTTTTCCATCTCTTCTTCAGACACGTCTTCGGTGTGCGTGCTCACGCCCCAGGAATGACCGAATGGGTCGGTAAATGCGCCATGACGGTCACCCCAAAACATGTCAGTCACGGGCATGGCAGATTTGGCTCCGGCAGCCAGTGCTTTCTCGTAAACCGCGTCGACGTCCTTGACATAAAGATAAATGCCACCACTGTGTCCACCCAGAGTCTGCGGCGACTTACCGCCCATGTTCGGAAATTCGTCGGATAAAAAGATGATCGAGTCGCCGATCTTAATCTCGGCGTGTTGAATTTTGCCGTTCGGATTGGGCATCCGCATACGCTCCTCGGCCCCAAAAACTTCTTTGTAGTAGTCGATGGCTTTTGCAGCGTCTTTTACCACCAGACTTGGGGTTGCGGTATGGAAGCCTTCAGGAATTGGTTTAACTGAGGTCGTCATGTAATTTCTCCTTCGTAAGGCCCGGCTGGCCGAAGTATCGATTGCGAGCGGAACCGTATTCTAACGCCGGGCCAATGCCAATGTGTGAAATCTTTGTAAAAAGCGTCGATAAAAAAATGAACAGGAAGAAGAAGAAGAGGATATGCGCGGGACACAGATAACCAACTAGACAACTACCAACGTACGCACTTCATCCTAGTCCACCATAACCGAATAGTTAACACCTTCCCATCGCTGCTGTTTCTCCCAGAAGAATGTGAAAACAACTTCGCGACCAGGCGGCAGTTGGTCGGTTGGCAAATCTGCTATAAATACACCCAGAGGATCGCGAGAGTTCGCATCCTGCGCGCTTTTCCAGCCGTCAGAACTCCAGTGTACAAGGGCCGGAGCCGGCAGCACCATCCGCAGCTTTTTTCCTTCCGGAAAGCTGCGGCATTTGTTATTGAAACGCCATTCGAAGTATGTCGCTTTTTGCTTTTCCACCAAATAGCGCTGTACCGTCTGCGGAGGTTGGTCAAATATCTTCCCATCGCGCAAAGACCTTCGCAGTTTGATGTATTCCGAGTGCGCCCAAACCAGCGGGCACGCCGAACCCGATGGCTTTCCTCGAAACAGTTCCAGGCCCACCATGTCGTCTGTGTCCCACACCTGTTCTGGTATCAGGTGACCTCCCTGGGTAGCCAGCTCCATCACTCTAAGCAACTCTTCGGCCACTTGTGGACGTCCCGCCGCCAGTTCGTAGTGAGCGCGCTCTCCCGCCAGCAAGGGCCATGGCCGGCCAATGCCGGTTCCGTCAAAAGGCGAGCCGTCCTCATGCTCCCCGTAGCCATCGCCGTTATAGCGGTACCAGCACGGCCCTTGCGGCAGATTCACTTTAAGTAACGAATCCACCACTTTGATTGTGGCGAGAATTCGGGGATCATCCGGAGCCCTGAGTCCGAACCGCACTAGCGCCAATGAATCCGGGCTGACAATGTGAGCCGCAGGCAACGCATTTTGCCCGGGCGGACGATTTTTGATCGGAACAAACCCTTCCAGCGGTGACGCCGCACAGTCCGCTTCGGGCGGCGCAATGCGCACGTAGTAACCGTCCACTCCAAGCTGTCGCGCCAGGTCGTTATCGGTGGCGTAGATCCAGCGCTCGATATTTTCGTTCCAGCAATCTGCGGTCTCGCGCAAATGGACACCGATCTCTCTTTTCCCTACCGCATCCGCAAGATCGGCTGCCGCTAGCAAACTTGCAATTTCGGCGGCGAGCGTGAAGGGCGAATACCCTGCGTCTTCTTCCCAGCGGTCTTGCTGGGTCACGGGACCGTTACGCATGATAAAGCCGGCCGCGCGGCTGACCATGGCCCACCAGCGTTGAGGATTCCCCAGCACAAACGGGGAGTGCCGTCGCATGACGTCAACCAGCAGAATGGGAAACGCGGTCTCGTCCATCTGCATTCCGCTCCAGTACGGCCGTCCATCCAGCCACATATTTTGCGACCAGCGTCCGTCCGCTTCCTGTGTAGCTTCGAGGTAGCGCAGAACGCGCAAGGCGTCCCCTTCCGCCCCTGCCGCGAGAAAACCAAACGCGGTTTCCACCAGGTCTCGCGGCCACACCAGGTGATATCCGCCCAGGTCTTCGTCGCCCTTATTGAAGCCCCACGGAATGGAGAGGCTGGCGATCACTCCTCCCAGGAAATCTTTTGACTCGTGCGAGCGCATCACCGCTACGCTGGCCCGGTACAGGTCCACCTCGCGAGCCGGCTCGTCCAACTTGAGCAGGCGGTCTTGCCAGGTCTTCCAATGCCACACATAGTGGGAACGCAATTCATCGTAAGGATCGAGCAGAGTGGCGCGTGTTTGCAGACCAGCCTCAGTCGACATTTCTCCAAAGCCCAACGCTAAAACAAATTCGCCGCCACACGCGGCCAAGTCGATCTCTCCGGTAAGGGCGACGTTGCCGTTTTCGGCGCGGGTGTATTCCCAAGTCATTTGGAAGTGCTGGGAAAGGTCCTGCCATCCATCGGAGGAACCAGCGAAGCCCACCGCCATTTTTCGCCAGGGAATGGAACAAGCGAAAGCCAGCGCGCAATCGTTGCGACTCGCAAATAGCATCGGAGTGCCTTTGTAGTCGCCCGCCCACCCCGTGTTTTCCCGACCACAATTCGCCAGATGGGGGGCCAGCAGCGCGTACAGACGATAGTCCGCTAGTCTACCTTGCAGCGGCACAAAGCGAATCTTTTGCAGAACAACGTTGCGATACGGATCGGAAAAGACTTCCTTCTCGATGCGGTAGCGTCCCTGCAATTCGGTATTCGTCAGCCTATAAACGGGGATGCCCGGTTCAATTGGTGAATTTTCAAATGTGCAGCTCCGCTTTTCTTCGGAGAAATAGCTCGAACCGTCGGTGACAATAAGGCCCAGATCGCGGGTACAGGCCTGATCGACGCGGGGAAAATAGACCTCGTTGAGAATGCCGTGGCTCATGGTGAACCACACCTGACTATGCAGGTTGAGCGCGGTTCCTATGCTGCTTTTGGCGCTCGAGGTCCAGCGCGGATCGATTCCCGGCCAGCCGGGGGCGAATTGTTCTTTTTGACTCTCGCTCACAGATAATCCTTGTGCTGCATTTGTCCTCGCGGTTTGAAATGTGCATCTGAATGGAAGATTCTATCAAGCAGCTGTGGGGGGCGGACACTCCGGGTCGCCGGTCTTGAATCTGGACTTGAATTGGACCTGATCTTAGTCTTGAATTCGAATGTCTTGAATTCGAGTTCTTCGCAGATCACCCTACCGGCTTTGCAAGTTGAACAAATACAAAATCGAGGGTGGCGGACAAGAATGTCCGCTCTACACAAATTAAGGAACCATGAAACTGCAATCCAGGAACTTAGCGGTCTGCGCTCTGACGGTAATCTTGCCGGGTGTACTGCGGGCTGCGGATGCGCCCGCTCCAAAAAAGATCGATACCCAACAGTCGGTAATGACGGTTCGCGTGTTCAAGTCGGGTATGTTCTCAGCTTTTGGGCATGAGCACGAGATCAGCGCTCCGATCAGGCAGGGCTCGCTCGATGAGAATAGCCGATCGATTGAGCTGGCTGTGGACACTCGCGAGATGAAGGTGATGGACAAAAACGTGTCGGAAAAGGATCGCTCTGAAATTCAGGAAACTTTGCAGGGCCAGAAGGTCTTGGACAGTGGTAAGTTTCCGGAAATACGCTTCCGCTCGAGTGCGGTGGACTCGGACGGAGACGGTCGCTGGCGTGTACGCGGCGATTTAAGTTTGCATGGCCAAACTAAACCGATAACTTTGGAGGTTCACGGGAAGGACGGACATTACCAGGGCTCCACCGAAATGAAACAAACTGATTTCGGCATTCAACCGGTCAGCGTGGGAGGTGGAACTGTTAAGGTGAAGGACTCTGTGCGAATCGAATTTCAGATCGTCGCAAAACCTTGAGGCTTTTTCATGGGCCGCAAAACCCTTCTGTATGCACTCTTTTGCCCTTCGACCGCATCTCTAACTCATATTAGATGGAAGAGCGGGGGTGGATAACCTTGTAACGGATTTCCGCGTCCAACCTTATAGGGAAATCTAGGTATTTACCGTTCCGGGCGGGCGTATAATCCATACAAGTCTGGGGAGCGGGACAGAATTAGGGAGTCCATCATGAAGTTACGGCTCTTGGCATTGACGGTTGTATTGCTGACGCTCAGTTACGCGGCGCCAAGGAGTTTTTCGCAGGATCAGGGCGGTTCAAAGCCGGGTGACGACTCCTCTGACAGCGCCCCGAAGACAACCGCGCCGGTACCTCCCAAGGTAGAACCGGCGGATCCGGACAAGGTTAAACATGACGGCGGTAAGGAAGACGTGGATGCAGTTGGCAACCGCAATGTCGGGTGCAAGACCGGCTTGGGAAACTGGTATGGCGTGGAGAAACAGATCGCCATGGGCAAGAGTTACTCCCAGCAGGTCGAGTCTACGGTGAAGCTGGTTCAGGACCCGGTCGTATCGGAATACGTCAACCGGTTGGGGCAGAATCTGGTGCGCAATTCTGACGCACAGGTCCCTTTCACGATCAAGGTAATCGATTCCGACGACATCAACGCCTTTGCTCTGCCTGGTGGCTTTTTTTACGTCAATTCTGGCTTGATTCTGGCGGCAGATGAAGAGGCTGAGCTTGCCGGGGTGATGGCCCACGAAATTGCCCACGTGGCTGCTTGCCACGCGGCGCGTGAAAATACCCGCGGCAATCTCATGAACATGGCTTCGATCCCGCTGATATTCGTCGGCGGAGCCATTGGTTACGCCGGCTATGAAGCCGCTGGCCTAGCATTGCCCATGACGTTCCTCCACTTCTCGCGAGGCTTCGAAGGTGAGGCCGACTATCTGGGATTGCAGTACATGTACAAATCCGGATACGATCCTCAGGCTTTTATTAGCTTCTTCGAAAAAGTGCAGGCCCAGGAAAAGAAAAAGCCTGGGACCTTGGCCAAAGCCTTCTCTACCCATCCTCAAACTCCCGATCGTATTGCCAAGTCGCAGGAAGAGATTGCCCAGATTCTTCCTGCCCGAAACCAATATGTGGTTTCGACGTCTGAATTTGACGATGTGAAATCTCGCCTGGCGGCAATCGAGAACCGCCACAAGGTTCTCGACAAGAAGGACGATGGAAAGAAGCCTAGTCTGCGGCGAACGTCCAGTCCCGACAAGAACGGCACAGACGACAAGACAACCAACGACGATGGACGGCCTACGCTAAAGCGGCGGGACGACAGCAGCAGCAATTAGATCAGAGCGGCCCGAGAGAATTGGACGGCGGTTTCGGCCGCCGTTTTTATTTTGCTCCCTTGGATCAAAAATTGGGATAGGGGGGAGCCGTCACCTGCTCGCCCCTCCCACACCACCGTACATGCGGGTCCGCATATGGCGGTTCGGCGAGTTGAGCCTGCGTCAACGAGGCGTAGGCCGGGTGTTGGGTGCAGGTTTCGCCAAGAGGCATTCGGTCCCTGACTGACGGATCGAGTTGGGCTTCACCCTTCCCATGCCCGCCAGCAGGCCAGAGGGTGCTGGTTTCTGCCGCGATCAGTTCCTGAGTCCCCTGACTTATGCACCACTCTCTTCCGTTCAGGCCTTCCCTATGGGTAGTATGCCCTCTGCTGACTTCTGCCCCGTGTTAGAACGTCTTACGCCGCCCCCAGTCACTAAAGACAGCAAGGGCAGAGCTCCCGAGGTAAGTTCGACCGCTTCCGCGCACAACCGCCGGCTCCGCGCCTTTGCTACACGCTTCTTTCAGACCTCGCCTCGCAACCCCGCCTTTGCGCTTCGCTGTCACCTCCATCAGGTTGTGAAGAGGACTTGCACCTCCAAGCTGTCGATCATGCTCGGCACACATGGAAAAAGCCGCGACGAAATCGCGGCCTTCAGACTACGAGATTCATTTATTAGGTATTAGGCGGCGTGCTTCGAAGCCAACGCTGGCACCCGGTGCCTCGCTCTCTCGACTGATGACACGATCTTCATGTCTTGCCAGTTGTAAGGAAATTCTCTGCCGCAATCCAGGCATGCGACGTAGGTGCCGGTTAGCGAGGCGGCGGCAATGCGGCCCGAACGCGGCCTCACAGAAATAGGAAAACTGAAACGCGAATGTTTGCAACCGAATAAAGTGTCGAACAACCTCGCCAACATACCACCCTCCCGGCAGCACTCTCCCACCAGGCTGCCCCGGTCCTAGCTGTTTAGATTCAAAATCGCGGGGAAAGGTGCGTCGGCATGTGGAGGGTCCGGTCTACGGAGACGGGCGCCTATCCACATCGCAGAGTAACGGTAAATGGCTAACGGATCGGGATTTACTGACTTATTGTCTTGACCGGGCGCGAGCAGTGAGCCCACGCCACACTTCTAGACTTCCTGTGGGCCGACCTTTTTGTGGGCCTCGCATTTGGCCACGATGGCGCTGCGGAGGCGGTTCCGCAGATCGTCAGGCAACTCATAGAGCTGGGAATCGCGGTAGATCTCAATGGTTTTCTTGGTTGTGTCGCAGACGACATAGCAGTTATGGCACCAAGCCAAATGATCCTCAAGTTCAGCCTTGGTGCGGTCGTCGAGGACCCCGTCCAGGTAGTTGGTTAGTTCCTGCAAAAACTCAGAGCACTTCACTGTTTGCCATCTCCACTATCACGCTTCTGGAAGTAACGGCTTAGCCGTTCCCGCAACTGCAACCGCGCCCGCAACAGCCGCGACTTGACCGCAGGGACGCTGAGTTCCAGCGCTTCAGCAGTCTCTTCGGTCGAAAGACCTTCCACGTCTCGCAGGACAAAAACCGTACGAAAACTGGGGGGAAGACCCTGAATCGTCTTGGTCAGGATCTCCTTCAGCTCCGCCTGGTTGTACTGTTGCTCCGGATTCGGACTCCAATCCGCAACCTCGCGGGGAACCGAATCCTCTTCGGTCTTGACATCCTCGTCCAGCGAAACCATGCGCTCCGGCCGTCGGCGCCGCAATTTCATCAGCGCTTCGTTGACCGCTATACGCACCAGCCAGGTATAAAATTTTGACTGGCCCTGAAACTGGTTCAGGTTGGTATACGCTTTGAGGAACGCATCCTGCACCACATCTTCGGCGTCTTCGCGATTTTGTGTAATGTGCTGTGCTATGCGAAAAACATTCCGGTCATAACGCCGGACGAGCTCCTCAAACTTCGATACGTCTCCGCCCTTGGCGGCCTGAACCAGCACCAGCTCGTCGCTGACCGGTTCGCTTACCTTTGGTTGGATGGCTGTCATTCTTCTTCCGATGCAACAATTTTCAAGCCCCGAGGCCCATTCAAGAAATGTTATTTTACTTGGTAACTACGGTTTCAGCTTAACTGTTTTGACCTATCTATCCCCGGCCGATTTGCGCTAAATTCCAAGAGCCGGTCATTCCACGGTAGAACACGTCCTTAGGTCACCGGAAAACATCGGCCAAGAACCCTATAATCAGGGCTTAACGAAGCCTCTATTCGGAAACATTGGCAAGAATGCCGGAATTCGCGGCTGAAGTGCTCACCTGACTATGGCAGACCAAAGCGAAATCGAGCAAGTGATCGAGAAGGTCGTTTCTCAGGTATTGGAAGACCACTTCCCGCAATTGCGTGAGGATTTGGTGCGCCGCGTCATGGACCGTCTTCCGCAAACCGCGAATGCCGCCGGTAGTTCCGCGGACAGCGGCGCCGCTAACTTATTACAGGCGATTTCCGCTATCCACGCGGGCACAACTCAGCGAGAGATTTTGCGGGCTTTGCTGGACAATACCGTCCGCTACAGCGGACGGGGAGCCCTCTTCGTCGTGAAAAGCGGCGCAGCCACGGGATGGCAAGGCCGCGGCTTCAATGAAAACGGATCGGACACCATCAAGGATTTCGCGTTAAACGTCAGCACAGGCGGTCCGGAACATGCCTTGCGATCGCGAACTCCGTTCAGCGGTTCCAATAGCGACATCGGCTCGGAATTTGTCTCAAAGTTTGGTGGCTCGGCGGGCGATGAATTTGTGCTTCTGCCATTGGTACTGAAAGAGAAAGTAGCCGCCTTGGTATACGCCGACGCCGGATCGGGTTCAGTCGGAAAGTTCGACCCCGCCGCACTGGAACTCTTGGTTCGGGCCACCAGCGCCTGGCTTGAAGTAGTTTCGTTGCGAAAGCAGGCACAGAAGGAAGATGCTGCAGAGCCCGCCATTGAAAAGCCCGCCGAGAAAGTCGAGAGCGCTCCGCCGCGGGCCGCTGCCGCGCCTTCAGACCCGTTTGCCGCGCATGCGCCAAAGCATGTCTCAGCCGTTGCAGCACCCGTTATTCCAACGCCGGTTCCACCAATGGTCGTGGAGCACCCTGTGGCGGTTGCACAAGCCGAGCCAATCACGGTCTCGGCTGCCGCAGCGGCGCCAGCCCCCGCAACCGATCCCTTCGCCAACCTGTCGCCCGAAGAGGCCGACGTTCACCGCAAGGCGCAACGCTTCGCCCGGTTGCTCGTGGACGAGATCAAGCTGTACAACCAGGCAAAGGTCGCCGAAGGTCGGAAGAACAAGGATATGTATGATCGGCTCCGGGAAGATATCGAGAAGAGTCGTGGGACCTTCCAGAAACGCTACGGAAACAGCGTGGCTGCCGGCGCTGATTACTTCAGCCAGGAATTGGTGCGCAGCCTGGCCGCCGACGATTCTTCAGTCATGGGCGCTAACTTTAAAAGAAGTTCATAGATTAGAGTGGTCTTTAATCGCTTGCCATCGTTCCTGATTCGAGTTTTTCTGATTGGGGCGCTTCTGTGTTTGGATTTCGCCTCTCCGATGCAATCGGCAGCGGCGCAGTCCGCCACCGCAAAACCACGTTCTACTAAAAAGTCCACTTCTCGCAACGCGGCTCGACGGAAACGTTCTTCATTCCGCCTCAACCGGATGCATCAGGCTTTCGTAAGCTCAGCAAGCCTGAAACCCATGGCGCGACAGCTGCTCCAGGATCGCACTCCAGCTGCCTACGCGGGAGTAGAAGCCTATGCCCGACGACACGACAAGGAAGACGCGGGCGCGCTGGCGTGGCTCGTACTTGGTTATGCTCATACCCTTGATCACGATTACGCCAAGGCCATCGATCCGCTGAACCGCGCCAAAGCTCGCGCCGGAGATCTCGGCGACTATGTCACCTTTTATCTCGGAACATCGTACTTTCAGGCTGGCCAAACCGCCGAAGCAGCAAAAGCACTCGTGGACTTTGACACGGCATATCCCGAGTCATTGTTGATTCGCGACGCGCATATCCTCTATGGCAATGCCTTGCTTGCCCAGGGCAAGCCACTGGAAGCTGTAACTCTGCTTGAAAAGGAGCGGCAGCCGCCACGAGCCGATCTGGAACTTGCGTTGGGACGCGCCTATGCAGCGGCGGGACAGCCACAAAAGGCTGCCGATAACTGGCGCAATCTCTATGTCGCGATGCCTTTAAGCCCGGAAGCGGCGCAGGCCGAGGCGGAACTGAAGAAGCTGCCGGCGGCGGGGTCTTTGCCTTCCCTGGGACCGAATAGTCTTAGATCTCGCGCCGACCTGTTAGCGAAAGGCAAACGCTTCAACGAAGCAGCCGAGGAATATCGCAACCTGCTCAGCCTCGTGGGGCCCGCCGATCGTCCGGACGTTGAGTTGGCTCTGGCAGTGGCCCTGCGTCGCTCGGGACAAAATAAGGATGCACAAAAAGTCCTCGAGACTTTACCCAGTGTTCCCGCCGATTTCAATGCCGAACGCCTGTTCAACCTTGAAGAGGCCGAACGTGCCAACGGCGATGAGCAGGGATCCATGCGCCACCTGTCGGATCTGCGGCAGGCCGCCCCTACCAGCACCTGGCTCGAGCAGGCTTTACTCTCGGTCGGAAATTTCTACCTCCTCAAACCGGATTACGACAAGGCGATCGATTTCTATCGCGAGTTGCAGGAGCGCTTCCCGAATGCGGGGCGTGCTTCATATGCGCACTGGAAAGTAGCGTGGCTGAGTCTACGAAAAGGCAGGAACGCCGAGGCCAAAGCAGGATTCGAGCAGCAGATCGCCCTGTATCCCACCTCCGCCGAAATTCCCGCCGCGTTGTATTGGCGGGCACGCCTGGCCGAGGAAGACAACGATACTGCTACAGCCCGCGCCTATTACCAGAAGCTGTCAGAGCGCTTTCGCAATTTCTACTACGGTGAACTGGCGCGGCGCCGGATGCAAACACTCAAATCTTCCGAAGATTCTCCTCACTTCGCATTGCTGGATCGAGTGCCCGGCGTTGACATAAGGACGCATGTCGCCGCTGGAGAGCCCCCTGCCGACAACCTGCGCTATCAGAAAGCGCAATTGCTCGAAAACGGTGCCCTGGTGGATTTCGCAATCCGCGAGATCGAAGCCGCCGGTAAAGAGGAAAAAGGAAACTGGGTCACACCCGAAACTGCCAAACTTTATCAGGACGCAGGCCGCTATGACGGGGCTATTCAGGTTTTCAAACGAGCGGTGCCAAATTATTTTGCGGTCGACATTCCGACTTTACCTCGGCCCTACTGGGAGGCCCTTTTCCCAAAGGCTTATTGGACTGATCTTAAAAAATACTCGACACAAAATGCTCTGGATCCATATCTGGTGGCGTCTTTGATCCGCCAAGAATCCGAGTTCAACCCGGGCGCAGTTTCCCGAGCCAACGCGGTAGGGCTGATGCAACTGCTCCCCAAAGTCGGCACGGGGATTGCCAGACAGGAAAAATTGCGGAGATTCTCTCCGTCGCAATTATTCAGCCCCGAAGTCAACCTGCAACTCGGAACGCGTTACTTTCGCGAGATGGTGGATAAATTTGGTTCTTTTGAATACGCCTTGGCGGCGTATAACGCAGGCACGAATCGAGTCGACGATTGGCTTGGACAGGGAAAATATCGCGATCCACAGGAGTTCGTAGAGTCGATTCCCTTCACTGAAACCCGCGAGTACGTACAGGCCATTCTGAGGAACGCTAATGTCTACCGTCAACTTTACGGCGAACCCTGAAATCATTTTTCAGTGACCCAGTACCCCGCTTGCTTCGACCGACGGTGCCGGACCTTCTTCCGTCCATCCGCCACGCGAAATGTTTGAGTAAAGCGCCCCGGCGCAAATCGCCGATACGGTCAGCAGCCCAATGCCCTCCCAGAAAGGCCCGAGCAGGACGTGGCCCAACCCAAATAGCGCCAGATATACCATGACGCAACCGAGGATCCAGGAAAGCAGATTCCTGCCCAAGTCCCGAGTCGGTGTCACATCCGGCGCCATTCGTGCAATCGCCTGCCATCCCGTGACATGCGGTCGAACACTGCGGTAGAACTTGACCAATATCTCTTCCGGTTCAGGTTTAGTGGCATACGTAGCGATCAGCCAAACCAAGGTGGTGGCGACGGTCGTCGCAAGCGCCGTTTTTGCGAAAACCACTGGATTGGTGCCTGAGAAAGGTTCAGTCCATCGCAGCCCTATGGTGACAACCAACGCCGTCGCCATCGCTGAGATTTCACTCCAGGCGTTGATCCTCCACCAGTACCAGCGCAGCAGATAGACTCCGCCGGTTCCGGCCCCTACTTCCAGAACCACTTGCCATCCCGAACGAATGTCCGACAATAGAACCGAGATTCCCGCAGAAGCGATTACCAGCAGGACCGTCGCCAGGCGCGAGATCAACACGTAATGCTTATCGTCGGCATCTCGCTTGATAAAGCGGCGATAGAAATCCGACACTAGATATGAAGCGCCCCAGTTGAGTTGGGTCGCGATCGTAGACATGAACGCCGCCATGAATCCTGCTATGACAATGCCGCGCAATGCCGGCGGGACGTGCTGGCTCACGATCAGCATGTATCCGGTTTCCGGGTGTTCCAAGTGCGGGTACAGCACCACGGCGGCCAGCGCCGTCAAAATCCATGGCCACGGACGCAAAGCATAGTGCGCCACATTGAACCAGAGCACAGCCAACAGTCCATTGCGCTCATCCTTCGCGCTGAAAATACGCTGCGCTATATAGCCTCCGCCCCCAGGCTCGGCCCCGGGATACCAGAAAGCCCACCATTGCAACCCGATATTCACCACAAACGTCAGCACCGGCAGAAGCCAGATTCCCTCCTGTGAAAACGGACGGGAAAAATCCGGGAAAAAAGCCGTGGCATCGCCCGCTCCGGATCCTGCAGCCAGGCGCATTTCAGCCAAACGGCTTAACAGCGAATTCATACCACCCGCGGCCACAACCGCGTACCAGGCAACCGCAATCACGATCGCCATCTTCAAGGCGAATTGAAACAGATCGGTCCACAACACTCCCCACAATCCGCCAAGCGCCACGTACAGTCCGGTAAACGGAATCAGAAACAGGACACAGATAGCCAAGGCATTACGATCGCTCACGCCCAAGGTGACAGCCACGATGCTGGTCATCGCCTTCGTCACCCATCCCAGAATGAGGCAATTCATCAGCAAACCCAGGTAAATTGCGCGAAAGCCCCGCAGGAAGGCGGCGGGTTTGCCGGAGTAACGCATCTCGGCAAATTGCACATCGGTCAGCAGTCCGGAACGCCGCCACAGGCGCGCGAACAGAAATACCGTCATCATGCCGGAGAGCAAAAATGCCCACCACAGCCAGTTCCCCGCAATCCCCTGCGTGTAAACCAACCCCGTCACAACCAACGGAGTGTCGGCGGCAAAAGTGGTCGCAACCATCGAGGTGCCGGCAAGCCACCATGAGACGTTGCGTCCAGACACGAAATAATCGTCCACGCTCTTGCCCGAGCGCGAGCGGAAATAGAGCCCCAGCATTAGGGTGATGCCAAGATAAAGAACGATTGCCGACCAATCCAGAAGGGTGAAGTTCATGGCGGGAAAGAATACCACCGCATACCGGCGGATCGAACAAAAAAGTGTTATATAGCGGTTTTGTTCTGGCAGTCAGTCCCTGGATCGAGGATGACGGGCAGGATGCAGGATGCGCAACTCTCTTAATCTCGCAGGCTCGGTTTAATGAACGGGAGCGGAATTCGCGCCTTTCTGCACTTGGGAAAGGTAAATCTCCGCCACGCCTTCTGCGATCTTGTCGGGCTTTGCCTCCGCGAGGTTGCAAAGCACTACCACAGTCAACTTGTCGTCCACGTAACGGGAAATCTGCGTCTCAAATCCTTGCCAACTACCGGGATGAGCAATCAATCGATGGCCATGCAGATTCGTGATTTCCCGGCCAAATCCGTAATGACCCGGATTGGGTTGACCATCGTTCAGCTTCACCACCGTCCACATTTGTTCCAGACTCGAACGCTTCAACAGCTTCTCTGTGTAAAGCCCGGCATCCCACTTCGCCAGATCGAGAATCGAGAAGTAGAGGCTGCCGTCGGCCGTGGTATTCAGAGCCGGCGAAACCCACTCCTGGTTCTTCACTTGTCCTTTCACCAGCCGATAACCGGCTGCCCGGTTAGGAACGATGTCTTGTTCGCTGATGATGCGTGTCGTATGCATATCCAGCGGATGAAAGATTCTTTCTTCCAGCACGTCACCGTAAAACTTTCCCGTCACCCGGTGGATCAGAATACCAAGCGTGAGATATCCCAGATTGCTGTAACTCCATTTCGTTCCCGGGGGAAATGCCAGTGGGATCGCTGACACGACCTTGAGGAGTTGGTCTTCCGTATAGTCCTGCCGAAAACTAAAATTCTTCGGATAGTCTGTAAATCCCCCGGTATGACTCAGCAGATTACGCACCACCAGAAGCGCGACGCCCGGGATATGCTGACGGTCCATCTCGCCGTTGACATAAGTTTCAACTACTCCAAAATGAGTGGCGTCGTTCTGACCCGACGCTAGGCCAGTCAGAAGGAACAGGCTCACCATCAACAGAGAGTAGGAAGTCTTCACGCGTTCAGTCATTTTTAGAAATCACTCGCCTACCACAAAACAGAAATTTCCCACGTCATCACAAGGATAGTTCAAGGGTAATAGCTGACAGCTGAACGCTGACAGCGGAGACACTTCTCTATCCCGAATAAACCAACTCCACCACTGTGCAATCGTCACTTAGCGGAGTGCCGCCGCAAAAATTAGCCACGGCGGAGAAAATGTCTTCCAGTGTTTCACTCTTGGCAGCCACGGTCTCCAAACGCGAATCTTCGAAAAAGTCGCCACGAGCATTTTCGGCCTCGGTGACCCCGTCCGTAACCAGGATCAGCCGGTCACCCGCATGCAGACTGACGTGATCACTCTCATACGTAGCGTCGGCCAGTAGACCGACGGGCAGGTTACCGTGTGGCGGGCGAATCACTTCATGGTTGCAAACCAGCAATGGCGGTACGTGACCACAATTGACGTATTCCAGCTCCCCATCGCGCCGTATGCGGGCGATGATCAGCGTCGCGTACTTTTCTCCAATGTGTTTGTGAGTGAAGAACCGGTTGACCGCGGCCACGATTTCTACCAGCGGCATTCCGGCAATCAGCTGCGAATAAATCATTCCCTGCAGGGTGGAAGCCAGCAATGCGGCCGAAACTCCTTTGCCGCTCACATCAGCCAAAACTACCGCCAGACCCTCGTCGGTGTTGACCGCATCGAAAAAGTCGCCGCCGATTTCTTTACAAGAAAGATTTCGCCCCTGCAGCCGTGCAAACGGAACTTCGGGAATGGTCACCGCCATCAGCCGCTGTTGGATGCCGGCCGCGATGGAAAGCTCCTGCTGGTAACGTCTCGATGCTTCCTCGGCTTGCACCAGTCGCGCGTTCTCGATCAGCGACGCGGCCTCTGTTGCGATCGCCCGCAAAATGTCGTTGCTGACGCTCGAAATATCGCGAGAGGCAAAACGTGAATCCACATACAGCGCGCCCATCACTTCCGCGGTATTCTCGCTAGCTGCCTGTGCGTCCCGGGTAGTCTGCACCTGCGGCTTTCGCAGTGGAATGCAGATTACCGTCCGCAGATCGTAGGCGACGATACTGTGCCGGCCTGCCAGATCAAGCGACTGGCTGGTATCGGTGATAACAAACTCGGAGTTCGACTTGAGCGCCTCGTCCAGGATCGAGTGCGAAATTGTGGTGTCATCGAGCAGCGGCTCGTCCTTGGAATTACGCCCTGCCGCTAACCGAAGGTTGCCCTCCTCGTCGCGCATGAATACATAACCGCGCTCGGCGCGCGTAAGTTTCAAAGTCGCATCCAGCAACGTCACCAGAATTTCGTCCAGAACGCCGGTGGTGTTCAGTTTGCGTGCCGCTTCAAGAAAAAGAGTCAGCTTTTCGAGGTCGGTAGCGTCAGTGGAAATTTGTATCCCGGAAATCTGGCTTAGAAATTCGCGGGCGGTATTAGAGCTGGCATGATGCGGGTGGAAGATGACATACGACACATCCCGCACGCCGAACTCGACCCGGTCGTTCCGCTCCAAAGTCTTGCGCTGAATGCGTTCGCCGTTCACGAAGGTTCCATGCTTGCTCCCTTGATCGACCACGCAAAACTTTCCATCTTCCGAGGTAATCAAGGCATGGTCGCGTGAAACGCGCGGATCGGCAATCACCAGATCTTTGTCCACTTTGCGTCCGACGGTGAACGGAGTATGGTCGAGATTGATGGTGCGCTGGTCGTTTCCCTGCACGAACACAAGGGTCGGAAAAACCCCCGATCCGGGAGACGAAACCGGACCGGTGACAGGTTGAAAAGCCATATGGAAATTCCCTGTTTCTCTCCGCTACCTGAATGAAATAACCAAACAACCGGCTAAATCAGGCAGCCCCTCGAGTCAAGGCAGCCAAAGCTTCCTGCTCGGTATCAAACACTTCGAAAACTGTGGCCAGCTTGGTGATTTGCAGCACGTCCCGCAAACGTTGACCCAAGCCGGTAAGTTTGATGTCGGCGCCTGCGGCGCGGGCCGAGGAGTATACGCCGACAAGCATTCCCAGCCCACCACTATCGATGTAACTAACTTCGGAGAGGTTCAGCAGCAGTTTTGGCGTTTTCTTCAACGCCTCTTTCAGACTGTCGCGTAACGCCGTGGCTTCTTCTCCGAACATAACGCGGCCGTGACCTGACATGACGGTAACTCCGTCGACCACGCGCGTATCAATCTTGAGGTTCATAGCATCCTCCGGAACGTCGGTGGGCGGCCAGAGCTAGCGGAAAGATTAACATGACCGAGCCTCAATGCAAGATGATCCCCAACTGGCGCGGATTTTGGGGCGTTAGTGCTCAAACCAGGGGGGGCCCGCGACTGCTTTCATTTGGCTCCGAATACACAGGCTAAGCAGGCCTAGAACCACGACAGGAAGAAGCAAACTGCTGCGCAGAGGAAGAGTCCAGCCTCGTTCCACCGATTCCATTGGCATAAAAAAGGAGGCCAGAAGCAGTCCGCAGGAGGCCAGCCATGGCCAGAAGACCACCAGGGCGCCCACTGCGCAAGCCCCCCGCGTGAGCCAATTCCGGTTCCAGAGTTCGCGCCACGAAATTGCGATTAGGAAGATTGCCGGCGATAGCAAAATCTGGTTATAGGGAGCGAAACTCGGCACCGTCACAACCGTCGCCGCAAGGACTAGCGCCAGGGTCACCCGGAACTGCATTGAGTCATGTGCCGCGTGCCGGATGCGCCAACCCGCCACCGCGGCAGCCAGTACGATGATCGCAACCATCAATTTACCCACAGCTGGCGTGATCAGGACCTCCAGCAAGGAGCTTGCCCCCTGTGTGTATTCACGATAGGCGGAGATTGCCTCAAGAAAGCGTCCGATCCATCCCGGCAAAATGTATTCGGAGGCGGACCAAAGAAACGCCATCGTGAGACCAATGCCAACCACAAAGCCCTTCCGGCGCCGCCAGTCTGTCAACGCCCAGACCATGAGCCAAGCGGCCATGGGCAAGGTCAGCTGCGGCTTAAAGGTCGCAATGGCCAACAGGATTCCGGCAACCGTAAACTGGCCGCTCACCAACGCCGCGGCTGAGGCCGCCATGATTCCGTTTACTACCAGGCTCAACTGCTGTAACTTGATTCCCTGCACCACCCCAAAGCTGCCGAATGTCAGGATCACCAGAATCGAGATCACCGCGAATGAAGGACGCCAGCGAACCGTCTTCAACCACAGAGGCACGCTGATCAAAATCAGAGCGAAAAACACCACCCGAAAGCAGGTTTGGGCCTGGGGAAAAGTAAGTCTAATGGTGGGCGCCATCAGAAAGACCACATACACCGGATAGGCGAAGCGTTGCTGATCTTTGGGATCCTGAGCCCGGGCTGGATCGATGGGGCGTCCGTAGTAGCCGGTCTGAATTTCTTGCGTGATCTCCAGGCTGTAAGGGTCTCGATGATGCAACAGTAATTCCCGCGCCCCCAGCCATCGCGGATACAAGTCGGAAAGATTACCTCTGGGCCACCCATGAGCTGCCGCCTCCGCCCGTTGATGGGGCGCCAGCACTGTCTGCACATAAAACCACATACTCATCGTAAACAGGAGCGCCAGCACGACACCGAGTCTAGGATTCTTCATCAACAATTTGTTTTCAAAACTATGAAGCGGTCAATCCCCTGAGTCTCCGCGTCGTGCTTATTTCCCTGCCCAACGCCCAGCACCACAACAACAGGACCAGGGCGATCAAGTCGTAGTGCCCCTCCCGCATGACCAGGACAGCATGCAGTGGGCTAAAGAACAGAAGGAATAGAACTATTATCAAAAGAGCGCGGATCTCCGGCCGCATCCCATCATTTTCGAAAAGATACTGGACGCCAATGGCCACCGGCAGAAGCAGCAAGCTCAAGTCGTAAGCAAGGGTGTGATAACTCACCAGAACCGTAACGACAACGCACACCGCAAACCCCAAATCGAATGTCGCTCGATCCCGCGGGTTCCAGTTGTGGGCAGCGAATAACATCAAGGCGAACGAAGCAATCGAAATCGCGATGTCGCTTATCAGCTTCGGCACATGGGGAAGCAGCAGATTGTCCATCAGGCCCCTTAGACTGGCCATGCGTATGGGAATGACCGTCTGACGGCGCTCCATCGATTGCTCAAGCTGCCAGACGTGACTTGGGTACGACAGCATTCCCTCCCATCCGATGATCGCCACTGAAATTAATCCCAGCACCGCGGCAGTCGCGACGAATCCAAGCAGCACCTTGCTACGTCGCCGATAGAGCAGAATCAAAACCAGGGGCAGCACCAGATGAAACCGGAAGATTCCGAGGCCGAGACAGCAACCTGCCATGAGATCACTATCCCGTCTTAGAAACACGTAAACCCCGCCGAACAAAAGAACGAGCACCAGAATGTCCTGGCCCTGCAGCAATGCGAAAAACACAGGGAAAAAAGCCAGGCATCCCAACAACCACAGGGCGACGGATACCTGCTGCAACCATGGCACAGCCTCCCTTAGGACGTAGAACAAGATGGCCAGAAAAACAAGATTCAGCGCGTCCCACATAACGAACGCCGTGGGATAGGACAACAGCGTAAATGGGGTAAACCAAACGGCTTCAAACGGTGGGTGAATATACGGCAGCGGGCCCTGGCGTATGCTCACACCGGCTGCAAACTCCTGCTGTACTTTGTATTGTGTTTGTTCGTCGTAGAGTTGTTTGCCCAACCCCTGCCGCAGGATGGCCGCGCCAGAATAGAAAGTGCTGAAATCCGGGTAGCCTTTACGGATCAGATCAACCGAATTCCACGCAATCACCACATGCAGAGGTAACATGCAGACCAGGAACAAAAACACCAGGACCCGATAACTTTTATTCCGCGCGGGCGGGGCGTGGTCCATGCGCGAATAGACTACAGGACGAAGCTAGCTTTTCATCGCTGAAATCACTGAGCCAGAGATAGAAAGTGACCGATCTTTTCTCAACCCGGCGGGTTTTCGTAGCCGTGCTTGCCGTGGGGCTTCTTACCATGGCGGCGCGTGGCGTGACTGACCCCGACGTCTGGTGGCATCTACGCACCGGACAGTTGATGCTTCAAACTCATCGTCTTTTTCATACCGACCCCTACTCTTTTACTCGCTTCGGAAAGCCATGGATAAATCACGAGTGGCTTTCAGAAATCCTCCTTTTCGGGCTCTATCGGCTTGGAGGATTCGGAGGCCTCATCGTAGGGTTCGCCTTCATAATTGCGGCGACATTCCTTCTCGTCTTCATCCGCTGCGCCGGCCGGCCTTACCTCGCGGCCCTCATGGCACTTTGGGGCGCGGTGGCCTCGGCACCAGCGTGGGGAGTACGCCCGCAGATGTTCTCTCTTCTGCTGGGAAGCGTCTTCCTCATGCTGCTTGACGCCTCGGCCGTTCGTCCTTCAGTTTTGTGGTGGACGCCCCCCTTGATGTTGTTATGGGTCAACCTGCACGCCGGATATCCGATCGGTCTCGCCTTCCTCGCCATATTCCTCCTCGGCGAAACCCTGGAGGCTCTCCTCTTCGAGGGACATTGGGCTCAGTCAACCCCACGCCTCAAAAGGTTGGTCATCGTACTAGCGGCGTCGTTCGCACTCGTCCCCATCAATCCCAGCGGTTTTCAAATGTACAGCTACCCATTCGAGACTCTACGTTCCCCGGCCATGCACAAGTTCATCCAGGAATGGTTTTCTCCGGATTTCCATAATCCTATGTACTGGCCGATTCTGTTCATGCTGCTGGCGCTTTTCGCGGCTCTCGCTTTCTCTCCCCGACGCCCGCGCCTTCGCGATGTGCTGCTACTGCTTGTCACCGTTCCCGCAGCATTGCGTTCGATCCGTCACATCCCGATCTTGGTTTTGGTTCTGGTTCCCGTCCTGTCCTGGCTGCTCGAAGCATGGCTTCAGGAACTCGGCGCCAGACGCTTCCTCCAGGTCGGCCAGCAAAAGCCCACTAGCCGAATCGTGCTAATTAACGTGATCGTGCTGGTTGCCGTTGCTACCTTTGCACTGGTAAGGGTCCGCCAAGTGGTGCGTACCCAGGCGGAAACCGAAGCCCAGCATTTTCCCAAGGGGGCAGTGGCATTCCTCAGCCGTGAGCATCCTCCCGGCCCAATCTTGAACCATTACAATTTTGGCGGATATTTCATCTGGAAACTGTACCCGCAATATCAGGTTTTTTCCGACGGCCGCGCCGATGTCTACGGCGACAAGTTCATGGAAGATTTCGCGGCCACCTACTATTTGGGGGACAACTGGCGCGTGCCTTTCAAAGGATGGGGAATCCGTACGCTGTTCCTCCCTCCAGACGCTCCCCTTATTACCGCCCTCGCCGCAGATCCAGAATGGCAACAGATTTACTCCGATGCCGAAGCCGTAATCCTGACCAGGCGTCAATAGACCACATTGGGTATGTACCGGGTTAGTTAACAGTGAACCATAAGTTTAGGCTGCAATACTTTGCGCATTCGACTTTATGATCGCGGGATGTTTTCAAAGGGCCCGGTCGGGCCCAGTTTGTGATACGCCACGAGGTCGATATGAAGCACGCTTTGCATAAAGTATTGGCTGATGATGGACAAGATGTCGCGGAGTACGCAGTGATGCTGGCGGTAATCTTGGCCGTGGTAGTGGGCACAATCCGCCTGATTGGCTCCAATGCAAACAACGTCTTTTCGTCGGTCGGCAGCGCCATCCAGTAAGACCGCCAGGCCCCCACGAATACGACCGCTTCGCCAGTAGGCCATGGCTCTCTGTCTTGCTATCTCAGCCAACTTTTCGTCCCGATGATCGATTCCACGGCCTTTTCGCTGTCGCCAACCCACTTTTGACCCTCTATTGTCAACCAAAAGGCCCTATCCACCAAAAGAAAGTGTCGCGTCAAGCCTTAGTAGAGAGTTATTATGGGATAGATATCTGAAAATGCGGCTCCTGGCCGACGTAAGCTGTTGACCCGAAACGACAAGGCAATCGTATTCTGGCCAAAAGTCCGTGTTTTTCAAAATCGCGGAGGGTTGAGAGCAGAAATTTGCGATTTGCTAATCCGATGGAGGACACAGCAATGGCAATGCGAAGCAGGATTTTAAGTTTATGTCAGGACGAACAAGGGCAGGACATCGCGGAATATGCGGTTATGTTGGCCGTGATTTTGGTCATCGTGGTTGGGACGATTCGGCTCATCGGTTCCAATTCCAATAACGTATTCTCTTCCGTCGCCAGTTCAATTAAATAGCTGGAACTCCGGCAATGCTGGCGCACGGGGCGGCGTTCGCGTGGGAGCAAGTTCGGGACAGATATTCACAACTGCCGGAAAACTGCGCACAGATTGTTTCGGGGTAGGGTGTGTGCCCTCGAATCGACTTGTAACCTCGCCTATTTGAATGCAGAATTTGGCGTGCTCCCTCGCAAGGTTTCCGTTCCACACTTGCAGAATGCCGCGCTTTGGCGCGGTTGCTTCGACTCTTAGGAGTAAGGCATGAATCGCACCCGGCTTCTAATGATCGGTTTTGTGGCTCTGGTCTTGGGCGCAGCAGTAAGTTTCGCTGTCTATCGCACCTTGAAATCGGGGACCGGCGGCGATCAGCCTCCGGGCGTTGAGGTCGTGATTGCGGCTAACGACGTTCCGGTTGGCGCCAAAGTGGAAGATCGAGACGTAAAACTGGTTCGATTCCCTGCCGCTGACCTGCCGCCCAATTGCTTTCATCTGAAGTCCTCGGTGGTCGGCCGTGGCGCCGTGTTGCCGATCGCCAAGGGAGAGTTTTTTCTGCCTAACAAGTTGGCTGGGGAAAATGCCGGATCAGGCATGCCGTCTCTCATTCCCCCTGGTATGCGCGCAGTTTCGGTGCGAGTGAACGAGGTCATTGGGGTTGCAGGTTTTGTCGTTCCCGGAACCCGGGTGGATGTATTGCTGACGGGAAACCCAACTGGGGCTCCCGATCAGCAGACCAGCACGGTTCTTGAAAATGTCGCAGTGATCGCGACTGGACAGAAGCTGGAAAGAAACACCGCCGGCGAGCCACAACTTACGCCTGTAATCACCCTCCTGGTTTCACCCGACGATGCCCAGAAACTGACCCTCGCTACTACTCAGGGGAAAATTCAACTGTCGCTACGTAACCCGTTGGACACGAAACAACAGGAGCTCGCCGCAGTGAACACTGGAACTCTTTACCGGGGCGTCGCCGCGGCACCGGCCCTATCGCCGAAGCCAAAATCAGTCAAACACAACCTGATCCTGCCACCCACAGCTCCAGCGGCGTATTCCGTCGAGGTAATCAAGGGAACCAAGAAGGACATCACCAAATTCTAGACTAGTCAGTATTCCGAGGAAGATGACCATGTCGAGCCCCTCCCGCATTTGGGAGAAACGCGAAACAGAAACGAAACCTGGCGGACGGCTCCGGCGAATGTCGTCCGTTTTGAGAATGGTGGTCGTCGCTCTGACGGTCACAGTGATCGCCAGTTCTGCCACCTCCACGTCGCAAGACCAGCCTGCACCCCA
>Ga0070712_100000439_pt1 | contig 23790 bp, 18 predicted proteins | sample LARL81metaG_FD_71396 | JGI IMG/M metagenome (GOLD analysis project Ga0070712, IMG submission 71396) | Corn, switchgrass and miscanthus rhizosphere microbial communities from Kellogg Biological Station, Michigan, USA - LAR L8-1 metaG | ecosystem: Host-associated > Plants > Roots > Rhizosphere ...
AATGTCCGGACGGTACGGTCGCCATCAAAAACCCATCTTTGCCTTTTCCTGTGTACTCCCGACGAGATGCAGCAGTTCCCTCAGCTCCTGGATCGATGGAATGAAAGAATTCATCGTTGGCCTGGATATGAATTGAAGTATGAATTCAGTTTTACTTTACAGAAACCGCATTGTTCAGGGAAAAGAAGGTGCCTCCGTCAAAGATGTCCTGCGCCGCCTTGATCAGATCGCGCGCCGCATGACTCTTGTTCACGATTCCCGAGGCGCCGGATTTGCGTACCGCCGCAACAAGTTCTTTCGAGTCGTGCATGGTTAGTACAAGAATCTTGGCGCACACACCCAACTTGGCCACTTCACCTACGACTTCAAGACCATCTTTGTTTGGCATGGAAAAGTCGAGAATGACAAGGTCGGGATTGAGGGATTTGGTTTTCTCGACAGCCTCAATTCCGTCCCCAGCTTCTCCGATTACTTGCCATTCTGGCCGGCTGCGCAAGATTCGTCGAACACCCTGCCGAACTACATCATGATCATCTACGATGAGGATTCGCTTGGACATCCAATCTCCTTACTTGTGAGGGCTGTATCGCCTCAGGAAATCCTCCGACAGAACGGTACTTGGCGAAACCGCTAACTATAAAAAAACAAGACAGAACTCGCCATGCACGAACTAGATCGGGTCGAATCCCGATTCCGAGCCCTGTTCTTCATAATTGATTGCGAGTTATTCCGAGCAAAAACAACCGGTAGCGAATAAAAGCTCTTAATAATAGCGGTCTGATCAGCGGTGTCGTATAGGGTGAACACTGTAGTTACTGCGGAAGGTAATCACTCACCTTAACCGTAAGGCGTTGATGCATGGCGAAAACTTATAGTCGAATCCATCAGGCGACGTTGTCGTGACTCGCATTCATTTCTTCAATCGGAATGGTGGCGGTGATGAGTGTTCCATTTTCGTTTGACTCGATTACCAGAGTGCCGCCTAGCTGCCTCAGCCGTTCACGCATCCCGCGAAAGCCGACACCACCACTGGAAGAAATAGCAAGCGCATGCTGTTTGCTTAAGGGGATACCTTTTCCCGCATCTCGAACTTGGACCTGAATCTGGTGGCTTTGCTGTAACAGGCAAATTGTGGCAGTTGGACTTCCGGAGTGCCGGTGAATGTTGGTTAAACATTCCTGAACGACTCGAAAAATAGAAATCTCCAGATCTTCGGCCAGTCTGCCAAAGCGAGGAGGTAGTTCAATCGTGACGGCAATCTTGCTCCGATCCGAAAATCCCTTGATGTACCAGGAAAGAGCCGACGCGAGCCCGACTTCGTCGAGTAATGGAGGATGCAATAAGTAGGATAGGGTACGAATCTCCCGGGTGATCTCTTCAAGCATGTTTGCGTTCTCATTCACTGCGGCGGCTGCTACAGGCGTTAGCTTGTAAGACTCACTGCTCACTGCGGTGGTGTTCATGCTGACAGCCGCGAGAAGCTGTCCAACGCTATCGTGCAATTCGCGGGCAATATGTCTACGTTCGTCGTCCTGAATTCGAAGCAGGCGACCTGAAAGCTCGCGCAGACTGTCGTTGGCGGTATTAAGCTCGGCGGTACGCAATTCAACTCGTTTTTCGAGTTCTTGCTGGGCCTCCGTCAGCGACTGTCGTATGTCGCGCTGCTCCTGAATGTCGATGTTGGCTCCGAACCAGCGGCTAACCTTGCCTTCGAGGTCAAGGACTGGGTGGATTCTCGTGAGAAACCAGCGAAAGGTACCATCCCATCGACGGAGCGGAAATTCCATTTCAAAAGGTTGGCCCGTATCGAGAGACTTTTGCCACCGTTCCATGATTGCAGGAAGGAGATGTGGATCATGAAGGGAGTTCCACCTCCAGCCGCCTATTTGTTCCAGCGTAGCGCCGGTGTAATCGTAGAAACGTTGGTTAAACCAGAAAACATGCCCGTCTTTATGGGCCATCCAGCAAAGATGCGGAAGGGAGTCAGCGAGCGTTCGAAACAATTCCTCACTTCTACGCAGAGCTTCTTCCGCACGTTTGCGCTGGGTTAGATCCTGACTTACCCCGACTATCCCGACGGGCCGGCCATTTTCATCGGCGACAGGAGAGAGATTGATGGAGGCAGTGAAAGCGGTGCCATCTTTGCGTTGCACCTCGAATTCTCCCGTCCAGGTCTTGCCGGCACTCAAAGAGGCCATAATTGTTTTTGCCTGCTGCGCTGTCTGGGAGTTGACGGTGACGTCCATGATGTTGCGTCCTAGCACTTCTTGCGAAGTCCAGCCGTAAAGTTGTTGAGCAAATGGATTCCAGTAAATGATATTTCCCTCGAGATCGGTCGCGATGATCGCCGCGCTGACTGCGTCCAGCAAACTGGTCGGTAGACGATCTTGATGATCGTTCGATTGGCCAATTTGGCCGCGAGTTCGAAGCCGCATTTCCATAAATCGAGAACTCTACAGTCGTGCGCAACTACTACCCATTACGCCGACGAGAAACGCCACCCGACCGTAGATACCTTAGATTACTTAAATGAGGAAAAGGGTCACTTCACGTCCCACATATAAGCGGAAATTAAAATCGCACGCGGCATTGAAATTGCGGCGTTTTGTGAAATGGCAAGATTAACGCGAACGCGACTGTGTGGCCAAGACGGGGCAATGCGTCTAAAAAAACGACGCGCGCTCAGAAAATGACCGATTGAGATCGAATACAGGGCTTAGCGGTTCCTAACAATGCGTGAGCCTGGTGCACGAGAGTTCTGACGTCGCCTGCCTTCGATAGAACGGCAGCTATGCTGGCCCTTCCGCAGCCTTCTCAACCATGGGACTCATATGGGTAAGACGGGCATGGTCTTGTTGAGGACACGAGCGGCCTCGAGCGCGTTCAATCGTGGCATCGAAAGATCGAGGATGATTAAATCTGGATGTAATTCGGCGGCCTTTTCAATGCCCTCGAGTCCATCTCTGGCCTCCCCGCAATTATCCAGCTGTTGACGGATTCCATCACTCGTCGCAAGCTGCGCCGAATCACGGGGTTGTCATCGACAAGAAGGATTTCTTTTCATATGTCGGGCGACAGCGTACATCCTTGAGGATGGAGTGGTTTCTGTCAATCGGGTTAAAAGGGTACGAAAGACGCAAAGCATTTTCCTGTGAGGCTACTCAGGGTAAACCATTGCCGCTGGGTGTATCAAAATTGAATGCGAAACTGCAAAACTACTATTTCTCTTTTTCGGCAACCTCTCGCTCTGCCATGAACCAGTGCTCTTCAGCATGCCCGTCACTGTGTAGCCGCTCTCGACGTAAAGCTCATAGGCCCTTTGGCGGATGCGGCTCTCGTCGGGAAAGGATTGCTTTCTGGGCGTTTCAACCGTTGACGTTGACGACACTGATTGAGGAGGACGCGCTGATTGGCGGTCGTGTTGGACGGAGCCTAGATTCGTTGTAGGATTGTTCGCTTCCGCGGCGCTTTCCGTTTTCGGTGGCGCGGTTTCCTGGCGAAATGGACTGGTGGCGGTGCCCTGCTTCATACTTATTGCTCCTGTGATTCAGGTTAACGATGAGTGCGTCGGCATGTTGGATGAGGGCATGTCGTATCCGGTTGCCGCGTAGACTTGGGGACCAACAGTCGTGCGCGGCCAACTTGGGTGAACGAAGTTGAATCTGAGGGGCGGCACGCGGGTGATCTCCGCTGATGCGACCTCAAAAACTAATTATGGCCAATTCAAAGACGATCAAGATTCGTGAGGGCGCACCTTTCCCTCGTGGAGCCACGTGGGACGGCAAGGGCACGAACTTTGCTCTGTTCTCAGCGCACGCGACCAAGGTAGACGTCTGCCTGTTCGACGATAAGGGGGAGCAGGAAATAGAGCGAATCGAGCTTCCGGAATACACCGACCAGATTTGGCATGGATATCTACCCCTTATTCGCCCCGGTTCCATCTATGGATATCGGGTTCACGGGCCTTACGAACCGGACAAGGGACATCGTTTCAACCACCACAAACTGTTGCTTGATCCGTATGCGTGCGCCCATATTGGCGAACTTCAGTGGAATCCTGCCGTATTCGGCTACCAGGTTGAGACGGGAGACGATCTTACTTTTGACGAGCGTGATAGTGCGCCTTATGTACCGAAGTGCATTGTGGTTGATCCGGAATTTGACTGGCGCGGTCAACCTGGACGCTACGGGGTGCCATGGGATGACACGATCATTTACGAACTGCATGTTCGTGGTTACACGAAGTTGTGTGCCGAAGTACCGGAGGCCCAGCGCGGTACTTACGCGGGACTGGCGGCTAAAGAAGTTATTGAGCACATCAAGTCATTGGGCGTCACGTCGGTCGAGTTGTTGCCAGTCCATACGTTTGTCAGCGAGAGTCGATTGCTGGAAAAGGGGCTCACAAATTATTGGGGATACAACAGTATTGGTTTTTTCGCACCCGATCCGCGCTACGCAGCCGACAAAATGGAGAGTTTGCGCGAGTTCAAGGAGATGGTCACCCGATTTCACGAAGCGGGACTCGAGGTGATTCTGGACGTCGTCTACAACCACACGGCCGAAGGCAACGAGCGTGGTCCGACGTTATCTTTCAAGGGTATCGACAATGCCAGCTACTACAGGCTGTTGCCGGACAACAAACGCTACTACATAAATGACACGGGTACCGGAAACACGCTGAATGTTACCCATCATCGAGTCTTGCAGATGGTGGCCGACAGCCTTCGTTACTGGGTTCAACAAACGCATGTGGATGGCTTCCGGTTCGACTTAGGCACAGTCTTGGCTCGGGAACCCAATGGATTCGACAATCAGAGCGGCTTCTTGAAAACGTGTAGCCAGGATCCGGTTCTCTCCACGGTGAAGCTTATTGCTGAGCCGTGGGATATTGGTCCCGGTGGGTATCAGGTAGGCGGCTTTCCACCCGGCTGGAGCGAGTGGAATGATCATTTTCGGGATGCAGTACGGGACTTCTGGAGAGGCCAAACGAAAGCCTCGGCGATGACCGCTCGCCTCTGCGCGTCGGCTGATGTTTTCAATTTCGAAGGGCGCCGGCCCTGGGCGTCAATCAATTTTGTTACGGCGCACGACGGTTTCACGTTGAATGACCTCGTTACCTATAACGACAAACACAACGAAGCCAATGGTGAAGACAACAAAGATGGCACGTCGAATAACCGGTCATGGAATTGCGGCGCTGAAGGGCCGACGGGTGAACCTGAGGTCAACAAATTACGGGATCGCCAAATCCGAAACATGCTGGCCACTCTGTGCTTGTCTCAGGGAACGCCCATGATACTTGCGGGCGACGAATTTCGACGCACTCAGCAGGGCAACAACAATGCCTATTGTCAGGACAACGAGATAAGTTGGGTGAACTGGGAACTGGCGAAGGCGAACAAGGATCTGGTTGATTTCTTCCGAAGGCTTACCGGCTTGCGCCACAAGTATCCTGTCCTGCGCCGAAGCCGTTTTCTGACCGGAGAGTACATCGAGGAATTAGGCGTCAAGGATGTTACGTGGATTAACGCTAACGGATCCGAAATGGACGATGTTCATTGGGGCGATTCGGACATGCTTTGCTTCGGAATGCTGTTGGACGGACGTGCCCAGACGACGGGTGTCCGGCAACGCGGGCAGCATGCAACATTGCTGATGGTGCTGAACGGATATCACGACGTGGTCGATTTCAGCCTGCCGGAGTACGCAGACGGACATCGCTGGGTGCTCCTGATCGATAGCCAGTTTTCCAACCTGAAAGACGAAAAGCACTTTACGATCGGAGAAGTTTATCAGGTGACGGCTCGATCCTTGCTGCTCTTCGCGCTGGTGCCGGACACGCAAGGCTGAGTTTATCCGCCAGTGGCGGTGGGAAGAGTGTCCGATTCGGAAAGCAGTGTGAGCGAAGCGCTCGCCCGATCTTTCACCCTTTCAGGCGATCATTTTTGACGGCGGTGGCCATTCAGCAAAGAGTTACCAGTAAGATTGTCGTGACTTTCGCGACCGATGTCACCTCGACCGAGCGTGAAGTAATACAACTTGAATACCACGTGAACCGCAGAACTTCTTTCAACGCAGTGCGGAACCAGAACGGTGGCTTTTCATTCGAAACCCGATTTCGCAAACAATGGTGAACGCGCGACCACATCGGAAGTTATTAAGCGTCATGAACCAAAAGTTAGACTGCGACATTCTTTCGGCCGCTAGGCACCTGTGTCGGCGAGATCCCTAGGCAAGGAAGGGACGAGGAGAGGCTCGAGAATCAACCGCCGAGCTTCCTCCGGGTTGAGTTGCTGGTCGGCTGAATACAAAGCAACTGAAGCCGCGGACGGGCGAATGGTCAAAATGCCATTCTCAGGAACCGCGGTCTTTCGCTGCTTCGATTCGTAACGATACTCAATCGTTCGAGCCGACAAATCCGCAGCGACATGTACGGCAACGTCAGCGGTCGAATTCAATATCCGGCATTGAAGTTCGCCGGAATTCTCAAAGCTACCATTTCCTCCGAGCCGCTGAAATTCGTCGACATCGTGTCGAAATCCCGCCGCTAAGTGATTCCACAGGTCGTGTTCATGCGATTCTATCGCGGTATTTTCAGGAGTAGGCGAGGCGTTTGTTGACCTCTCTGAGCGTTTCTCGAACTGTTCTTGAATCCATCCCATGATGACCTCAAACAAGCGATTCTGGCCCAGTTTTAGGAAATTAGACTATCCTGTCCACGTACTGTTATCAGTCAGCAACATGCTGTAGTGATGGTGGCTAAAGACTGTATTGGTCAGATGCAAGTATTGGTCTGGCGCGCTAAATTTCGAAAACTCGAAAAACCGAGGATGGTTGTCGAGATTGAAGGATGGGAATCGCTACGTTGTGAACCGGAACTCCGGCGGTAGTCTTCCCGTCGGGTGAGCCGTTGTGCGCGTGACCGTGCAATATCAAGTCTGCCCCATGACGATCCACCACCTCGGCGAGCCGCGAACTACCGAGATAGGGATAGATTTCCGGTGACTCCCCCTTAACTGTTTCGCCCACGGGAGCATAGTGCAGCACGACGACCCGCTTTTCCGTTCGTAACTGCGACATGGCGCGCTCCAACTTCACAGCCTCGTCGATTCCGGCTTGAACGAAAGCCTTGACTTCACGTTCCCCAAAAGACGTCAGCGCGCCTCGTCCAAAACCACCGGGGAATCCTTTGGTCCCTGCAAAACCGACGCCATCGCGCTCATAGGCGGTGCCGTCCAGAAGTTTGATTCCCTCCTGCGTCATCATGCGAGTCAGTTCGATCTCCGCACCACTCTCGTAATCATGGTTGCCGAGAACGGCCACGATCGGCAGGCGCAGGCGAACCAGAGATTTCAAGAGCTCCTCCATCTCGGGAGGCTTGCCATAATTTGTCAAGTCGCCCGCGATTACGAGAACATCGGCATGATCGCGAGCTTGTGCGAGTTGATCCTGTATTGCCCCGAAGCGAGGAGAGAAGAAATGCAGATCGGCTGTGGCGGCAATTCTCATGCTCTTTTTCTCCTGCCGCGGTCGACTCGAAGCGCCTTTTCCAGTTTGATTCTAATTTGACGATCCTCGCGACGCTTGCCGAGAACGTCTTCCATTCCCCATTCAGCCACGTCAATGGCAAACATTTTGTCGTCGATCAGACTTCCTCGAAACGGCGCGGAAGCGTCTCGATTGGCCAGCGCTTCCGAGAAGCAGACCAGCAATCGATGCCAAACCCACGAAGGCACGTAGTGGCTGTATGCCGGATAGACATAACGGTATAGCACCAGGGAAAAAAACAAGACTTCCCAGTGCTCCCGTACGAGAGCAAGAATCCGATTCCAGTCAAGATTTCCGCGGGTGGCGTAAATGATGTGAGCAATGTCCGCACCGTCAAATCGTTCCCGGCGCACAACAAATAGTTTCGACGCCAAAAGCTCTTCCGCCGCCAAAACCTTGACCCGTACATCTAACACCATTGCCGGAAGAGCATGCTTAATCCATGACGGCTCAACCGTGATCACAGCGTTACTCATGCCGGTGATCAAGTCGACGAAAAAACCATTACGATGTGCCTTGTGCAACCATACCGGGTCTTTGGTTTTGCAAAGAAAGCCATTTTTCTCGAGACAAGAAATTGTGGCAGGCATGTCTTCGGGAGCGAGGAAGAGATCAATGTCTTTGGTGGCGCGCCAAATCCCCGTATGAATCTGAAGCGCGAAAGCTCCCGACACCGCATATGGTATTCGGCAGCGGTTCAAAGTCATTAGAGTCTCCCGAAACATTGCTTCCTGCTTCGCAGGGAACTTCGGCCGGACAGACGAGCTCACCGGGAGCTTGAGGGGAGTTTCTTTGCGCACCTTCGACCTGGCGGGCATAGACATGGCCTCTTTGGATGTCAACGCAAACCAAAATGTTGCTGTGGCTGGCCATTTGACGCTAATCTACCAAAGGGCATCTGGCCCAAATGTAAACATGTGCGTCAGATCGCACCAAATCTCGACCTCTAACGTTGGATGATCACTTATGCTGAGCTGCATGTACGACGTTGGAGCTTGAGACCTTCTAAAGATCATTGCTTTCGCTCCTCTTTTGTGATCTCCGGACTATTTCTGCTTGATCAAACTACGGCAGTGGCGGGCGATCTGGCGATCTTCATCGGTTGGTACAACCTGGACTTTATCCTGAGTGATAGAAAGGGCCGCGAGTCCTCGCGTTGCCTCGCGGCGAACCAAGTCGCTGTGTTCGCCGATACCGCCAGTAAAAACTAGAAGATCGACCCCGCCAAGCAGAGCAAGGTACGCACCAACCGCTTTGCGGACAGCAATGCCGAAAACAGTCAGTGTAAGCATGGCGTTGGAGTCGCCAGACCGAGCACGTTCCTCGAGCGCTCTCACGTCGCTCTCTCCTGAGGACAACGCGAACAGACCACTCTGATGGTTGAGCAGATCTTCAAGCGCGTCGGCCCCAAGCTTCTCGGTGCGCAAAAGGTAAATCAAGACCCCGGGGTCAAGATCGCCACAACGCGTGCCCATGGGAATACCTCCAGTCGGAGTCAGGCCCATGGTGGTGTCAATCGATGCGCCATCACGGAGCGCGCAAAGGCTGGCTCCATTGCCTAGGTGAGCGAATATTGCCCGCGAAGGAAGCCGCGATCCGAAACGATGTACGATCGACTCGTACGAGAGGCCATGGAAGCCGTAGCGTCGAATACCGGCGTCAAAATATCGCCGCGGGATGGGTAGATGCGACGCCATTTCCGGCATGGTGCGATGAAAGGCGTCGTCAAAACAGGCAAAGTGTGCGGCGGAAGAAAAAAGCGATTGCGATGCAGAGATGATTGACAGAGCCTGGGGGATATGTAACGGCGCGAAGTGTACGGCGGATCGTAGGTCGTCCAAAACCTTCGCAGTGATGAGTTGGTGGGTGAGAAGATTGGGTCCTCCATGGACAACGCGGTGTCCTACTGCGATCGGCGAGCGAGGAACGTGCACTCGAATCTCTTTCGCTATGGTCGCAAGCGCAGTACTTTGTGAGTCCAGAACATTTTCGCGATGAAAAAGCGATTTTCCCGTAGCTGAAAGGATCTGCAGTACGCCGTTGCTATGTCCAATGCCGTCCGCACTTCCCGTGAGCAGCGGTTCTTCGTCATAACCGCTATGGTAAAAGAGCCCAAACTTTAACGAAGACGAGCCGCTGTTCAAGACCAGGATGAGGTCGTTTTGTCGGCCCGATTCTTGCGCCCCGCCTATGCTGGCCATTTCCAGTTTCGAATTTCTGGCTTATCGATGCCTTCGGCGTGAGCGTAGCTGATGCTGTCGATAATCTGGTCCTTCAGCCATTCTTTAACATGAGCGCCGACATTGCGCAGGCGCGGAACCCGGTCGATGACGTCGATAGCCAGGTCAAAACGATCGACTTGGTTAAGTATCGCCAGCTCGAGCGGAGTATTGATATTCCCCTTCTCCTTGTATCCACGAACGTGAATGTTGTCGTGATTTGTGCGGCGGTAGCTGAGCTTATGGATCAGTGAAGCATATGAATGGAAGTTAAAGATGACCGGTTTGTCGGTAGTGAAAAGGGAGTCAAAATCGCGATCGGAGAGACCATGCGGATGTTCCGTCTCCGGCATGAGGCGAAACAGGTCTACAACGTTAACGAATCTGATCTTAAGGTCAGGGAAGTGCTTTTTGAGAATCTCAACGGCAGCGAGGGCTTCCATGGTCGCGATGTCACCAGCACACGCCAACACTATGTCCGGTTCTTCACCGTTATCTGTGGAAGCCCAGTCCCATATACCAACACCTTTGGTGCAATGTCTTACCGCCTCGTCCATGTTGAGGTACTGAAGATGATCCTGCTTGTCAGCGACAATGACATTGACGTAGTCGCGCGAGCGCAGACAATGATCAGCCACACTCAATAGGCAATTCGCATCCGGGGGCAAGTAGATGCGGACAACGTCGGCACTCTTGTTGGTCACAACATCGAGGAATCCAGGATCCTGGTGGGTGAAGCCGTTGTGATCCTGCCGCCAAACGAGAGATGTGATGAGTATGTTAATGGAGGGCACCGGTGCACGCCAGTCGAGTTCATTTTTCGATTTTTCCAGCCACTTGGCGTGCTGATTGAACATCGAATCGATCACATGGACAAAAGCTTCGTAAGTGGAGAAAAATCCGTGACGGCCGGTTAGAACATAGCCCTCGAACCAACCTTCGAGCGTATGCTCGCTCAACATTTCCATGACGCGTCCGTTAACGTCGAGTTCGCCACCGTCGGCGTCTTCCGGTCTGTACTCGGCGAGCCAGGTCTTTTTCGAAGCGGCATAGATGGCCGTTAGCCGGTTAGACGCCGTCTCGTCGGGTCCAAAGACGCGGAACGAGCGCATGTTACGTCGCATCACCTCGGCCAGGAAGTGCGCCAGCACATCGGTGGGTGGAGCGTACATGGAACCCGGCGTTTTTACGTTTGCGGCATAGTCGCGGAAGTCGGGGAGTTCGAGTTCCTTGCGAAGCAAACCTCCGTTCGCATGTGGGTTCGCGGAAATGCGGCGTTCGCCTGAAGGCGCCAGAGCCTGTAACTCCGGTACCAGGGCCCCGTTGGAATCAAAGAGTTCTTCCGGCTTATAACTGCGCATCCAGTCTTCGACGATTTTGAGATGTTGTTTGTTGGTCACGGGATCGAGTATGGGAACCTGGTGCGCCCGCCAGAAATCTTCCACCTTGTGACCGTCAACATCCTTCGGCCCCGTCCATCCTTTAGGTGAACGAAGGACAATCATGGGCCAGCGTGGGCGGTTGCAGTCGTGGGTAGAACGAGCTTTTTTCTGCAGCGACCGAATTTCCAGGATGCACTGCTCCAGAGTCGAAGCCATTTTCTGGTGCATGACGCCCGGATCGTTACCTTCGACGAAATACGGCTTGTACCCATACCCAATCAGAAGTGCTTCCAATTCCTCATGCGGAATACGCGCGAAGATGGTTGGATTGGCAATCTTGTAGCCATTAAGATGCAACACCGGCAGGACGGCGCCGTCGTGAATTGGATTCAGGAATTTATTCGAATGCCACGATGTCGCAAGGGGTCCCGTTTCTGCCTCGCCATCCCCCACCGCTACGGTGACGATCAGGTCAGGGTTATCGAAGGCTGCTCCGTAAGCATGTGAGATGGAGTATCCAAGTTCGCCGCCTTCATGAATCGAACCCGGCGTCTCTGGCGTGCAGTGCGAGCCTATTCCCCCCGGGAACGAGAATTGCCGGAAGAACTTGAGCAGGCCGGCTTCATCGCGGCTTTTATCTGGATAGATCTCGGAATAGTGTCCTTCCAGATAAGAGTTTGCCAATGTTGCAGGCGCTCCATGACCTGGGCCAGAGATATAAATGATGTTTAAATCGTATTTTTTGATAAGACGGTTCAAGTGAACCCAAATTAATGACTGGCCGGGGTCTGAACCCCAATGGCCTAGCAGTCGATTCTTGATATGCTCGGGCTTCAGTGGTTCGCGCAAGAGAGCATTCGCGCGAAGGTAAATCATTCCCGCCGATAGATAGTTACATGCTCTCCAGTAGGCGTCGATTTGCTTCAACTCTTCGGGCGAAAGCGGGGGAGGAAGTTTGATCGGATCAGCCATGAAATGGTCTCCGAAGATCTCTAAAATCGGGTGAATGTTTGTTCACTTACAGCCTAAACTCTTTCTGCTTGGCAAGGGAATACGGTTAAAAAACTATTTCGGAACGGGTTTAGTTGTCAGCAGGCAAAAAAACACTTCCATCGATAATTTGATACTGCTGTAACAATCCAGACGTATAGTGGCCGCCAGTCGTGACCGGATTTCCGGCTCGATTCAGGAGACCACATGGCTACCGCTCCAACCCTGCCCGCTCCGTCTAAGTCCGGTCCCGTCGCTGTTCCAGCACTTGAAGCCAAACTCGGCAAGGGCCCAGGCAAGATAGGCGTCCTCGTGTTCGTGCTAGTGCTAATCATTGGAGTGGGTTACGCGGGTTCGCATCTGCTTTCCGATCTGTCAGGCGTTCATAACACGTCCGTCATGCCATACCTGCTCCTCGGCGTTGCGCTGTTGGTGGCGCTCGGGTTTGAGTTTGTAAACGGGTTTCACGATACCGCCAATGCGGTCGCGACGGTTATCTACACACATTCGATGGAGCCTCACGTTGCAGTGGTGTGGTCGGGTTTCTGGAATTTCCTTGGGGTGTTGACTTCCTCCGGCTTGGTAGCGTTTGGGATTATTTCGCTTTTACCAGTCGAACTCATACTGCAGGTGGGCAGCAAGGCTGGTTTTGCCATGGTGTTTGCACTACTGGTGGCTGCGATTATCTGGAATCTCAGCACATGGTATTTCGGGCTGCCGGCATCGAGCTCGCATACGTTGATCGGGTCAATTATCGGAGTGGGTATTGCCAATCAGTTGATGTCGGCCAAAACCGGCACCAGTGGAGTGGATTGGGGCCAGGCCTTAAACATTGGAAAATCACTATTGCTTTCGCCGATTGTGGGATTTCTTCTGGCGGGCCTGCTGCTGCTGATAATGAAAGCCGTCATCAAGAATCGGAAATTGTATGAAGCACCGGAAGGAACCGAGCCTCCGCCATTCTGGATCCGCGCGTTGCTTGTGCTTACCTGCACCGGTGTCAGCTTCGCACATGGATCGAACGACGGACAAAAGGGGATGGGACTGATCATGCTGATTTTGATCGGAACCGTGCCCACCGCCTACGCGTTGAATCATGCGGTCACAAAGAGACAGTCGCAGGACTTCATCGCAGTGTCCCAACAAGCGGCTAGCACCCTGGATAAATACGTAAGCCGGAATGCTGTGATTGCCGACGAGCGCGAGGACGTAACCGCGTTTATCCGCACCCGTGAATTTACTCCCAACACCATGCTGGCGCTTCGCCAGATGGTGACCGACATTAGCAATGAGACAGTGCTATTCGGAGAATTGGCGAAAGTACCTAACGATCGGGTGCGCAATTTCAGAAACGATATGTACCTGGTCAGCGAAGCGCTTCGGTTGATGCAGAAGACCCATCAACCCGACATTTCAGCGAACGATTGGGCAGTGCTCGGCAACTACAAAAAACACATCGACAACGCCACGAAATTTATTCCCGGCTGGGTCAAGGTTGCGGTCGCGATGGCGCTGGGACTCGGCACGATGGTTGGTTGGAAGCGCATCGTTGTAACCGTCGGTGAAAAGATCGGTAAAGATCACCTCACTTATGGACAAGGCGCGGCGGCAGAGATCACCGCAATGGTGACAATTGGCGTGGCGGACTGGTTCGGCCTGCCGGTAAGTACGACTCACGTCCTATCGTCTGGTATCGCAGGTACCATGGCGGCGAACCATACGGGCTTGCAATGGGGCACGGTACGCAATCTGGCTATGGCGTGGGTGTTGACTTTGCCGGTTTCGATGATGCTGGCGGGGTTCCTGTTCTGGGGCTTCCGCAACATCTTCTAGCGGCTCGGATAGCTTGATGGCATGGTTCATCAAGAAAATCGCCTGATTGTTTTAGCAGTCCGACAAAATTCGTCTGCAGTCACTTTATCTTTGAAGCATCCTGCAATTTGCCTTGCAATACGTTTAGGGAAGCCTTCGGCAAAGTGAACGTATAGCCGGGGGTTGCTTGGACGGTTGTCTTAACGGGCGGAAGATCAGGGTCAGGACGGCTCGCCGGTCCCTCGGAGCGCCATACGTACTGCTCGCTGCCAAATGTGGTCATCGTGACCGCACCCGAAAATGATCGTTCAATTCCTGGCGCAGCGTCGAAGCTCACCCGCACTCTGTGCGGATTCGATTGATCTTTGTTGATCACCATCACCGACCATTTCCCATCTGGAAGTCGAACTGGATACGCGGTGATTAGAACGTGTCCGGCATTGTCGTTCAGTTCCGTCAAGGCTGAGAATAACTCGTGAATGCCTGCGCCATGCTTCACCCAGTCGAGATTGATGATCCGGCTGGCATGATATTGCGACGTGTACGCGTGGATACTGAGATTCTCGTCGGCCGCAAAATTCCCGTAAGTCCCCCATCCGTGACACCCGGAACGTATCGGTTCAGGCTGGATTGGGGAGTGGTAATAAGTGTCGCCGCCAAAGGTGAGAAATGAGCCGACGCTATCACCCAGCCATAGCGCGGCAAAAATGTCGGTCATCGGCTGGGTCAGTCCCCAGGAAACATTGCTCTCGGTATTAATCAGTGGTACATCTGCGGGCACGCCGTCCGCTCTCCAGATCTTGAGAATGCCTTCAGTCAACTCGGGTTCGCGATAAAGGTCAGACCAGGTGATATCGCAGGGCGGAAACGGGTAGTGCTCAAACGACATAAACGATAGATCAGCCAGCCGGTTGTGTTCTTTTAAATAATCGATGAAACGGCCGAGCCAGGAAACTCGACCCTTGGCATCAGGCCAAACTTCGATATCTTCGTTGACGCCCTCAAATACCGGGCCTCCCAGTTTCAGTTTCGGGTCCAGTTTATGCAGCGCGGTAGCAAACTGGAGATATAGAGCGCCGTAGTCTTCGGGTAGCATTTTCTGGCCGTCAGGCTCTTCACCCATTTCGATGTAAGAAATTGGATAGCCGCGTTTCTCCACATAAGCAATCTGCGCTGCCGCGTCTTCCGGATTGCCATAGAGCATAGCGATTGGGATCATCGCAGGAAGGTGGTTGGTGATCCCACTCGTATAAAGAAGGTCCAGGCCAGTCTGATCGCCTGCCTCCGCGCTAAGATCAGCGGCGGAATGCCAAGGATCGACCGAGGAAGCATGAACAACGGTCTGACCTCCGTCCGGCAGGTGCCTCACCAGGTCCACAAATTCACCGGGTGCCGTGGATGTTCCAGCGTAAAGTTCGCGAATGGCATATCCGGCGGAAATGCGCGGGTCCGTTGTGTCTTTCGTTCCGCTTTCGTTCGAAGATTGCGTCATCCAAATGCGGAGATAACGGGCTGGTACCTGTCTTGTGAACCTGATAGTCTCGATCCCTCCACGTCCGTCGGCGATGATCTGTAACGCAATCCACGCGCCGGCAGTGGGATTGGTAAGCGGATTCCTATCGCTGTTCCAGTACTGAATGATGTATTTTCGCGCGTACGGGCTGGCCCAATCGATCTTTACAGTGTCAATCTTTTCCGCGGCGCCCAGATCGAGGACTACCCACTGTGGATGCAGCGAATCATCCTCGCCGGTGAATTTGCTGGTCAGATAGGGGTTGCTCTTCCAATATGTGGCTGAATTACCATCTGTCATTCGTGAATATTTAGTTCGCGAATGTCCGTCACCCTCGGTATTGCCACGATGAGGCAACGGATAACCGGCGGAATGCCGGATGAACTCACTCGGTTCTGCGCTGCCCGTGAAATATCCGCTCTGGTGAACCGCATCGCTCCACTTTCCATTCGGATTCCAATGCCAGGCCGCGCCTTGCAGCTCAGTGTTCTGGCGATAGGTGATTGGACCCCATCCGGCGGAGAGAGATTGCTTCAGGATCTCGGGCGTGTAAACTTTCTCGACTACGCCTTGCGGCAGTATGTCGATTGATGTGCCCAACGCTACATCGGGATCGAAGGACTTTATCGGATGGGCTGCATTCACTCGGATGGTTGAAATCGGGTCGGCATCGGATGTGCCGAGAGTTTCTTGCGCAACGACGCCGGGAATCAACCACGAAATAATGAAGATAACGAACCAGGTCTTTGGCATGGTCATCATTAATGGGCGCGGTAGGGGACGAAGCCGTGCGCTCTTGTTTGAAGCCGGTATACGGAAGTGGTTGCCGTGATGTAAAGCGTACGATAGTCCCGGTCGCCCCACGCAAGATTGGCGGGTTGTTCAGGCATTTCAATCGTGCCCAGGTGATGGCCCTGAGGGTCCCAAACCCAAATTCCTTTAGGACCTGTAACGAATAAGTTTCCGGCGTGATCCACTTTTATGCCATCTGGCACCCCATCATTTTTGGCGCCCGGCTCTTCGCCGAAGATCCGGCCATTGCTGAGCGTGCCATCGCGGGCGAAATCGTAGACTCGAATATTTCTTTGCTCGCTGTCGTCGATGTACATGTGCTTTCCATCTGGCGAAAAGGCAAGTCCATTGGGCTGTGTGAGGTCTTTCGTGAGGAGTCGGAGGTTGCCTTTATCATCCAGGCGGTAAACGCCCTGAAATGGTAATTCCTGCTTCTCTCCCTCAACCAGGTCGAGGGTCGGATCGGTGAAATACAGCGCTCCGTCAGGACCAACGATCACATCATTGGGCGTGTTCAGCTTTTTCCCTTCGAAGTGGTCAATCAAAATAGTGTATTTACCTTCCGGCATTACCGCGATGATTGCCCGCAGGGCGCTGGCGCAGTCGATAAGGCGATGCTGGCGATCGTAGGTATTTCCGTCGGGGTCGCCGAGAGAAATAACATCTTCCTTGCGGCCGTCGGCTTTCGGGCCGTCGGTGAAAATGCGATAAATCTTGTTCTGGACTTCGTCGCTGACATAAAGGAACCCAGATTCGTCCCATACCGGACCTTCGGTGAAACCAAAATCGCTCGCGACTCGCGAAAGTGTCGCGTTACGGTCGAACAGCTTCCAAAAGTTGGGAGACTCAGCAGTCAGTTTGAATGTGCGTTCGGCAACTCCCGCGTGCAGAGGAATGGAGGGAAGCCCTGCGAGCAAGAGAACCGCAATCGACAAGATGGCCGCCCCAAGCGCACGCTTGCGGAGCTGGCCAGGGATTGAGAAGTACGTTTTCAAACCTTCAACTTCCATTATTTTGGTCATTTATTCCTTAGTAGCGGATCCCTTTTTGTCGGTCCTGCCCACGCTGACGACGTAATTGACGAGATCGTCCAAATCAAATGAGCTGAGCCTTGATGCGTAATCTGCCGGCATCAAAGAGTCAGGCTGGTATTCGATACTGCGGAGCTCTGATTTTTGAAACAATTGAAACGTGCCGTCCAGGCCAATAAGCTGAAGCGAGAAATTATCTTCGTTACGTACCAGTCCGGATTGTTTCATCCCGCTCGTCGTGACCACGTGGACGGGACGACTTCGAGAATCGAGACTCTTACCCGGATCGGTAATCGCGTTACGAATATCTGCCGCCGGGCGGGCACCGCCGTAGCTCGAGAGGTCTGAGGCGATGAAGCCTCCTTGCCCATTCGCCATGTGACAACGGGCACAACCCGCCTGCCCAAAGAAAAGAATTTTGCCGCGTCGTGGGTCGCCTGGGAGTTGGGTGGCCGTACCCTGACCTTGCAGGGTGCGCAAATATCGAATAACGGAGTGAACCTGCGCCGTGTTGAGCGCACGAAACGCCGGCATGCCCGTTCCAGGTATGCCATTTTGGATAATATGAAGAAGCTCTTCGCCGGTTAGTTGTTGAGCGTCTCTCTTGCCGGCAATGTCCGGAGCGTGTTCGCTGCCTCGCGCGTCAAGTCCATGACAGGCCGCACACGTGGTGGCAAAGATTCGTTGCCCGTCGGCAGCATCGTCATTTGTGGAAGGCGGCGTCCCCAACTCTTGTGCGTTCGAGCGGGCAGGCAAGTGTGTCGCGACGATGGAGAGCGTGAGAGTCAGCAACGCCGATGAGAGCATTCGTAACATTGGAAGGAAGCTGGTTATGTTATCGCCAAATCGCGGCCCGATAAATATATACAACCATCCCGAATAAATGAACCGCGAGCTCACGGTGTTGTTTGGCGAGATCGCTTTCTTATATCATTGCAATCCTTCACTTTTCATTGGATAATTCGCCTCGATTAAATCGATTCAATTCGTTTTGAGGACGGGCAGAAGCGCGAGTCGCGATTGGCTTTGATCTTGATTTGCCGAATCAGCGGCGACAACGGGGACGATGGGACCGGGCAGAAAAATAATCTTGGCGATCGCTCTTCTGGCCGGTTGCCAGACTGTCGCCGCAGGCGAGAATTCTGATGCCCGATCGAGTTCGGCATCGATTGATGTGGCTTCTAGCGCCTTGATCGCGAAGCGGCCGAATGCTGATTGGCTCTCCTACAACGGAGATTTCTCAGGTCGTCGATTCAGCGGGCTTTCCCAGATCAACCTTAGCAATGTTGGGCAATTGCGAGCACAATGGGTGTTTCATTCCAGCAACTCAAACCGGCTTGAGGTTACGCCCGTGGTGGTGAATGGGGTGATGTTTGTAACGTCGGCCAACGATACTTATGCTCTGGACGCCCGAACTGGCAGGACAATCTGGCATCACGTATGGCCTATTTCCGAAGGACTTATCGACGATGCTTCAGGGCATCTCAGCCGCGGGGTTGCGGTGTGGCATGCTCGCGTCTATCGGCAAACCGATAACGCGCACCTGCTTTGCCTAGATGCGCGTTCCGGCAGCCTGTTGTGGGACGTGGCGTATGCGGATTGGAACCGGAACTATGGGGCGACCGGAGCTCCGCTGATCGTGAATGACAAAGTGATCGTAGGGACGTCGGGCGGCGATGACGGTGTTCGTGGTTTTGTTGCCGCATATGACGCGGCTACGGGAAAAATGTTGTGGCGCGTTTGGACGATCCCAGCGCCGGGAGAGCCAGGTTCTGATAGCTGGCCCGGCGACTTGTATCTACATGGCGGCGGTACTACCTGGATGCCGGGAACTTATGATCCCGAGACTCGCACTCTGTTCTGGGGGACAAGCAATCCAAGTCCCGATTTTGATGGTGAGGTGCGCCCTGGCGACAACTTATATACGGATTGCGTTCTTGCATTGGATGCGGAAACCGGCAAGCTGAAATGGCACTTCCAGTTTACGCCGCACGATCTCTTTGACTACGATGCCACCGAAACTCCAATTTTGGTCGATACAGTTTACAAACAAGTGCCGCGGAAGCTCCTGGTGCAGGCCAATCGCAACGGGTTCATTTATGTACTTGATCGGACTAATGGGAAATTTCTGACCGCGACTCCGTTCGTAAAGAAATTGAACTGGGCGACAGGAATCGACGCAAGTGGACGGCCTATCCGATCTGGACTTGCGCCTACATCCGAAGGAACGCGGGTTTGTCCTGGATATGGTGGTGCAACCAATTGGTTTGCGCCGTCTTATAACGAGTCGACCCATTTTGTTTATTTTCTCGCGCTGGAGGAATGCGAAACGTTCTTCCTGAAAGCGCAAGACTTCGAGGAAGGGAAGACATTTTATTCTACTGGGGTGAAGAGAATTCCTGAGGAAACCTCGCACAAGATTCTTGTGGCTTACGATGTCGGAAAGAATTTGTTTGCCTGGCGCTATCCGCAAGTAGGCAGCGCACATTCCGGTGGTGGAACGATGACGACTGCCGGGGGATTGGTTTTTTTTGCTGATGACGCGCAGTCGTTCGAGGCGGTAAACGCCCGAACCGGGAAGCCTTTGTGGCACTTTAATACCGGCCAGGACTTCAGTGCATCGCCTATGAGCTACGCGGTTCATGGCAAACAATACGTTGCCGTTGCAGCGGGAAGTGATATTTTCAGTTTCGCATTACCGTAAGGTTCAGGAAAACGCACGAATTGCTAACTCAAGGAGGCTGATGATGACTTCCACATTGTTTAACCGCAGGATGCTTGTGAGTCGACTGGCTGCTGGAATTTCCGCCGTGGGTTTGGGGGGCCTGCTGCTTTCAAGCGCTGAAGCCAAAAGCAAGAATTCAGGTGTGCGCAAACTTAGTCGCGATGGCAAGCCCGCCGATGGCACTCAGATGATTACGCCTGTCATCACACACAACGATTTGATTTACGTTGCCGGACAAGGAGCGAATTCCAACGGGCCTGTCGGCAAAGAGGACATTGACAGCCACACGACGAAGGTGATGGAGAACGTGAAGGAGTTGGTCGTGATCGCCGGCGGTACGATGGACAGCATCCTGCAGCTTACTGTCTATCTTGCGGACATTTCGTATTACGAGCCGATGAACAAGATTTTCAAAACCTATTTTCCCAATGGCGGCCCGGCACGAACCACCGTCGCGGTAGCCGCTCTTCCCGGAAACTCGAAGGTGGAAATCAACTGCATCGCTGCGGTCGTTCGTAAGTAGATTCCCGTGAAGTAAGGGTAAATGAAGGCGCTGCAGAAGTTCATCAAGTTCCGCAAAGGAGCGATAGATCATGCGACTCGGTTCGGGTTGGAATCGCCGGAGTTTTCTGGGAAGCCTTGGAGTGCTGGCAGGCTCGGTGATGACGCCACGCAAATTATTTGCCTGGAAGGGAGCAGGCAAGGTTACCGGATTTGGCCAGACGGGGAATCCTTACGAAGAGCTGGGTGTGAAGACGGTGATCAACTGCGAAGGCACGATGACGGTTTTGGGCGGATCCATCCTTCGCCCGGAGCTAGAGGCAGTGATGGCCGAAGCGGGCCGCCACTTTGTGCGCATCGCCGATCTTGAGACCGCTGCCGGAAATCGAATTGCTCAGATGCTGAAGTTGCCCGATGGATACACCGCGCTCGTGACTTCGGGCGCGGCGGCGGCCATGGAGTCTGGCCTAGCGGGTATTCTGACGGGTAGCAATGAGCAATTCATCAAGCAGATTCCGGATCTGACGGGGATGAAGTCAGAAGTAATCATCCAGAAAACACATCGAAATCCGTTTGACCACCAGCTACGGAACACGGGGGTTAAACTTGTTGTTGTTGAAAGTCGCGAAGAATTCCGTCAGGCGGTCAATGAGCGAACCGCGATGATGCACTTCTCGAATTTTGCCAACTCGGCCGGGCATATCAAAGTGGATGAATGGATCAAACTAGGAAAAGAGTACAAGATTCCCTGCATGAACGACGCAGCGGCGGACACGCCGCCGGTCTCTCACTTATGGGATTACGCCAACATGGGCTACGACCTGATCACCTTCAGCGGCGGCAAGGCCATGCGCGGCCCGCAATGCGCTGGTTTGTTGATTGGTCGTAAAGAAATGGTCGCCAACGCGTTCCTGAACAATAGTCCGCATGAAGACACCATCGGACGCAGCCAAAAAGTTGGCAAGGAAGAAATCGTGGGAATGGTCAAGGCCTTGGAACTGTATCTGCACGAAGACCATGAGGCTCTATGGAAAGAATGGCAGGACCGGTTGGAATACATTTCGCAGCAGATCTCGCGTGTGGAGGGGGTCAGCACATCATTTTTTGTTCCCGACATGGCCAACCATGTGCCGCACATGACGATCACATGGGAATCCAGCCGAATCTCGCTCACGCCGAAAGAAGTTTCGCAGAAATTAGCTGATGCCACGCCATCAATCGTCATTGGGACTGGAGAGGATCGTCCCGGGCTAACGATGAACTCATTCATGCTGCAACCGGGAGAACATAAGATCGTGGCCGATCGCCTCACTGAAGTTTTGCGCGGGCAGTCTGCTAGTAAAAATTAGCTCAATCCAGTAGACGTGCGAGCCAGGTGACGATATGAGAGCCTCCAGATTTGCCAGCAGAATCATGCCCGTCGCCGTTTGCCTTGTCTTCTTCGGCTGCAACGATTACCGGCCAGCAACGCCGCAAAGTTTAAGTCCTCAGGAGAAGCCAGCGGCGGCCACGCGGCCACCAATTGTCGGTGTCGCTCACATTGGGTTGCGAACTGACAATCTCGCGGCAGCGCGAAAGTTTTATTCAGGCGTATTGGGTTTTCAGGAACCGTTCACTGTTGACGATCCACCCGGCAAGCTGCTGCTGACCTATTTCAAAGTGAATGATCATCAGTACGTCGAGGTGTTTCCAGAGCTTAAGGACGCCAAGCAGGATCGTTTGTCGCATATTTCTTTCGAGACCACGGATGTTGAGCAGATGCGCGCTTACCTCGCCAGTCGTGGCGTGAAAGTGCCCGAAAAACTGGAGCCCATGCTGGATGGGAATCGCGGCTTCGATGTCACCGATCCCGATGGGCACGATGTAGAGTTCGTGCAGTTCATGCCCAGTTCGTTGCACAGCCGGAATTTTGGCAAGTTTCTTCCGAATACTCGCATCTCGCAGCGCATGATCCACCTTGGAGTCGTGGTTCAGGACCAAGCTAAGGCCGACGCCTTCTACAAGGACATCCTGGGCTTTCGCGAAACATGGCACGGAGGCATGACCGACAAAGAAACTGACTGGGTCGACATGCAGGTGCCGGAAGGTACCGATTGGTTGGAGTATATGTTGAATGTGCACAATCCTTCGCCGAAGGAATTGGGGGTGATGCACCATTTTGCGCTGGGCGTACCGAGCGTGAAGGGCGCGTATCAAATGCTCCTAAAGCGTGGACTTAAGCCAGAGAAACCGCAAATTGGCCGTGATGGAAAATGGCAGTTAAATCTTTACGACCCTAATCTCACGCGAGTCGAACTCATGGAGCCGACCCCCGTTCGTGAGCCTTGCTGTTCACTCTTCGTGAAGTAACACGGATCTTGTGGGTCACGGCCCTGGAGTGCATTCGATGACATCGCTATTTAAGAGTGTCGTTCTCGCTATATTCGTATTGCCTGTGGTGTTGAAAGCGCCGCCATCTGGTGCGCAAAACCCGCCCGAACGCCAAGTAGCAATCACCATCGACGACTTGCCCGCGGCGTCCGCTAATTCAATGAATGCGGCGATGATCACCGACATGACCAGGAAATTACTCGCTACGCTCCGTGAACAAAAGGTTCCGGTGGTAGGGTTCGTGAATGAGAAGAAGCTTTTCAAGTTCGGAGAGGTGGATGAACGGATTAAGGCATTGAGGATGTGGCTCGACTACGGTTTTGAACTTGGAAATCACACCTACACGCACATGTCGCTCAATCAGGTCGGATTGAAGGCATGGGCAGATGATGTGGTGCAGGGCGAGAATGTGACGCGCCTGCTGCTGGATGAGTACCACATGAGGCTTCGCTATTTTCGGCATCCCTTTCTGGATACGGGACGCGACCTTCAAACCCGGCGGGAAGCCGAAGCGTTTCTCACCTCCCGCGGATACAGCATCGCTCCGGTTACTCTGGATGCGTGGGACTGGATGTACGCCGGTGTCTACGAGGATGCTAAGAAACGTGGAGACGCTGATCTGCAACAACAACTCGTCAGCAGCTATCTTTCTTACAGCGACCAGATGTTTGCTTACACTGAAAACCTAGCCAAACAGACGATCGGGTACGAGCCCAAACAAGTCTTGCTGATACACGCGAATCAATTGGAAGCGGATCATATCGGGGAGCTGCTCGAGCTCATGCGCAAAAGAGGTTATCGATTCGTTACACTCGCAGACGCCTTAAGCGATCAGGCTTACGGCTTGCCTGATACATTCGTCGGAGAAGAAGGTTCCGGTTGGATTGACCATTGGGCAATCACACTG
>Ga0070712_100000441_pt1 | contig 23726 bp, 21 predicted proteins | sample LARL81metaG_FD_71396 | JGI IMG/M metagenome (GOLD analysis project Ga0070712, IMG submission 71396) | Corn, switchgrass and miscanthus rhizosphere microbial communities from Kellogg Biological Station, Michigan, USA - LAR L8-1 metaG | ecosystem: Host-associated > Plants > Roots > Rhizosphere ...
GGTCTCGTGGTAGCAGTTGAGCAGTTGTTGTCCTTGGGTGAAGATCGAATTGAGGCACATGCCCGGAGTTTGGCAGCAATGTTGGTTAGTGGTGCCAGCAAGTACGGTTGGCAACCGTTTCGCAGCCTTCAGGACCCTGCTGGGTCTCCACACATCATTTCACTCGACCGCCCTCGCGAAAGCGTACAAGCAATTGTGGAAGAACTTCGTAGTCACAATATTGTGTGCGGTATCCGTGGCGGACGCATTCGGATCTCGCTCGCACCTTACAACGACGCGAGCGATATCGACACTCTTATCGAAGCACTTGCAACAGCACGTTCGGGATGAATTTACAGCCGCACGGAAGTCTCCAAAGGTGCAGCTTTTGTTATCGAAAATGCAAGGTATTGTGGGCGGAAAACGGGTGCCTGCACCCAGCGGAGTTAGTCGCTGCTGTTAACGGGGCAATTACACCAACGACCAAATCGTTACTTCCGCCATAGAGTTCGCAGTCCTGTATTTCGCAATTCTCGGTGCTTGTGACGCCGTTGTGACCGGAGCAGGGCGCAATCGGCCTACCTAGAAGGGAATTGGCAGCAATTCAATATATTCGTCTGAATCGCGTCGGACGCATTCAGAAGTAATTGCCACACTAGAGAGTAGATCATTACTATGCCCTCAAAATCCGCCGACCTTCGGGTCTTGGGGATTCAACCCCCCCTCCTGGCACCAGCCCAACCCACCGGAAGAAAAGCTAGTTAGGAAGGGAAGTGGGAGAAGCCGCTGATCGAGCACCGGTCCCATACAGTATTCACGATAGAGCCACGATCTTCGATTGAACGAATCCACCGCACTGGCCTTGGGGAACGCCTAGGTGCAATCGCTTCGGCCTCGGCAAGATTGGTTGACTTTGTCATCCGTTCTAAATTCCGATACCGGGTTTGATATGGCAGCACCGTTTCCAGTTCCCGACAAGATCCGTATTAACGCAAGGCGAAAGTGAATAGACAGTTGCCTGCTGCGACGGCGACATATTGCCTACCTTTCACTGAATACGTCATCGGACCGGAAGCCACCACGCCACCGACGGCCACTTTCCACAACAGGGCGCCATTGCGTGCATCCACGGCAAAGAAGTAGCCATCACGTCCCCCACTGAATAGTAGATCCGAAGTGGTCGTCAGGATGCCAGCGTCCGTGACATCAGCCATTTTGAACTCCCATATCGTGTCGCCGGTTTTTGGGTCAATCGCTCGAACCGAACCATAGCCTTCTTCGTCTTTCCTGAAGTGTTGCGGCAGAAGTCTATCGTCGGGGATTAGTGACCTGTGCCCTCCTTTCGGATCCTCTCCTTCCTTAGCCGGAGACTTGAAGAAAGCTGATGAATAACTGTCCCACGCAGAGACGTAGAAGAGTCCGGTACGCGGGCTGTAAGAAGGTGAATACCAACTCGTCCCGCCTCGGTTGCCGGGATAAATCACGGTCCCTTCGTTGCTGGGAGTCTTGCCGGGAACGCGCATGGGCCTGCCCTGTTGGTCGAAGCCGCTCATCCAGTTCACCTTGACAAAGGGTTTGCCCAGCAAGAATTGGCCCGTTGTCCGGTCTAGTACGTAAAACAAACCATTCCGATTAGCCCAGAGCATGACTTTGCGTAGCTTCGGATGACCATCGTTTTCCGGCCACTCCAAGTCAGCCAGCACAGGGACTTGCGTCGAGTCCCAGTCAAACTCGTCGTGGGGCGAAAACTGGTAATACCATTTCAACTTACCCGTATCCGGATCCAGAGCGACCACCGAGTCAGTGTAGAGATTGTCTCCGCGCCGAGAATCGCCGTTGTAATCGGGACTGGGATTTCCCGTCCCCCAATAAGTCAGGTTGAGAGCGGGGTCATAAGAACCGGTAATCCACACGGGGCCACCCCCCATCTGCCAGGAATCGCCCTCCCACGTTGAGATACCCGAGTCGCCGGGTCCGGGGATCGTGTAGAAACGCCACACTTCCTTGCCGTTGTGGACATCATAGGCGGCAATGAAGCCGCGGATACCATAATCCCCACCTGCAGTGCCCACGATGACCTTGTCTTTCACCACCAAGGGAGCCAGGGTTAAGGCATAGCCGGCCTTCGCGTCTGCCACGTTCGTGTCCCAGAGCGGACGGCCGTTCTTGGCATCAATGGCAATCAAATGTGCGTCAATGGTAGCCATGAACAGCGTGTCTCCGAGGATTGCAAGCCCGCGGTTGACGTGACCGCAACAGGGCTTGGTCCAAGGCGCGGGTGCATGGGCGAAGATCCAGAAGACTCGTCCGGTGGCCGCATCCAGGGCGATCACGTCATTGGGTGCCTGGACGGTGTACATGACACCATCTACCACCAGTGCGGTGGCTTCGAACTTCTCGAGCGATCGCGCCTGGTAGATCCACTGCAACTCCAGGTTCTTGACGTTCGCCGGGTTGATCTGACTTAGCAGGCTGTGGCGGTGGCTAAGGGGGGTTCCAGAATAGGTCAGCCAGTTCTGAGGTTCCTGGTCGGCGCTAAGGACTCGGTCAAAAGAAACCTGACCCCGCGAAATCAGGGGCCGGAGAAGACCGACCAGCAAGACTAGGCCTAACACCCGTCTATTCATTGGGTATCGGTTCCTTTTAGAGAAACTAGATAACTGATAAGGTCGGCGAGTTCCTCCGCGCTCAACTTGCCCTTGTAGGAAGGCATCGGGGATTCGTCGAGAAAAGCAAACTCCTTAAGGCTGGACTTCTCGAACGAGAGTAGTCTCTCCTTCGAGTCGATGAGTTGTACCGTGAAGGCGTCGTGATTCAGAAGTCTCCCAGTGATTGCTTCTCCATCCCGGGTTACCACTCGGACGAACCGGTTCTCGAGAAGGACCTCAGCGTTGGGCTCTAGCAGCGAACGTTCAAGCTCCAGCGAACGGCGCATGGCTCCGATGTCGGTAAGGTCCGGGCCGATCCTAGAGCCTCTGTCCTTAATGCGGTGGCAGCTGAGGCACTCACCCTTGCTTTCGAAAAGGGCCCTGCCTCGAACGGCATTGCCTGATCCGGACATGGCTTGGGAGGAGGCCATGGAACGTAAATAGGCAACGATGAACCTCGCCCTCCGCGTGGCGATGTCGATTGGCGGCATCGGCGTATTCGGGATGCCGATTTTGATGATCTGGACGATGTCATCATCGGATAACGCTCGCCGGAACTTGCCGCGCCCGAGATCCACTCCCTGAACGGAGTTGCCGTCCGGGCCGTGACAAACCGCGCAACGAGCTAAAAAAAAACGCTTGCCAAGCTCCAGATCGGTCTCTTGGGCCCGCAAGGTGCTCGCGGTCAACACCAGGGTACAAACGGCAACCGGCCACATCCTCATGCTGCTCTTCTCCACTTGCCTTCCTCAAAAGCTACCCCGACTGCAGGCGCCAGACGCAAGTCAAGAGCCGGACGTTGCCAGTAAATACGCAGTCCATCGGCAAAATATCGGGGTTTGCGATCATCCATTTTGACGATCAATCTACTGAACTCCCAAGTCCCCCAACAATTTTCCGAGCACGGTCTCGGCGCGAAAGTATTCTTCCGCGATTGCCCGAGCCGCGCCTTGGTGTTTCTCGTAATCCGAATTGATCGCCGCAAACGCTGCCAGGATCTCATCCATCGAACTAAAGGCAAACAGGCCTTCGCCAACTGGAAAAATATTTCCGAAGCCGGTGTCCTGGGTCACAACCGGGCGACCCGCCGCAAGATAACAGGCGCTACGATCGCTAAACCAGCCACTGCGCAGTCGAGCATACTGGTCTTTGGCAACCGTAAACTCGCCACGTGAGCCGACTATGTAATCGTGATACGAGCCGATGCTCTTCGACAGGTTGCATGCATCTAGCACCCGCCAACCGTTGGCACTAAGCAGTTGCACAGCCTCCGCATCGCCAGCGAGAGCCAACTCGAGCACCTGTGCTGTCCGGCCCGGAAGATCAAGAAATCGCAAGAACTGATGGTGTTTGCTCCAGGTGTACATCTCTCCCTGCCACTCAATGTCTCGGTCGGCTTGTCGCCAACTGGAGATGGTGGTAAAGCGGCCGTCGGTCGATGGAATACTCTGGCGGTCAGACGATGGTTGCCACCAATCGAGAATGATCGGCTGACGAGTGTGAGTGTAGCGAAACGTCTTAACCGGGACGTCACAATCGGGCGTCCCCAAGTTTTCACCAAAGGTGAAATGATGTGTGTGTGCGCTCAATAAGCTGAGCGTGGCAGGATTGCCATTTGCAATTTCGATCTGGGGCCGGACCGGGTCCGTCTCCAGATAGACGCGAATGGGGATGCGCATGTGTTGCTCGTTTAGAGTGGTGCAAGATGAGAGATTGATCAATACGTCTGCTTCACGAAGAACGCGCGCAAAGTGCGACTCGGAAAGTCCGAAGATACGACCGTCCTGCTCCGTCGCCTTGTAAGCCCAACGATCGCTCAGCCCACACCAATCCAGCATGCCACTGATGTAATTGACGGCGTACGTACTGTCATCAGTGATGCAATTCTTGTCCGGATCGAATGGCCACGCCCCGGTATCCTCGATGTAATACACATCGTGCCCGAGGCGACGGAATCCCTCCAGGTAATGAAGGATTTGCCAGGTTACCCCCGCATACGGTAGCCGCCCCATCATTCCAACGATGACCAGTCGCAAATCCCTTTTCATGTTCTGTCTCCACGTATGAGGAGGTGCTTTAGAAAAGCACTTGAGCCTCGCAAACCGCTCGGCCCTATAGGGCCCCTAACCGCTCTCCCACAGAAAATAGTAATTCAAAGCGAGAAATCATCCGTTCCGAGTGCGTGGCCGAGGCAACATCGCCTAACCATCGAAAGTTCACATAAAGACGTGCAATGTCGATCAGTCGAGCAAAATTTGCCGGTGGACCATTGGGCCAACGGGCCTGCTGATATTCCAGCTCTAGCTTCCGGCTCATGTCTTCTCCCCATCCCTCCGTCAAAAAAGCAAGGTCAATGAGACCTTCAGCGATGGCTGCGGATTCCCAATCCACAGGGCAGACCCGGCCACGATGAAACAGGATATTCTTTGGATAAAATTCTCCGTGAATCACAGTGCTGGGTGAAGCCGTTAGAGCCGGAAGCAGCTCGCTCGATCGCTGGCAGAGAGTCGCGAGCCAGGGAAAACGTTGGTGCAGTGAGCCTGCAAATTCGCATGTCCGGCTTACCCAGCCTTGGTAGTACTCATCGTCATAGGTCTTTAGCAGCGTTACGGGGAGGTTTCCAAGGTGTGCCTGACTCACCACATGGAATCTTGCGATCCACCTGGCCGCCATCAGGACGGCACCTTCGACCTTCTGCACGCGCAAATTACCTTCCAGGTGCTCCAGAACTAGCCAATCCTGACCAGTTCGCGAGTCGGTGTAGCCGCCATAGAATCGAGGCTGGGATAGATCGAGTGGCTGCAAAACATCCCGATAGACAGCGATCTCACGCTTGACCCTACCGCGGTGTCCATGGCCCGTGTAGTCGATATCGCCGGTATATTTGCAAAACAGCTGGAGCTCGCTTCCATCCTCAAGCCGGCAGGTGACAATTTCGCATGGGAAAGTCGTTGAATAGGGTGAGCGCTCGCGATGCAGGACGGACAGGCTACCACGAGCAGCCCCATTAGAACTGAGGACGGTCGTGAGGCCGATCGTCAGGCCTTCCAGATCCGGTAGCACGTCGGTTAGCTTAACCAACCGGCCACCTCCTCGGTTTCGTCCGTCCGTCCGGCAGGATGCAGGTCTTGAATGTTTCCCGCGACACGCGCGATCCGGCCATGCTCAATCTCGATCCGCGCGTCACAGATATCAAGGGTACTCAGCCTGTGGGCGATCATGATCGTGGTACGACCTCGCATGAGGCGCTCCAGCGCTTCCAAGATCACCGCCTCCGTGCCTAGATCTACGGAACTGGTGGGCTCATCCAGAATCAACATGGGGGCATCCTTCAGGAATGCGCGGGCGACTGAAATGCGTTGGCGCTCCCCGCCCGAAAGCCGCATACCGCGCTCTCCCACCAACGTGTCATAGCCCTCCGGCAACCGGGTGATGAATTCATGCGCGTTGGCCGACTTGGCCGCGAGCACAATATCCTCTTCGCTCGCACCCGGCCGGGCGTAAGCGATGTTCTCTCCGATGCTCGCTGAGAACAGCACCGCGTCCTGGAGGACCATTGCAAACTGATTACGCAGGTCCGCCAGTTTATAATCCCGCAAGTCAACGCCATCAAGCAGGATCTGACCGGCACTCGGGTCGTAGAAACGTGTCAACAGATTGACCAATGTCGTCTTACCTGCCCCGGTTGCGCCGGCAATACCAAGGTGAGTACCGGCCGGTATCGCGAAGGAGATGCCATGCAAAATCGGTGTTCTCCCATCGTAAGAGAACGAAGTATTCCGGAAGGCGATCGCGCCCGAAGCTCGCAGGAGAGGCCGGGCACCGGGTTTCTCGACGACGTCTGGGAGCTCGTCGAAAAGAGAAAAGACCCGCTCAGCGCCGGCCAACCCCGACTGTAGATCTGCCACCTTCTTGCTCAAGGTTTTCAACGGCTCGTAGAGCTGCGCTAGATAGGTCATCACAATCAGGAGTTCACCCAAGGTAAGGATTCTCGAGCGGACATGGAGTACGCCAACAAACAGCGCCGCCGCGGTACCGATCGCCATGGTTATGCCAATGACCAGATCAAAACTGCCTTGGAAAAAGGCCGCTTGAATTTGTCTCGTCATCCGTTTCCTGGCTTGGCCCACAAAGCGCTGGTTCTCATACTCCTCACGGCCAAAAGCCTTCACGACACGAACACAACTGAGGACTTCCTGAATGATGGACATTGCTGAGCTGTCTAACGCCTTGATCTCTTTCCACCTCTTGTGCAGGCGTTGACCGAAAATCCGCGTAAGCGCAAACAGAATCGGCGAAACCGTCAGCGCCACTAAGGCTAGTTGCCAGTCCATGCGAGCGGTGACATAGATCATGCCGAGCAGTGTCACGAGGGCACTGATCAGCGGTATCGCGCCGCTGATGATTACCGAGTCAATGGAGTACGTGTCATACTGAATGCGATAGGTGGAATCGGTCGCCCCCTTGCTGTCGTGGTAGGAAAGTGAGAGCCTCTGCGCGTGCCGGAATAGCTCTGCCCGAAAATCCTGGACCAGACGTTCGCCCGCATAGACCGTGAGCATCCAAATGGCGAGTCCTTGAAGATGTAGCAACAAAGCAATCGGCACCAAAAGTCCAGTCGCAACCGCTAGCAGAGCTGTACTGGAAGTATGGATGAGCGACGGGAACAAGACCTGGAGAAATTCGGGGAGTGGATGTGAGCCAAGAACACTGTCGACGACAATCTTCAAGGGCAGTGGAGTAAGCAGCACCAGAGGGGTCGAGAGTAAACTGAGTGTGAAAATGCCCAGAATATGAATCCAGTATGAACGCGCATGGTGTAGTAGCCTTTTGTAAAGCGCGAGTTCCCGGTACCGATCTCTCATCATTGCGCTTTTCCCAACCCATGCTTTTTTCGAACTTGGAGCAGCGCGTTCACCGCAGCGGCGCAATCTTGAAAATAATCGAACCCGCAGCGCCGGGATATATCCCTATGTATCAGCAAATTCGCGCCTCGTTTAACTGGTGGATTCATCATTGACACGTTACGCGAAGTTAGAATTTGACCTCCATGGAAAACTGCAAGCGGCGTGCTGGACCTGCGTCGATCGACTGTCCAAAGCGGGGCGAGAGTAAGTTCCCCACCGGCGGACCCAAGTTCACATGATTCAGCAGGTTAAACACGTCGAGCGCAATGGTCGCACTGAGTCCTTCACCGCTCCGCTTTCGGTCCTTGCCGCGGTGCAGTGCCAAGTCCTTTGCTACATGTATGTCGAACTTAACTCCTCCCGGTGCTTGCAGGCTGTTTCGCGCAATTCCCGGAGGGCGAGCATTTACGAATGTTGTCCCGTAGCTATCGAGGCCTGTAGTTTCGGTGTACGGCGTTCCGGAGCGCACGCGAAGTTTCATTCCGATCCGAAATAGCTTGGCGGCGTCCACTACCCCATAAAGAGAAAGGTAATGAAGCGAATCAGCGTCGGACCGGCCCCACTCGCCCCTCGGGTCATACTGGTTCGCCGGGAAGAAATTGATGCCGCTCGTGTCGTCGTAAGTTCGCGCGAGCGCGTAGTGCACAACTCCATTGAAATAGGAGCGTATCTTTGCCTGCAGACTTAAGTTCAATTCGTTACTGTCCGATCTCCCGGCCGATTCGATCTCACGAAGGGTTGCGATAGCGAGATCGGGCCTTTGATCATAAAAGGGGGGAAGAGGAGCATTGATATCTCGCGATCGAAATAAGTCGACCCCCTTCGTACCTACATAGGTGGCGGTGAAAATGGTTGATTTTTGCAACTGTCTTTCTATACCTGCGCTGTATTGCACGATGTACGGTAAACGAAGGGTGGGTGAAAACCGCATGATGCTGCTCGGTAGGATCTGGCCGATAGGTTGGTTAGAGAAAGGATCTGGGTAGCCGGGATTCGGGAGAACGATCTCATGCACGGTTTTCCCATTCAGGCGGAGGATAGAGCCAATCACGTCGGCCTCGGTGTTCTGGTAGAAAACGCCTACACCTCCACGAATCACAGTCTTCTTTTCTTTCCCTGGAGCAAACGCAAATGCGAAGCGGGGAGCAAAATTATTGCGGTTCGGCACATCCTTCTGCCACTCGTAGCGCAACCCCAGGGATAAAGAAAAACCGGGACGAAGGCGAATATCGTCCTGGACAAAAGCGCCTAATTCGCTGTACCAGAAAACCAGTCGTGGATCGCCTCCTCGCTGCACAAATGACAATGGCCTTCCCTGTTCATAGTCCGCCAGCGACGCAAACTGGAAAGTCCCACCGAAATTGGTCCGATCATTCAAAGCGCGACGTTCGAAAGCGGGGATCTGCGATCCGGCCTTAATCAGATGTTTGCCCCGGGACCAGGAGAGGGTGTCCCCCAGTTGCAGGTAGTCTTGCGTTTCACGCTTCGCCAATTGGGCACCGCCCCCAGTGAAAGCGCCGCCAACGATCACTGACACTTTCCCGGGCAGTTGGCTCTCGGTGTTGCTCTCTCCCGTCCCTATTCGGGCAGACAATTCGTTGACCAGACTGCTCGTGATCAGGGCCTTGTCAGTGATTTGGAGATAATGTCTCTGAAGGGTCTTGTCGGCAGCTGCCTCCGCCAGCGTAAGTCCGCCGACCCCGATGCCCTCTTCGGCCCAGTTTGAAAAAGTGTATCGAAGCGACAAACTGCCGCCGTCCCGCATCTTTCGCGTGATGGCTCCCGACACTCGCGTGCTCGTTTGGGGGTTAGGGATGTTCTCCCGCACCTCGCCGGAAGGCACGAGAGCGTTGACGACCGACTGAAAATTGTCGTGCTCCTGGCTGGCGCTAACCGTGAACGTCGTATTCGCGCTGTGACCGAGCGGCCCAGAAAAGTAGCCATCGAACGCCCGATGTTGTTCCGGGGGTTTTTGGATCGCGAAAGCATTGCGGGCGTCGAGATGGTAATCGCGGAACTCCGCCTTTAATGAGGCGTGGTATTGTGGCGAGCCTGTCTTGGTCGTGATCTCGATGCGGGCCCGTCCAGGTGAGGAGAATTCTGCAGAATATGGATTTTGATTGATCTTGATTTCCTGAATTGCTGAAGTGGGAACTGCGATTTCGGAAGCCGCTACGCCATCGACCAATAGCGTAGGGCCCCGCGATCCCACCGAGGCGGGGGCGAGCAAATCAGTGACTGCGCCCAGGACGTCGTTGCCCAAAATTGGCAAGGAATCCAAAACCTCGCGCCCCAGCTTTGTCGCGTCTGCGTTCTCTCCCGGCTCGGTACTCGGTTGTCCTTCGGGCGTTCTGACGGTGATCTCCTCGCGTACGGTGGCAATGGGAAGGACAATTCGCAACGCAGCGGGTGGGCTGGTACGGATCTTGACGACGCGCCGCAAAACATTGAAGCCCTCCTTCTCGACTTCGATGTGGTACTTGCCCGAGAACACCCCCGTGAAACGGAAATCGCCGGCCTGGCCTGTCGTTGTGGGAACCGGATGATTGTCCCCTTCTTTCCCATAGAGAGTTACCCTCGCTCCCGCAATGACCGCTTCACTCGGGTCCAGCACAACTCCAGAAATCGTGTACGCCGGGTTTCGCGTCGCCGGAGCATTCTCGCCTAGAGATGGTGAACTGGCTGCCATCAAGCCAAACACAAGTACCCAGGTGAAAGCTTGGCTCACGACACCCGCTATCCGCAAATTTTGTCGGATCAAGCCGCAGCCCACTCGCTCCCCCCCCGGTGGAATTTCCGACCGGATACAATCAACGGCTGTAGAACTTGCCGGTAGACCCTCTGCCTCGTAAGGGACCGCCCCGTCCCCCCGCTGGTCACTGTGCGGTTGAAGCTCCAGGTCGAGCCGGCAGGCAATGTATTTGGTGTTAGCAAAAGCCTTATGACGGGCGATCATGAATTCGAACCTCCCGTCGAGAGGGCTTTGTTATCCTCCAACGCCGTCGACAAATCCATACCCGGTGCCATCGCTACGCGGGTTAGCAGGTAGGGGTCTGCAACGGGTAAGGAGTTTATCCCGCCGCCATACAAACAAGCAGCCTTATATCCCGCGCGGCGAACCCTTTCCGATGCCATCGAAGAATCTTCCCCTAACCGGCCATACGGATAGGCAAACATCTGAACCGGTTTTCCCAAATTTGCTTCGAGCACGACCTTCGATTGCAGCAACTCCCGCTCTTTTTCAGCTCCATCGATCCAGGAAAAGCTCCGGTGTGAAACTCCGTGGGACTGAACCGAACAGCCATGGCGGTTCAGTTGTTGAAGGTCGTCCCAGCCGCAAATCCCCTCGGTGGGCTCGTACCCGGAGTCAAAGTCGTTGGCGCCGCCAATGAACCGTGTGGGTATAAATACGACCGATGGGAATCGAAAACGCCGCAACCACGGAAGAACAACGTCGACGATGGAACGATACCCGTCATCGAACGTCAGCACGGCACTTCGCTCGGACAGCGGCTGGCAATCTTTGATCGCAGAGATGCACTCGTTCAAGTCCAATACGTGCCAATGGTTGCTCCTCAAGAACCGCAAATGTTCGACGAACTCCGCCTCGGGAACATACCAAGGTGTCCTCGCATGGCCCGACGGAGGTTCCCCAACCTTGTGGTATCCGAGGATTGCGAGCGAACGGCCGTTGGTTTGTGTGCCCAAGGAACATCCCTCCAAGCTTCAATCCAGTGCCGTCTGCAATAACTGTGCCGCGACTTTTCGCGCGTCAAAGCGTTCCTCGACCAACGCGCGGGCCAATCGGCAGTGCTTCTCGTAGTCGTGCATCACGGCTTCGAGGCAACTCACGGCTTCCGGTACGTCGCGAAAGCGAAACAGACCAGCTGCTTCTGGGATAAACCGGCTGGGGCCTGTGTGCTGAACCACTGCGGGTTTTCCGGCGGCCAAGTAACAGAGCGTGCGATCGCTGATCCATGCGTTCTGCAAACGGATACAGGATGTTTTGGCGCAGCTGAACTCTCCCAGAGACTGCCCGATGTAGCTTGCATACTCGCGGGGAGTCGCACAGGCTTGCTCGGAATTGCGTACTCTCCAGCCGTGCTGCAACAACATGCTCCGCTCTTCTTCGGTGTCCTCGAGGGGGATCGCTAATTCCAGCGGATAGCTGGAGCGGTTGGGCAGATCTAGAAACGGCAGAAAAGCAGCACGCTTGCTGTTTGGATACGATTCACCATTCGTGACCATCCAGCCCTTCCACCAGTGGGATACAGTCGTGAAGGCAGCCCCTTCCTGCGCCGGCTGGGGCTGCCAAGAATCCAGGGACACGCAAGGATGCGTATAGTGCCAATGGATCCCAGCGCTGGGGAAGAGCGCCCCTGGCTGACCCACGGTCTCCCCGATCGTAAAGTATAGGGTATGGGGCGCAACCCTCAGGTCTCCCTGGCTGATCCAGACCTGGGTCCGACCGGGATCGATATCCAACAGAGCTGACCTACGAAAGCGTTTGGTCAGTTCGGCGCTGGCTGTATAGAGACCTATGTTAAGAAGCAAATCCACCCCAGTTACGGTCTCCAGTTGCTCATTGATTTCTCTGTCGGCCGCTCCTCCATCGAAGACACAAAGTCGAAGACATTCTCCAACGCCGTATGGATCCAGCTTTTCCCTTAAAGCTGGCAAGCATCTTCGGCGCCGCTCCTCGGGGACGGTGGAAACGTCCATCAACCAGGTGACTTCGCATCCCAGTGCCCGAAATCCCAGCGCCCAGTTTAGAAACACCCACAAATAGCCACCTTCGGGAAATTCGGGCCCATGTGAAAGGAGACAAACCTTGATGCTCATCTCGATTTCACCCCTGTGCGGCCCTTCAGCGGTAACGACGTGAGAAGCCGCGACGGCGCAACGAGGAAGAGACATCTGAACCCATGGAGATTGGAGTAGCTGTTCAAAGTTCCGCCTCCCGCGCTCGAAGATTTCGGGATTCTCTTATCGGGGATTGCTTCTCGCAGGAAACTATCGCTTTCGGAAACTGGAGTTCCTGAGCGGCCTCGGCCGTGTTGGCAACGATAGCCAATTCCAAACGATTGGCGTGTAACACTGCGGCCACCCAGAGTACACAAAAGGCCAGCGTCAACAGCGCTGCCGCGGCGAAGAAACCGAGCATTTCTAGACTGGTTGCAGTCACACCCAATATCGCCTGGATCCAGAACACCGGTATCGACGGCCGAACGACCGCCGAGACACGCGCCAGACGTTTGGGGCCGCCGTGATGTTCGACAACGGCAAGAATCTTGGCCTCGCTGAGGGAACCGCGACGCGCCCAGATGTCCCAGGCAGCGTGGGTGGGGTTCCATCCCACTGCGCAACCCGCCACCGAGAGTCCGGCGGAGAGACTCTGGAGCAAGGCATATTTGTCCAGGCCTACGTTTCCCACACAGGTCCACTTGACCACGCGCCTAAACGGCTGTAGCCGTTGCCACCAGTTCGTCACATTTGATCCCGTCTGTCGCGTGGCGACATTGCGCCAGGGTGTCAGCCCTCCTTTGAGGCGTCCCCAGTCCCTGGCGATCGGCTCCAGGAAATGCAGCCAGGCGATCGTGGCTCGCCAGCGCAAATGCTGGGACAAGCTCGAGGGCGCGTCTTCGAATCTCCCAAGCTCAGCTTTGGCAGCGCAACACACGCAGTACCATGCCGTATAGAGCAGACCTACGCCGCACAGTAGAAAAGCCCGTGGGAAAAACACCCCTAAGACCGCTAGCGCGGTTAGCCCGAGGTGCCATTCCATTGCTCGCGGAAGAAAACTCAGAACGCCGCCGGCGGGTTGATACATGGGCTGGAATCCCGCCGAACCCCAGAGCCCATGGTAGATCACAGGACGCGTGAACAGACGGAACGGAGGATAGGGAGCATATATCCGTCCCGCCCAGAAAGCGTGTCCCCACGGGTTGAACTTGTTAGGGAATTTTCTTTCCAAAATGGCTTCGGACACTCCATAACCTACCTGTTGTCGCCAAAAAGCCTTCACGGACGGCCTCCGATGATGCCAAACCACGGCGGAGGGACTAAAACCGATGCGGTAACCCTTTTCGAGCAAGCGCCAACAAATGTCTACGTCATCAGCAGCAGCACGAAAGATGGGATCAAAACCGCCGATGTCGTCGAGCGCCTGCTTGCGGAAACTCATATTACAGCCCGGTATATGCTCGGCAAACTTGTCATCTAGCATTACTTGAGTTGGACCACCAGGCGAGCGGTACACGCACTTAGCCACCCAGTTGTCATCGGGAGGAACCAAGTTAGGTCCGCCCACGCCGACGACGTCGAATTCCAAGTACGTGGTCGCAAGATAAGAGAGCCAATCCGGGTCGGCATCGGCGTCGGAGTCGATGTATGCGACGATCTCTCCGCTGGCCACCTGCAGTCCCTCATTCCGGGCGGCACTCACTCCTTGGTTGAGGGTGGTGATCCCTCGGAATTCTGGATACCTCCGCATGATTGCCTCGGTATCATCGGTCGAGCCGTCATTGACTACGATTGCCTCGTAGTTTGGATAACGCAACCGCATGAGCGATGCCAGACACGACTCCAGAGTCCGGCCAGCGTTGTGTGCAGCCACTACCACCGAGACACGTGGCCATCGTCGCTCCGGTGCGAAAGGAGTGGCAGTCGTGAATCGGTTTTTTACTGCCCAGTACGAGGGTTTCGGACGTCGCTCGGCGTCGACCAGGCCGAACCCCCAATCAGTGATTAACCGGTTATCCTGATAAAACGGGTCAGTCCACCCGAAGACCACAGCGCCAGCCAGACCATGATCAAACGCCTCTTGAATTTGCCAGTCGAGGAACTCGGCTTGACCATCACGCCCGTGGCGAAAACTGCACATCCCTAGCTCAGTAAGAACGAATGGGAGTTCCCCGGCGAGAAGCTGCAGCCGGGAAAGGTAGCTACACATCTCTGCTCGTTGATGCAGATACACGTTAAAGGTGAATACATCTATGAAGGGCAGTTCGAGATACTCGGTGGTCGGATAATTCGTATAGGTGGCCAGGCCCTCAGCATCTTCATCCTTAACCGTCGCGCACAGCTCGCGCAGGAATGCCTCTGTCTTCTTCGCGCCGTGCCAGCGAACAATCGCGGGTGGAATTTCTTTTGCCACGCAATACATCAGGAGGGCAGGGTGCCGCCGGCAGGATGCAACCGCCTGACGCACCTCGCGACGGATGGTCCGCTGTGTACTCCTGTCTTGCAGGAAGCACTTGTACGCCATCCAAGGGACATTCACGATCGCGCGAATACCATATTCGAGCGCCTGGTCTAGAAGAGAAATCGGCGGCACAGTATACGTAAGGATAGAATTGATGCCAGCATCTCTCATCAGCGAGAAATCAGCTTCGACCTGATCCGGTTCGGGGAACTGGGCTCCTTGGCTATTTGGTCGAAAGGCCCCGTAAGTTGTTCCCTTGACAAAAAATTTCTCGTTGCCGACAAAAAGGAATTTTCCTTCGGTCCTGGGTCGCATACCACCAGAAAGGCTTCGACCTCCGCGGCTGACGGAAGTTGAAAAGTCAGACAAAGCTGGGCTCCTGATTCCGACACGGAGGGCTAAGGCAGTGGGTGACGAAGAGCGCACAACGCGTCCCGCGGGCCTTCGGGGGCTGCCAACCAGCCAGAAGTTGCGAAAGTATGTTCTCGCCGAGGGGTCCAGTCAATGACGCAAAAGTTGCATTTTTCTACTACAACCTTAGTTGTATTTAGCTTCCGAAAACGATCTTCATAGATCTCGCTTTCATCCGCAGCCCTGGTTGTTGGGGTTGCCGTTTGATTGTCTGTGCCAAGTGGGGCGCATATAATCTGCAACCGAGAATGCACGCCGTGTTTTCAGTTTTGAACTACGTTCGGGGCTGGCTGGGCGTGCGACAGATCAATGGCGATCTGATCCAAGTCGAGCGAACTCTCGCAACCGCGCGAGGGGTGCTGGCCGTCGGCTCCCTGGTTGCCGTCTATTTCGTTCCCACCGAACCTTCGCGATATGCCGGTCTCACGCACGGTCTGCTCTTCACCTACATCGGTTACAGCCTGGGACTGGTTGGAATCCTGCGGTTTGGATCCACAGCTTCACCCCTATTGTCGTTTGCTGTGCACGCAACTGACGTGCTTTGGCCGACTGTCATCAGCCTGTTAACCGACGGACCGAACAGCCCGTTCTTTCTTTATTTTATCTTCGCATTGCTAGCGGGGGCATTTCGCTGGGGTATGCGTGGAGCCCTTTTCACCACCTTTGCAGCGACCGGGATCGTGATGGCCGAGGCGTCCGCATTAACCAATGGTTCCTTGATTCACCTGTTACGGCAGAGTGATGTAAACGGGGCCGTTTCGCAAGTGGTTTACCTGGTGATTTTTGGATTTCTGATTGGATCCCTGGCAGAGTCCGAGAAACAGCAGCGCGCAGAAGTTCTGAGGATTTCCCACCTCTCTGCTAAAGCACGGGTTGATACCGGCTTAAAGGGCAGCCTGCAAGCTGTTTTCGCGGAGCTGCTGAACCTGTTCGACAGTCGGGAATTATTATTGGTGACCAGCGAGGCTGAAACCCAGCGTGCATATCTTTGGCGGGCTGGACTGCTCCGCAAGACGGGCGAGGCGTTCGTTACACAGCGAGAGTTGAAGGCTTCTGAGAAGCCAAGGTACTTCTTTGCCATCCCGGGGACCTGCGCGGGAGCAGTTTGGCGAGGCCGCAATACCACGAGCAGGCTCGTGGTCGACAAGAGGGGCGCCGGAATCCTGGGTCAGAAATGCTCCCTACCTACGGAATTTATCGCTGAGCACTCCTTTCGGCTGATGCTCATGAGCACTGTTTCTGTTTCGCCGGACGTGTCGGCTCGACTGTTTGTGTTTGTGCCGAAGATTCGGGGGCATTCAGAAAAACAGTTGCGTTTCCTCCGGAACCTTGTGAGTCAGGTGGCGCCAGCAATTTACAACGTCTACCTCTTGCGCCGGCTGCGTTCTCGTGCGACAGCTGTAGAGCGGGCACGGGTGGCGCGCGAGCTGCACGACGGTGTGGTTCAGTCTTTGCATGCGATTGGGTTCCGTCTGTATGCTTTGCGCACTCAGGCGACGACTAATCGCCCCGAACGCAATCAGGAGCTTCTGGAAATACAGCAGCTCGTGCAAAAGGAAGCACTCAATATCCGTACGTTGATTCAACAGCTCAAACCCATCGACTTCGATTCCAGGCACCTAGTGGAATATCTGGCGGCAATGATCGAACGCTACCGCTATGATACTGGCATTGCCGCAAAGTTTGTTTGCGATGCGAGCGATATGATGATGCCGCCCGGTATTTCCCGTGAGGTGGCCCACATCGTCCAGGAAGCTCTAGTCAACGTGCTGAAACATAGCATGGCACGCAATGTGCTGGTGCGGTTGGGTTCCCAGGACGGAGGCTGGATTCTTACAATCGACGATGATGGCCGAGGGTTCGAGTTTTACGGGCGATTTTCGCACTGCGAACTTGATGATAGTCGTCGGGGACCATTGATTATCAAAGAGCGCGTGCGCGCCATTGGTGGTGAACTCTCGATTGACACAAGACCAGGCCACGGTGCGCGCTTGGAAATCAAGATTCCCAGACAGGAACAGGCGACCAGTGCGTAAGGTAACCAGTCGTCCCATTCGGATTATCATCGCTGATGACCACGCGATTTTTCGGGATGGCCTGCGCCGACTGCTTATCACCCAGAAAGATTTCGTAGTGGTGGCAGAAGCGACCGACGGGAAAGAGGCAGTGTCTCTCACCAGAGAACTCAAGCCCGACATTCTTCTGCTCGATCTGGCCATGCCCAGAGTCCCGGGAATGGAAGCATTGCGGGAATTAGCACACGAGGGGTCATCCGTGTACACAATCCTGCTTACGGCTGCTATTCATCCTGTTGAAATTGCACATGCCTTGCGACTTGGTGCACGCGGGGTAGTGCTGAAAGCGTCTCCGCCCGAGTTGCTCCTAAGCAGCATCAGATCCGTCTGCGGCGGTGTATGTTGGGTCGGGAGCGAAGCTTTTGAAGACTGGGCTCGATTCGAAGAGCAGCCGAAAGGGAAGTCGGAGTTAACGCCGCGCGAAGTGGAGATCATTTCCGAAATTAATGCCGGCCACAGTAACAAGGAAATAGCCCTAACTCTGTCAATCAGTGAAGAGACCGTCAAGCGTCATCTAAGCAACATCTTCGAGAAACTAGGGGTCGCTAGCCGACTCGAACTCGCGGTTCTGGCGCGCCGGCACAATTTGTGAGTGCGCCAAGATTAGGTTAGCCCAGAGCAATTCGGGCGGAGGCGTAATAACTACCGCGTGAATGAGCCGCCCCAATCCGAGTCTGACCGTTCTCGACCCGCAACGAATAGCCTTTTGAGAGATCAGCTCCGTTAGTTTGAATAGCGTCATTCTGGACCGGGATACGTAACTCAACCCCGTCTCCATACCGCAAGAGAATGGTGAGGCCCGCGGATGCCTTCAGCACAAGCGGCTCGCCGCTATTACGGATGGATACTTGTGGTGCGTCGTCAATACTCACGCGACGAAAACCGAAGTTGCATAACAACGGGAGCAGTTCCCAGGCTGTTGACCGGCAGCCATGGGGATTTATATCCGCGTCCTAAACAACCGACCCCGTATCGAGCTTCTCCAGGGTCGCCTGAATCGGTGGGTGGGGTAGTTTTAGGGGGACATAACGCAGTTGTGATTTCTTCATCCGCGCGGAGATTTCGGCCACCCACCTACGGGGTCTTGGGCGCGGTCATAAACTCTGCGGGGTCGATATCCATCTTGAACGTGAACGGAACAGAGGTCGGCGCGGATAACGTTCGACCGTTGAGCTTCGTCAGGCACAAACCAAACTTAGTCTGAGGGACCGAAAATGGCACATCGACTACACCTTGTTCCTTCAAGGTAAGCATCAGGGCAAACTTGGTCGAGTCGCCAGCACCTGCTCGCGCGCATTCCTCAAACACGTCAGCAAATTTTAGTCGCAACTGCTGGATCATCCCAGGTGCCGTGGTCTGCTGGTATCCTGCCGTTTCCCTGGCCCATTTGCGTGACGAATCGAAGTACGTCAATGTTCGTGTCCGACGGCCCGTTTTGCTTTTGCAGTTCAGCGACACCCTTTTGAATGCGGGGCCACGATATCAGCCTCAGATTCGCTTCCCCGCCACAGCGGCAGATCAGCTCGGTTGTGATCTGGAAATAGAGGATGTCGCCCTTCACTCCGACTACGCGGTCCGCGGCTTGCGCGCCGAACCTTTCGGCATCACCCTCTGCCCCATTCCACTGGGGCTTTAGATAGACAGTGTGGGCGCGGTAGTAGTAATAGTAGTCGGGCTCAAACGCGACCGCCTGGTCAAGCAGAGCTGTGGCCTTGGCTAAGCCCCAACTCTCGTCCAGTGCGACCGTCTGCATTACACATACCAATGTGGGGATATGCGCGTTCCTCTTTGACGTCGGTCTCGGAGACGCGATTGTTCCAGCAGCGAAGAAATTGGAATATCCGACCCTCCTTAAATCCCCTGCACCGAAATTGCACGTCTATTCGAAGGAGAGCGTTGTTGCGGAGAAATTCGAGGCCATGGTCAAAACTCGCTATCGCGAACAGCCGAATGAAAGACTTTTACGATCTCTGAGTGTTGGCGCAAAGGTTCGAAATCGAGAGCGCCACTCTCGCCGCGGCCATCCAGGCGACATTCAAAACGCGGCGTACGACCCTGCCGAAGCTGTCGCTGCTGGCCTTGCAAGCCGATTTCTATGAACTCCCTAGTAAGCAGACGCAATGGCGAGCGTTCCTGCGGAAGAGTCGTATTAAGGCAGATTCTTCCCTGGATCATTTCTCTGCCACGTGGTCTCTAGCTGCGACGAAGGCTTCGATATCCACTCGGCGAGTCGTTGCACAAAAGCCCTGCAAGGCCTACGAATATATCCCAGGCGCCTCATGTCCAAGCTTCTGCACGTACTCAACGTACGACCCAGGATAAACAGTGGGATGGCGGTCCGTGCCGCTCTCACCGCCCAGTTCCAGCACACGTGAGCCGAGACCGCGAAGGAACATGCGGTCATGCGATACGAAGATCATGGTGCCTTCAAATTCCTTCAGGGCGTCCACCAGCATCTCTTTGGTCGCAAGATCCAGGTGATTGGTAGGTTCGTCGAGCACCAGGAAGTTCGGCGGGTTGTAGAGCATGCGCGCTATTGCCAACCGCGATTTTTCGCCACCGGAGAGTGTGCGGATCTTCTTATCTACGTCTTCGCCGGAGAACTGGAATGCTCCCGCCAGGTTCCGCAGCGACCCGAGACTGTCCTGGGGAAAATCTTTTTGCAACTGTTCGATGACGGTGAGATCGGGATTGAGCACGTCCAGCGATTGTTGCGCGAAGTAGCCCATATACAGGCTGGCGCCGAGCCGAACGCTTCCGGCATCTGGAGCACTGGCCCCGGCAATCATCTTGAGCAGCGTGGTCTTGCCCGCGCCGTTTCTTCCCATGACGGCCCAGCGTTCTCCGCGGCGGATGGTGAGGTTGAATCCTTCATAAATCACACGTGGGCCGTAACTCTTGTGCAGATTCTCAAGGACGGCCACCTGTTCGCCGGATCGCGGAGGGAGACGAAACTCAAACTTCACCACCAGGCGTTTCTTTGGCAACTCGATCTTTTCGATCTTGTCCAACGCCTTAATCCGGCTCTGCACCTGGGCCGCTTTGGCCGCGTGCGTCCTGAAACGATCGATGAAGCGTTGTTCTTTGGCAAGCATGGACTGCTGCCGGGCAAATGCTGCCTGCTGGTTGGTCTCTCGGACCGCCCGCTCGCGCTCGTAGAAGTCATAGTTGCCGGAGTAGGTGATGATCTCGCCGCCATCGATCTCCGCGATCTTTGAGACCAGACGGTTCATGAACTCGCGGTCGTGCGAAGTCATGAGCAGCGCGCCGGGGAATGACTTGAGAAACTGCTCCAGCCAGATGATGGACTCGATGTCGAGATGATTCGTCGGTTCGTCCATCAGCAATACATCCGGCATTCCGAGTAGGACCCGTGCCAGCGCAACCCGCATTTTCCATCCGCCCGAGAGAGCCCCCACGTCGCCGTCAATCTGATCGTCCTTGAATCCCAGACCGTGGAGCACTTCACGGGCTTGCGACTCGAGCGCGTAACCGCCTAAATGCTCGTACTCCTCCTGAACGTGACCGAAGCGATCAAGAATGCGGTCCATGTCATCAGCCTTGTCAGGGTCGGACATTTCCCGCTGCAAAGCTTCGAGTTCGTGGTGTAGATCGCCGACGCGTCCGCTACCTGCGATCGCTTCATCCAGGACCGAACGGCCCTGCATTTCCTCGACGTCCTGGCGAAAGTAGCCGATCGTCAACTTCTTGGGGACTGAGACCGCGCCCTCGTCAGGAGTTTCCTCGCCGACCACCATACGGAATAGCGTTGTCTTGCCCGCCCCGTTGGGACCGACCAGTCCGACTTTTTCGCCGGGATTCAACTGAAACGAAGCATCCACAAAGAGCAACTGCTTGCCATACTGCTTATTGATGTTTGAGAAAGATATCATTATGAAGGAGTAACTCGCGGCACGTGCCTCTTCAAGTGTAGCCCGGCCAGAAAATTGCCGGCCAACGCAAACCAACAAGGACACCGTTGAAAGCAACGTGACTTGACATGCAAGCAAACACTTGCCTATTATTAAAGGCAATTAATTACTTGCGTATTTCATATGCCAGAACTCCATGACACCGATGTGCTGTTCAAAGCCCTGGCTGATCCCACACGACGCAAGCTGCTGGACCTGCTGCATGCACACGACGGCCGCACCCTCAACGACTTGTGCGAGCATTTGGACATGACGCGGCAGGGCGTGACGCAACACCTGAACCTGCTGGAGATGGCGAACCTCATCGCCACCGTGCGGCGCGGCCGCGAAAAGCTGCACTTCCTCAATCCGGTGCCGCTGCAGGAGATCTACGAGCGCTGGATTGCCAAGTTTGAAAAACCGCGCCTCAAGGCCCTAGGCGATCTTAAACGACGACTGGAGAGAACGAATGGCTAGATCAACCTTTGTCTACGTGACCTACATCCGCACCACGCCGGAAAAGTTGTGGTCGACACTAACTGACGACGTGGAGTTCATGGAGCAGTATTGGTTCGGCGTGCGCTGCGAAAGCCTGTGGAAAGCCGGATCCTCATGGAAGATGGTGCACCCCGATGGCAGCATCACCGACGCTGGCGAGATCGTAGAGGCCGATCCGCCAAGGCGGCTGGTGATTCGCTGGCGACACGAGAAGAAGCCGGAGCTCAAGGCCGAAGGCGACTCACTCTGCACCATAGAAATCGAGCGCAGCGGTGCTGCGGTCAAGCTTTCCGTCACCCACACCATCGAGCGCGAGCCTTCGCAGTTCATCGTGGCAGTGTCCAGCGGCTGGCCAAAGATCATCTCCAATCTTAAGTCCCTCCTGGAGACAGGCTCGGCCGTTCTGCAGTACCCATATCCGTCCAATTGAGAGGAAACGCAAAATGACGATCGTATTAATGCTACGCATTGCCCTCGCGGCTATGGTTGGAGCGGCCAGTGTAGCCGGTCAAGCTGGGCCCGCGCCGGTTGGCGCGGTGAAGAACATCGTACTCGTGCATGGTGCGGCGACTGATGGCTCGGGATGGCGAGGCGTTCATGACATTCTGACCAAAGACGGATACCGAGTGAGCGTCGTCCAACAGCCTCTTACCGGCCTCGCCGATGATGTCGCTGCGACAAAACGCGTCATCGACCGGCAGGATGGCCCGGTGATACTCGTCGGCCACAGCTATGGAGGCACAGTCATCACGGTTGCCGGTGCTGACCCGAAGGTGAGAGTGCTGGTATACGTTGCCGCCTTGCAGCCCGACGTAGGTGAAACGACGAATCAGTTGCCAACTTCCATGCCGGGGACGGTGCCCAGCAGCCACATGCAGGTAACCAAGGATGGATTCCTGTTCGTAGACCCAACGAAATTTGCGTTTGACGTCGCGGCTGATCTGCCTCCAGCGCAAGCAAAATACATGGCGGATTCGCAGATGCCGGTAGCAGCGGCCGCGTTCGACACCGCAGTCACCGTTGCGGCCTGGCACGACAAACCCACCTACGGGATCGTGGCCACGGACGATCGCGTGCTCAATCCCAAGCTGGCGCGTTGGATGTACAAGCGGTCAAGGGCAAAAGTGAGCGAGGTCAAGGCCAGCCATTTGGTCTACATCTCCCACCCGGACGCTGTCGCCCGGGTGATCGAGACAGCCGCGCGCGCCGGCAAGTAAGCAGCGGAGCCCCCGAAATGAAGGGGCAATTACGGGGACGTCGACGACGTCACGACAGGTTCAATTTGGATTGAAGTTGGTTTGGTAGGCCGTGGCAGAATGCTTGCAGTCTGCAGTTGAACGGTATCTACGAAACCGAGTCGGTCCTGCTAAGGCGGCTGTAAACCTCCTCGAAACGCGCCATGAAACGCGGGACGGCGCCGGGACTGACTGGGAGATGAATCCCGACCCTGACATCCCGCGTGCGGAGTTCGCCTGGCACGACCCGGATGCGTTCTTTCGTCGCCGGATATTCCACCCACAGCAGATCGTCGGGCAACAGCGCACCAAAACGACGCAAGAGCTGCCGGGAAAACCAGTCGCAGCGGGGCCCGTGATGCACAAATTCGTTTGCTTAAGCTTTAGGAGGATGGTCGCTGCCACTGCGGGTCCGGTCCGAGAACTTTGTCGTATGCACCATGGTCAGGCCACCCCCTTCGCAAGTGCTCTCAGTGCACGGAACGTGATCGGCTACTGCTCGAATTGGTGGCAGGGACTCGGGCGTTCGAATCTGGTGAAAGGGCAGCCGGCGAAGGTTCAAGGGATTCCTCGAACCTATTGTGTGACCATTGGGCCCCCTTTCCTTCTAGGTCCGATATCCGATCGCGAAAGCAAAAATGAAAGGGCTATAGTCTGTCTACGTACTCGGAAACCTGATCCCGAGGTTTTACTACAGTCAGGTAGCTAACATAATTCAGCGTGCTCGTCTTGATGCGCGCGAACGTTAAGGCGCTGATTGCATCTCGCGGCTGACCTGTTCGGCCGCTGCCAGCACCCGAAGCGTATTTTCGCCCAAGATTTTGCGGATGTCAGTTTCGGAGTATCCCTTCTTAAGAA
>Ga0070712_100000445_pt1 | contig 23661 bp, 21 predicted proteins | sample LARL81metaG_FD_71396 | JGI IMG/M metagenome (GOLD analysis project Ga0070712, IMG submission 71396) | Corn, switchgrass and miscanthus rhizosphere microbial communities from Kellogg Biological Station, Michigan, USA - LAR L8-1 metaG | ecosystem: Host-associated > Plants > Roots > Rhizosphere ...
AACATTGGAACTCGGAACTTCTTTGCGATAGCGTTCTCTTTGTCCAGGTTATCGCCGAGATGGGTGGTATAAATCATCGCCGTGTTGTCATTGATAGCGGCGGCCAGATCTTCCGGTGTATCCGCCAAGACAAGTTTGGCCCCTGTCAATCGAATCGCGTTGTCAAAGGCGCTCCTGCCTCCCATCATAATGACTTCATGTTTCAGTCCAGTGGTGTCTGGAAGTTGCCAAATATGTTTTGGATCGCTGCCCGCCATGCAAGCCGCCGTTGCTGACGCCATCGCTCCCGCCGCGCCGGAGGTCACCATTCCGGCTTCGGCTCCCGTCAATTCCGCAAGACGACGGCTAGCCGCATGTTGCAAGTCGAACATGTTGACGAAATACTCCGATGCTTCTCGCTCGGCAGCATGCACTTCGGGAAATTGCAAGGAGCCACTCAGATATGTCCAGGTCCCCCGGCAATTGATGACAGTCTTTACGCCCAAGCGGGAATACACATTTTCGCGACGAGATTTTCCCAACGCAGCGGCCGCGCTGGCGAATACGCTTCGGGCGGCAATCTGGCTCAGCAACGGCACCGCGGCTGCATATCGAATAAAATTGCGCCGGCTGAAATCGGTGATGATTGGCATTTCAGGAGACTCCGTTTGCAAATCGCAAACATGTAGAAGAGCTGCGTATTATGGTCTTCCGTGAGCCGGATACCCAACCCTAGTTCATTTGATTATTCTTCTTGTGGCCGGTGGTTTCAGCATCTGTAGCTTGCGGATTCGGCGATTGGTGAATGATGTAACTCACCAGATCTTCAATCTCGGTTGCACTCAATTTCTGCTGGTAGTCGCCAGGCATGGAAGGCGAGGGCGAACGCTGCACGGACCGTAAGTCGGATTTCATGAACAGATAAAATTGCCCATCTGTGTCCTGTATTTGCAGAGAAGAATTGCTCTCATTGCGAATGACACCGGCAAATTGTTGACCTGAATTGTTCATGACACGTGCCAAAGTTTGGGGTGGCACTTGTTGTGCTTGCGGGTTGGCGATGGCAACGCGAATATCGTTCGCGTCGTGATCATAGGCGAAATCGCTCAAGTCCGTAGAGAGAAAGCGGCCTTCACCGTGCATCGCGTGGCAATTGGCACAGCCTCCTTTGCCAAAAAATATTTGCTGGCCATGGACGGGATTTCCAGCGTCACTTCGAACCTCATTCTTTGCCTGTAGAAAACGCACATAGTCCAAAATAGACTGAAGCTTGAGGTCGCCTAAGCTATTGAATGGCGGCATTCCCTTGCCAGGGATTCCATCGCGAAGAATGCGGGCAAGTTCTGAATCTGACTTGGATTTGGCAGTGGATCGGCGGCCAATAGTCGGCGCATGCTCGCCGCCGGCGCCGTCGAGTCCATGACAGACAGCGCAAGTGGTCTCAAACAGGTTCTTGCCGTTGCTGTGCTCGACCTGCGTTGTTTGGCTCGTCAAGTTTGAGGTTTGAGACTGAGCGTTGCTGGATAACGCAGCGAAGGCCAAGGAAAGGCCAGCGACCGTCAGCCAACCGCAAAGCTGGTTTTTCATCTCCCTCCCATGACCGACACCACTGCGCCACGCTCCAGTGGTGGCAGCGTGAATTCGACTCGATCCCCGCGCTTTTCTCCTTGCACGATTTGCGTTTCGCCGAGAAATGGAAGATACGACAGCGAATTGCCCATTGCTGCGGGCACACCGATTTGGATGCTATTTACTGGTGTTGGAGCAGCGACCGTACCCGGGACCAGTCCCCCGAAATTGACCAGGTAGATATGTGGCGCTCCGTTCACGCTAGCGAAATTCACCGCCCCAGCAACGAAAACATACGAAAGCATTAGAACCGTTTCACAACTCTGATACACCGAAGCTAATTGGTTGTCAATTGGAATATTACGGAATCACTTCGAAATGACCTTATTTCACCGGATGAAATTGCGAACCACTCCCATAATCCTCGTCGAGAGAGGGAAAGGGTGCCCTGGATTGAGACATTGTTGTGGAATTTCACGATCGGTATTTCCAGACTGGGTTCGCTACTTAGAATAGGGGACATATCCGGCGGTTTTCGTGCGGAGGCGGTATACAGAAGTAGTGGCTGTGATGTAGAGAGCACCGTAGTCGCTATTCCCCCACGCGAGATTTGCCGGTTGTTCTGGAAGAGTGATTGTGCCCATGTGCTGGCCATTGGCATTCCACACCCATATACCTTTCGGGCCAGTGACGTAGAGGTTACCATCCCTGTCGACCTTGATGCCGTCGGGAACACCGTCGTCATGTTCTCCTGGTTCTGCGCCAAACACCCGACCATTCGCAAGCATGCCATTGGATGTAACGTCGTAAACGCGGATGTTCTCTTGCTCGCTGTCGTCGACGTAAAAATGTTTGCCATCGGGCGAGAAAGCCAGGCCATTGGGTTCGCTCAAGTCCTTGGCGAGAAGCGTCAGTTCCCCTTTCTTATCCAATCGGTAAACGCCCTGAAATGGAAGTTCCTGTTTTTCGCCCCTCGCGAGATCCATATTCGGATCCGTGAAATACAGGGCGTCGTCGGGTCCGACCGTCACATCGTTTGGAGTATTCAATTTCTTACCTTCGTAGCTGTTAGCCAGAATGTTGTATTTTCCTGCAGGGGTGATTTCAACCACGGCGCGCAAAACACTTGAGCAGTCAATCAGGCGGTGCTGCCGGTCAATGGTGTTCCCGTCAGGATCGCCAATCGCGATTACTTCTTCTTTCCTGCCGCTGGGGTATACGCGATAAATTTTGTTGCCCTTCTCGTCGCTGACGTAGAGAAAGCCGCTCGGATCCCACATAGGGCCTTCAGTAAACCTAAATCCGCTGGCAATCGTCTCCAATTTAGTGTCGCGACTTATCAGACTCCAGAATGTAGGATCCTGCGCCTCCAAGGCAAATGTTCGCCGAGCGACCTGCGCTGTGCCGGAAACGCAGACCACCCACAATGTCAGGACAGAAGCCGTAATTAGGAAACTGCGTCTCATTGAACTGGGCTCCTCAGCAAAGGCCGCACCCTTTCCTTTCACCAGGAGGCAATCAGGTTTGGGCCATACGTGCCTTCGCCTCTTTCAAATCAAGGAAAATCCTCGAGATCTGAGTTGCTATTGCTTGACGGCGATCACGGAAACCTCAATACGCGCATTGTTTACCAAAGCCGCCGCCTGAATGGTGGCACGCGCGGGTTTCGGATCAGGCATGATTTCCTTATACACTTTGTTCATCTCCCCAAACTCCTGAATATCTGCCAAATAGACGGTCACGGAGACGATATCGGACATTTCGAATCCCGCGGTTTTTATCACTTTCTGAATATTCTCAAGCGCCGCTTTGGTCTCTGCGCCAATCCCACCGGCTGCCAGTTTGCCGCTCTCATCGGATCCTTCTTGTCCCGCCACATACAGAGTCTTTCCTGCAATGACCCCGTCGCTAAAGGGAAGGCCCTTGCCGCCGCCAAGATTGATGTGCTTATGCTTCTCGGCGTAGCAGTTGGAACTGACGATTAGTCCCAATGCGAACACGATGAATACAGTGAAGGTTCCCCGGACCAGTCGTTGTGGCGTTTTCATTTTTGATGTCCTTTAGCGTGAAATGAATTTTAGGTCTTTCCAGCAAACCGGAAACAATGTACATTCCGCGAATGGATTTGGAAATAGAAACATATCAACCGAAAACGCAATTTTACGAAACTTGCCATGTTCAAAGAGGCAGGTGGTATACCGCTGGTTTTTTGAAAACGATATCGTGTAGGCCGGCAGCCAGATGCGTGGATCTATAGCCCTACAGGGGCTCGGCACTACACCTCCGCGTTCTTTATTTGATCAAAAAGGGGGCGACCATGGGCAAAGCGGCAGGAGAAATGAACCGCAGAGCATTTCTTAGCAAGACAGCGACGGTGATTGCCGGGAGCGCGGCTTTCGGTAGCACTGCGTTGTCCTACGCTCGAATTATCGGCGCGAATGATCGCATCTCCCTCGGCCACATCGGAATCGGAAGCCGCGGGGATGATCTGACCGAGATTGTACGGCGGTTGAAGGATAGCCATAACGTAGATATGACCGCCGTTTGTGATTTGTGGTCAGTGAACCGGGACAAGGCGCGCACGGCGAATGGGAAGTATTACGGCAGGGAGCCGCGAGCGATGCAACATGTGGAAGAACTGATCGCGCTGAAGGATGTGGATGCAGTGTTGATTTCTACGCCCGAGCATTCCCATTCGCCGATCCTGAAGCTGGCAGCCGAGGAGGGCAAAGACGCGTACGTTGAGAAGCCGATGGGTAACGTGCTGGCCGAGGTGAAGGCTGCGCGCGATGCAGTTGTGACCCGCAACTTGATCGTGCAAGTGGGGACGCAGCATCGAAGTGAGCCATATCCCAAAGCGGCTCGTGAGGTAGTGCGAAGTGGTGAACTGGGACAAGTGAGCAAGATCGAGATCGTGTGGAACTATCATGGTCCGCGGTGGCGCGGACGGAAAGAAGTGGCGCAGATCCGCGAGGCAGACACGGATTGGGGGAAATGGCTGATGACCAAACCGCAACGGTCGTTCGATCCGCGCATATACTTTGAATTTCGGTTGTACAAAGAGTTTTCGAGCGGAATTGCCGACCAATGGATGAGCCATGGGATCGACCTGGTGCACTATTTCATGGACGATCGCGTGCCACGGTCAGTTATGGCGCACGGCGGAATATTTGCCTGGCGTGACGGGCGGGAAAATCCGGACACGTTTCAGGCGCTGCTGGAATATCCGAAGGGATTCTTGGTGAGTTACGCGACGAGTTTTGGGAATGATTCGCCGGGATACACTCGCTACATGGGCAAGAAGGCAACGCTCGTTAACATAGGCGGCGAGGGCAGCCCGCGCTACCAGATTGTGGAAGAAAAAGGCAACCACGAGGACAATGGGGAGATCGATAAGCAGCGGGGGGCGAGATACATTCAACTGGCGGGTGACAAGGAGCTGGCGCCGATGGCGATCGATGACATGTCCGTCGAGCACATGGCAAACTGGTTCGAGTGCATTCGTACGCGGCAGCAGCCCATCGCGACCGTGCACGATGGCTTCGGACATTCTGTCGCGTGCATGATGGCGGCGGAATCGTACTGGACGGGCAAGAAACTTTATTGGGATCCAGCGAAAGAAGAGATTTTGGACCGCGCGCCGCAGGCGATGTGAGACTAAATGTTGCTGCGCTTCATCTCGTCCATCAGGTGATCGCATGAGCGCACGCACAGAGCCATGATAGTCAGCGTAGGATTCTGGCAGGGATTGGACGTAAACCCTGAGGCATCCATTACGAAAAGATTCTTGATGTCGTGGGTTTGCTGAAATTGATCGAGCACAGACTTCCTGGGGTCGCTGCCCATGCGGGCGACGCCGGCTTCGTGAACAGCCCAGCGCGGCGCCGAGGGATTCGCGCGAGTGCGTATGTTCTTGGCCCCCGCAGCCTCCAGCATTTCTCCCGCAGATTCAGCGATGTCCTTGATCATGGCTTTCTCATTCTCGCCGTCGGACATGTGAATCTTTAGGACCGGAATACCGTAAACATCCTTCACTTTCTTGTCAATTCCCACAAAGTTGTCCCAGCGGGGTAAGACTTCGCCGAAGCCGGTGAGGCTGAACTCAGCGCGCGGTTCACGAAGCGCCTTCTTATAAGCCTCGCCAAAACCCGGCGCCCCCCAGTTGAAATCGAAGTTGCTGTCGCATTCAAAGCCATAACCGCGAAGGAATTTCTTGAAGGGCGGGTTGCCTTTCATGTTGCGAAAGCGGACGATATAAATCCCCAAGGGCTTGATGGGAGCGCTCAAGGAAGGCGCTGGGGCGAGCTCGGGAAATTCGCCCCTGCCGCCGGCGCTGCGCACGTGGGCCATGAGGTAGTGGCCGAGAACGCCGCTGGAGTTCGCGAGGCCATTGGGATACTGGGAATTTGCCGAGTTTAAAAGGATGCGGGCGGACTCTTGCGATTGCGCGCACAGGATGACGACGCGCGCTTGAATTTCGCGCGGCGCGCGCGTGATGCGGTCGATGTAAAGAACGCCGCGCGCGCGATTGCGGTCCCCATCCATCAGTACTTTGAAGGCCATGGCGTTCGAAATCAAAGTACAATTTCCGGACTTGAGTGCGTCGGCGACGGTGGTGAAAGCGGAATTGAAGTAAGACTTGGTGACGCAGCCGCGTTCGCACGGGCCGCAATAGTGACATGGGCCGCGGCCATTCAATGATTGGGTGAGATTCGCTGAACGCGTGAGCGTCGCGGTACGGCCCATCTTCTGCTTCACGCGATCGCGAAAAACTGATTCTTGACAGTTCAGCGCCATGGGCGGCTGGAACTGGCCATCCGGCAACTCTTCGAGTCCCTCCGCCATCCCGGTGATTCCTACGTACTTTTCCACCAGATCGTAATAGGGAGCTATGTCTTTGTAGCTGATCGGCCAGTCTTCGCCGTAGCCATCGTGAGAGGCGGCCTTGAAGTCCCAGTCGCTGAAACGCAGCGACACGCGGCCCCAGACGTTGGTGCGGCCACCGGTCATGCGCAAACGGCCCAGCCAGTTGAACGGTTTGTCCGCGGGCGTAGTGTAGGGTTCTTCGATGTCGTTTACGAACCAGTCCTGGGTATATTCGTTGCAAACGTCCGCCATCTGCGATTGAATGGGGCGAGTTTTGCGGACAATTTCCGGGGCGAGGTTGCGATACTTCAGTTCGAAAGCTGGAGTGTGCTCGCTGAAATTCGCGCTGGATTGCGGGCGCCCGGCCTCAAGGAGAGCAACTTTCAGCCCAGACTCGGCCAGACGCTTACACGCCCAGCCTCCGGAAGCCCCTGAACCTACCACGATGACGTCGTATTTCTTTGTTGTCGATTCAGCCAAGGGTTCGATACCGCCGAAGACGATGATTGTTTCTTCTAAACAATGTCATGACTTGCGGATGCTAGCAAGCCAAGCAGAGCCAGGTCAATCGAAGAGAATGGAGCGCACTCCGCAGCCGCGGGTCAGTCTTATCCACTTGTCTTTGGAGCCGGCATGCCAGAAATTGTCTCTCATTGATGGCACTTGTGACCATGCAGAGGCTGAGTGTTACCATTGCCGCGAGAATTTGCTGCATGACTCGGACGCCAACCATACGGACTCTGCGAGGCCACTATCGTGACAAAGGATGAACGTTTGCACCTGATCGGGCATAGACAGGCAGTGGGGCGTACGCTTACGCGTCGCGAGATGGTGCAACGAATGCTCGCCGGAATGGCCTTGCCGCTGGTGGCGGCTTCCCACCCCATTCACAGGCTTCTTTCAGATGACGCAATTTTTTCAGGCGCGGATGCACAGATGGCATCCGCGGATTGGAAGCCGTCATTTCTCAACGCGTCCCAGAATGAAGCGCTCGTCGCGCTGTCGGAGATCATCGTGCCCGGGTCAGCCAAGGCTCAAGTGAACCGGTTCATCGATTTGCTGCTCAGCGTAGATACGCCTGCTAACCAGAAGAACTTTTCGGCGAGCATTTCGGTGATGGACGACGAATCGCAGAAGCGCTTCGGGCATCCGTTCGCGGCACTCAGGGGAGACCAACAGAATGAGCTCCTAACCACCGCTTCGAAAGAGGATGTGGGCGACAACGAGGGCAAGGACAACGGTTCAGAGGCGCGAGATTCTGAGGGCAAACACGTGGGAGAAACGCGACCTTCGCTCAACGAACACTTCAACAACCTGAAGGGTTGGATCAGTGGAGCGTATTATTCGTCGGAAACCGGAATGACGGAACTCGGATGGACTGGCGAATACGCATTCGAGAATTATCCATCGTGCCAGCAAGCGGAAGAACATCATTGAGACGGCTAGCCCTTCCGTACTCCTGCGGAGATCTTGTAAATCGCAGCCGCTCCTAACAAGCTAGCTCCAGCCAGGATCTTCCACGCCAAGTCATAACTGTGGTAGCTATCGAAAAGTCTTCCCGCCATCCACGGCGCTGCCCACTGACCGAGCGAGTATCCCATGATGATCAGCGCTAGGATCTTTCCAAGCGCGGCGGTACCGAAGCATTCCGCGGTGACCAGTGGAATCAACATGTAATCGGCACCCATTGCAAACCCAAATGCCAGGGCAAACAACCAGGTGGCAGCTGGCTGGCGCGATATGTAGAGTATTGGAATCGTTAGGCCAATCAACAAATAGAAGAGAGCCATGATGTCTTTCTTCGAGAACCGATCCGCCAAATACCCTACCAGTACCCGGCCACCGAGGCTTGATGCCAGCAGCACTGTTGAGAACCGCGAAGCCGCAGTCGGCGAGTAGCCCTGATCTCTAAGGAATAAAATGAAGTGCTGAATCACTGCGCCGATGGCTCCAACCACCAGCGTGGACCCTGCCAGGATCAGCCAAAAGTTGCGTGTGCGAGCCGCAGTAGCGACTCCGCTTGAAGTGGCAGTGCCGGCGCTGGTGACCTTGTCGTTAGCGAGATCGTTTCTCGAATCGCCATCCGGCAGGAGTCCCATTTCCGCCGGAGTCGAACGCGTAAGCAGGATTCCGACCGGGAGCAGCACAATCAGAATCAACATGCCGACAGTTCCAAGCGCGTGGCGCCACCCGAAGGTGCGGATCAAACGACTAACCAGCAAGGGCGAAACCACTCCGCCAAAACCCAGGCCGAGATAGGCGAAGCCCATCGCACGGCCGCGCTGCCTACCGAACCATTGCGCAATAAGTACTTGATTGGCTATGGGGCCTGCCAGCACGAAGCCCAAGACTTCCGCGATGCAAAGAAGTTCGTATTCCCAGAATCGGGTCATGAAACCCATGAGGAATAGAGAGACGCCGATAAGGCCAGCACCGGCCAGGATGATCGATCGACTGCCGATCCGGTCTATCAGCGCGCCCGCGGCGAAACCAAAAGGCAAGCCGACAATCAGGAATCCTAGAAGAAAGCCCTGGGTCACTTGGGCACGCGTGAAACCGAGTGATTCCACAAACGCGGGATAAAAAACCGGGAACCCGTAAAAGACAATTCCGACAGCGAAGAAAAGATTTAGGAACGCTGCTACGACAACCCACCAGCCATAAAAGATTCGTGTTGATCGATTTTCCTTCATGCAAGAAACGATCTGTTCCCGGAAGACCCGATGGTGCGCTGCCAAGAAATACGAACGCTATTTCTGCTTCAATGTCTCACCCGAATTCCGGACCCAGAATGGCACAGAGTCGTTCAACACGTCCCGGATGAAGATTCGCGCCACGGTACATGCGAGTGAGCGGGCGCGAATAAGTGAATCCAAAAGATTGCAGCAAGCTGCGCGCCATCGTGTTTGATCTCAAACAATCCACGACGACGGTGTCGCGCCCGCAACTTTCCAGGAATGCTTCGAGCAACTGGCGAGCCACTTGAGCGTCTGTTGCCATCCAAGGACCGAGATGATCCGCGTAGCAACCACGCCGCCCGAAGCCGTACCCTTCGACGATATCCGCGTTCCGAATCGCGAAAGTGAAGTCAGGCACTTCCTGATGCAGAGACTCGAGCAACGAACTGCGATCAGCGCCAAAAATATCGCGATCTAGTTCGAAGATTGAGTCCAGGGAATCCGGAGATAGCAATCCAGGTGGACGGGAACGGTGAGTCTTTGTACTTGACGCCGAGGAAGTTCTCAAGGTCCAGCGTTCTATTTCGTACTCGGACATGAAGCCTAATTTTTCGTAGAGTGGCTTCCCTAACGGTGTGGCGTCCAGTTTTATCGTGGAAACCTTGCTGGCATCGAGATGCTCGATTGCTCGTGCAAGAAGCGTCGCTCCCAGGCCCCGCCCGCGAAATTCCGGATCAACCAATACCATGCCGACCCACGCGAAGCGCTCTTCATAGGAAATGGTCGTGGCCGTGCCACAAACTTTTCCGTCGAGTTCGGCAACAAAACAACCACCGGGGCTGGCTGCAAGAAAGCGTCCCCAGTCCTGTACGGTCTGATTCCAGCCGACGATTTCCTTCAGCCGCATTCCGCTGGGAATATCCAGCTTCGTCATCGTGCGCAAGTACATAAGGAGCACGCTCCGGGGTTGAGCATCTGCATTCATTGGGCGCCGAAGGATTCCGCCACGGCGCTCCAATTGTCTTGAAACCACTTGGCCATTTCATGCACGTTGGCGCCCACCTTCAAACTGAAACGCTCGCCAAGATCCAGAATCCAGGCGAGGAAACCCTCTTGTGGGTGAAAAAGCAGTAAATGGAGCGCCTTTTCGGGCTTGCTCCCGATCTTCATCAGGAATTCAGCATCCGAAAGCTGGAACAGGGTATGCATCTGAAAACTAGATGCACCGCGCAGCAAATATTCGGCGGCAATCCTACCCGAATGAATATCGCCCGTGGCGGAAAACGGAAGCAGAGGGGGCGCGGCCGGTTCCTGGAACTGCCTTTGTGCTCGCGAGCGATGGGAAAGGAAGTTCTCGAGGACGGCGAGGTTGCGGTCGCTCAAGTCCGGTCCGCCATACGCTACGCCGGTTTTTCCTTCGAAAGATCGCGAAGGGTCGAACAAACGGTTGGCATAAATCAAGAAATCACTCTGCTCTTGGCCGGGCACCAACGAGTGCAGTGTCTCCAACATTTGGAGCTGGAAAGGGTCCCCAAACAGAGTATTGAAAACCTTCAAACCAACGCAGGTTCTGCCCGGCGCGGCGCACCGGATGAGGCTCGGAACGGTGCGAAGCCACTCGAGGATTTTGACTTCGAGAGCCGCGCGCGAAGAACCCGCGAGCGTAGGACTGAAGTCTTTCTCGATCGGCATGAGGGCGGTGCCATGATGTCTGCTCCAAATTTCTAGAAGACTCCGGGTAGTGAAACTGTATTCCGCGTCTTTCCAGCAATTTTCCTGGGGAGTGGGCAGGTGATATTTTACAGAAGGCACCACCAACATGTTAGATGGCCGGGCGAGGGCTAGACTCTCGGCGAAAAGCTGGCGATATGATTCGAACGTGCCCGACCAGCCGCGTCCGCTCCAGGTAACCGTCCAACCTTTTTCGCCGCTCCGGCCACGGATGCGTTCAAGGTGCATGCGAGTTTCTGGGGTGGCCCATTCGCGCATTGACTGCGCGCCCGAATCGTCCTGAGCGATAACGGTCTTTAGGACCACGAAGCCTAATCCGGACTGGGCGTCTTTTCCCACCTGTGGGCAGGTCATGGAGAGTTGTCCGGAGGCCTTCCCGAACGGATTCTTGATTCTTACGCCACCATAAAAGGTGGAGAGGTCGATGCCAAATGTTTCGAGAACATATGGCTCGAGCGGGCGAGGCAAGGCTTGGTGGAACCGTTCGTAGTCGGACTGGAGTCGCGCCGCAACTTCCCTGTGCAGTTTTGGAGGGCCTTGGAGTCGGACCTTGGGTGGGAGGAATTCGAACATTATCTAAGGTGTTGCCGCTCGGCTGTGCAACTGCCGCTGTGGACTCTAATTTTTAATTTCCTCCAGCGCGTGCAAGGTCGCGCCGATATTTTCAAATTCTGTTTGCGGGAGATCGCATCCCCAGGGGTCATGAGCCGATTCGGGCGCGAGCACGCCCAGATGTACGAGGGTCCACAACATTCTCCGGATGTAACCTTCCATCGGCGGAATGAATAACGCCTGCGAAAGCAGATCCACCCTTCTTGAAAGATCAAGGAACTCTTCGCTCCTCCCCTCGAAATGACTGCGCAGGAGATTGTGCTGCAATCGAACGCATGCGGCACCCATGCCGATGAGAGCGGAGGTTGCTCCGCACATCAAGCTGTAGCCGAGGAAACGGTCCTCGCCAGTGATCAGGATTTTGTCGGGAAACTCTTTACGGAGGAGACTGGCAACGGTTTGATACGTCATCACGCTATCCAAAGTGGCGAGCTTGATTCCTGTGACTTCCGGCAAAGACATGAGGCGTCGGAGAAGATCAACGGAGTAGGAAATACCACCGGCGGCTTCGTACAGATAAAAAGCAATCTGCGGAACGCGAAGGGCAGCGAGCCTTTCGTGGTGCATGAGGATCATATTCTCGGATTTTCCGAAAAACGCGGGAGGATGAACCAGGAAAGCGTCGGCACCATCCTGCAGCGCGGATTCGGCCATCACCACCGAGGAATCAATATACGCGGAAGCCTCGTGGACGTCGGAGGCAACACACCCCACACCAGCGATAATGACCTTGTCCGAGCCTAGCCCCATTCGCCAGCTTCGCAGAACCGCGGTTCGCTGCTCGCGGGTGAGGCGCAGCCCGCGTCCGGTATGTGCCCAGACGGCCACTCCAGCGATGGGTTGAGCAGCCATGTATGCCACATAGCGCTCCTGAGCACTCGCGTCGATCTGTCCATCGGCACGGAATGGGACGGGTACCGCGGGAATCAACCCACGGTCAATCCGTGACCCAAATTCAGCCGCAGCATTCATGGCCGCAACTCTTCAAGGCGTAAACGATATTGCGCTACCTTTTCTTCATCCACGACGTATCCCATCCCCGGGCCGCCTGGCACGCGGATCGAACCCTGCTCGGCCAATGTAATCTGCGGGGAGATAATATCATCCACGTACCAGCGCGCCGAAGCCTCGATATCGGTGGGAAACGCGAAATTTGAAAGCGTTGCCAAGTGCAGTCCCTGGGCGGACGCTATACCGAGTTCGGGCATGGTTCCCATCCAGCAGGGAATACCGGCGGATTGCGCGAGGTCATGTGCGCGACGTGAAGCGAAAAGACCGCCCATCCGCTGCACCTTTATATTCAGGATGCGCCCGCTCCGCAGACGAATGATTTCCTCGATGGCGGCTAAGCTATCCGCGGATTCGTCCAAACACAACGGCGTGCGCAGCAGCCGCTGCAACTCCGCGTGCTCGGCAATGGCTTCACGCGCCAACGGCTGCTCGATCATCATCAATTGGAAACGGTCTAGTTCGCGAAAGACGGAAATATCATCCAGCGTGTACGACGCGTTAGCATCGACCATCAAAGGGATGCCCCCGAATCGTTGTCGCAACGTATGGACTAGTTCGACATCGTGCCCCGGAGCAATCTTGATTTTGATCCGCCGATAGCCTTCACTTAGAAACTTCTGGACGCGATCGGAGAGGTCTGCGATGGTGGGCATGAGTCCAATCGCCGCGCCGCTTTCTACCGGGCGACTGCTGCCACCTAGTATTTGACACAGGGGCTTCGAATCCACGTTCGCGAGCAGGTCGCAAACCGCCCCTTCCAGCCCGGCTTTGGCAAATGACTCGCCTTCGAATTCGTTGAGCCACGCGGAAAGCCGACTCAGGTCAAATTCGGGATGTTCAAGAAAGGCCGGCACAAGGCGCTGGCGTACAAACTCCCAAGTACTCTCCGGAGTATCGTTGGAATAGAAAGCCCCAGGCATGGGCGCGGCCTCGCCCCATCCGATGCCTGCGTCGGTATTGATCTCGATGAGGATAGCGTCTCTGGCGGCAACCTCGCCATTCGAGATGCGGAATGGTTCACACATCGAGATACGAACCCAATGAAGGCGAATCAGTTGGCAGCGCATGTCATGTGTGTGGAGAGCTACAATCGTGGACTCTTCGGCCAGATCAATTCATTCGCGCTATTTTAGACGTCGAAGGTCCAGGTGAAGTGTTCTCCGGACCACCAAAGGGCAAATAGAAACACAAACATCAGTCCACAATTTATGCCTCTTGACAGACGAAAGTAAACTATATAAGAAGAAATCAAACGAAACTACCAAACTTGCTTGAATGATGAAGCATGTAACCCTGCCCTGGAGGAATTCATGAGTGGAATGGGCCGCAGAGAATGGCTGGAAAGCATGGGGATATTTGTCGTGGCCGGGGCACTTCGGGCGCCAGCCCACAGCGCCCAAGTCACGACTCCCAAGGGCCCAGACAAGATTAGGCTGGATCTTTCCGACTTCCAGCCGAAAAGCATGCTGCATGTCCCAGAAACCAAAGTTCCCCGCTCACGTTATCCTGTGATTGACATTCACACCCACCTCTCGAGCAGAGCGAAGTCGGTAAACGGAGTCGGGATCGGCGACAAGATGAACTTCCATGCCACCCCGAAAACTCTTTTGCCGGTCATGGACAGGAAGAACATCCGTATCATGGTGAACCTCACGGGCGGTTCGGGAAAGGGATTGGACGACGCTGTTCGAGAATTTGACCAGGCGCATCCGGACCGGTTCTTGACGTTCACGGAACCGACGTGGGAGCACACGAATCAGCCCGGGTATAGCAAGGCGCAGGCCGATGAACTTGTCCGTGCCCGCAAGGCAGGCGCCCACGGGCTAAAAGTGCTGAAGACCCTGGGGCTCTTCTTAAGGGAGAATGTTTCCGCAGGGCGGCTCGTCAAGATTGACGATCCGCGGTTCGATCCGATGTGGGAGACCTGTGGGTCGCTCGACATTCCAGTGGCAATTCACGTTTCCGATCCGGAAGCCTTCTTTCTCCCCACGGATCGCTTCAACGAGCGATTTGAGGAATTGAACAATCATCCGAATTGGTCGTTCCATGGACGTGACTTTCCGAGCAGCGCCGAACTCCTGGAAGCACGCAATCGTGTTTTCGCCCGGCACCCAAAGACTCAGTTCATTGTGCTGCATGTGGGGAACGACGCCGAGAATCTTCCATACGTCAGCGAATGCATGGATCGCTTCCCGAATATGACGGTGGAACTGGCCGCCAGAATCGGAGAGCTTGGCCGGCAGCCGCGCATGTCCCGCAAATTCTTCGATAAGTATCAGGATCGAATTATTTTTGGCACGGATGCATCTCCAAATGGAACAGACACTCCCCAGCAGATTTTTGGCGACGAATTGTACGAAATTTACTATCGGTTCCTGGAAACCGAAGACGAATATTTCAATTATGCACCGGCGCCGGTACCTCCTCAAGGACGCTGGCAGATTTATGGTATTGGCTTACCGGACGCTATTCTCAAGAAGGTTTACTATGAAAATGCTGCTCGCCTGCTGAGGGTGAAAATGTAACCGCGGTCATCTTGCGAGTTCCACGATTGACTCCGTTCATAGCGAAACGGCTGCACCAATGCCGGGAGAGAAGGCAGCTATTGATCGCCCGTCTGAATCGTCCCTCGGGCAAAACGAATGTTACCCCGCCCGGTTCCGGGCGCCGCTGAAGCAGATCCCACCTTGTGCTTTCCCTAAGAACGGTTGCCCTTTCTCACCGGCTATTCCTGCTGACCGGAGAGGTTAGATGAGAGAGATTTCGCTTGACAATTGAAAGACATGTGGTAAAAGATCGCGTTCGTAATGGTTCGCAATAAATCGAAAATGCGTGTGATAACTGATGGAACAAGGGCCAACTGAACAACAGCCGGACACTCGGGGGATTGTGCTCCGCGGACTTCGACAGATTCTTTCCGTAACGTTGCGAACTACAGCTTCTCCGCGGAGTGTGGCAACAGCTGCGGCACCGTGGTCAACATTGCCAGACGGAACCAACCTGGAGTTTCGTGGAGAGTTCCTTAACCCGCTGAATCACCCCAACTGTCTCTTTGCCAAGAGTGGTCCTCAAAGCGGTAACAACTCGTCCATCCTGGGCACGCCGCAATTTGGAGTTGAGACCGCGGCGCGTGGCCAGCGACAGATTCAGCTGGCCTTGAAATTTTGTTTTGACGCTGGCAGAGATATGTTATGAACCTTTCTTTTAGTTTCGTTTTGCGCTGTCAAGCTTACAGTCCGCAATTCTTTGGAGGTCCAAGATGGCCATTTGTCGCGCTGATTCCCGCATTCGTCGCTGGAGCTTCTTTCTCACCGTGGTTTTCCTCGTTCATCAGGCTGCGCTGGGACAGGGCAGTTACACAGCGCAAGTGCGCGGCACGGTCACGGACCCTGCCCACGCCGTGGTGAACAATGCCAAAGTCACAGCGACCAATGAGTCCACCAATATTTCGACCACTGCGACTACCAACACTAGTGGAGAGTATGTCATGAATGGGTTGCACCCCGCGAGCTACACCATCAAGGTGGAGATGCCTGGCTTCCGCGACGAAGTGCGGACAGGGTTGGTGCTGGCGGTGAGCCAACAGGCCACGCTGGATTTCGTGCTAAACGTGTCGGCGACCAGGGAAAGCGTCACCGTGACTGAGACCACGCCGCTGCTGGATACGGGAAGCTCATCGCTGGGCACGGATGTTACGAACGAGTTCGTCAGCCGGATGCCACTGCAGGGCCGGGACGCCACGCAACTGGTGTATCTGTCCGCCGGAGTAACCAAGCTGAACAACGCGGATGCCTATCCAAATGGAACTGACTTTTCTTCCAACGGGCAGCGCTATGGCTCGGCGGAAATCCGTCTGGATGGAGGTCTGGCGACCGGTCCCGAACAGGGGGAGGGAGCAACTAACAATCTAAGTTACATGCCGTCGACCGAGGTGATCCAGGAATTTAAGGTGCAGAACAACAGCTTCGCGGCGGAGTATGGCAGCAACGGCGGGACAGTGGTGAATGTTCTGATGAAGTCGGGGACCAACAAGTTTCACGGGAGTGCCTGGTGGTTCGGACAACGGCCTTGGCTGAACGCCAACAACTTCTTCGCCGCACGGAACGGAATACCGAGGACCGGGCCGACACACGATCAATACGGATTTTCCCTGGGCGGTCCTATCTTCAAGGGGAAGACTTTCTTTCTGGTTGATTTGGAGAGACAGAGGAACATCTCGAAGAACCTGATCAGCGCGAGAGTTCCGACTGCACTGGAGCGGCAAGGCGACTTCACCCAGACACTGACGCAGGATACCAACGGGAATACCGTGCCCGTGCAACTGTTCAACCCCTTCAATGTCGACTCGAATCCAGCGAGTCCAACTTACGGCGACCGGCAGCCTTTTCCGGTTGATCCAACCACCGGTAGCACGGAGGTAATTCCCCAGTCCCTGATGAGCCCGGTCTGGAATGAGCTGAACACTAAGAATGCGTATCCCCTGCCTACAGGCCCGATCGACAACTCGGGCAATAATTTCAATCAGGCGATCACCGAAACCTCGCCCTCAACCCAATTTGACGTCAAACTAGATCACCAACTCACGAACAATGCCCATTTGATGGGCCGGTATAGCCAGAACAGTTCTCATGACAAGACTCCGGGTTTGTTCCAGGATGGGTCGACGACGCAACTGACTACGCGCAACGTCGGCCTGGAGCACGCCTGGACACTGCGTCCGAACCTGCTTTTGACCAGCCGGTTTGGATTGGATCGGTACTTTCAGAACGAACAGCCGCAAGCGATCGATCCCGCACAGTTCGGGTTTCAGTCGATTCTGACGCAAGCCAACAACATCGTGAGAATGACTGAGGTTAACGTGGACAATTACGCGTCGCTGAATGGTGGCCCGAACGGTGGCCAGTGTTGCATTACTACCATCAATGGGCACACCCAGTACGTCTACTCCTCATCCCTGAATTGGGTCAAAGGAAACCACGTGCTGAAATTTGGCGGGGAGCAGCGGCTTTTCTTTAACAATTTCTTTCAACCCGACGACGCGACCGGGCTGTTTCATTTTTCCGGGTCCACAACGGCGGCCAATGCCCTTTTTGACCCTTTGAGCCAGGATGGAGACGCGATGGCTGCGTTGGAACTGGGATGGCCGAGCGACGGCCACATCAACATCAAGCCGGAGGTGCTGGAGAAATCCAAGGAGACCGCATTCTACGCACAGGATGACTGGAAAGTGACCTCCAGGCTGACGCTGAGTCTGGGATTGCGCTACGAGTGGAGCGTGCCCTACACGGAGCGCTTCAACCGCATCCAGTTCAGCAATTTCACGGGAAACAGCGGGGTTACGGTGGATCTGACACCGCCCTCGAGCGGGATCGTGGATAACAATGGAAACCCCGTTGACTTGAGCAGCCTGGGGCTGGGACCGAGGCAGTTGCTGGGAACCACGGTGTTCCCGAGCTCGAGCAATCGGCATGTTCCCATCGACCGCAACAATTTTGGACCGCGGTTGGGCTTTGCTTACCAGGTCGCGAAGGACACGGTTCTCCGCGGTGGCGCGGGGCTCTTCTACGGGCTTTCGTCGGCTACCAACTTCCAGTATCCGGGAACGGCGTTCCAGGACTCGGCGAGCTTCCACATCTCGCTGGACGGTGGCGTAACCCTTGCCCCGGGCTGGGCACTCAACAACGTATTTCCCACGCTGCCTCCCAACACGCTTCCACAGGCCCAAGGAACCAAGTACGGCCCGTTGGCCGAGTGGGGGCTGGGGAACGGCAACGATCTGGCGACCAGTTCGGATCGCAACCCGGAGATTTATCAGTGGAACCTTGGGTTGCAACACCTGTTGCCCGCCGGGATTGTCATCTCCGCCGACTATTCAGCGAATCGCAGCACGCACTTGCCCTGGGGAGGAGCGACGCGAAACCGCGATTCGCTGCCGACCGCGGCGCGGAGCCTGTGTGATTCGACCTGCCAGTCTTCGCTGGTGCCGAATCCATTTCAGGCGATGTTTACCGGCCCGAACGCGGTTTTCAACCAGCCTGATTCCATCTACAACAACCCGACGATTCCGCTAGGCAATCTGTTGCGGCGTTTTCCCCAATTCGATGGGGACTTTGAGGGGCTGCCCCTGCTGGCGGCGAGTTCCTGGTACAACGGGCTGCTGGTGCGGTTCCAGAAACGCCCCAGCCACGGGTTGAGTTTTGAAGGGAACTACACGTGGTCGAAGGCGACTGATTACTCGTCCTATGGGGCGAACAGCTTCATCTTCTTCGAAGGGTCAGGGCTGGGAAATCCCCAGGACATCAATAACCTGAAAGCGGAACACTCGATTGGGGCCAATGACACGCCGCAGCGGTTTGTGCTGGCGGCGGTGTATGACCTGCCGTTCGGGCGGAACCGATGGATGGGGGGGAGCATGAACCGGATCCTGGACGCGATCGTGGGCGGCTGGTCCCTGAATGGTCTCTTGACCCTGCAATCCGGGCAACCCGTGCCCTTCGCCTTGGCCAATTCCCAGATTGCCGATGGCCAACAGCGGCCAAACATCACCTGTTCGAATCTCGGGACCGGGCTCAGCCTGCATGACGTGGCTTTCTCGACCGACCCGAACGCAAGCTACTACAACGGCGATTGCTTCGGTATTCCTGACGACCAGGTGCCGGGCAATGCTCCGCGGTTTTCCGCCAATGCGCGTGGGCAAGGAATCAAGAATATTGACATGGGGTTCTTTAAGGACTTCACGGTGCGAGAGGGAATGAAACTGGAGCTGCGAGCCGAGTTCTTTAATATCACCAACACGGTTCGTTTCCGGACACCCGATTCGTTCCTGGGAGACACCGATTTCGGCAAAGTCACCCGGCAGGTGAGCAGCTCCCAGGCAGGCGGGCCGCGCACCGGCCAGCTTGCGATAAGGTTCGAATTCTGACGGCCGGTGTCTTGCTTTTTACACAATCAAAGTTACGTCACCGTTTGGCTTTGTTTTGCCCTCGGCAAGCCAATTCTAGCTGACACTAAAAGGCTTCCTTGGCTTTGTTTCGTAAAATCCTATTTCTCCGTAGGTTGTCCTTTCCGCCGCGCCTGCAACCTCTCTAGCTCCGCAAGGGCGTGGTTCAGTTGCCGGTTGACCATGGCTTCATATCGCGTTTTTTCTTCCAGTCCTTCGGAGGTCAAAAACAAATGATCCGTCATGGCATCCAGTTGACTACTGCTCGATGGTTCAGCACCAGGTTCTTCGGCATAGGCTAGCTTCGACTGTTGCACGTCGTCAGCGTGTTCGGCAACGGCTCGGGCAATCTGGCCGGCTTCATGACGAATCACGCGACGTAACCGCCAGGACCAGACCGCGATGATCTCGACACAATTGTTCTCGTGCCAACCTACCGGCACATAATCTCTAAAAACATTCATATAGTATTGGTGGTACTCGCCCTGATTCTCTTGTCCAGCCGGAACCAGAAGATACTTCGAGTAAAATCCGTGCTTAATGGCATTCTGGGAAACTTTCTTCTTCCCCGCGGACGTTTTTGGTCCGGTGGAATTCCGGGAATTCCGTCGGTTGGCTGCAATTTTTCTGAGAGAAGCGGATGGCTTTCCGCGGGCGTCCGCGGTAGTGTCATGCCGCAATTCCGTGGGTTCTCCTCCCTGGCTGCTAGTTTCCGGTTCACCAGGCGCGCCGGGGTCCGCAGTGGACGATGCTGGTGGTTGTGGTTTGCCTTGCTCCTCATCACTATTCATGGTCTTCTCCATTTTCCTCTGGTGAATTGAGTTCCCGTGCATCCGACGTCGTACACTTAGCTCTCTCTGCATCATTGCTGATCTTCGCCTCTTCTTGGCACACACTGCAGGCGGAAGGAATGGTCCGGAATTCTGCTGGCGTTGGTGGCGGCGCCAACGTCTGACGCAAGAAGCATGATTCCTTGGTGAGGGCGGCTATCAGACGATTGAGTCCGGTAAAGGTAAGGCCGGAAGAATGTTTGTGCCTCCGTCCCCACCGGTATCCACGTCGAACTGCAAAATCGGTTACTCGGTCGAGTACAACAAAATAAGCCGGGCCGGGCGCCGGGATTTCAGTCTCGGCCTCGGCCTCGGGTTCAGGTTCAGGGATCGGAATAGGACAAGGCTTGCTTGAAGGTATAACTTCCGCAGGGAGATGGGCCGGGCGGGACGCCAGGATTCCATTTTCGATTAGGGGCTGCTCAGGAGGGGGAATAGAATAATGGACGCTGCAGGGTTCTGTAACTACAAATATAACTCGCGACCTACCTGCTTGAGCAGAACTTAGACTTGTTGCCAGGAGTTTAAGTTTGGCATTTATCTCGTTAGCGATTGATCTGAAGGTTCGATCGGCTTGCCTGGCACGGTAAATTGAGGAATCGGGTTTTCGTAACTCGCGAAACGCTTCGCCATGCCGCTGGTGTAAGTAAGCGTAGATTTGTCCGATTTCGCGTATTTGCCGTTCCGAAAGATAGCGCCGCCTATAGTTTGCTGGCATGCAGATGTCCTCCTGTTAGTTGCTGGGTTCTACCTTGGGCCCGCTGGATAAAAGATAAGATCTTAGTGCTGATAGGTAGGACTACTGCGCCGCAGCAGGACGAGTTGAAAAACGGGGGGTCGAGTTTCCGCTGGCAAACAGCTGAGCGGAAAGCCTTTAGAGAGGACAAACTGATTAACAAGAACAGATCAGGAATGGGAAGAATGTAGTGAATACGAACATTGTTCGAGTGATGATGGTGCGCGAAAGCTCTAACTGACAAGCTGCCTCCAATGGCCGCTCCCCCGGTAGTAGGAAGTAAGTTACCTACGACTATAAGGTGAGAGTAATCAGCCTTGGGCGCAGCGTAATCGCTGCTCCTCCTTTCTTCGACCGCGAGTGAACATTAGACATATTTTTCCCTATTTTGATTTAATACAATAGATGCAGGATGATTAATAACGATTCAGCACCGGCGACTTGGTCTTGTTCCGTTGGCCGTGACCCAAGTACTTATCCCAACTACTAATCCACAGTCGGTTGCTGAGAATGTTAAGTCCGGTGTGCCCGGGACTTACGAGCAATCGATCAATCCTGAGCCAGCCTTAAATGGTTGGTAGACTTCGGTCGTTTATGTTCTAGTGGCGCGATCGATTGGGAAGAGTAATGAGCACAATAAAGGTCGGGGGAAGATGCGGTGCGATCTACGCTCCCGAAGTGTGTCCGTCAGCGACTTGACTTTGTCAGTACTAGAAGCATCCCGACAAAGCTTCGAGCTGCCTCACTCGCCAAATTGTGGTAGATTCCCCCCTTCCGCCATGATCACTACGAAGCTCTTTCCAGATCGCCTACTCAGAGTGCCGATCTCTGTCAGGGCTTGGCAGAACCGGCTTTCTTGACGTAGTGACGCCGATCAAAGACCACTCGGACTCCTCCGCTGACAATCGTGTGCAGATGTGGCGTCGGCGCACCCAATGGTGAAATGACCGAAGATCCAGTTGATGTGCAAAAACGAAGTACGGTTGGTCAACGCGGAACTCTGATTCTGCGAAAAGGTCCGAAAGATGCGATAGTCAAAAGTTGAAGATTCCACTTGCATCGAGGTAACAGCCACTGCAGTAACGTCAAGAGGCGGCACCCCAGGAGTTGGTATAAGGAAGGGGTGGTCATCACCGTGACGGTAAAAGCTCAGGCCCACCTCGCGTCCCAGCACGAACTGGAAGCGACCGCTGCGGGTCGCAATTCCGGCTCGCCATGGGATCAGGCCACCTCAAAAACTGCAGAACCGTCTGCCAACGGGTCGTCAAACGAAGGTGTTGGACAAATTGTCATTAATTTCTTCGGCAGATACTCAACGCTGAAGCCACCAATTCCCTTGAGCATTACCGCTTTGCCAGGAACCGCCAATTTGTTTTTCGGCTGTCCGCTTCAGCATGTCTTCAAAAGTCTTGCCGTTGAAGCCTTCCATCGCGGCGTTCCACGTACCTGAAACATTCCTGCCCTGAATTCGGGCTGACCAGGTACCTTGCCAGCCGCCCGCTGACTTCCGCGCTGACCAGGTGCCCTCCAGAACAATTTGATTGCTTTCATTGAAAAGCGTCCAGGAACCATTAGGGCTGTTTCTGGTGGAAGGCAAAACCTGCGCATACCAACGTCCTCGCAGGTACGAATTTGGCCCTGTTGTGGCGATCCAACTTCCTTGAAGCACAGGAGGAACTTGCTGGGCAATAACACAGAAAGCAAGCAGTAAAATCACAGCCAAGATCCACTTTTTCATTGCAGCACTCGGGCCAAAACCAACCATTCCGCTTTATTGCAGGACTGGCGTTGCGTTCGTGGCGACACAGACCCAGTTCCCGCCTTTGTAGATCCATGTATCAACAAAGCGCTCCCGTCGGACGTAAGGCTTTCCCGCTTCGACTCCCTTGGCTCGAAATACTCCGGTTGAGATTGCAGTATTTCCGAATACGTGCACGCTCATCGATTCCGGGGCAATTTGCTGCTCTTGGGAGTTGGATTTCTTCACGCTCGCCAGGAAGTCTGTTTTGGTTTGCTGGGTGCCGTCATCGTTAATCAGCACAATCTGATCGTCGAGGATTCGGTCTAGAGCCCGCTTGTCCCCGAGTTTATAGGCCTGGTTCCAGGCCTTCTCCAGGGCAATAATTTTCGATTGCACAACACTCTCGTCATCGTTCTGCGCCGAAACAATTAACGCCGTCGCGAATACCAACACAATGATCAACTTGATGAATCTCACAGTTGTGCACCCCCATTTTTGCGCAGTATATGGCTATCGGCTCTTGTTGCTGCGAGCAAGCCGATTTGAGCCAAACCTAAGTAACCAGTGAATGACCGCTAATGGCCCGGTTGACTGGTTGACTGCTGCACAGAAACGCCTACAACTCACTCCCGCACAAGGCGAGATCCCGCTAGAGAACACGCCCATGTTGTACCGTCCTTGTACCGCGAGTTTTGACACGGGAAGCCGGAAAACTGGGTGTGTATCGTGTGTGTATTGCGAATTTTGACTCAAAACTCTCGAACAAGGTGATCTGCGATGTGAGTGAATCTCACGCGAGAGGAACCCGTCCGACTATCTGGCTTCATAGATGCCGAGTAAGAAATTACGATGGACTAAGGATCCTCTTACGCGACCAGCAGGATTTTCCCCGCGGCACCCTTTTCCGCTGCTGCGTGCGCCTTGTTCGCGTCTTTCAGTGCGAAACGCTGGCCAAGCGGGATCGACAG
>Ga0070712_100000446_pt1 | contig 23655 bp, 29 predicted proteins | sample LARL81metaG_FD_71396 | JGI IMG/M metagenome (GOLD analysis project Ga0070712, IMG submission 71396) | Corn, switchgrass and miscanthus rhizosphere microbial communities from Kellogg Biological Station, Michigan, USA - LAR L8-1 metaG | ecosystem: Host-associated > Plants > Roots > Rhizosphere ...
TCATTTTCAAGGATTCTAAAGGTCATGAGCTTGCTCAAGTATGTTATAGATTACGATCACAGCTTGGACCACAAAAGATTCCTGGATACTATTATTGTATAATTTGCAAACAATTCTTCAAAACATCAGTCAAACCGGTGAATGTGATAATAAAATGATGGTCCAGATCCGTAGATGCAAACATTGCAATGAAGAGCTTCCTGACAGATACAAGGGAAGAGAAGCTCTCTATTGTCGTCCTCCGAAGAACTGTAAGGAAGAAGCTAGAAAACTCAGAAAGCTCCAGGACTCTAGAATCAAAACTGAATCTTTAATTGGTACTCTTGTAGAAATCACATCACATGGATCCATTCAGTCAAGCTCTTCTCAGATCCTCAGGACACCTTCCATGCAGTAACTGCGATGCTAAATTTTCCACTCCTAATGATCTAGAAAGACACAGAGTTTTACAACATGCATTCATCGAGAAAAAAAGAATTTAATCCATTGATAGGATCTTGCTCTGCAAGAGACATTCCTATTGTCTTGGAAGAAAGAGCAAAATTAATTCAGGATAGATTCTATGTCAAATATTATGATTCCTGGATTGCATATCCTAGACTTCGTTCATTCTTCTTGGACCATACAGAATATACTCATTTGATTCTTGCTCCTGATGATCTCATAGTAAAAAGGTCACACATGAAACAATTATGCAATGATATTCTAGAATCTGATTATCCAGTTATCTCAGGAATGTGTAATGTTGATACAAAAAATCTTAAGGATTTTGTTGCAGTCTCAAAGAATCTTCCACTGACAAGATACCTGGAGAATCAAAGACATTATGATTGGTACTCTAGAAAAGAAATTCTGGATTTAGCAGCAAAAATGGGACCGATTGTTCAGGTTCCATTTGCAGGAACTCCTCTAATGGCAATTCGAAGAGACATCATAGAAAAAATAGATTTTGAACCTGATGGAAATCATAATGAAAATCCTGGAAATGGTCATTCACAAGACTTGATGTTCTGCAATAATTGTCACAAGAATAACATTCCAATCATGGTAGATACCAGGATTGATATGATGCATCTAAGATATGGAGGAGAACTGATGTTAGGCAAGCTTGATCCAATGTTAATTTATGTATGCAATTCTTCCAGGAGATTCTAATGGCATACGATCCTCAAGAGTATTGGAAAGACAAACCTCTTGACATTTATCCTGCTCACAAGGATCAAGAAGTCCAATTACTCAAAGTTCTCAAAGAACTCAATTTCAATTCAGTCCTGGAAGTAGGTTGTGGAACTGGAAGAATCTCAAAATTGATTCGTGATAACTTTCAGATTGATGAGTACAAGGGAATAGATTTATCAGAATATAGAATCAAGGAAGCAAAAAATGCAGTAAATAATGATCCTAGATACTCCTTCCAGGTAGCTCCGTTTCAATTCATGGACGTACAAAAAAAATATGACCTGGTGATTGCAATCGAGGTTTTGATGCATGTTCCGCCAAAAGAATTTCCTTTTGTATATGGAAAGATGCTAGGACTAGCAGAGTATGATGTTGTATCATTGGATTATTCTCCTGGGAAGGGAATGGAGGAACCATTGGAACCACATAATTTCCTTCATGATTATCCTTCCATTATTCAGAATCTTCCTCATCGAGTAATCAAAATCTCAGACAAGCAAATGATCTTTCATGTTATCATAGATCAACACTAATCTTTATCAGGACCAATTCTAGAATCAATTCATGCCATTTGGAATATGTGCAGAATGCAATCTTAACAGACATTGCAAAACAGTCCCTGCAACAAAAAAATTCAATGAGATAAAGAAGAAGCAAGTCAAGGACTGGAAAGAAGCTTCTAACATGCTCATCTGCAGAGACTGCTATACCGGAGAGACTCCCTGGGATCTCCTCGGTCACTAATCTTTTTATCCTGGTGTGAGTCTACTCTAACTATGTCTTTTGAAGACGATATGCTTGATTGGGAAGCTGAGATTGAAGCTGGACTAGAGAAGAAGAAATGAATATTTTTATAATAAATGCAAATAGTAGACAAATTGCAAAACTAAGAGATTTTCTTCAAGACGAATGTTTGAGATTTAAGAAATGAGCTACGAAAATCTTCTCTGTATTGAATGCAAGAAACATAAAGCATCTAGCACTATTACCGTAAAAGTAACTCACTTTTTTGAAAAATTATCTTTTGTAATTTGGGGAACAGATGGAAAAAGGCATATCCACGTAGGAGACTCTACAAAATCTATCTTCACTTGCTCTAATGGTCACTCCTGGACTGACATGTCATACTCTAAATGTACTTGTGGATGGACATCTAGGATCCTCCTCTCGGTCCTGGAATGCACTTGCAAATGCCATAAAAAGCAGGGAGATTGGTGTGATATGTGTCATAGAAAGCACGATGTCTTGTTTCAAGGAAGTACAATCAAATGAGAAGAAATGCAGACGAACAAAGAGAATATCGCAGAACTCATCCAGAGTACATGAAAAATGAAAACAAAAGAAAAGTTGAAGCATATCGTTTGAAGCAATTAAAACTCACAGTAGACAAAATGACAACTAGAGAGATTGCTTCCTAATGGCACTTTGTACCTGCAAGAAATGCGGTTTCTCTATTGGAGATGAAGAAATTGATTCTCCTACAGAAGATCTGGAGATGCAGCTACATATCATCAAAGAGCATGGAAACTATCTAGGAGCAATAGATGCAGTCCTAAAGGTCCTCCAGGAGAAGCTCCAAAAGTCAATAGATGCTCAAAGAGCAATCAATAACGAGATGCTAAAACACGTAGGAAACATTCCTTCGGGAGGAATAGCAATGACAATGCCAGTAGAGATCCTACAACTAGCACAAAACAGAGCTCTCTATGAATATGGAATCGTACTCCTGGAAGGTATAGTCAAGGCAGTCAAGGAAGAGAACTGGAAAGAAGTTGTAACGTGATTACACACAGATTCGGAAATCCTGACAGATGTGGACTTTGTTATCGACAATCAGAAACTTCCCAATGTGATACATGTAAGAAGCATCTCTGCAGCTTCTGTTTCTCATATCATCCAGGAACCAATCTAGGAGAGAGTAACAATTTTCATAAAGGTTCTCTCCCCGGTCCCCTCTCTCCTCAAATAGTCTAGCCTTCACGCCAAAAAACACATCTTTTTTAATCCTGCAGTATTGCTAGTAAGCATGTCGCAAACGACTGCTCCAAAACCTTGTTTTATCTGTGGTCAAGAAGGAACAGTATTAGATAACAAGTGTCGTCCTTTCTGTGGCAAGTCTCACCTAGAACATCAAGAGTATCTAGACAAGGTGGTAGAGGAAGAGCATAAGAAACGAGATGCTGAACAAGTTGAAATTCTCAAGAAGAACCTAGCAGAAGAGCAATCCTCTGCATCCTAATCTTTTTAAATTCTAAATTTCTAGGTAGAGTAAGACCTCGATTCACTAAGAAAAAATATCAGTGAAATGGCAAAAAAGTTAGGATAGATAGCAACGAAATGAAGAAACCCTTCACGATACTATCACTGCTCCTATGTTCGAGGTCTTCAGAATCCGGTTCCGGTGATTAGTCAGGAGACAACTTCTCCTTTCTAATCTTTCTCCTGGTGTGAGTCTACTCAAGTAGTACTATTTTGAGTCAAATGTAATTCATCACTAATCTTTATTTTGGAGCTAAATCACATAAATCCAGAGAAAGATTTTGTTGGGGGGGAGTAAAAAGACTACAGTGAAGAAACCTGGTCCTGTACCGTTTGAAAAAATCAGAGCAGTCAGCAAATGCCTTGCTCAAGGAATGACAAACAAAGAGATTGCAGGAGAGCTCAAACTTTCTCACAATACAGTAACAAAATACATTGATGCTATGGAAGAAACGATGTGGCAATGGGTAATCGGCATGGCAGATCATGGACTTGTTTTAGATTTCAAGCATCATTATGATAGGATTCAAGCTAGGTCAAAAGACTTTGATGAGCTTGTTACAGAAGCTAAAGCATCAAAGAATCCCTGGTTCAAATTACATGCAATGAATGCAGCTAATGCTCATGATGAATTATGTATCAAGATTTTAGGTGATGCTAAACTTGTCAGAGAATTCAAGAAACTATTTGCTCAAAGACAATCGCAACAACAATCAGAAGCTCAGAAAATAGAGATACATTGAAAGTTTTATCTCTCTATTCCGGTCCAGGAGGAATAGATGAAGGACTCAAACAAGCTGGTTTGAAAACTTCACTTGCCATTGATATTTCTAAAGATGCAATAGGAAGTGATACCTAATGCCTTCCTCAACACCCCCGTCAGAATGTCGTGAACTCACTAAGGATGAATGGTTAGATTTGATTGTGGATAATCTTGTAACAGATGAACAAATTAATAGAATAATTGAGAATGAAACTTTGAGAAGAAAGATTATTGATTTAAGAGATAATCCACCCCCAATATCAGCAGAACAGGTAATTGATAGATTGACTTCATTTACAGAGGGCTTGAAGCCTTGACGACAAAAGAATTAGAATGTAAAGAGAAATCTATAAGGATTTGTTGTGATTTCGAGAAATGTGCTACTGGATTTCAATAGATACAAAACAAGGGCGTCCTTTGACAAATGAAGAGATTGCAAAACTGCAAGGATTTCCTATTGATTATAAATTTCATGGAAGCAAACAATCAATCAAAACACAAATTGCAAATGCTGTTCCTCCTGCAGTGATCAAAGCTTTCTTTTTACAAATTACACAGAGGTTGTTCACAGTTTGACAGATGGACACCTGCTCAAGGGTACATTAGGAAAACTACTTGAGGAGATAAATGAGAGAATAGATCAGTTTGTAGAACTCCCACAGAATATCATGAAGTGGACTGAATCTGCAATACAGAAGATAGAGGGACACAAGAAAGAAGACATACTTCCTCCCTGGATTGAAATCTTTGAATCACCACATAAGAACAAGTTTGTACTAGCAGCTAGACAGACTGCAAAATCAGTATATGCAGCTCTCAAGCTGTTATTTGTTACTACTGCATTCTCTGGAAAATCTGCAGTGTACATCACTTATGATGAGACTAACTTGTCACACTTTTCAAATCAGAAGCTGCGAAGAGGAATCATTGCATTTTCATTTGTCATACGATCAATGCTCAAGAAGAATGAAAGAGGAGAGATTGCATTCAACAATTCTTCTGCAATATTCCTGGTTACTGATGAAGGAGAATACAAACATGCTGAAGGCAAGTCACCTGACATAGTGATCTTAGATGAGTCACAATATCAGACAATACAATTTCTTTCCATCTTGCGCGAAACAATGTCCTACTCCCAGGGAGCATTAGAGATTCTTGGAAGAGGAGGAGAAGAAGGTTCAGACTATCAAATAGAATGGGAGAAGACTGATCAAAGAGAATGGGATTTCGATGATCCTAACTGGAGAGACAAGCTGCAATTTGGTCCTAATGGATTGATTCGTGGAGAATATCTGCAGGATGTAATGAAGGGACATTGGAGAGCAACAAAACCTCAGAACTATTTGTATGCAGGTTATCATTTGCCTCAGACAATCTTTCCACACATTCCTCTTACAATATCTGATGCAATCCACAAATACAGAATCCCTCCAGAGTTTTCAATTGAATGGAAAATAAAGAACTATCCAAAATCAATTCTACTAGCTCACGTTTATGCTACATTTTACAAGGCAATGAGAAGACCAATCACTCCTGCAATGGTCCGAGCTTGCATGGAAAATTACAGAGACTTGTCATTGATGACTGCAGAAGAAGTCATATCCTGGAAACAAATCTTTGGTCCTAGAATGACTGTATTGATGGGAGTCGATTGGGGAAGCTCTACTTCTGGAAATGCATCAACTGTCATATCTATAATTCTCAAGATAAGATCTGGAGCTACTGAAGACACTTCAAGATATTATCTTGCATACATACACAAGATAGAAAGAGGAGCTCCTGGAGAACCTGAAATGGGAATCGAAGAAGCTGCATTCATTGTAAAACTATTCAATGATTATGGAGTAGATCATGGAGTAGCTGACCTGGGATATGGAGAGATTCAAGTCAAGGCAATCCAGGAAGGAGGAATTCATCCAAAGACTAATGAGAGATTCAAGGGACTGTCATATAGAAAGTTCATGGGATGCAAGACTATCCAGGACCTCACAGCTCCAGAGCAGGACAAGCTCGGAAAGGCAGATGCTGAAGTTGATGAAACTACAAGATACCAGGTAGACAAGACTCACATCATAGAGAACTTTGTTAATTTCATTGGTTGGTATGTCAATTATTTGCCGATGAACAGTGAGAAAATCATTGAATCATTTGGAAGACCAAAGCTGATGATTCCTTATGCTGATGATCTTAAAGTGGAATGGTTGATCAATGAGTGGACTGGAATCACTAGAAAAGACCTGGAGAAGAACATCGAGGTTAAGGTTGATGATCCTAGACAGATGCCAAAGAAAGAATACAATCACCCTCCAGACTCTGCAATGTCAATCATTTACTGCATGATAGCTGATGCTAACTATAGACCAGGAGGAGCAGATTTCAAGGGAGCATTTACTGGAACCAGGAGAAATACTTTCAGATGATTGCTTTTGTCTTTTCTGAACAACATGGAGGACTTTTCATTTATCATCACATTTGTCCATACTTAGGGAGACATTGGTTAATTTGAAAGATACATGTCATCGAGGACATCTCAAACCAAGCAAAGCTGATTGTTTGTCATCAGTATTTGATCCTCTACATTGTTGTACTTGCTCACCTCAAGGATGTACGGAGAAGTAGATGACAAAAGAAAGATGCTCTGAATGCAACAAGAAACTCAGGGACAATGGAGAATGCATCAGATGCAGACAGAAGAACAAAGTTCTTGATAAATCCTGGAAGAAGCTATGTCATGATGCAGCTCACTCAGGAAACGATCCTATGAATCTCACTTTTCAAATCGGAGAAGGTCAAGGACATAAACAATATGGAATGTGTCACAAATGTCTTGCAGCTCCAGTAGAAGTCCAGGTCCTCCAGGGGATACAACAATGCAAGAAATGTTTCTTACAAATAGGAGTCCAAGAAGCATGAGCAAAGGTTCTAGAGAAATGATATTTGGACAAACAGTCAGATTCCCTTCCAAGAGCTGCAGAAAGTGTGGATTGGATTTTCAATATGGAGACATTATCATTTCTAAAATGGCAGCTCATGGAAGAAACGGTTATCATAAAAAATGTTGGGAGAAGTTATTTCAATGACCTGCATAATTTGTGGAAGAGAGATTGCAATCTGTGTATGCAAGGACCATGAAGGATGCGTGGACCATTTGCCTATTTGTGGAGATCATAAGAAATGAAAACTAATCCTAGTCAATATCATGGAACTCTGAAGAATTCTATTTGTCAAAGATGTGGTAAGAACTTGAATAATCTCAATGCATATCAACAAGAAATTCATGCTAGAGACTGTAATGACCAAAGAAAGCTTGGAGATTTCTCATGAGATGCAAGAACTATGCAGGTCAAATCATTGGAGAGAATGGAACCACTGGAAAAGCTTGTCCTACTCCAGGAGGAAAGACTACAAAGAATCCAGTCGCTATGTGTTGGAAGAAAGATGGAATATGTGGAGATTGTGCATTTGAATTGTTTCCTTCACGTTATCCAAATGGATGTCACTCCAGGGGAGGACAATCTGCCAAAAACAATTCTTTAAAAGCAATATTTCTGATGTGAATATAGTCTGGGGAGCAGGGAATTTTTCTACGGAAAGATTCATGTTCGCACTAAACTTGCTCCCTGGACCTCTGGAACCTGGAACAAAATGGTTTTGACATTGGCATCGTCTGCTCATTTCCAGGAACCACTAATCTTTTTATCCTGGAATGAGTCTACTCTTAGCAGGTTAGGAGTTAGATGCTCAAATCATCTAGGAGTCTAATCTACAAACTGTCATCACAGGGACTGAGACACCACAATTGCTCCCAAATCAATTGAGTTAGTCTCCTTCAAGTGGAATGCTTGATGTCCCTGGATGACTTTAACAATTCTTAAATGATGTTTGACTGTAAATTTGATCAATGTCACTTCCTAGAGGATTCGAAAAACCTAATCCTTACAGAGGAACGACACTTCCAAAACTTGTTTCATCTCAACCAAAAAGAAGTGCACTAAAACCATTTGGAGTATCTAATGGAAGACTTGCAATCAAAGAAGCTGGTTTCTCAGACTTTCCTCAAGGATACATCGGACAACCGTTTTGGTTTTCAAACATTGGAGGAAATCATTTTCCAAGAGAAGGTTTCACATACACTCCCTGGGATGCTCCGATTGTTCCAATGCAACAACAAATGCAAGGATACATCGATGATGAAGATGCACAAATGGGAGTAAACTTTCTAGCTGCTAAAACTACTGGAGGAAGACATTACTTCAAGGGAAAGACTGAGAATCTCATATCATACATTTCAGATTTTACAAAAGGAATTGATCTTGATTATATCGCATGGCAGACTGCCAAAGAATTAATTGCATTTGGAAATTCTTTCTGGAAGCTACGCAAACCAATCTATGCAGTGAAATCAGTAGATGACTTTCAGCAATTGCCAATCGAATCTCTTGTAAGAATTTGGTGGACTCCTGACAGAATTCCTCAATGGTATGAATTCAGGGGAGCAAAGTACAACGGATATTTCAGACCTGATGAGATAATGCACTTCAAATGGAATCCTCTCAATGGACAAGTAATAGGATTCGGAGTGATGTCACAGCTTACAAACAGAGTTTTCTATTATGAAGATTCTCCAGACGGTCCTATCCTCAAAGCTAGAGAATCCTACTTGGACATCAAACATGCAATGCAGAACGTAGCATACAAATCAATGAAGAGATACCTTCCAAGAAATATTTATCCTGCTCACATGGCAGATGAATCAGAAAGAAACCAAATGAGGTCCGAGCTTAGAATCTTGCATGACTCTGAAGATATTGTTCATGGTATCAAGGATATGACAGTCCAGGAGCTAGGCAATGCCACTAGAGCTTATGATCCTCAAGCATTCATGGACTTGTTCCAAGGTTCTATCTTCAAAGCTCTCAATACTTCCAAGGGAAGAATCGCAGGACAATCCCAGGGACCAACATACGCAAACGGAGAACAATCTGCAGTTTTAGATGATATTGGCATGTCACAATTTCCAATTCAATTGAAGATAGCTCTAACAAATTCAATCATACGTCCCTGGTATGAATCTCAACCTGCATACGATCCTGAATTAACTGGAGGAGTAGAAATCTACATTCCCTGGGAGATGTGTGATTTTGAATTGATGTTTGGCAAGGGAGATAAAACTGACTTGTCAGCTGCAGATATGAAATCATGGGTTGATACTCTAGCATCAAAGAATGCAATATCTATAAAGGAAATGAGAAAGATTGCAGCTGATGTAGGAGTGGGATTAATCTCAGATGAAGAAGATAATTTAGTTCTACAATCAAAGCAACCTGGAGATCCTAATGATATGCAACAACAAATGCCATTGCAACAAACTCAACAAAAAAAACAGAAAGAACCATCAAAACCAATACAGATGAAACCAAGCAAGGAATAGAAGATGCCAGTCCCTATTCATGGCAAAACTTATCCTAATCACAAAGCTGCAGTAGCTGCTCTAAAGAAGGAAGGAAAGATAGAAGATCCTGATGCATACGTTGCAACCATTGAAAGAAACATGCAGGAGACCATTGCAGATGATGTCACTCATAGAATAGATACTCTGCGAAGATGGGGAGTCTCTGAAAATGAAATCAACAATATCATCCATGATGAATTTCCAGATTGGTTGATACAAGACAGATTTCCTTCCCTGGTTGAAGATCCTAGAGTAGAGAAACCTTACTCTTCCATTCCTGATCCTAGAGGAGATGGAGAGGTCCTTGACAACAATGGTCAAGGTAACATCATTGATTATACTAACAAGGATAATTTCATGCGAAAAGCACTTGGAACAAATCAAGCTGGTTTGATTGTTCTCAACAATGAACCGAAGCATTTTGGAATAGGTTTTGAGGAAGGAGCAGAACGTCCAGGGATTCAATTGAAAAATGGAACCGGTCAAGGTTCAGTAGGTGAGACAGTCTCCATTCCTGGAGGACTTGTTGAAAAACAAATTGGTCTCAAAGAATGTCCCTGCAGTGGAGAAAAAAAGATCAAGCTTGTTGAAACAATCTTAGATAAATGCGGTAACTGCAAGATGTATGTAGCTGGAGGAAGATGTGTCCTGGTGAAAGGAGAGATTGATCCTATTGAGCATGTTTGTGACTATCACGAATCAGGACCAATCGACTCTTACAAGTACAAGAAACCCACGATTACAAAATTCCAAGCTAACTATAGAGACATCTTTTCCAAGATGCAAGAAGCTGATTATGCGACTATCAAACATGGAAAGCAAAAAGTAGAATCAGGATCTGCTCAAGATAGATATTTGCATTGGAAAGATCTTCCTCATTCTCATGTACATACTGAAGATGGAAAAAAAGAAATTAAAAGATTCGGCACATCTGAAACTATCACAGAAGCTTGTCAATGTTCTGGAACAGAACTTCCTCAGGCACAAATTGAAGAATCAATCAAGACACCAGGGGGTCCAGAGTCGAATCTAGTAAAAGAATCGACTTCTTCTGATATCATCAAAGCAGAGAATGAATCCAAAAATACAAAAGATACGGAACTGCATAATAAAACAGTGACAGAAAAGGAACCATCAAAACCAACATTTGACATAAACGATGCATGGAATCCAAAGGTTCCAAATCATATCGGACTTGTTACAGATCAAGCTAATGGTCCTGAGATGTTCCAGTCTTCCGGAATTACGCTGCTCCAACCTACTCCTCAATTTGATAATGCATTCAAGCAAGTCCCAATAGGTGAGACTCCTCCACTCCAGGAGACAAAAGAAATCCAGTTAAAGAAATTTCTCCAGTACAAGTATAATCCAGATCCTGAGAATCCAGACTGCAAGATATGCCAACCTCTAGACGGAACAATCTGGAGAGATGATGACAAGACAAGACCAATACTTCCTTCAGAGAAATTTGGAGATGACATCATGAACACACATCCTCATTGCAGATGTACTTGGATTTCATTGCTCAAACCAATTGATGAATCAAAAACTGAGATTGGTCCCAGGAAACAGAATGGAAGAAAACTCGGAAAGATTGCAATGAAATCAGCATCAGAACGAGCTAATATCACTAACAAATATTTCCGAAGACTTGCTTTTGATCCAGTAGAAGGAGGAGCAGCTTGGACTCTGAAGAAAGACAAGAAGCTACAAGAAGCAATGATTCCAGGAATGGCAAAAGAAGCTTTCCCCTGGATAACTGATGAAGCTCTAAAATCTTTATACAAACCTCAGAAAGGCAAATTCATTCTAGTAGTAGCAACCGGACCAGGTACAAACATCACAGATCACAGAAGAGATGGAGAAGAACATCGTAGAAAGATTCCAGAAGATCTGCTCAAGAAAATGACATACACTGCAGTAGGAAAGATGATGGACATCAATCACACTACTCCAAAGAAGAATCCTGCATCAGGAATAGTATACGATGCAGAATGGAATGACAAACTGAAAAATATTGAAATGCTACTCTATGAAACAGATGAAGTGATCCTGGATGCAATCAGAAAAGGAATCATTGATTCTGTATCGATAAACGGTTCAGAACCTAGGTCCTGGAACATAGAATGTGAAACTGGAGAATGCTTCAGAGTCCCTCAAGGTTCTATCCTTGGAGAGTCTGATGGAATCGCATTGACCTATGTTGTCACAGATCCCCAGGGACTCAACTATTATGGAAACAGAATTCCTCCTGCAGAACCTGGAGTCAAGGTCACTAAATTACATATTCTCGAATAAACGATTCTTAAATATCTGACTTGAACCAAATGAATCATGGTTCTACCTAAGAACAGAAAGATAACCAAGCTTTCAGAAGCTACTTCATTGAAAGAAGCTCTTCCTCTACTTCAGGAAGCAATGCCAGGTACAAGACAGCTAGTAAAACTAGCTTTTGACATGGCAGATCCTGCAGATACAAAGAGAACTCTTCAAGAAGCAGAACAGATTATGGATGCCGAGGAAAAAGAGAAAGAGAAGCTCAAAGAAGCTCAAGTCCCTGGTAACAACAAGGACGGTCAATCTAGCTCTTCTACTGCATCTGAACTTGCTCCAGGTCCCTCCGGAGAAAAGAAAGGAACAATGGTTGAACAACCAGGACAATCTCAACTAAAAGAGACTGAGGATGGATATGATGAACTCGAAGGAACAAATACTGCAGATAGCTCCAATGTCTGTATCATTCAAAAAATGGCAGAAGGAATGTCTCAAGTAGAAGCACAAAATGCTTGTTCCTCTGAAATGAAGATCATGGAAACCAAGGTCCAAGAGACTCTGAAGAAAATAATGCTTCCAATTCTAAAAAGAAAGGATGCACAAATCAACGGTCTCAAGGAAGCTCTAAAATTAGTTGATGCAAAACTCCAAGAAGCAACCACTAAAGGAACTATCAAAATGGGAAGATTGCAGGAAACAATCGGAACAGCTACTGCTCCTCCAGGAAGTGTTAGTCCAATAGGTCCAGACTTTGCAAAAATTGTCTCCGATCCTCACGAGCTTGAAAATTACAGACGAGATCTTCTGACTCGTCTCTAGAAATTTTTTCTTCTTTTTTTGATTTAACGATTCTTAAATATGTAATTTATCCAATTTAGCTTAAGAACATGGCAACAGACTTCTGGGCAAACTTAGTCGATGGAGCTGTTTCAGCTGGGACCTTCATAAGTCTCATCTCAAACGGAGTTATCGCTATGTGGTCCCCGGTCATCATGGTCTCACCTGCCGATGCTACTAGACTCCCAAGAGTCACAACAACTACAGTATCTAACGATCCTTTAGTTCTTGGAGTAGCAGTAGGAGGTTCAGGAAAAATCGAAAATGGACAAGCATCATCTGCAGCTGGTGACATTGTACAAGTCCAAATCTATGGAGTGACAAAACTCACAGTAGATGGAAACGTTGCAAATATTGTAATTGGTGATTACTTGATCACGCATTCAACTGCAGGTCAAGCAAGAAAAGTCACTGCATATCCAACAACTTATGCAGCTGGTTCAATTGCAAGATACGTATTTGCAAAAGCAATGTTCGCATCAACAGTCGCAGGAGATACAATTGTCGCATTCTTAACAGGAGGTTCTCAGTAAAATGGCAAAATCTGAGCTACCAAATGTTAGTAGGCAAAAGATCTTCCATAGTGAAGACTTTGCTCCAGTCAAAGAAGCACTCATGTATGCAAATCACTTGAGACAAGGTTCATGGAATCCAATGATGCCAATCAGAGCTCTACCATTCCAAGCTTTCTTCAATTACAAGGAAGCAGGAGCAATGGAGAAAGGAGACGTCAATAGAGGTCTTCCAGAATTACTTCACTCTGAATTCGGTGTACACATTGGAGAATATTCTAAAACTCCAGGACTCAAAGAAACCGTTTCACTTCCTTCAACGCTAGTAGCTTTGAAGATTGCTGATATGGTCCTTGAGGGAGCAGAACCATATTCTCAATGGAAAGAATACATCAGAGTAGTGGACATGCCGACTCCATTGTTTAACGTACCAATTGACAAATACACCAATTGGATAGGTTACAATGACTTCACAAAATACAGAGCAACCGATGCCGATCCTATCGACATGGGTGGACAAACAAGTCCAGTACAGCTCAACACTGAAGACAACAATGGTTACTATCGAGCAAAAACTGGTGTTAGACGAAACGACATCAGAGATAATAAATTCCTAGCAGTAGAACAGAACTTGAAAAATGTAGGAGCTGCATGGTACTATGCTCTTGGAGCATACATCATTTCAGTGGGATACACTACAAGTCCTGCAAATACTGACACAATGGCAAATCTACAACTGCAGTCGAACTCTGTTCATGCAGAACTAGAAGCTCTAGTGAATATTATCAGGTCCAAATTCCCAGGAACACAGCTCAACCGAGCTGATACAATGTTCATGAATCCAACCGATGCTTACAAAACAATTGTTAAAGCAACAATTGTGTCAGGTGGTGGAGGAGGAGGTTACTACCCATTCTTGGATAACAGAATGTTAGCTCCAAATGATGAGGATGTAATCAACAATTCCGGCATGGCAAAAGCAGTAGGTTTGAAACGTGTATGGGAAACTCCTCAAATCCCTGCAGGAACAGTCGCTGTCATTAAACGTGACATTGCAGCTGTTCTAGGTTTGCATCAGGATCTTGAGATCGAGAACTTCGATATGACTGTAAACGGTTTAACTGAATCTGCAATCAGTATGAGACTTGATATAAAGAGAGCTCACGAAAGCGGACTCTACGTAGCTACTGCCTGGTCCTAGAGTGTTTGATATGGTTGAAGCTTCTTGCAATAGATGTGGGAAATCTGCAACCGGAGAAACATTTGAAGATGCAGAAAGTAAAATCATTTGCGGACTGAAACTGAAAGGTGACGGTCCTTGCAATGAGAATCTCCTGGAAAGGAGATGCAATGGATGTCCTGCTTACAAAGCTGTGAGAGTCTCCGAGGAAGAGGGACGAATCATGATTGGTTTTGTCTCTTCACAACCTCAAACCGAGAGAACACAAAATTCCAAAAAGGCAGGAAAGGGAAACCGATTCTGACCTATCCTTTTTCATTTTTCAATTTTACAAAACAATTCTTAATTACTTTCTTCTAGAACATTCATCTGAATGTCTCTAACTTGGAAACAGCGTGGAGCTAGAGTCCTCGGTTCTTTTGTTCTCGGTTTTATGGGAGGTATTGGAGCTCTTTCTCCTGGATTGAACAACGAAAGTTTTTTAATGATAGCTCTGAAAGCATGTATATCTGGAATGATTTCTGCAGGTCCACAAATCAAGAGGGTTTTAGATGAGTATAGCAGAACAAGATAAATCTGCAGTCAAAACTCAAGAGAAAAAATGTTCCTACTGGAAGCACTTCAAAGAAGGTTTCTGCAATCCATTTTGTTAGAATCATCAATCAATAAATACTAAGATTCTTGAATCAAATCAATGACTCAACTAGGTCAAGCAGGAGCAGACACAGTTACTCATATTGTGTCAATAGGTGTCATCGGATTAATGGCACTTGGTTTTCCAGTGATTCTAGCTGCATTCAACGCAATTCCAAATAACGTTGATACACCTACACATGCAGCTGTAGTCATCTCGATTGCTGAAGTAGAAGCTATCATGGCAATTATGGCAGCTTATTATTCAGTACAATACCAAAAGACACCTACTGGACAAATCAACATAGTAACTACTGCTCCAGACGGTTCAAGCACTCAGAAGATAACATCTTCTTTGACAATTATAGGTCCTGATGGAAAATCTATTCCAATTCCTCCAGGATCTACAATTTCCACATAAAATCACTAATCTTTTTAGGTTAGTGATTTTCTCTTATTTTTATGAACAAGAGACAGCTTCTAGCATTTGAAATTGGAGTTATTATGATCATCACATTCATGGCAGTAGAGCTTGTAATGTTACACAAGGCACATGGAGAACTGATGGATGAAGCAGCTTCTCTTCATCCTTGGAAGGGAGGATGGGATAAATGTCCATGTTACACATTCAATTCTTACGAAGATACTGCTCCACAAAATCAAACTTCACCTAATTGGTCCGTAGAAATCCATCTTCCTCCGAACAATGCTCAAGTCATAGTAGGAACCTTCAGTGATGCCAACATGACTTTTCTAAAATCAAATCCTGCAATCATGGCAGTCTATACTCACACAACTTCTGCAGCTGCAAATCTTGATTATTGTCAAACTGCAAACTATATTCTCTTACACCAGGGAACTCCAGAATACTTGAACAAATTATACAACATGTCCAGGGGATTGAACCTCACAAACTATGTCTATCCTATTTGGTGTCAAGTAGAATCAGGTCCGAATCCTATTGATGGAAATCATTCTGGAATTCTTGCAGCTCCTGAATTTGGAATTATTTCCGCTGCCATTCTTGCAGTCTCAATGGTCCTGGTAATTTATCAGAGGAAGAAATGACTCCAGAACCTACATGCATAATGAAATGCACTCCAGACTCTAATCTCAAACCTACAAACATTTCTTATGAGATGATTCAACCTCAAGTCACTGGAAAATGGAACAAATCTATTGTAACTTATGCTCTTGTGAAAGGTTCCCAGGACATTCCAGATCAGCATGAAATCAATATTGCAATGAGAGCAACGATGCAGACATGGCAGGATGAAATTCCTCTAAACTTTGTTCAAGTCAAAAAGGATCAAAATCCAGATATTACTTTTGAATGGGTTGATGGAAATACGGATCCAGTAATCAACGGTAATACTGGAATCATGGGATATTGTAACTTTCCAGATGGAAACAACTCTCCATGCCATGTGCATCTCAATGACTCTCTAAACTGGAGCTTTTCTGGAACAAACTTCCAATGGAACCCTCTCAATACATTCCAACACGAATCAGGTCATGGACTAGGACTTGCTCATGATCCTAATCCTAATGCAATCATGTATTACATGTACAATGGAAAAATCATGCTAGATCCTACGGATAAAGCTGCAATCAAAAATCTCTATGGTTCTAGGACCTGGAGTATCGGAGCTTATCTGAGAATCACTACTGCAATCTTTAATCTCAAAAAACGTTTGAAATAGTTCTCCTGGTGTGAGTAGACTCTATCCAGGATAAATCAAAACTAACGATTCTTAAATATATCAGAACCTGAATCTCCCTCATGGAAGGACAAGACGGACTTTTGAAATGTGCAGTCCACAATGTTTCCTTCAATTCTCCTGATGAATATTTCCAACATGAAAGACAAGTCGAACATGAAAGAAATGAGACTCATCTTTGTGGAAGATGTGGAAGTGAAATCACAGGAATTGGTCCTAGAACTACTCGAACTTTTGTTGCTAAACTTGTCCCTGATAAAGTACATCACCCTAGACACAATTGTCCAACCTGCCAGGAAAAAGAAGACAAGGAAATTTTGCAGAGACTTGTTGCAGAAGGCAAAATCAAACCGGAGCAGATAAAATGAATTTAAGTTTCACTTCCAGGAAAGGACGAGAAAGAAAAGCTAAACAGATTGAAAACATAAAGAAGGCAGTAAAACAAGATCCTACTGTTCTATTAGAAATTATTGCATGTTCTGCAATCCTTGATACACATCTTGGAGCAATGCGAACTTTATTGGAAGACAAAAATGAAATTCATGGTTTTGTTCAATTGGAAATTACAAGAGCAGAAACCGGAGAGAAAGAAAAATTTCCCTGGACTCCAGTGAAGACTCCTTGGTTTGACAATTTATTCACAGATGCCGGAAGAGACTTTGGACATGCTCAAGTCTATACCAATACTTCTGCAGGTACTGCAGGAGCAAATTACATTGGACTTACTACAGATACTGCAGCTGCCAATGCAGCTGATACTTCACTTGCATCTGAAATTACAACTGGAGGACTTGCAAGAGCTCAAGCTACTTCTATCACTCACACAACTGGAACAAACGTCACAACTCTAGTCAAGACATTTACTGCATCTTCTGCATTTACTGCATTACATAAAGCAGGTCTCTTCAATGCAGCTGGTCCTCCAGTAAACGGAACTATGGTTCATGAGACTGTCTTTCCTGCAGATGTTACACTCCAAATCGGAGATACAATTCAAGTCACCTGGGTTATCACTTACGGTTAAGGTGAAGACAATTGACTAGAATTAGTCGAGGACAACACACTCATCAAACAGTTATCGCAAACGATCCTTCAAAAGATATCTCTGCTAATCAATGGAATGACATTGCAGGTCCAGTCTATGCACATGTAGAAACTGGAATGCTAGGAATTCCTGCATCTGTAACTTCAATTGTTTTATCATCAGGAGCTGCTCTAGTAGTTGATACTCATAGTGTCATCCAAGCTTCTGTTTCTCCTGGTTCTGACACTCTGAAAAATATTACAAATACAAATACGAATGCAAAAGACATTATTGCATTAATTGCAAAATCAGGTGATACAATCACAGTATCTCACAATGACTCTGGAACTGGAGACATATTCCTCCTGGGAGCAGTGAACAAGACATTATCTGAAACTGTTCCAATGTTATTATTCCGAGTAGGAAACAATTGGTATGAATTCAACAACTCAACATTATTGACAAATGCTCAGATAGCTGCAGCTGCAGGAATAGCATATTCAAAACTCACTCTAACTGGAGCAGTAGTCAATGCAGATATTTCTTCATCAGCTGCAATTGCAGCTTCGAAGATCAATGGAACTGCAGCTGTCTTGAATGTGAATAATGTTTTCACTGCAGGACTAACAATGTCTGGAGCAGATATTACACTTGCTGGAAACAAGATCAAGACAACAAGTTACAACTTTTACGAATCTTCGATTTTGTCTGGAAATGAAATGTATCTCACAACATCCACAACAAACGGAAACACATTCTTAGCATTGAGTCCAAATGGAACAAGCAGAACAGGTGGATTACAGTTATTCAGAACATCTGATATAACGACAAACTATGAAGTTTTACAATTTAGAACAGATTATAATGTATCTGGAGAGTTTGCCACAGAAATAGAAAAAGCTGGAAGTGGAACTCTAAGACCTTGGAATATCTACATGAATGGAACTAAACTACTCTCATTTGATACTGCAAATACTATAACGAGTTATGTAGCAACAACTATTTCCGCATCAGGTTCTAATATGTTCAATGTCAATTCTACATCTGGAGATGCACAAGTAAATTTCAGTTCTCCATCTGGTTCTAATGATGTAGATTTTAGACTTATAACTACTGGAACAGATACTTGGCAATTTTTAGCAAGTAGAGCAAATAGAGAGTTATCACTTGGAGTCTTTGGAACATTAGCTGGAAGATTAGATATAAATGGTAATGTGATAATAGGTGTATCTGGAGCTAATGCAACAAACGCAACAAATGGGTTTTTGTATATTCCAACTTGTGCAGGAACTCCAACAGGTGTTCCAACGTCAAAAACTGGAAAAGTACCAATAATTTATGATACCACAAATAACATCATTTACATCTATAACGGAGCTTGGAAGAAAACATCAGCATTGACTTAGAAATGAAAACTTTATTACTATTCCAAGGAATTAAAAACCAATGACTCAAGACTATCAGGCAGAAATCAACGCAAAAGAAAAATGCCAAGAGCAACTCAATATCATATATGTCAATGCTCAAACACTACTCGGAGATACAAAAAAATACACTAAAGAGCATCTTGCAGAATTAGAATCTCAAATAGTTGATGCATGGAAAATAGTATCTAAAGTTTCCAATTCTATGATAACTTAACGTTGTATCTTAATTATGTCAGTAACATCAACCGTACTTTTTGACAGAAACATATTCGATCCTGCAATATTTGATACAACCTTTCATTATTTCGTGAACTTCTCCAACGAACCTGCAATCTCAGTATCTGATGCATTATCCAGACAAACTGCTCAAAAAAGAACTATATCAGAACCTTCAATTTCTGACACAGATTCTATTCAAGCTGTTAAAGTAAATTTCTTGACTCTGAATGAACCTTCAATCTCTACTCCTACAGATGTAATTTCTACTCAAAACGGTTTATCTGCATTGATAAATGAAGCTGCAATTACAGTCAATGATTCACTGACAAGCATGGTAAATTATTTCAGGACTCTAGTTGATCCTGGATTAATTGGAATGTTCGATGGAGCAATCTTTGATGATGCAATCTTTGATATTCAAAGAGGATTCCTCCAGGTCCTTGACAAACTGACTTCTATGGTAAGCTTCTTTAGAACTATTAATGAGGATCCAATTAATCCTGCAACTGATACAATTGCAGCTCAAGGAGGATTCTCCAGGATACTAAACGAAGCTGCAATTCTAGTCTCAGATACAATCTCTTCCTCATCTGCATTCCTCAGGATCATATCAGAACCTGCAGTCACAGTGATAGACAGTCTATCTTCCAAAGTATCAAAATTTGTCACATTATCAGAACCTGCAATTACAGTCTCTGATGCAATATCTACAATGAAAGCTGCATTTGTTTCTCTAATAGAACCAATTATTCATGTAATTGATTCAGTCAAGGCAATCAAACCTCTTCACATAGTCATACGAGGTACAAGCATCATAAAGCGATTCATAAAAGGGACTTCTGTAATCAAAAGAGTGATCAGAGGAGAATCTGTGATATGAGTACAAATGTTTCAAATTACAAAATACATGTAGGAGACAAGGGAACGTCCTTCCAAGCTATCATGAAAGAAGAGCTTGCAGACAAGACACTTGCTGACATTAATCCAGCAGACTTGACAGATCAATTGATGGAAATAAAAAGACCAGGACATGATGCTGAGATTTTCTCTGCGACTGTAGTAGGAACCAATCCTCTAATCATCGAATACAAAAATACTGATCCTGCATATCTTGATCAAGCTGGACAAATCAAATGGAGAGGAAAAGTTCTTGTTGCAAATATATCTGCAGATTATTTCAAAGGTGAGTGGATCGTTGATAAAGTCAATCCTTAAGAGATATGAAATACGAGGTTATCATTAATGGGTAATATTGTCACAGTGGAGATGATACGAACTCCAAAACTTCACATCACTACAAACAACAGAGATACAGAGATTGAAGGATGCATCGAAGAAGCTGAAGCTGAATTTGCTAATATCTATTCTCTTTTGACTGGAGGATCTCAATACAATTCAATCCAAGATCCTCCTGCTCAATTGATTCTTTATGTATCACAATATGCAGTAGCTAGATACTATTACTATAATCTTCCAAATCATCCTACTGAACCAACTGATCAAGCTAAGTCATCATTGAAATCTTATGTCAGAGCTCAATTCATGAATCAGCAAGAAGACGGAACCTCACATAATACATTTTTGAAAACTTCTGGAGCAGTGTATGAAGGTCATGGTTTATAGTTATGACTTATGATTCAGATACTCTAATGCAGAGCATTTCTAATGGATGGAGCTTAACTGGAAGTACATTTGGAAAAGATGGAGATCCTACTGCAGGAGAATATCCCTTGCAGTTTTTTGCTCACTATCAATTAGAACCTGCAGAATATGAAAAAGCAATTGAAGTCACTCAAGCTCTTGGTCCTCTAGTCAATGAATTCAAGGGAGAATTTTTCCTCAGACAAGAACAAAACTTTTTGATTCGAGTGAGATTCAAGATGGAAGGTTCACAAAAAGATTCCTGGGATTACACTGAAGATGCAATTCAACAAATGTGTAATGAAGTCCTCAGAATCTTGGACACTGTTTATGATCCTTACACTGCAGTAGGTCCATTTTGGGAATCTGACAGAATATGGAATAACCAGGATGACCTAAAATCCATGACTCCAACATTGATTCGAGTTTTAACTTTAAAGCTTAGTGTAATCATTCCAAGAAACAATCAAGTCATGGACACATTCCATAGGGGAGTCTTGATTGACAAGGCAGGTTCAGTCCCTTCTTTTGGAACTGGAACATATCAATACACTGAAGTCGATGATGTCCAGAATAAAGAAGGATATTCAGTCAGACAGATAATTCCAACATCTCATCCAGATGGAGCAGGATTGCCATTGAACTATAGAGGTCATTTCGATGGATCCTGGATTGCATCTTCATTCTTGAAAGGTTCAGATCTTGGAGCAACTCCGGAATTCATAAATCAACTCTATATCCTAGTCTCAAATGGAGAGCAAAGAGAATGTGCATTTATTCAGACATACTTGAGCAATTCGGGAAAAATGCTCACTAAAACTTCTACGGTCCTGGTAACTGATGTTGCTGATTCCTATCCAAAAACAGAGCTTGCCAAGATCACCTTCTATGGCAAAATTATAAAACCATCTGCATGGAATGTATCTTAATGACTCAAAAATACATAATTAGTAGAAAAGTATCATCTATTATAATGACTAGAGGTAATTTGAATTGACAATAGGATCTAAAACTGCTATAGTCAATGCAGGACGCTTCATTTGGAAGCTTTCATCTGATGAATTTATCCTACTTACCAGGAAAAGAATCTCATATCATACTCCTCAAAAAAGAGTAGCAATTTCTGGAGGAAACATTTTCTATACTCTCAAGGCAGACAATAAATTCTCAGTCACTGTAGCTTATTCTTCTGGAGAGGTTGGAGTCTCAATTCCAACATCATTTGATAACATGATAACTGTAATCACAGCGACTGGAGAAATTCCAGAAAAGGCATTTACTTTTGTAACTACTGACAAGTCTTCAACTGCAAAAACATTTTCAATCAATGCAAAAATGACTGACTTTATCAGTTATGGAGAAGGAGAAGGAGAGACAATGATTGATCTTGAATTCCAGATTATAGATGATTCTCCTGCAATCACGCCATGAGTCTTGATGTCGCTTCTATGCGACTGGAGAATCTTGAATTTCGTACTGAAGCATTCATTGATTCCATTTGTATTGATGTTTTCATAAGAGAGGTCCAGGATCCACTAAAAGAAATTGCATCTTCAAAAGGTCATGCTCAAAGATTCATTGATTCAATCCAGGTGAGAAAAATGGCATACATGACTCCTGCAATAGGTCTCGGATACACTGACTCTAAAGGAAATCCCCTGGGTATTTGGTTAGAAAAGGGTACAAAACCTCATCGCATACCCAAAGAAGGAAAAGTAACAATGCTAAAATTTTATTGGGAGAAGCTTGGAAAGTGGGTAAGATTTCCACATGTAATGCATCCAGGTTTCGAAGGTTATCACTTGCTTGATGAACTTCCTCCATTGATGAGGACCTATGCCAATGAAGTATCAAAACAGACTAATACATTTTTGGAGAAGACGAAATTCAAATGAGTGAAGAGATAGAAGCTAATGTAATCTGGATTCCTTTTGAAATCAGACTTGTAGACCAGGAAAAAATCAAGGCAATCCATGATCAGATAGAACAAGACAACAAGAAACTCAAAGAGATGGGAGACAAGACTCCAAGAGAGCAAGCAAATAATGAAATCACAGATGAAGGTCCTAAAGGTACTGTAATCCCTGAATCAGAAATGACTCCTGGGGAAAAAGAAGCATATCTTGATTCTCTAAAAAAATCCAATCCTTCCAATTCTTTAATAAAATCATTAGAACAACGAATCTCAAAATTAGAAAGCTTGACTCAGAAAGGAATGAGCTTTGTAACTAATCCATTTGGTTTTCTGAAAAATTCTCTCCTGGGAAAAGCTGGACTTGTAGGAATGGCAGCTTCTTTTGGAATTGATCTTGGACAAGAATTATTTCAGATTCTAACATCAAAGAACATGCCTTTTGATCTTCACTTTAGAAGAATCATGAAAAATGAATATGATGTTTTAAGGTCCAGGGAATACAGAACAGATGTACGACTTGGAATAAAACAACTGATTGTCAATACTGGACCAGGACAAAAATTCAATGCGCTCTATACGTTTAACAACCTCGGAGAAGTCAGAAATAGAGAGATATTTG